>Ga0214473_10004162_pt1 | contig 17412 bp, 15 predicted proteins | sample RVTome_7_FD_203509 | JGI IMG/M metagenome (GOLD analysis project Ga0214473, IMG submission 203509) | Soil microbial communities from uranium-contaminated site in the Upper Colorado River Basin, Wyoming, United States - RVT98D197 | ecosystem: Environmental > Terrestrial > Soil > Contaminated >... | reverse complement strand
CCGAGCGGCTTCGGGGGGAAAAATCCGCGGATCACCCTGGAGCAGGTGGCCGAGGCGGCCAACGGCCTGGCGTCCAAGATCTGGAACCGGTACTGGCACTCGTATGCTGAGTTGATCGAGCGGTCCGTGTACTACCAGTGGCGCAACGAGGCGTCCTACGCCAGCCGACGACGGAAGGCAGAAAGATTCAAAACACGGTAGCGCTGTCATACTAACGTCCAACGGCTTCGCCTGGCGGGCGATTCACTGCAAGCCAACGCGATCAAATGGGCCTCGCCATCCCCGTCCAGCTTCCGTTGGCAGATCCGATCGGGCTTGCGGGGAACCAACGCCGCTTCCAACCCTTCCTCGACAAACCGTTGCCGAACCCGCTCCACGGTCGCCGTGCCCACATCCACCCCCTCGCTGATGGCTGCGTCCGTCCAGCCGGGTCCGCCCGGGCTTGCGTCGGCCTTCAACAGAATCCGGGCGTGCGTCAGCTTACCAGCCGCCCCCTTCCCGGTCGAAACCAACGTCCGCAACGACCAACGCTCCTCGTCGGTCAACGTCACCACGTATATCTTTTTCATCACAGGCCTCCTTGCCTTGGAATCCGTTAACCAAATCGGCAAGAAGACCGCGTCTGATCCATCAATTTACGAGTCCGGGAGCACTAGCGGCCCACCGAAGACCGGATCGGGCACCACCGCGATGGCCCGATCTCACATCCAATCCATGACTGGCTTGAGGGGCGTAACCTGCGTTCGACGATCGAGCGGATGCGTCAGCGCGTTGAAAAGACCTGACCGCTCGGTTACCCTAGAACCGCCGGTGCGGCGATGGCCAACGATCAGATCCTGCTCGGGGGCCGCCTGGAACGGTGAGACTCATCGATGCCGACCATCGCCAAGATCGGTCCGTATCGCATCTTCTTTTACGCGAACGACCGAAGCGAACCGGTGCACATTCATATGGAGCGCGAGAATAAAGTCGCGAAGTTTTGGCTTGATCCCGTCCGCCTGGCTCGCAGCGGTGGCTTCTCGCCGAAGGAGCTCGCCCGAATCCAGAGGCGCTTGCGGGAGCGTCAGGCACCGTTGATTGAGGCTTGGAATGGCTATTTCCGCGGTTGAGCTTACGACCCCGATCGCTGAAGGTCTTCAGATTACCGACCATTCCTTGCGCGTGGACCTCAACGATGGTCGCACCATTTCCGTGCCGCTGGCGTGGTTTCCGCGTCTGCTGCATGCCAGCGCGAAGGAACGTGGGAACTGGCGATTGATCGGCCGAGGGCATGGCTTTCATTGGGAGGATCTTGACGAGGACATCAGCGTCGAGGGACTCCTGGCGGGGCGTCCCTCGGGCGAGAGCCAGGCGTCATTTAAGAAATGGTTGGAGGCCAGATCGACCGGATCGAGAAGACGCGCACCCCGTCGCCGGGCCTGATCGGTGCGGATCATCTCCGAGCCGTTACCGTGAGCGAGCGGACTCCCGAACGGGCTTCCCTTCCGACCGCTCGATACTAGCCTGTCCGTCGTTCCTAATCGTTGTTGGCCCGCCCCGCTGCACGAGGGCACGTTGGACCCCTGACACGCGGCAAGGGATCCGCCCGCTGATGCTTCGCGCCTCGGGCGTAGCGTCAGCAGCGTGTCAACTGCGGACGGCACCGCCCGGCGCGTCAAGAACGTCGTAACCGAATCGCGGAAAACTGGACGAAGCGAAGGTATACTTAATAAACGGTAACGACATCATGAAGGCGCCCTACGGTCTGGACTGACTCGTGCAGCAGTCGATCCAGGGTCAACGCAGCGAGAGCGAAACCGTGAAACTCCGCCGCCACAAGCAGGCCATGAAGCGCCATCCAGGCGTACCGGGCAGGCTGATACCGGGCCGCCTTCCAGTGCCACACAGCACCACGCAACCGAGGCACGTCTTTCACTTCTGCCCGATCCATTGGAGGTAACCGAAGATGCCGAACGTAAAGGTCACTCTAGCCGTCGCGGTCGCGCTTTGCGGCCTCGCCTTCAGGTGGACAGCGGACGCCGACGCGGAAGACCAGGAGCATTTTTCGCAGACTGACACTCTGAGCGTGGAGATAATTCCGCGCTTGCCCGACACCGTCTTGTCCATTCGCTGCAGCCCGGGGTTCCCCCCAGCGGCAGTCCATGACATCATTGCGAGGACATTGAGTACCGGGAAGGTCTTTGCGCAGCCGGCTAGGGATTGGCCGCGTACGCAGGAAAGCAGGGCCTTGCATCTAGATGTCGAGGGCACGGACCGGTCGTACATTTGTAGATGTTGGGAGGACGCGAAGATCCTCGCGTATTTCGGGGACGCCATGGTTCGCAGGCCGGCAGGGCAAGGCAAGGCGGGGGATGAGGTCATGGCGAAGATGCCGATTCGTTATGAGATGGACGCTTCCGACCATGCTCAGCTCCTGGAACTTGTTAGGGCGACGCGGGCGATCGGTGCAAAAGAGGACGGGCCGCTTGGCTGGCGCGGCATACCGCAGCGGCCTGCTGTAATCGTGGCCCACCCCTTGTTCCCGGCGGAGGGCGTGACGTCGGTGCGCTTCTATGACATGATCGGAGAACTTGCCTTGCCGTCAGTGCTAACGTGCGAGATTCTCGCGCGAACCATCGGAGAAGGAGACTTCGTGGTCAGGCCCATGAAGGGTAGCATCTTCGGATGGTTCCGGGTGGACACAACGGCGGGCGATTTTGGCTATCGTCTGTTCAAGACGCCCAAAACCCTTCAATGCGACAGGGACGGGGTTGTGCTCGAATTCCACATGGACGACGCGGACCATGCGCGGCTGGTCGAGCTGGTGGAAGCGGCGCGGCGCGATGCTGGACGTGGCTAGTACGTTGTTGCACAAGTTTCGCGACTATGTAGCGGCCGGCGCCCCTGCCGGCCGTCGAACGTCGTGGCGCTCCGACACCCGACGTCCGCCACGGGGGGCGGACGCTACCTCGGCTCACTCATTGCGTCGCAGAACTTCTGAATCGCGGTACTAGGGTGGGGCGCTGACGGATGCCGCTGCGTGTTACCGACGGGGCGGGTGGCCCACCTCTTGAGAGGTGCCGGAACCGAACCGACCGCCGGATCGGCTCTCCCCTGGTCGAAGCCACGGGTTACGGGTCGTCGCGAACGAATCGTCGATGCGGGTGGAATCGAGGCGGCCGGGAGTTCACGCTGTGATTCGCAGGACGGTCACCTCACTTCTCACCATCATCGCCCTGATAATTGCGTCGGCATCCCTGGCGAGCTACTGGTGCGAGTTCGGCACCGATCGATACGCAGCCAGGTAGGGCAGGTCGATGACCTGCCTTTACTATCTCGGGGGTGGCTCGTGCCGGTGCTCGCCCTTGTGACCCATCCGTTGCGATAGCAGGGTGCGGCGTCACGATGTTTGAATGCACGAATCGACTCCGAAAAACCGTTGTCCGCACTCGATCATCGCGCCCCCACCCATCGCTGCGCGATGGATGGGGCACCCTCCGTTGTCCACCCGGGACAACCGCCTTGTGGGACGGGTCGTCCGGGACGGCCGTTTCGGCGTGCTTGATGGGCGAGTTGATTTTGCCCTCGTAGACCTAGCACGCGGGCCGGATGGAGTACAGCAGGGTCGACAGCCAGCGCCGCACACGACGACCCGCGCAACGGCCAATTGGAAAGCGATCCCTGAGCGTCGCTCGATGCGTCGCGTCGACGCTAGTGTCGGCAGCAACGTGACCGGGTGCCGGGCACCGCGCGCGCTCTTCAACCGGACGACCGCCGCCCCTTCGGGCAGCCGCTGTTTTTTCAGCAGCGCTCCGCGGCCTGCGCCGCGGGCGCATACCGATGGGTGCTTACGGGGTTCGTGTCGCTCACCGGCCGCGGGCCATGCCGGCCTTTGCCCTGGGGCGCTTGGCGGCGCTGGTCTCCCGGGCGGCGGCAGCGGACGTGTCCTTGCGGCCGCGGCCGGCGTGCCGTTCGGCCTCATGGTGGAGGAAGTCGCAGCGTGCGTGCCCGCCCGAGAGCACGCAACTGCCGTCGGAATGGGCCCCGCACTGCACGCAGAACGCGTTGAACGCCTGGTCCGCCTCAGCCAGGCCGTTGACGATCTCGGTCAGCGTGGCCGCCCATTTGTTCGTCCGGGCGCTTCCCGCCTCGCGAATGGCCGCACGCAAGTAGTGGCGCTGCTTCTGCTGCACGGCACTGAGGAGGCTGCGCCCCTGCGGCGTCAGCCGCAGGTTGACCTCGCGGCGGTCGATGGTGGCGGTCTGGCGGGTGACCTGCCGGTCGCGGACCATGGCGTCGACGATCTGGCTCACCGCCGGTTTGCTCACCCCGAGGAAGCGGGCGACCTGCGTCGACGTCTGGCTGCCCCGGTGACCCAGCAGGCGCAGCACCTGCACCTTGGAACCGGACAGCGGCACGTCGATCGCCGCCTCCACGGCGTGGTTCTCCAGCACCTGCTCCACGGCCCGCGAGAACACCAGCATGGCCTTGAGCAGGTTATCTACGGTCTCGAGATTCGCGGTCGTCTTGGTCGGCATCGATTGTCTCCAGAGGGCCCGATCAATAAAGCTAATGGTTAATGACTTTACCCCGAGAACTCCCGCTTGTGCAACCTCTCCGGAGAATTTTCCCGCGCAAAGTGACGTGTGGCAAGATCGCACACCGTCCGGGGCGTGCCCGCGGCCAAACGGCCGCGCCCGGGCTCCCGGAGGGCCGGGGGCGCTCCATGGCCACCGATCGGGCACGTCGGGACCGCCGAACACCGATCAAGGCTTCGGCCGAATGCCGGACTTCGTGACGAAATTCACAATCCAGGCGGGCCCGCCAGCTTGCCCGCGCGTCGGCCGGCAGGCCGCCCCGCACACGGGTGCTAATGTTGCTGACGGGGAGGTGGGATGTCGGTCCGGCGCCGCCGGCAACCTGCGACGCGGCTTGGGGCCGGCACGACCTTTCGGCGCCATCCGCGCCTGCTCGGACCCGGTCGCCTGCCCCGGCGGCTTTGGGCTTTGCCGCCGGGGCAGGTGCACGCCGAGAACGCCTACGCGCGCGTGTAGACGATTTCCATCGCGAGAAACTCCTTGCCGTCGGGGCCGTTCATGTACATCTCCATGACGTGCTTGTCGTTGTTGACGATCTTCAGGACCGTCTTGTCCTTGCCGGCCTTCCCGGTCATCGGGTCAATGTGCTCGCCGACGAAGGTGAAGACCTTGCCCGACTCGTCGCACGAGCCCTCGCTGACCATCATGCCGGTGCCCATGTTGTCCATCCAAGCGGACACGTACTTCTTCTTGAGGTTGTCGTAGCCGGTGAAGCCCAGCCCCTCGAACTTCACGCCTTCCTCCATCTCCCCCTCCACTTCCTCCCGGATGAACCGGTCGCCGATGATCCACTCCACCTCCGATTCGCTGAGGGACTCCTTCCACTCGGCCGCGGGGTCCATCCGGTACTTGACGACCAGCTTCCATTTGCCGATGAACGGCTGGAGGTGTTTGTGAAACTCGCCGGGGGCTCCGAGCTTCTCCCACATCGCCTTCATCGCCGCTTCGGGATCTACGACTTTCGGCTTCTCCAGGGGCTTGTCCTGGGAGAGCGCCACCGCGCTCATCCACACCGTCACGCATGCGAACGACACTCCGCCAACCAACAACTTCGCTTTCATCGCACTCCTCCTCTTTAACGAAAGACTGGATCGAACGACCTGAGCCGCCATCCGGCACTTAACCGCGCACCCCGCGCGGAACTCCAGCATCGCCGCTCTACCTGTGACTTGTCAAGTCGCCGGCGGGACGGAATACCTACCACATTCCGAACATAGAGTCAAGAAGGGACGCCCCCGAGTCTTCTGGGAACGGCCCGGATTTCTTTCTTCGATGGGGAGGCGCGCCACGGATCCGTGGCGCGTTAGGGGCGGACGCAAAAGCCCTGCTGAAATAGGCCGAAATCGGACAGATCGACGCCACCGTCGGAATTCAGGTCGAAAATGGCACACCAGGTGTCGTCCGACCGGACCGCAGGCCCCGTCCAGCAGCCAGGCAGGTGTCCGAAATCGGGCAGGGTGAGGACACCGTCACCATCGTAATCGCCGTTTGCGGCCTCGCAGAGGATGGAACGGATCCGGACCTCATCGACGGCCGCCTCGGTCAGCGACAGTCCGTCCATGTCCGCAACCGTGAACCGCAGCCGCAGCATGTTCCCCACCGCCGCAGGAAAGTCCTTAAGGTGAAACGAATGCTTGACCCATGCGCCGGTCGGCGGAACCGTTTCCACCAGCGTCCAGCTCGCCCCGCCGTTCCGGCTAAACTCGACGGTAAGCTCGTCGGGCTCGCCGGAGGCGCAAAAGAACCAGATCGCGTAGGACACCTCGGCGTCCGGCCCTTCCACGGCAAACGGCGGCGACAGCAGGGTGATCGGGCCGCCGTCGACGTCCGCCGAGCCAACACCGCCTCCAAGGTGCTGGCCGGTGACGAAGCACAACGTGCCCGCGTCCGGAGAGCGATCATACTCCGGCTGGGCTGGAACGAGCGGCACGCCGGTCCAGGTGCCGACCGGCTCCACCCGGGTCCACGCCCCCGCGGAGTTGGCGGCGTCGACGGGCAGGGTGGTCCAACCGTGGTCCGCCTCGAAACCGTCCTGAAAGGCGATGGCATCGTGCATGGCCTGTGCCGTGTAGGTGGTCTCCGGAGCGTCGTGCGGATCGTGCAGCTCCGCCCCGCCTTCGCCCGTCGCGGAAAGGTAGTATTCGAACGTTGCACCGCACGGGGCGGCGGGAAGCTCGGCGGCGTAGGTCCCGTCACCGATCCGCGCCATCGGCAGCGAGACCCATCCATCGGCGCCGCCCCGGTGGTTCAGGCTCGCCGACGCCACCGCTTGCGTAACCCCCTTAATCCTGACGGTGACGGACCGGGTGCGGCCCGGCTCCGTTTTCGTCGGCGGTGGCTCGATCCAGTCAAAGCGAAGCGGCGGCGCCGGGGCTAATTCCAACGCGCGCCGGGCATTGAGGCGGCGAACGTTGACCATCTCCGCGCCGCAGGTCTGCCGGCCGAGGTCGTCCGCAGAGTCGATCAGCAGTTGGGCCACGTCGACCGCGGTCAATTGCGGGGCGAAGGAACGCACCAGGGCGGCGACCCCCGCGACGAAGCCGGTGGCGATCGACGCCCCCGATCGGTACTCATAGTCGCCGTCTCCGCGTGCAGAGATGATGTCTACGCCCGGAGCCGCCAGATCGAGCTGCGGCCCATGGTTGGACACGCTGCACGCGAACTCATCCCGGTTGTTGGTCGCCCCAACCGCCAAGCACGAAGGGTAGCAGGCCGGATAGCCGATCTCGCCGTTCCCGGCCGTGCCCGCCGAGGCGATCACCAGTACGTCGTTGGCCGCTGCATGGAGCACCGCACCGTTCAGCGCCGCATGATCGCCGTCGAAGTAGGCCAACGGCACGACAACGATGTCGGCGCCTCGGTCGACCGCCCAAACGATGCCGTCGGCGACGGACGCGGAAGTACCCACGTTGCCTTCGAGTGCCCGTATGGGCAACAGGACCACCCGGCTGTACACGCCGGCGATCCCGGCGCCATTATGAACGGTGGCCCCGACGATGCCGGCGATGTGCGTGCCATGCGCGCCCGTCTCCAAGGTACTGTATGGATCGCCTCGTGTGCCCGTGGCGACGTAGCCCTCCTGCAGGCGGTCGCCGAATTCCGGATGAGGGTCAATGCCGGCGTCGACCACAGCGACCACGACCGTCGGACCTCCGTCGTGCATGGCCCAAGCGTCCAGCGCCGCGATGTCCGCCCCGGCGACGCCCTCGCTGCCAGGCTGTCCGTCGATGGCCTGTCCGGTGTTGTAGAGGCCCCACTGCTGCGGAAAATAGGTGTCGTTCGGCACCGCGGCCGTCGCCCACACTGGCGCAGTTGCGACCACAAGTCCAGCCACGAACCGGTGCAGATGTCCAGAAGTTGCCACGGTCTCCTCTCCGGATACACGATTGCCTCGTGATGTCATGTCCCGCTAAAACCGCGCAGATTGGTTAAGTGCGATTATAAAGTGCGAGGAAGGCAGGTCAATAGCCGATCTCGGGCCGGTCGGCCACGCCGTTGCCGCACGGCCGGGAGGCGGCCCGCCTGCCGGGGTAGTCGACGATATCAGGAGGTGTGGATCGCGGTTACGGGGGCCGGCGGAGCCCAACAGGGGTCAACGTGCATTGGCGACTCTTAGTCCGCCAGCGCCGTCAGCCTGGCAGCGGGATCGCCACCGGTCCAACGGGCACCCCATGGGATGTGGGCATGGTCCGTTGGTAGCCTAACGGGTAGTGGGTCCGACGACGCCCGCACCGAATCATTCACGGCGGCCACCAGCTCCCGGACGACCAGCCATTGTGTCGGGGCGATGAGGTCGCCGTTGCGAGGAACGACGACTTGAACGACGACGGTGCCGCGATCGCCGTCGGCCAGGCGCTGTTCGCGCCAGCGGCTGCTCCGGGTGAGTCGCCCGGCTCGGTCGATCACGAAGTGCGCCGGCGACGCATCGGCCGTCGCCATCAGCATGCGCCCGGCGGCGGTGGAGGATCCGGTCGCCCGCACCTCGATGTCGGTCCACCGGGCGGGCTCGACCGCCACCGCATCGGCCACGACCTGCTGGGCTTGGCGGGCCACATCTTCCAGATCCTGACCGTCGGGGAACGCCAGAGTTAGTCGGGACGACGGGTCCAGCCAGCCGAGCAAGGCAGCCGTGCCGGTCATGGCCGCCGCCAGGCAAGCGATGGTGGTCCACATTCGTCGCTGACGCCGCATGAGTCCCGTGTGAGGAAAAGACCCGTCGGATCGCGTCCGCGTGCGCTTCCCCATCTTCATCGGCGCAGGCCCCGTGGAAACTTTCGGCGAAACGGACGCGACGCACGGCCGCAGCGCTTGCCGGTCGATCGAATGCGGTCAGCCGGAGTCGGAGGTCCAGGGTCGCCCCTCGGCATTCCGTCCGTCACCCGGCCGGGCCCTACTTCCCGCAATAGTCGATCACCCGGGCGATCTCCCGCCGCAACTCGCTGCGGGGGACGATGCGGTCCACGAACCCATGCTCCAGCATGAACTCGGCGGTCTGGAAGCCCGGCGGCAGTTCGGCGTTGATGGTGTTGGCGATCACCCGCGGCCCGGCAAAGCCGATCATCGCCCGAGGTTCCGCCAGGATGACGTCGCCGAGGCTGGCGAAACTGGCGGCGACGCCGGCCGTCGTGGGATCGGTCGCCACGACGATATACAGCCCGCCGGCCTCGTCCAGCTTGGCCAGGGCGGCGGCGGTTTTGGCCATCTGCACCAGAGAGATCATCCCCTCCTGCATCCGTGCACCGCCCGAGGCAGTCACCATGACCAGCGGCAGGTTTTCCTCCACGGCCCGTTCGACGGCGCGGGTCACTTTCTCGCCGACCACCGCTCCCATCGAGGCCATGATGAAATGGGGATTCATCACTCCCAGGATGACCCCCCGACCCCGAACGAAGGCCCGCCCCACCACCACGGCCTCGGTCTCGCCGGTCTTCAGTTGTTCGCGCTGAAGACGGTCGGTGTAAGGAATGCGATCCTTGAAGTTGAGGGGATCCGTCGAGCGCAGGTCCTCGGCGAACGGCTCGAACGAGCCCGGATCGACCAGTTGTTCGACGCGCGTCCGGGCGTCCACGCGGCGGTGGAAGTCGCACTCCGTGCACACGTAGAGGTTGTCCGCCACCTCGCGCTCGTAGACCATGTGCCCGCACTGCTGGCAACGGCTCCAGACCCCGGCCGGAACGTCCACCTTGTCCTGTGACATCATCGCTCCCCGGCCCGTTCGTCCGGCGGCGCTGCAACGGGCGCCGCGCCCATACCGTCCGTCTCGCCCAGGCCCAACGGAACCGACTCGGCCGGCCCTTCGCCGCCCGCAAACCGGTAGCACACCGGGTCCTGCCGCATCATGCCTCGGACGCCGGTCAGGCCCGCGGACTCGATCACGCAACGGGCCACGGCAAACGCCAGCGGCCCGAAAACAGCCGCCGCCCGCGCGGGCTCCGGCTTCCCCCGGATCCGCTCCAGCCCCGCCTGAAGTCGACCGAAGGCCTCGGCCAGATCCTCGCCCTCCGGCGGACACACCGATGAAGGATCATCATACCACCGCTTGAAGATCCGGGGATACCGACGCTTGAGCTCCTGGGTGGTCAGGCCGTCCCACAGACCCGCGTCCACCTCGGCCAGCGCCTCGAGCTTCTTGTGCTTCGTGCGACAACGACGGGCGAGAATCCGGGCAGTCTCCACGGAGGCCGGCTCGAAACTCGAGTAGACCACCTGCAAACCCAGCGGGACGAGCGACCCGGCCCAAGCCGCGGCTTGCTCCCGCCCGCCTGAAGTCAGCGGCAGTGGCGTAGACCCGGCGACGCGATCCTCCGCGCTCCAGGTGGTCTCCGGCCACGGAACGAACACCAGCGTCTTCACCGGCCTACCTTTCCTGCGTACCGCAGAGGGTTCATCCGCTCGGGCTCGATCATGCCGCGCCGGTCCGTTGCGCCGCCAGAATCGCCAGCTCCTGCAGCTCGGCGAACGCCCGAGCAGGGTCGCCTCGACCGAAAACCGCGGAGCCAGCGACCAGGGTGTCGGCGCCAGCTTCGACGGCTGCACGGATCGTCGAAGCATCGATGCCGCCGTCGATCTCCAGCCGTTGGGTCGGGCGGAGCCGCTCCCGCAACGCGCGGACCTTGGGAAGCACCTCGGCAATGAATGACTGACCACCGAACCCCGGCCAGACGCTCATCACCAGCACCACGTCCACGTCCGGCAGGATCGCCTCGACGGCGCTTACCGCGGTCGTCGGGTTCAGGCTCACCCCGACCGAGACGCCCAGCGAACGAACGTGCTCCACCAGGGCGGCCGGCCGATCGGACGCCTCGATGTGGAAGGTGATGTGGTCGCAACCCGCCTTGACGAACGCCTCCGCATAGCGCCGCGGCTCCGCGATCATCAGATGCGTATCGAAGCACATGCGGGTATGTCGGCGCAGGGCGGCGATGACCGGCACGCCGAAGCTGATGTTGGGCACGAAATGGCCGTCCATCACATCGAGGTGAAGCACGGAAGCGCCGGCCCGCTCGACTTCGGCCATCGCCTCCGCCAACCGGGCGAAGTCCGCCGCCAGCAGCGACGGGGCGACGCGGATACCAGGTGTCGCCGGAAACTCACCCATCCTCGTCCGTCTCAAGCTCGTTTAGAGTCTCACAGTCCGCCCGCGTCGCCGCGGCCCGGCAGTCGGTGTAGAAACTCTGAAAAGCATCATCCTGAAGCCAACGTCGGAACACTACCGCAGGGGCTTCGTGTACGATTCGCGCTACAACGTCGATCGCTCCGTCACCGTTCCTTCCCAGTCGCGAGATCGCCCGTTTGATCAACCCGGTTCGATTCCGCACGTCCGTCGACTCAGACTCCGGCACATCGAGCCGCCTCGCGAGGTATTCTGCCTCGCGGGCAAGCCAATCTTCGGGCAACAACCAAGTAGCGCTGGGTAAAGGAGATTCGCGCATTCAAGAACGAACGGAAGTTATGCAAACGGAGTTTTCCTATCTCGGCCGATCTCGCTGCTCGCCAGCAGGGCGATTCTACAAATCGTCCAGCACGTCAATGGCGGCGAACCGTTTACCTTCCAGAAACTCCAGCGAGGCCCCGCCGCCGGTGGAGATGTGGGTCATGCGCTCCGCCAGGCCGGCCTTGTCGACCGCCGCGGCGCTATCGCCGCCGCCGATGACGGTGGTGGCCCCGGCATCGGTCGCTACGGCCATCGCCTCGGCCACGGCCATCGTGCCCCGGTCGAAGGGAGGGGTTTCAAAGACACCCATCGGCCCGTTCCATAGAAGCGTCCTGGCCCGAGCGATCACCTTGCGATAAGCATCGATCGTCTTCGGGCCGATGTCGAGGCCCATTTCGTCCGCTGGGACGGCCCCCTCGCGCACCGCGCCGGTGGCACCCTCCTTGATCTCAGATGCCGCCAGGCAATCCACCGGGAGCAGCAGTCGATAGCCGGCCTCGGCGCGGAGGCGTCGCGCCGTGTCGAACAGCTCCGGCTCAACCAGACTCTTGCCCACCTCCTGCCCTCCGGCGGCGAGGAAGGTATACGCCATGGCCCCGCCCACCAGAATGGTGTCACACCGGGCCATCAGCGAACGGATGACGCCCAACTTGTCGGACACTTTGGCCCCGCCCAGCACGCACACGAAGGGTCGCTTCGGCTCCGTCAGGGCCCGGCCGAGAAACTCCAACTCCCGCTGCACCAGGTAGCCGACCGCGCGCGGCTTGCCCTCCATGAGGAGCGGCACAGTCAGCATGCTGGCGTTGTCGCGGTGGCACGTGCCGAACGCGTCGTTGACGTAGGCGTCGGCGAGCTCGGCGAGCTGCCGGGCGAAGGCGTCCTTCTGTTGGCGCAGGGAGGCGTCGTCCTTTGCCTTGCCGTCCTTGATTGTCTCCGCGTCATGGAACCGCAGGTTCTCCAGCAGACAGATCTCCCCATCGATCAACTTCGTCACCGCAGCTTCGGGCTCGTCCCCAACGCAGTCACCGAGCAGGGTCACCTTTTTTCCCAGCAGCGCCCCGAGGCGCTCGGCGACCGGGGCGAGCGAGAACTTGAGGCGGTCGTCGGGCCGGCCGGCCGGCCGGCCGAGGTGACTCATGAGAATCAGGCGGCCGCCGTTCTCCACCAGCCGCTGAAGGGTCGGCAGCGCCGCGCGGATCCGCCGGTCGTCGGTGATGCGCTGCTGCTCGTCCAAGGGCACATTGAGATCGAGCCGGACCAGAACCCGCAGGCCGCGGACCTCAAGGTCTTCCAACGTCCGTTTCATGGTCATGGCTACCCAAGGCAAGTTGCCTCAACCGCGACGGGATTACGACCGCTGGGCACGACGCGGACGCCGGCTGACGGCACGATGACAGGCCCACGTGAAACAGCCGTCCCGCTCGTTAAAGTGCCGCCACCCTGGCGATGAGATCGACCGTCCGGCATGCGTACCCCCACTCGTTGTCGTACCAGGCGACGACCTTGACCATCTTCCCGCCGTTTGCCGGCATGGTCATGGTGCTCTGCCCGTCGACGATGGAGCTGTGCGTGTTGCCGATGATGTCGGAGCTGACCAGAGGATCGTCGCTGTACTCCAGGATGCCGCGGAGCTTGCCCTCCGCCGCCGCCTTCAGCGCCGCGTTGACCACCGCGGTGGTCACCGACTTCTCCAGTGTGGCCACCAGATCGACGACCGAACCGTCCGCCACGGGCACGCGCAGGGCGAAGCCGTTGAGCTTCCCGCTCAACGCGGGGATGACCTTGCCGACGGCGCGGGCGGCCCCGGTGGTGGTCGGAATGATGTTGACCGCCGCCGCCCGGGCGCGGCGCGGGTCCTTGTGGATCAAGTCGCTGACCCGCTGGTCGTTAGTGTAGGCGTGCACGGTGGTCATCAGGCCTTCGACGATTCCGAACGACTCGTGCAGCACCTTGGCGACTGGCGCCAGGCAGTTCGTCGTGCAACTCGCGTTGGACAGGCAGACGTGCCGGGCGGAAAGCTGGTCGTCGTTGACGCCCAGCACAACCATCAGATCGGGGTCGTCCTTCGACGGGGCGCTGAGGATCACCTTCCTGGCCCCGGCCTTGATGTGGTCTCCGTAGCCGCCTTTTTCGCTCTGCCGCGTGGCGAACACTCCGGTGGATTCGAGGGCCACGGTCACCCCCAGAGCGCTCCATGGCAGGTTGGCCGGCGCCCGTTCGGAGAGCACCTTGATCGTACGCCCGTTGACGATAAGTGCCCCCTCCGCGGCCTCCACGCTGCCGCGAAAGCGCCCATGCACGGAATCATACTTGAGCAACTGTTTCAGGGTTGCGACGTCGGCCAGGTCGTTGATGGCGGCGACCTCAAACTCCTGGCCGCGCTCCGCCATCACTCGAAAGGCCAGACGCCCGATTCGACCGTTCCCGTGGGTCGTCGCGGCGTGCCTCGTTCCGGGACGACGGGCTCCGGCCCACCCCATGAGGAGAGGCACTCACCGCGCCAAGGCTACCGTAGGGCGTTCTCGAGAAACCGTCAAGAACGAGGGGCGTCGCCCGGCGTCACCCCTTCGGAACTCACCTCCTCCAGGCAAAGGCGATGCCCGGCGCCCTATCCGCACGGGCTCTCGGGAATGGCCACGGGCAGAGGCACGCCCTCACCCTGCGAGCAGGCCGGCGGATCCGGCTCCCACACGCCGGCGATGCGCTCCTGGCAGAAGGGGCACGCCCCGCCCTTCATGCGGTTCTCTTCTACGAGGAACCCGCGACGGCGGATCAGCAGCTTGCCGCAGGAGGGACAGAAGGTGGATTCGCGTTTGCCCACGCCGTCGCGCACATTCCCGGGATAGACGTAGCGCAACCCGGCCGCCTTGCCCAGGTCGTACGCCCGCAGCAGGGTCTCCGCCGGCGTACGCGGAGGGTCGGTCATCTTGTAGTCCGGATGAAACGCGGTCACATGCCAGGGGAGGTCGATGGACACCCCGGCGACGAACTCCGCGATCTGCTTGAGTTCCTCGTCGCTGTCGTTGAAGCCGGACACGACCAGGGTGACGATCTCAACCCAGTAGTCCATCTGTTTAAGCCGCTTGATGGTGTCGAGGACGTTTTCGAGGATGCCGCCCAGTTGCCGGTAACTGCGGTCGCGGAAGCTCTTCAGGTCGACCTTGAACAGGTCGACGTAGGGCCGGAGGAACTCCAGCACCTCGGGCGTTCCGTTGCCGTTGCTGACGAAACCGCACACGATCCCCTCGGCCCGGGCCAGCTTGAAAACCTCCACCGCCCAGTCCGCGGTGATGAGCGGTTCATTGTAGGTGCTGACCAGCACCGGCACGCGATACCGCAGGGCCGCCGCGACCAGGCGCTCGGCGTCGACAAAGCTCGGGCGGCCCACCGCCGCGTCGTCGCGCAAGGACTGGCTGGTGACCCAGTTCTGACAGTAGGAACAGTGCAGATCGCAGCCCAGCATGCCGAAGGACAGGGCGTCCCGCGCCGGGTAAGCGTGGAAGAAGGGCTTTTTCTCGATCGGGTCCACCTGGACCCCGGCGACATAGCCGGCCGGGGCGCGCAACTCGCCCGCCAGGTTGAACCGCACCCGGCAAACTCCGCTCCGCCCCGGCAGGATCCGGCACCGATGCCCGCAAGCCAGACACTGAACCTGCCCGTTCTCGCCGCGTACGACGAGTTGCGGCGCGGAGGGCATTGTGTTCTCGGCCAATAGCTCCTTCAGCCGGACCGACGCGGAATTCGTGTGCGTGGCCATCATGGATCTCCCTACGCTGTCTCCGCCAGGTTGCCTAACCCATTATACCGTCCGGGCGGGTCGCGGGTCGCGAAAGCGACGGCTCTCGCCATTTGCCGGGAGCTCTGGAATCGGAATAATCTGCCGTTGCCCGAGGGATGAACGGTATGCTTTATGCTTTGATCGTCGCGGTCCTGTCGCTTGGCGGAGCGGTCGTGCCGCTTTGGTTCCGCCCTGGACATGCCACCCTGCAGGTCTACCTGAGCCTAGCGGCGGGGGCGCTGCTGGGGGCCGCACTGTTTCACCTGCTGCCGGAGTCGTCGGAGCACATTCACGGGTCGTTCGGTTTGCCGACGGTGATCGGCATCGGGGTCGTTTTCCTGTTGCAGCGGTACCTGGCGCCCCACAGCCATGAGCCGCTCGGCGTGCTGGCCTCGGAACACGGGCGTGAGCAGGATATCGCGCCCGCCGAGCCGCACCACCATGACGCCCGTCCCCGACCGCTGGTCACCGGCGTCGTGGCCATCCTGGCGCTCTCCATCCATTCCTTTTTCGACGGCGTCGCGCTGGGGGCCGCCACGGGCGGCACGACCGCGGATGGCGAAGCACTGGCCTTCGCGGTCTTCCTCTCCGTGCTGATCCACAAGCCCATGGACGGGCTGTCCGTATCCGTGCTGCTTCTGAACGCCGGCGCTTCGGTCAAGAACCTCTGCCTGATCCAGGGCCTGTACGCCGCGTTGGTCCCCCTCGGCGCCCTCGCCTTTACCGCCACGCGCGGCGCCGTGGCCGAGTCTTCGGCGTTGGTCGGCTATACCCTGGCCTTCAGTGCCGGCACGTTCCTCGCCATCGCCCTTACCGATCTTCTGCCGGAGCTCCATTTCCACTCCCACGACCGGCACAAGCTCTCCGCAGCCCTGTTGACCGGCCTGCTGGTTATGTGGCTGACGAGTTGGATCGGCCACGGCGACTCGCACGGCCAGGCGAATGACCATGCCCACGCCGCCGGGACCCGAGGTTCGGCCTCGTCACCGGACGGCTGAGAACGGGGTCCGGGGACTATCCGGCGCGGAGCCCTTCGCTTATACTCCCGCTCGAGGGAAGGGGTCTAAGGCTCTGCGCTCGTTTGGCAGGCCCGACCGATGAGGTGTTCCGGCAGCGCCCACTGGGTGCTGGAACCGCCGGAATCCTGTCCGCCGTGTCATCGCGACGTCAGGGTGCTGCGCTCCGACCGCGATTCTCGGGCCGCCTTCCGCCGGATTCGACAGGAATGAGGCGCGCTCGCGGACCGGCTGGTGGAATTGGAGGATCGCGCGTTGGCGCCGGATCCACTGATTGAAGCCAAGCTCAAGCTGCGTCCGCTGGCGCCGTCGATCCCTGCGGCACGCGAACTGCGACTCGAAGAGTTGGAGCCGTCGGAACCGAACGCGCATCGAATCCTGCCGCGCACGCCGCCGCTGTTTGGCGCCGTGCCGGCAAACCGCGTGCTCGCCATCCTGCTGCTGCTTCCTGTGCTTTCGGAATGCCGGCGCGACGACACCGCCGCTCCCGCCCCGCCGAGCGGCGTCCCGGCGGCGTTACCGCCCGAGGGTGCGACCCCGCCCGTCCTGTATCCGCTCACCGACATCACCGAAGCGGTGGGGATCGATTTCGTGCATTTCATCGGCGCCACCGGCGAGTTTTACTTTCCGGAGAACATGGGAGCGGGGTGCGCCTTCCTCGACTACGACAACGACGGCGACCTCGACGTCTACCTGCTGCAGGGCAACCTGATTGGTGAGGGTAAGACGTACCAGGACTGCCTCTTTCCGCCCAGGGTCCCGCTTCCGCCGCGCAACCGCCTCTTCCGCAACGAGCTGATCTCCGCAGGGCAGAACACCGGACGCCTGCACTTCGTCGACGTCACGCTGGAATCCGGTGCCGGGGACATGGGCTTCGCCATGGGCGTGGCCACGGGCGACTACGACAACGACGGCGACGTCGATCTGTACGTCACCAACTTCGGCCCCGACGTGCTCCTCCGCAACAACGGCGACGGGACCTTCTCCGACGTCACCGCGCAAGCCGGCCTGGGCGATCCCCGCTGGACCATCAGCACCACCTTCGTCGATTACGACAACGACACCTTCCTCGATCTGGTGGCGGTGGCGTACTGCGACTTCACCGTG
>Ga0214473_10004161_pt1 | contig 17413 bp, 25 predicted proteins | sample RVTome_7_FD_203509 | JGI IMG/M metagenome (GOLD analysis project Ga0214473, IMG submission 203509) | Soil microbial communities from uranium-contaminated site in the Upper Colorado River Basin, Wyoming, United States - RVT98D197 | ecosystem: Environmental > Terrestrial > Soil > Contaminated >... | reverse complement strand
GATGTAGTGGGTCGTCCAGAGGCCCTGGATCCGGCGCCGGACCTTCTTCTCACCTTCGAACTGGGCGAAGTACTCGCCATCGGCCCCGGTGCTGGTCGGGCGGCAGAAGTGCAGGTAGCCGGGCCCGGGCTGCACGATCCGCAACCGCCGGAAGAGGAGGTCCTTCGCCGTGTGGGTCCCGAGCGGGAACACCCGGACGCCGTACTTGCCGGGCTTCCCCGGCCGGCCGACGATCGGCTTGCCGGCGCCGTCCACGCCCTTCGAGGCGTGCACGCCGCGGCGTTGCCGGGTGCGCACGAAGTTATGGACGCTCTCGGTCAAGTAGCCCGAGTCGATCAGCAGGGTCCGGAGGTGGAGCTCGCCGCCGGCTTCGTGTTGCCAGCCCTTGCCCAGCAGGACCTCGAGCCGGCTCCACACCTCGGGTTTCTCGGGGTCGCCGTAGAGGCGCTCGTGGCTGATCAGCCAGCTTTGCTGGCCCGCGCCCCACCCCCGGACCAGGAACTCGAGCCGGTCGACCTGGACGTCCACGAACCCGGTGAGCACCCCAACCGGCGCCGGCACGTCGGCCGGGTAGATCTCGGCCCGGGCCGCCAACCCCGCGGCGTCCATCCGCTCGAGCAGCTCCTCCCAGGTCTCGCCCAGGGTGGTGTTCACGAACACCTGCAAGAGCTCGGGATTCTCCTTCGCGTCCACGAACTCCTGGGCGATCGTGGCCCAGCGGCGCCAGGGCGAGTAGAGTCCGCTCAGGTGGAAGCTCGCGACCCGCCCGCCGGGCGCTTCCGCGACCCACGCGCCCCGGAGCAGCATCCAGAGCTTGTCGGCCTCGTCGATCAGCGCGGCGCAGCCGCGGCACCGATACCGGACCGACTCCTCGAGCACGCGCCCGGCCTCGTCCCGCTCGAACACCAGGCGGTAGCTCCCATCCGGATCCCGGAACCGGAGCACCTGCGTGTCGCCGCAGTGGGGGCAGGGCACGTAGTACCGCCGGCGATCGCCCCGCTCGAACTCGTGGTCGATCCGGGACGCGCCCTTGAGCGTGGGGGACGAGAACTTCCCGATCTTCCGATTCCAGAACGTCGCGGTCCGCCGCTCGCCCAGCACCACCGGGTCACCCTCGCTGCCGGCGGACGGCGGGTACCGATCGATCTCGTCGCACAGCACCACGCGGATCGGGCGCGACGCGAGGCCCGCGGCCGAGTTGGCACCGGCGACGGTGATGTGGCCGCCGGGGAATTCCTTGTGCGTGATGGTGTTGCCGGAGTCGCGGGACCGCGGATCGCGCACCTTTCCTCGCAGGACCGGCGTGTCGCGGAGCATCGGCGCCAGCCGGTCGGTCGACCACGCCTTCGCCATCGGGTCCACGTTCGGCTGGATCACCAGGATCGGGGACGGGTCCTGGTCGATGTAGAAGCCGACGACGTTGTTGACTACCTCCGTCGCCCCCAGCTGGGAGGCCTTCATGAACACAACCTCTTCGATGCCAGGCTCACTGAACGCGTCCATGATGCCGCGGAGGTAGGGCGCGCGGTCGGTCCGCCAGGGCCCGGGCTCGGCCGACGCCTCGCGCGACAGCACCCGCCGCTCGTCGGCCCATTCCGAGACCGTGAGTTTCGGCGGCAACGCGAACGCATCAGCCGCCTCCGCGTGGAGCGCGCTTACGACGTCGAGGTCTTGGGCGGTCGCTCCCATTACCACCCGCCTCGAGCATCACGCTCTTTAGGTCGGTGATGATCTCCCGAACGATGCCCTCGAGGGCCTGCTGGGCATCCTGGGGCGTGCGGGACGCCTGCCAGAGGTAGGCATACCGGCCGGGCGCGGCCCGCAGCCGCGCGGTCACGAGCTCCGCAATCCCGCGGGCAACCTTCTTCGCCTCGGCGAACGGGATCCACTCGCGGCGCAGTTGCGCGAGCTCGAACTCCGCGCGCTCCGCTTGGGCGATCTCCCGGCGCGTGCGCGCGCCGTCCAGCTGGCTCTTGGTGGCCCGCGCGACCGCGTCCACCTTCCGCTTCCAGTACCAGGCCTCCGACTCGGCGGTGTAGACCCACGAGCGACCGTCCTTTTTCCGCGGCATCCCCTCGGCCACGAGGTTGTCGATTTGTCGGGGCTTCAGGCCGAGTTGCCGCGCGAATTCGTACTTGGTCATGGGCTCGCAACTGCAATCCCCTCAGAAAATCCTATTCCTAGCCAATAGCCGGGCTGGCGCGTGACCCGATATTTCGACCGTGTCAGAAGGACCCGTGACGTGGACGCCACGCCAGAGTGCCACGGTGTCCCCCGACGGGTACGGCACCCCACCACAGGCCCGCCCCTACTGCTTGAGCGGCCCATCGAGGTGCAGTTGTGGGACGACGATGGCCCCGCGGTTCTGCTTCGCCCAGTGGTCGCGCAATGCCTCGAGGGCCAGGCCCAGCAGGCCGTGCACGAACATCTTGTCATTGATGGGGCCGTTTATGTTGACCTGTCCCGTCTCGGTCGTGAACGTGATTACCAGCTTCACCTCGGGCATGCGTTGACCTCTCCCCCTTGCCGCCGCAGCACCAAGGGCACCCGGTCAGCCTTGAGAAACTCCTTGAAGCACTCAATGGTGCAGAAGTAGCCCACCGATGGCACCACGTCTCGGTGGTGTAGGTACGGTGTCCCGCAGTTCTGGCAGTCGACCGCGCGCTGGTAGGGCTGAGCCCCGTGGGCGACCTCTAAACGGCGGAACTCACGCTCAAGTTCATCCTCCCCATCGTCCACGCTGATGACCAGGCTGCCGGTTCCGTGGCACGTCGGGCAGGGCATGAAACGGGCACCCGCCATGATCACCTCCGGTCGGGTTCCCGTCCGACTTTCGGGTTCCGGTTGGCTCCCTGCGCCCCGCTCCGTCTGCGCGTCCACCACCCGCACCTCCCGTGTCCTGTGGACTCCCGGCTATCTTGGCCCATGTGAAAGGCTGGCGGTCGTCGGTTCAAATCCGACCGGTGGCTCTCGCTCAACTCCCGTCAACCTAACACTTTGCGTCAACTCCACTGATCCGCTCCCATGAGCGATGTCCAGTGCTGGTCGGGATTTCGGTGTCCAGCACGTGCGCCACCTGCGCCAGCACGTCGTACCGGGTCTTGGCGTAGTGCTGCGCCTGGCCCAGGTCGCGATCGCCGATGAACTGGAGGGCGGTGATCAGGTTGCCGGTCGCCGCCACGATCTCGCCCACCACCATGCGGCGGAAGCCGTGCGTCGCCCGGTAGGGCGCGTGGGGGATCCCCGCCTTCCGCTCCGCCTGGCGCAGCTGGTGCCAGAGCGCCTGCACGCCGTAGGGGTGGTCGGGCCTGCGGCCGGGCAGGATGAAGGCAGAGGTCAGTGTCAGCCGCTCGCGCCACCAGCGCGCCGTCTCGAGCGCCGCCAGGGCACCCCAGCGAAGCGGCTGCCCGAACGCCCGGCCGCCCTTCTGGAACTTGGCCGGCCAGAGGACGCGATCGCCGCGGACGTCCTCCCAGCGGAGGTGGAGCACCGATCGCTCGCGCATCCCCTGGTGCCCCAGGAGCATCAGCGCCACCCAGGCGCGCCATTGGTGGGCGTGCGTGGGGTCCAGCTGGCGGAGCAGGGCCTCGAACTCCCAGGTCCGGTATTCGCCGGGCTCGTGGCGCACCGCGTCCTTCGGGATCTTGAACCGGTAGCCCGCCAAGCGGTTCTCGGCGAGCAGCCCCACCTGGTAGCCCCACTGGTGCACCAGCTTCGCCACCTTCACCGCCTCGCCCACCTGGTTGATCACCCGGCCCGCCTGGGTCATCGCGTCTCGGAACCGGGCAACGTCGGGCACCCGCACCGACTCAGCCACCGTTTCCCGGCCGAGGAAGAGCTCCCAGTAGGTCCAACGGTAGGCGTAGAGCGCGCGGGTCCGGGGGCGGAGCGTGGGGAACTCGGCCTGGTGATACGCGGTCCAGAGGCCGCGGAGCGTCACCGGCACCGCCTGGGGCGCGGCATCCCGGGTCCGGGCGAAGTCCTGGGCCCAGTCGAGCGCCGCCTCCCGGTTGGTCGGGGTCGCCGGCCAGGACTTCCGGCGTTCCAGCGTGCGCACGTACCAGGTGACCGTGATCAGCCGGCGCCGGACGTCCTCCCAGACCGTCACGCGGCCGCCGTGGGGACCGAAGCGGGCGATCACCTTGCGATGGGTGGTCACGCGCAGTCCTTCAGCTCCTGGAAACTCCGCAGGATGGCCACGGGATCACCGCTGATCGCCGCCTGCTCGGCGCGTTGCAGCACCTGCTCCAGCATCGCCGCGCCGAACGCGCCGGCGTTCTTCGGCAACCGCTGGTACACGTGGAGCAGCTCCCGCACGCGCGCCTGCTCCTTGGGAAACGCTTCGCCGAGGCTGTCAGCCATGAGATCTCACCTCCCGAATCCGTCGGGGAATGGCCACCTGCCGATACTCGCGCCGGCCCTCCCGGAGGCGGGCGTGGCCATCGGCCGCGAGCTCCGGGAATCTGGCACGCCACCAGCGGGCCGAACAGCCGGAGCGCACCACCACCTGGGCTTCGCTCAGCCAGGTGAGCTGGTCCTCGGCCGAGACCTTGACCTCCCGCGCGAACCGCTCGATCAGCTCGGCGTCGTGCTCGTGCCCCAGCCGGCGCGCCACCTGCGCGTCCTCCAGCCAGTCGGCCAGCGTCTGCTCGAGCGGGCGGGCGGTCACCGGGCCCGCCGTGGCTTCGTGCGGCCCCAGTACTCGCGCGGCCGCTCACGACCATTTCGGTGCACGTATGACGCACAGGCCGGGCAGCGGCCCTTCCAGTATCGGTTCTTCCCCACCGCGCCGCAGTTGGCGCAGGGAGCGGGCGCGCGCGGAGCCGGACTCACCGCGCCTCGAGGAAGAGCACGGGGAGCGCCACGGCCTGTCCCGGCGCCGGGTACCCGATCAGACCCAGCGAGCGGAGCCGACCCAGGTTGTTGAAGTAGCCACCCGACGTGGGGCTCTGCGCCGTGGCGGCGGCGAGCGCGTCCTTCCCCACGGCCGCGGGGTACTCGGCGATCAGGTGCTCCAGGATGCGCGCCTGCGCGCCGGGGAGGCGGGCGAAGAGTTGCTGGTGCAGGTCCTCGCTCGAGGTCGGGACGTCCACGGGTTCGGCGGCCGCGCGCCCGGCATCGGTGAGCTGGACCACGGACGGCGCCGGGTAGTCGATCAGGCCCGCAGTGCGGAGCTTCCCGAGGTTGTTGAAGTAGCCCCCCGACGTGGGGCTTTGGTCGGCCAGCAGGGCCACCTGCGTCTTGTCGGCGCGCTCGAGCCCGATGCTCTCCAGCCAGGCGAGCCCGTTCAGGATCCGCTGTGCCGAGCGTCCGACGCCCTCCGCCGGCGTGAAGCGTGAAGCTGCTTCATGCTTCGCCTGGGGCCGCGCCGGAGCGACGTGAGACGGCCGCAGGGGATATTTCTTGATATCAGGTTTTCCGTTCCCGCCGGCCGCCCGCTTCGCCGCCTCCACCAGTTCCCGGGCCACGGTCACGACCTGGCCACCCACCTCCACCAGCTGGGCACCCACCTTCTCGAGCCGGGCGGTCCCGCGTTCGAAGGCCTGCAGCTGCGTCCCGGTGAGGACCGGGACCTCGACCCGGTGGGTCTCAACCTTGGTCTCCACCCGGGCGGGCGCCCCACGCTCGAGCGTCGTGACCCGCCGGCGCGCCTCGGCCAGGTCGCGCTTCAGTTCGTCGGTGGTGCGCTGCCGTTGCTCCGCCTCCGCCGGCAGGTCCGCCAGCTTGGGCAGCAGGGCCCGGATCCGCTCCGGGGTGGGCGGCACCGGCGCGTCGAGCTTGGCTCCGGGCTTCGGGTGCGTGGTCTCCACGGCCCCGACCGTCACCCGCGTGGGCGCCCGGGTCAGCGCCGGCCCGAACGCCCAGAACTCGCCGGGCGCCAGCTCCCGCAGCTGCCGGCGCCCCTCCTGGTCGGTCCCCAGCTCGTCGCCGGCCCGCTTCATGTCGACGTCGAGGAAGGTCCCCCCGATCATTCGGTTCTTGAGCTCGGCCGCGGCATCCTTCGACAGCTTGGAGATCCGCTGGGTGGCGAGGATCAGGCATTGGCCCCGCTTCCGGCCCCGGCTCGCCTCATCGATCACCGCGGCCGTGCTCTCGCACTGCTGGCCCTCCGGCGCGTAGTCGTGCGCCTCGTCGAGGACGACGATGACGGGGTGGTAGAGTCGCTTCGGCACCTCCACCAGGGCTTCCAGGAACCGGCGCACGAACTCCCGGCGTTGCGGGGGCTTGAGCTCGAAGATGTCCAGGATCGCCGACGCCCCGAGCTCGAGCAGCCGCTCGGCCAGGAGGGCGGCCGAGCGGGGATGCGCCACCGTGTCCCCGCTATGGGGCGCGGCGTAGACGTAGTCGTACCGCTCCCGCAGCGTGTGGAACTCCCCCTCGGGATCGATCACCAGCTGCTGGACCTTGCCGCTCGTCTGCTCGAGGATCCGGCGCAGCGCCCAGGACTTGCCCCCGCCGGACGACGCCTGGATCAGGAGGCGCGTATCCACCAGGGTGGCGAGGTCACACCGGACGCCGGCACCGAGCGTGAAGGTGGTCATGGCCCCGCCCGTTCCTTCCGTTCGTCCGCGACCGCGGCGACCAGCTCCCGCGCCCGGGCGATCTCGGCGCAGGCCTGCTGGATGAGGCGCGTGGTCTTCTCGTCGACGGGCAACGCCGCGCCGCCGGCACTCATCCGGCGTAGCTGGATCCGGCCGAGGTGCTGCTTCAACGGGACCGGGAGCACCCGCCAGTGCGGCCAGCAGAAGAACCGGTGCCGCTGCACCGCCTGGCCGCAGCTGGGCACGGCGCAGGTCGCCGTCGGCGTGGGCTCAGCCATCGAACGCCATCGCCCCCGGAGAGGCCGGCCATTCACGGATCCAGAGGTCGTCCGGGATGCGGCCCTGGCGGTCCGGGTAGGGGCCGGAGTCCTGTTTCACGAAGACCGGCACGCCCGCGCTCCGGCACTGGTCAACCACGCTCGCCAGCGCATCTAGGTCGAGGGTCCGATGTCCCGCGCCACTCTCCCCGCCCACGATCACCCAGTCCAGGTACCGCACGCCGGCGACGTGGCGGAGGGCCGCGCGACCCAACTGGTTGACGGCCTGGACGTCCTTGAGCGTCGGCCGCTGCCGCAGCCGCGGCGGCATGTCGGGCGGGCCCCACGTCACCGACATGGGCGGCGCCAGGTGCGCCATGATGTCCACCGGGGCGAGCAGCGGCTCGAGGCTCGCGAAGTAGAGCGCGGCTGGGACGCGCCGGAGCTCGTCCAGTCGGTGCACGTAGTCCCCCGACTCGACGCTCGTGCCGAGCCAGACCTGCGACCACCCCGACGCCGTGGTGGCCAGCCCGGGCTGCTGAACGCCCCAATCGTCCGGCAGCATCGAGGGAATCGACTTCGGGCGCTTCGTGAGGATCAGCAGATCGACCGCCCAAGCGTAGCGGATGGCGGCCCAGGCCTCGGCGCGCCATGCTTTCCGCACCTTCGCATCAAAGAAGTCGGCCATCGAGTTGCTGAACGCACGGATCCGGCGGCCCTCGTGCTCGGCCTGGCGCTGCAGCTTCTGCAGGAGCGGGACGGCGCCGGCGATCTTCCTCCGCGGCGCATGCGGGCCCCAGGCCACGCCGCGGCGCTTCGCCAGGGTTCGGGCATAGCAATGATCGCATCCCTCGGACACGTCGGTGCAGCCCCACCAGAAGTTCACCGTGGCGTCGGCCCACGCGATCTTCGTGTGCTCAGCCATGGGTCACCGCCGCTGCCCGGCAGTCCCGGTGCGCCCTCACGAACCCCTTGCTGACTTCCACGAACGACTGAATCCGCATGGGCAGCGGAAACACGAACCGCTCCCCGCACCGATTGCAGCGGGCATGGGCCCGGGGTTCGTCGCGGTCGATCCCGGCTTCGACGACTACCACCCAATCGCCCCGACGCGGCCGACGCGGGCTCACGATCCCACCGCCGCCGCGCGGCGCGCGGCCTCGACCCGGGCCCGGCCGGCGCCGGTTTCCAGCCACCAGCAGGCCAGAAATAAAGCGTCCCGCTCGTCTTCGATCGTCCGGCACGGCTTGGCGTCCGCCCGGGCGGCGAGGATCCGTTTCGCCAGCGCCTGCTTCTGGGGCTTGGGAGTCCCCGGCGTGCGCACCAGGTGGAGCTCGGCCACGTGGGCGGCCAGGGCGGCGCCGTGGAGCGCGCCGATCGCCAGCTGCAGCTTCTCGAGCGAGGCATGCAGCTGCGCGAGGTGCTTGCCGTCTCGGGCATGGCGGCCGTAGAGACTCACCGCGGCGGGGCGCTCGATCACGACTTCGGTCTCGGACGGGAGGAGGTAGTAGTCCTCGCCCCCGGCCGCGGCCTGCTGCCAGAACCGGCCGGCGAGCTGCTGGGCGAGACTGGCCAGGCGCGCCTCCAGTTCTTGGTCCGGGGCGGTTTCGAGCCGGCCGAGATCCACTAGCGCCGGCGCGCAGCGCGCCTCGAGCGTGACGCCGGCGCCGAGCCGGTGCCGATCGAACGCGGCCCACCCGGTGACGTCGAGTCCAGGATCCAGGGCGAGGAGCCAGCGGGGCGCGGTCACGGTCACGCCGGGTCCTTCGGGCCCGTCCGGCACGGCGCGCGGAGGGCGGCTTGACACGCCGCGCACCCAAACGGGGGCGAGTCGCACGTCATGAGCTCGCCGTAGGAATGCCCGCACGGCATTGCCGATTGCATCAGCAGCCGCAGCGCGTGCTTGTCTACGCTCGGGTCTGCTTCAGCCCGTCGTATCTCCGCCTCTATCGCTTCGGCCCGCTCAAGCGTGAGCCCCTCCCGCTCGGCCGACGGGGCGGCACCTAACAACTCGGCGGCGAGGTTGTCCGCGATCAAGTGAATCTCTTCCTGCCCTTCAACTACGGTGTCGAATGGGCTGAGCACGTCCACTAGTGACAGAGGATCACCGTCCTCTGTCCGGTTGTGCTGGCACTGATGCCGACGCAGAATCGCCTCGATTCGGTCACGTAACGGCTCTCCCGCAGCAGCGGCCAACCGCTCCCGCAGTCGTGGCAGCACATCTTCCACCCGATAGGCGCCGTAGTACGGGGCCAGCCCGATGGCGTCCGCGACGTGGGAAAGAATGTCCCGAAGCTGCCGCACTTCATCGGACTCTCCCGCGGGCGCGACGTGATCCACGGCGGCGAGTACCCACTGCGCCGCTTGACGGTCAGAGGCATCCAGCGGTATCGGCTCGTTGTCGTCCGACATCCGCCAGCGCGCCCACTTGACTGCCGCCGCGCTCGGCTCCGGCCCAGGGGCGGCACCGACAGGCCCTCCGGTACAAACATGCGTCCCGCCGGGGATCAAGTCCTCGCGACCGCACCGCGTACAGGGCGCCGTCATGCCGGATCCTGCTGCATCTCGTCGTCCCGCATGTCGGGCATCTCGTGGTCCTCCTCGAAGTCCAGCTCGTCCACGTCCTCGGTTCCGTCGCAATGCGTGCAATGCTCCGCCGAGTACTCCTCGGTCTCGACGTCGTAGTCGTCGCCGTCGCCGGCGCAGTCGCAGGCCTGGCCGCACTCCGGGCAGGTGTGCATCAGCAGCCCCGCTCCTTCGCATACCAGTTGGGATCCGACCGCGTCATCTGAGCGACGGCGGAGAGACCCTGGTCCCGGAGCTTGATCGCCACCCGGTGCAGAGCGTCTGCATTCCAGCAACCTGGGCATCCGATCTCCGCCAGTACCAGCGTGAGGTTGTTGACATCGGCACCAACCGGAATCGGCCCGCACCGGGCTTGGATCCTCGGATCCGCGGCCAGGGCCTGGAACATCGCGATCTGCGCCACCACCAGCGTCGCGCGCCACGGGCCGGACTCCGGGACACCTGCTACCCGGACGACTTCGGCGGCGTGGTGGTCACAGAACGGCGGCAGGAAGATTCGCGCGCTCATGGAATCCCACACACCGCCGCCACCGCGGCCGCCGCCTCCTGGGCCTCGATCCCCAGCGTCTGGGCGTCCGCGAGCAACTGCGCGAGCGCCGCCACCGCCGGCCGGGCCCGGGCCCGCCACTGGCCCACCCCGACGCCCGCCAGGAAGGCGAGCAGCATGAGCACCATGCCGAAGACCACGGCCGCGACGAGTGGGGCGAAGTCGCCGAGCGTCCGGCGCAGGAGCCGGCGGGGCAGGCGGTCAGGCACGGGCCACGGCCTGCTTGAGGATCGCTTCCGCCTCGGCGTCCGTCCGGCGCGAGACACGCTCGCTGCACTTCTTGCAGCGTGCCCATCGCTTACTCGTGACCCGCGTCCCGAACCCACACTTCGGGCACATCGAGCCGGTGAGGTGCAGGAAGGCCAGCACCAGCTGAATGCCGCCTCGGTGCGCGAGCGGGTGCGTCACCGCGTCGGTCACTCGGCCTCCACCGCCGGCGGCGTGGGGTCCTCGTGCGACTGGACGAGCGCGGCCATCGCCCGGCAGGCCTCCAGGGACGCGACCGTCAGCCGCCGCTCCCGCCGCTGCCACCAGCGCGCGTTGCGGACGTCCTGCATGGCGGCGAGTAGTTCTTGCACTTGAAATTTCAAATCACTGCGCTGCTCCTCCAGCTGCACCGCGTACCGGCGCCAAGCCGCGAGCTCCAGCCGCCGCTCGTGGAACTCCCCCTCCGCCTGGGCGGCGAACTCCGCGTGCTTGATCCGGTCCCCGACCAGCTGCTGCTCCACGGCGTCCACGTAGTCGAGCAGCGTCCGAAGGTACCGGGGTCCGATGTTCCCCGAGTTCCGGTGCGCGGTCGCATGGCGCAGGACGTCGTTCACCATGGCCGGGCGGGTGACCGGGATCCGGGCCGGCGGCGCCGACGTGGACGGTTGCTGGGTCGCGGTCTGCTCGTTCATAGGTCTCCCTCGAAGGCATCGCCGTGCTTGATCCGTCCCATCGCTTCGGCCAGCGCGGCCGCGGTCGCCGGCGGCTCGATCCCCAGCAGGTCCCGGGTGAGCGCCGCCTGCTTCTCCCACCACAGACAGTCGGCGAGTGTGCGGTACTGCCCATGCGTGAACAGATCCGCGATCCCCACCTGCCGGACCGTCGGGCAGAGTTCGTTGAACGGGCAGGCCGGCTGGACGCAGTGCGGCACCACCGGCTCGTCCAGCTCCCGAATCCAGAGCTCGAGGCGCGAAGGCGTGGTCATCGGCCCCCTTCCCCGAGCAGCGTGGCGATCGGCGTGGCTTCGCGGCTCCCCGGCCGCCGGCGCTGCTTCTCCATCGCGGTGAACCCCGCGTGCGCCGCCCGCTGAAAGAGGGGCATCTGGCCTGTGCTCGGGGCGTAGAGCAGCCTGAGCGTGAGCGCCCCACTGGAGCAGACCAGCGGCAGCCCCCGGATCGCGGCCGCCAGCTCCCGGACCGCGATGCCTTTCCCGATGGCCGCCTTGCAGATCGAGAGGTCCCGCTCGATCGACCAGTCGGCTGGATGCCGGGGCACTAGGTGCTGGCGCAGCAGGAGCGCCAGTTCAGCATTCCAGGGGGGATCGCTGGCCGGCGAGGATTCGCCGGTACCGATAGGTACCGAAGAACTACCTCTAGACTCTAGACTCTTGTCTCTAGGGCGCGCACGTGCGGCGCGTGTGCGCTGCACGTGGCTCGCACGATCAGACTTCGTAAGTCGTTCTTGCTTCATCCGTTCGGCGTTTGCTCGGCGCTTTCGGACCAGCGCGCCGCTGTAATCGTCCCAATCGTGCCACCGCCCGTCGCGGTCCACCCAGCCCGTTGTGCGCAACGCGTCGCGCACCGTGCCGACCACACCGAGCGCACGTGCAGTGCACGGCGCCGCGAACCGTTCGAGGACTTCATCGGGCACCTCGTCCACGTTGCCGTCGGGGTGGTACTCAATGAGGTAGCCCCAGAACGCGACAAAGAACCCCACGACCATGTACGGGTGCGTCTGCCACGCCCGCGCGAGGGCCCACGTCTTCGGATGGTCCACAATCGCGGTCTCGATCTTCGTCCAGGTCCGCGCCATGCCCCCTCACGCGGCTCGCGACGCCGGAGGCCGGCGCCGACGGCCATCCAGGAATTCCCGGAGCGCCACCGCCACCCCCAGCACACGCGGATGCGCGTAGAACCACTCAGTAAATCCATCCCCTCGGCTACCCATGGGAGGCGCGGCCCGATGCGCATCGAGCCATTCGTGCAGCTCCTTCTCTGGCGCCAGGACCGCCGGTGCGACGACAAGCACCCGGACGGCACCAAAGTCCTTCCCGAGCTGTCGCGCGCGGGCGGCGATCCGGTATTGCTCAATCTTCCCGACCTTCACCAGGTCCCGGCGGTCGCTGGACCGGTCGTCCCACTGTATCAGATAGGTCGCTTTGTATCCCGATATGAGATGCTGCGCGGCCCGCCAGAATAGGAGTCGGGGGTCTCCCGTCGGCGTGTAGCCCCGCCCCTTCGAGCCCAAGCAGTCCCGCTCGACGCGCCGAACGCCGTATCGGCGCAGAGCCGCCGTGAGTTCCAGGGCCTCATCTTCTGTCGCGCCGTACTCGCGCTGCAGGGCACCCACCAGGCGCCGCGTGACCCAGGCCGAGGCCTCGGCAGTCGCGCACTGAAGACGGCGCCACCGTCGTTGCTCCCGTCTCACGCCGCCCTCCGTCGTCGGATCTCGATCAGGTCCTTGAGCCACGGCGTCCGCGCGATCAATTCCCGGCTAATGAGGGCACGCCAGGAATTATTGATCCGCACCCGGAGATCTCGTCGCACGAGCTCGGTGATCTCGTTCACCGCGATCCGCTCCACCGGCTGCTCCCGACTGCCGCTGTTCGCCCGCGCCAGCACGCGCCGCTCAATCTCCAGGAACGCCAGCAGGCCCTCCGACGTCCGCCGCCAGGCGTCGTAGCGCCCCTGGAGCGTTCCCCCGAGCGAGAGCCCCAGCTGCTCGCCGGCGGCACCCGCCGCGGTCGGGAACGTGCTCACGCCGGCAGCTCCGCGATCGCGCGCCACGGCAGCAGGACGTACGGCGCCGGTGGGATCCCGAGCGCGGCGATCGTGGCGAGGAGCGGCGCACAGCGCGTGCACACCGCCCGGCCGATCGCGGCGTAGTCCGGATCCCAGGCGCAGCCGGTCGGGCAGGGGTCCAGGTCCGTGCACCCGCACCCGTCGCAGCTCGGGCGCTCAAGCGTCTCCCTCACTCAAGCCCCTCCGCCCGCCACGGCGTGCTCCGGACCCCGCGCCACAGCACCCAGGACGCGACCACCAGCGCCGCAACACGGATCCAGATCGTCACGCGGCCGGGCGCTCCAGGAGTTCGATCCCCCGCACGGCGCCCGTATGGCATCGGATCCGGCCTTTCCGCTCCAGTTCCTTGAGCAACCCATAGACGGTGGCCGACGAGCTGACGCCAAGATGCCCGGCGATGTCCTGATTCGTCGGCATTACGCCAGCGTGGTCCCGGGCATACTCGCGCAGGTAGACCAGAACCTGATGCTGCCGGGGCGTGAGCGGGGTCGTGGCGCGATCCGGCAGCACCTGGTCGCAGACCGGACAGCGGTCGAACTCAATCACGTCACAGTCCCTCGGCCCCGGTGTACGCGGCGCCGCAATGCTCGCAGGGATCCTTGGTGGTGCGCTGCTGGCACTTCACGCAGACGCGGGCCGGCGTCTCTGTACCCCCGGTGCGGACCTTCCGGCGGCCGCGCGGCGAGGGGGTGCCGGCAGGTTGCGCGGGCTTCCCGCGCTTGGGCCAGCCGTGCGCCCGGCCGTAGGCGTTGACCGTGGCCCCGCTGGCCCCGACCACGGTGCCGATCTCGGCATCGGTCTTCCCGGCCTTCCGGAGCTGCAGGCCCCGCTCGACGTCCCACTTGGGGCCGACGCCGCCCTTCCGCGTCGCCGCGGCCCGGGGCTTCCGGGCGGCCTTCACCCCCCCCCGTTTCGCGGGACGCGTCCGCGGGTCCTCGGCGCCGTTCTCGCTCGCCGCCGGCGGCTCCAGGAGGTCCGCGGGTTCGGCCGGCGTGTAGCGGGCGGCGAAGAGGGCGAGGTCCAGGACCTCGCGCACCCCTCCCCGATGGAACACCTCGATCCGGCGGTCCGCGGTCGCGCGGGCGTGCACGAAGGCGGGCCGGGTGCGGTAGAGCTCGAGCGCGGACATCAGCGGCCTCCTTTCTTCTTCTTCTTAGCCGTGGCCTTCTTCGTGGCGGCGGGCTTCTGCTCCGTCGCGGGGGCGGCGTCGGCCAGGATCGTGGCGAGGTCCACGCCGAGCTGCTTGGCGTAGCGCGGGCCGTTGTTGCGGAGGCCCCAGTCCCAGTTGATCTGCCGGCTCATGGTGGCCCGGGCCTCGCGCCGCACCAGGTCCTCGAGCGTCTTGGCGCCCTTGGCCGACACCTGGAAGGCGATCGCCACGAGGGGCCCACCCAGCTTCACCGGCAGGGTCTCGATGCGCTGGTAGAGGGCCTGGCGGAGGGCGGGCCCCGCCTTCCCCCACCGCTGCGCCTCCTCCTGCTGCTTGGCGAGCGTGCGCGCCTGCGCCGCCTGCTGCCCGGGCACCGCGCCGGGCTGGATCCCGCTTGGTCGGGCCACGCGGACCGGAGCCTTCGCGCGTTCCTTCTGCCAGTCGGCCCAGTGGACGGAGCACCGCTCCTTGGCGATGCAGACCTTGAACGCCTCGCCGCGGCCCTCACCCACCACGATCACCCCCGTGATGGCGTGGGCGCATGGCCGCCCGTCCTTCGGCCGATACCCGGGATCCGGATAGCCCGCGGTCGCCGATCGCCACGCCTGCGCGCCGTAGATCCGCGGCGCGTGCTCGTCCCGGGCCGCCTCCGGCACCTGATGGTCGTAGGTGATCTCGACCACCTTCTCCTTCGCCAGCAGGGCGGCGCCCACCGCCTCGACCGTCTCCGGAAACAGCATGGGGTCTGCGGCCGCGGGCTTGAACCGCACCTGGTCGTCGATCCACCGCTTGAATTCGCGGACCGTGACCGGCTTGCGGGGACTGTGCTCGTCGTCGAGCGCCAACCCGCCGGTGTCGGCCAGCCCGGGTGCGAACAGGCCGCCGACGCGGTACTGACTCGAGCGATCGCTGTCGAGCGCGCGCTCCTGGTCCGTGGGCGCCAGGCGGGCCAGCTCGATGGCGTGCCCGCGCTCGAACGCGCCGGCGAGATAGAGCTTCTTCGCCTTGGGGGTGAGCTTCAGCAGGGTGAGGCTGTCGTACACGTAGCGGGTCGACCGCCCGATGCGGGTGGCGATCTTGGGGATGTCGTACCCCGCCCGCTCCATCAGCGTCCGGAACCCGTCGGCCTCCTCGAGCGGGTGCAGGTCATCGCGCTGGAGGTTCTCGACGTTCAGCAGCTCGATGAACGCCCGGTCGTCCAGCGCCCGCACGAGCGCGAGCAGGTGGTCCAGGTCGCGGTACCGTGCGCCCTCCGGATGCTGTTGCACCGCCAGCAGCGCCGCCCGCCGGCGCCGGTGGCCCGCCCCGAGCTCGTAGCCACCCCCGGCCCGGGGCCGCACCACGACGGGGGTGAGCTGCCCGGTCGCGAGCAGCGAGTCCTGTAGCTGCGCGAGCTTCGCGGGGTCGTAGGTGCGGCGGGGGTTGAGCGGCGACTCGTGGATCTCTGCCAGCGGGATCCGCTTGAGTTCCGCCGGCGCCCCGTCGGCGGGGAGACCCGCGCCATCCTCCGGTGCAGACGGCTGCGAATTCGGGTCCGGTTCGGGCACGGGTACCGGCAGGGGATCCCACATCCCGCCAGCAGGGACCGGGGGCGCAGTCTCGATGGGGCGCTGCTTCGTGGCGGAGCGGGCCATCTACTTCCGTCCTTTCCGGCGGCCGCCGCGCTTCCGCGCCGTGTGGTCGCCGTCGTCGTGGGGGCTGGGGACGCCGTCCTCGAGCGTCAGACCGCGCGCCGGCGGCCCGTGCTGGGCGCGGACACGGAAGGGCTCGAGGAAGGGCGGGTACGCGGGCGTGTGGGCGTCGTCGTCGTTGCGGGTGGCGGTGGCCCACTCCGCGGCTACGAGGCGTTGGTCCTCGGACCAGCTGGCAATGACTTCCGGATCGACCTGGTGCTGGACCAGGAGCAGCAGGGCGTGCAGGCTCACCGGCTCGTCGCCCTCGTCAGTGGTGTCCGGCATCGGCGTGCGATCGCGGGCCCGCGCGACGCCGGCGAAGAGCTCGAGCTGGGCCTGGAAGACCTTGATCCCCTCGTGCCACGCCCCGAAGCGCCGCACCACCGTGCCGAACTCGGCGAGATCGTGCGGGACCGTCGTCCAGCCCTCGTCCGGATCCCGGCCGCAATGGCTGAGCTCGTGATCGAGGAGGGCGAGCTTCTGGGTGAGCGTGAGCCCGACCCAGGCCTGGAAGCTGTAGACCAGGACGAAGTCCACGCCGGCCAGGTGGGCGAGCAACCCGCCCGCCTTCTGCGCCCGGGCGATCACGCGGCAACTGTCGGTCCCGCCCAGCTCGGACTTGAACAGGTGGACGATCCGCGCGCCCTCGAGTTCCTTATGCCACGCCTTCCGCACCAGCTTGGCCAGCGCCGCCGGCAGGTTCGCGTCCACGAACGTGGCGCCGTCGGGCCAGGCGACCGGATCCGCCTGCTCGGCGATCGCCACGCGGACGTCGTCCCCCGCCAGCCCCGCCGGCAGCCGGTCCAGTTCCTCGCGCCAGCTCGTCATCAGCGCCGCCGCCGCTTCGCCGCCACCTGCTTCTTGGGCTTCCGGGCCCGCCGCTTCGCCGTGGCCTGCGCCTGCGCCGGTGCCGGCGCGGCCGTCCGGCTATCCGGAGCCGCGGTGACCGTGACCGGCACCGGTTCCCCGTCCTCGTCCACCTCGACGATCAGGCCGCAGACGCAGCGGGCCTTGATCTTGTTGGGCGATTGGTCCGTGGGCTGGGGCGGGCGGCAGTCGGCGAGGCGCACCGGACACACCACGTACCGCGTCGCGGCCGCGTGGTAGCCGAGCGCCACCGCGGGGTGGGCGCAGAAGTGGAGGCCGCCGCCGCATTCCGCGCGGCCGCCATCCCAGTCCGCCGCCTCGACCGTCGTGCCGGGGAGGTAGAGGGCGCCGTGTCCCGACCGGTAGTCGTCGCCCACCGCCTTGTAGAGCATGGCGACGCCATCGACCACTCGGGCGCCATAGTAGTCGCACCACTCCGCCGCCGTGGTCAGCGCGAACCGCTGGAGGAGGCCGCCGCTCACCTCCGGATCGGGCCCTTCAGCCCGGACCTGGACGTGCGGCCCGCAGGCGGCCACCACGCGGCCCTGCAGGGCGAGCTGCACGAAGCCCCGGGCCACGACGCGCGGCTGGCTGCTCTCCCGGGCCTCGACGCGCGGCTGGCTGCTCCCCCAGGCCTCGACGCGCGGCTGGCTGCTCCCCCAGGCCACGACGCGCGGCTGGCTGCTCCCCCAGGCCACGACGCGCGGCTGGCTGCTCCCCCAGGCCACGACGCGCGGCTGGCTGCTCTCCCGGGCCTCGACGCGCGGCTGGCTGCTCTCCCGG
>Ga0214473_10004160_pt1 | contig 17414 bp, 10 predicted proteins | sample RVTome_7_FD_203509 | JGI IMG/M metagenome (GOLD analysis project Ga0214473, IMG submission 203509) | Soil microbial communities from uranium-contaminated site in the Upper Colorado River Basin, Wyoming, United States - RVT98D197 | ecosystem: Environmental > Terrestrial > Soil > Contaminated >... | reverse complement strand
CAGAGAGATAAAACCATTATAAATTTAACCCATTTGTAAATTTTTTTAGAAATGATTAGTCAAAATCCCCAGTGTTTTAAAGGTTTTTAAATCTGAAACGTTACCTTTCACGCTTTTTTCAGGTATACTCCGAGTAATAAAAGAGAAAAATTGAATCCGTCCCCAATTTTTTTTCGGGCATTTCATGTTTCTTTTTCCCTTTATGATATTGCCTTGCGAATGATATCCGCTGGAAAAGGGTCCCCATGGGCCGGATAAATCGTTTTCAATCCCTGATCCAGTAGCAATCTCCAACTTTCTTTCAACCTCACTAAATCCTCAGCGAAGATAGGCAACCCCGGTCCGAATCGCAAAGGCAGGGCATTCATCGCCATATCACCCACAAAGGCTTCCCCTGTTTCCAACAAAACACTAACAGACCCATAAGAGTGCCCGGGAGTATAAATGATCCTGCCGGGAATGCCATGTTCATTCAAAGACAACCCTTCATCCCCAATGGCTATATCAACAGTAGTTGCTGGAATATGGATGAGGGGCAGAAAAATTGTAATCAATCTGTTCATGATGCGGCCCCATTTAGAAATCCCCGGTGGCATCGGTTTTAAGCCTTTTTCCAGCCACTCCTTTTCAGCTCTGTGCATTACAATCTTAGCACCTGTAATTATCTTGATCTCTTTAGCGCATGCGATATGATCCCAATGTCCATGGGTAATGATGATCAATTCTATCTCTTCGGGTTTGATTGAAAGTCTGGCCAATCCTTTCTTGAATTGCTTTACCTGGTTGGGTGCACCACCGTCAATCATGACGGTTTTTTCTCCTCGAATAATGTAACAATGGTCAAATCCAAGTTTAATCGGATAAATATTGACTCCCATTTTTATACCTCCTTTCGCACACCCAATATACTTTATAAAAAATGCAATGGGACCCTTTTTAAAAAAGTAGATGTATTATCAAATCAAATCCCATCCGAAGTTAAAGAAATCTTGTCTAAGCACTCCGAAATCAAATGGGATAAAGTCGCCTCAAAAAGCAAACTCATCCACCATAATGTCAATAAATTAGATAAAGCCGTCAAATCCGCCCTCCCTTCATGAAGTTTTAACCAGCTCTTTCTCATATTTTTCTACCCAACCGTCGGCGCCGCATTCTTTCAAGATTTCTATGGCTTTGCCGAGATTCTCCTGGGCTTTTAATCGATTGCCTTTTCGTTTGAACAACTCCGCATAAAGGGCATGGTCTTTTCCGAGATGGAACATCATTCGGTTCCTTTGGTCAGCTTCAATGGCCTTCTGAATCCATTGTTCTGCCTCAGGGATGTATTGGTCATCAATGTATAGTAGAATCTCTCCGATATACTTTGAGAACCAACCTTCGGCTGCTTTCACCTTATTATTTCTTGAATGGACATATAACGATTCTAAATCCACATCTTTCTCTTTATTCATCACTTTTGATCTCGCTAAACCTACTTTTCCTGCGTTCGCCCAGGAAGGCCATAATCGAATATTCTCTAAAATCCAACTTGCTTTTTCATAATATTCTTTCGATTTCGCGAAATCTCCTATCTCAAAATAGATCTCTCCCAAGTTAAATTGTGCAAGCGCATTCCATGAATCGTAATTAATCCTTTCACAAAATTCGAGTCCCTTAACCAGATATTTTTCTGCATCTTCCAGTAATCTTTTTCCATAACAGGAGGTTCCATGGCTTATATATGCATGCGCTTTGGAATAAATATCCCCGCTTTCTTCGGCAATACGGACAGCCTCCTGGGTTGTTTGGAATCCTAAATTTATTTTTCCGGGGTAGTAATAACAAAGATAGGCCAGAAAACTCTTCATTATTGCAATTCCCCAAAGATTTTTTACAGCCACATTAATATCAATAGCTCTTTGGAGATAATTTGCTGATCTTTCATATTCACAGTTCCAGCCTAAAGCACACCCAAACCAGAAGCTTGCCAAGACTAAACTGACAACGTCTTTAACTTCCTCCGATATCTTTAAAGCTTCTTCCAAAGCCTTAAAGGCCTCTGGATAATTTTCCTCTACAAAAAGATGATATGCGCCTAAGATGCTATATATCTGGCAAAGCCTCCTCTTATAATTGTGTTTTATGGCCAAATCAATAATCGGATCGATAGCATTTTTCGCTTCAACAAGATAGTTCATTTGAGCGGTATAGAGCCCAACGGCTGTCCTGGCATCGATAATTTGTTTATCTACTTCATCTGTCCGGGGTAATCGTTCAAGTGATGTTACCCTTTTGTTTGCAAGGGCAATCGCATCATTTAACGACGCTGTCTTTTCAGCCTTCCTGCTCGCCAGCCTTGAAAATTCACCCGATTTTGAATAATTCTCACTCAAAAAATAGTGCTCAGCCAAAACTTCGTAATGCTCACTTAAACTATCTCTGTACAATTCTTCGATAGCATTCCCAATTTCCTCATGAAGTTTCTTCTTTCTCTTGTCCAAAATCGAGCCATAAACCACTTCACGGGTCAGGGCATTCTTAAAGATATAATTCGATTGAGGGTATATACCTCTCTCATAAAGAAGCTCTGAGTCCTTTAAGGCTGAAAGATGTGAGAGCAATTCTTGTTCCAGGAAGCCCATTACAAGATTTATCAATGGATAGCTGAACTCCCTCTCGATGACGGATCCTGTCTGAAGCACCTCTTTCGCCCCCTCAGGCAGCGAATCAACCCTCGCCATGATTATATCTTGTATTGTAGATGGAATGGTCAGTTGATGGATATCTTTGGATAAACGATATACATTTTCTTTTCTTTCTATAACTTTTAGGTCTTTAAGGGATTTTATAAACTCTTCGATGAAAAAGGGAACACCTTCTGTCTTCTCAAGAAGCAACTCCTCAAGAGCCCTTTCAATCTCCTTTGTGCCCAAAAGGTGGTTCACCATCTCAAGGCTCTCCCGGTTGGAGAGCCGGTGCAAAGTTAATTGACTGTGATAGGACTTAGCGCCCCAGGTATGCACAAACTCAGGACGGTAGGTGAATATCAATAAAACCCTTGACCCCGGTATGCTCTCTAAAAGGTTTTTGGCTACATCCTCCGAACTCTTATCCAACCAGTGGAGATCCTCAAAGGCTATGACCAAGGGCCGTATCTCCGAACCTTTGAGAGTGATCCGCTTTATTGCCTCAATTATCCTATCTTTCCTTGCTTCAGGACTCATGGAAATCTGATCAATACCACTATCTTTGACCGATAGAAGCTCCAGAAAATAAGGGAGGGTTGAAGTTTCATCGATTCCTATCAATTTCAATCCCATTTTGACTTTTTCTCTGATCTCTGAGTCCCCTTCTCCTTCCTGTATATCGAAGTTTGACTTCAAGATGTCTATGAAAGGATGATAGGCAACACCCCTACTGTAAGAGAAGCACCTCCCCTCCAAAAAGGTCACATCCTCATTGGCAACAGCTTTTCTGAATTCATATAAGAGCCTGGATTTGCCAACCCCTGCTTCAGATACGATGGAAAAGGCCTGACCCTTGCCTGCCTTAGCCCGCTCAAAACCATCCAGCAAGAGCTCAAGCTCTCGCTCCCTTCCAACAAGAGGAGTAAGACCCCGCTCTGCACTGACATCAAATCTCGTCCTTCTGGTACTGGGGGCAATTACCTGATAGACCTTTATGGGCTCTTCTTTGCCTTTGATCTGCTTCTCTCCCAAAGCCTCAAAGCGGAAGAACCCCTCCGTAAGCTTAAAGGTTTCCTCAGTGACATATGTCGTTCCAGAGTCTGCCAAACCTTCCATTCGGGAGGCTAAATTAACCGTATTCCCAACCGCCTTAAACTCGACCCGAAGATCATTACCAAGTGTTCCCACAACCACTGGGCCTGTATGTATACCAATTCGCATCTTAATGGACGGCATTCTCTTTTCGCTTTTGAGTTGATCACTGAACTTGCTCATCTCCCGATGGATAGCTAATGCAGATCGAATTGCACGCTGTGGAGCATCTTCCAATGCAATCGGTGCCCCAAAAAGAGCCATGATTCCGTCACCGGTCAGTTCGTTAACTGTCCCTTCGTAGTCGTGGACCTTGTGGATGAGAATTTCATAGACTTGATCCATCATGGAGTAAGCTTCCTCAGGACCGAGCTTTTCGGTAAGTCCCGTATACCCCTCCATGTCACAGAACATCACTGTGACCTGCTTCCGCTCTCCTTCGATCCTATCTCTTTGAGCTAAGATCTTTTCACTTAATCCCTGGGAGAGATAGCGCTGGATTTTGGCCAGTTTCTCATCAAAGGAGAGTTCTTTGGAGATTGGCCTTGAGGGAAGCGTTAAGTCATGGCCACACTCACCACAATATATAAAATCATGGGGGTTCGAGAAATTGCACTTTGGGCAGACTTTTTCTAACTTAGCACCGCATTTACCACAAAACCTTAAGCCTCCAGGATTTTCAAATTGACATTTAGGACATTTCATTTTTTTCGTCCTTCTTTTTTATCCACCATTTTTTGCCAGCATTTATATTTTGACTTTTCTAATACCTATGACTCCCAACTGGATCATGACAGCGTTTCAAAGCTCCTTGACTTAAAAATGAAAAAGAGCTATTAAATATTTGAGATAATAAACTAAGAGATGGGGATGATTTTTTGAAAGCCATAGAAACCAAAGGGCGTATTCTTTCGAATGGAACCATCCAACTCGACGAACCAATTGATGTGGTCCCTGGAGAGGTCCGCCTTGTAATCCTTTTCCCTGAGGACATCCAGCAGGAACACCCCAAAAAGCTCTCTCCTGAAGAAAGAAAACGAATTGTAGCCATTATGGACAGTGTCGCTGCCCTCTCCATAGAAGAGGGCCCCCCTGTTAGCAATCGTAAACATGACCAGTACCTTTTTGGCGAAAACGGATGAGTGTCTTTGTTGATACTGGCGCTTGGTTTGCCTACTTCGTGCGACGAGATCCCGATCACACTTTAGCTCGAAAGTGGGTTCCCACCAATGATTCCCAATTGATCACTTCGGATTACATTCTTGATGAACACTTCGAACAATTTGGGTCTATCGTACGTGTCCCGAAAATTTAACTATGCAGGTACCCGTCCTCAATTTCTACTATTCCGCTCATCTCACGAAGACTGAGTCAATACTTTCTCGTACTTCTCGACCCAGCCGTCGGCACCGCATTCTTTGAAGATTTCGATGGCTTTGCCGAGATTCTCCTGGGCTTTTAATCTATCGCCTTTTCGTTTGAACAACTCTGCATAAAGGGCGTAATCCTTGCCTAAGTGGAACATCATACGGTTTCTTTGATCCGCTTCGATAGCCTTCTGAATCCAATGTTCAGCCTCAGACATATGTTGATCATCAATATTGAGCAGAATCTCTCCGATATATCTTTGAATCCAGCCTTCGCCTGTTTTGGTCTTATTATTTCGTGAATGGGTGTATAAGGATTCTAAATCCACATCCCTCTCGTTATTCATCACTCTTGATCTTGCTACCCCTGCTCTTGCCAAACCCACAAAAGATGGCATTAAACGTGTATGTTCCAAAAGCCCGCATCCTTTTTCATAACGATCTTTAGCACTCGGGAAATTCCCCATTGCAAAATAGGTCTCGCTCAAGAAAAGGTGTGCGATCGCCCTCCATCCCTTTTCATTGATCCTTTCGCAAAACTCGATTCCCTTCAGCAGATGCCTCTCCGCTTCTTCGAACAAACCCTTCGCATAGCAGAAAATTCCGTGGGAAGAGTATACATAACCTTTGGACATAATATCTCCGCTCTCTTCGGCTATACGAAGAGCATCCGCAGTGGTCTGGAATCCAATATTTATCCTTCCTGGGTAGAAATAACAAAAATACGCTAAATTCCCTTTTGTGATTGCAATCCCCCAAAGATTCTTTGCTGCGATGCTAATATCAAGAGTTCTTTGCATATAGAAGACTGCCTTATCAAATTCACAGTTGTAGCTTAAAGCCATCCCGAACCAATGATTTGCGTAAGATGAAGTTAGAATGTCCTTTATTTCATCCGATATCTTTAGCGCCTCTTCAAAAGCTTGAAACGCTGCTGAAAAATTCTCTTCCACCATATAATGATATACGCCTTGAATGGTTCTAATCTGACAAAGCCGCTTTTTGTAACCCTGTTTTGTAGCCACGTCAATAATTGGGTCAATGGCTTCTCTGGCCTCAAAATAATAGTTTAGCTGACCGAGGTAAAAAGCAAGAGCCGTCCGGGCGTCAATAATCTTCCTCTGCCCTTCGTCAGCCATGGGCAACTTTTCAAGGCAGGTGATTCTCTTTTTAGCGTGAGCAATGGCGTCCGGAAAGGAGGCCGCCTTCTCCGCCTTCTTTCCTGCCAGCCTCGAATACTCAGCCGCTTTGGCATAATTTTCACTCACAAAAAAGTGCTCAACCAGAACCCCGTATTGGTCAGCCAAGCTATCCTTACATAACTCCTCGATGCCCTTTCCGATCTCCTCATGAAGTTCCTTCTTTTTCTTACCCAAAATCGAGTCATACACCACCTCCCGGCTTAGGGCATGTCGGAAGATGTAGGAAGTCTGAGGATATATCCCTCTCTCATAAAGAAGCTCAGAATCTTTTAAAGCGGACAGATGGGTAAGCAAAGGCTGTTCGGGAAGACCTGTCACCCACTTGATTAAATCGTAGGGAAACTCCCTTTCGATCACCGAACCAGTCTGAAGCACTGTCCTAGTGGCATCAGGCAACGAATCGACCCGGGCCATGATCATTTCCTGGATGGTGGAAGGAATGGCCATAGCCTTAACATCTTTGGCCAGCTGGTATTTGCTATCCCTTCTTTCAATGATCTTCAAGTCTTTAAGCGACTTCAACAATTCCTCGATAAAAAAGGGCACTCCCTCCGTCTTCTCCAGGATTAATTTCTCAAGGTCTTTGTCAATCTCCTGGGTCCCCAAAAGATGAGCCACCATGAAAAGGCTTTCCCGATTAGAGAGCCGGTTCAAAGTGATCTGATTGTGATAGGACCTCCCGCCCCACGTATGCACAAACTCTGGACGGTAAGTAAATATTAATAGAACCCTCGCCCCAGGGATGTTCTCCAATGTGTATCTCAAAGCCTCCTCGGAACTCTTATCGATCCAGTGAAGATCCTCAGTCGCCATGACCAGAGGGCGTATCTCTGAACCTTTAAAAGCAATCTGCTTTAAGGCCTCGATGATTCGATCCTTTTTTCCTTCCGGACTCATGGAAATCCTGTCGATCCCACTATCCTTCACCGATAAGAGCTCCAAAAAATAAGGAAGGGTAGAGGTTTCGTCAACTCTCAAAAGGCCCAGGCCTCTCTTGACCTTCTCTCGAACCTCAATATCCCCCTCACCTTCCTGAATATCAAAATTCGACTTCAAGATGTCAGTGATTGGGTGATAGGCCATCCCTCTGCCATAAGAGAGGCATTTCCCCTCCAAAAAAGTCACATCCTCATTGGTTATGGCTTTTCTGAATTCATACAAAAGCCTGGACTTGCCAACTCCAGCCTCCCCCATAATCGAAAAGGCTTGACCTCTTCCCTCTTTGACTCGCTCAAAACCATCGAGGAGGAGTTCCAGCTCCCGTTCCCTACCCACGAATGGAGTTAGACCCCGCTCAGCACTGACATCAAACCTTGTCCTTCTGGTACTGGGGGCGATTACCTGGTAAACCCTCATAGGCTCTTCTTTGCCTTTAACCTGCTTTTCTCCCAGAGCCTCAAACCTGAAGAATCCCTCTGTAAACTTGAAGGTTTCCTCTGTTACATACGTTGTCCCTGGTTCTGCAAGATTCTGCATCCTGGAGGCCAAATTCACTGTATCTCCTACGGCCTTGAACTCAACCCTTAGATCATTACCAAGTGTTCCCACAACGACAGGACCTGTATGTATACCAATCCGCATCTTAATGGAAGGTATTCTGCTTTCGTTCTTGATTTTATCGCTGAATTTGCTCATCTCCCGATGGATTGATAAGGCAGATCGAATTGCCCGTTGAGGAGCATCCTCCAAGGCAACGGGGGCCCCAAAAATAGCCATGATTCCATCACCAGTTAATTCGTTGATCGTTCCTTCATAATCATGAACCTTGTGGATGAGGATTTCGTAAACCTGATCCATCATGGAGTAAGCTTCCTCAGGACCGAGCTTTGCGGTAAGTCCCGTATACCCCTCCATGTCACAGAACATCACCGTAACCTGCTTCCGCTCTCCCTCGATTTTATCCTTTTGCGCCAGGATCTTCTCAGTTAGCTCTCCGGGAAGATATTTTTGAATCCTGGCGATCTTCTCATCAAAAGAAAGTTCTCTGGGGAGCGGTTTTGAGGAAAGACTTAAATCGTGACCGCACTCACCACAGAATTTGTCCTTGGGAAGGTTCTCAAAGCCGCACTGAGGACAGATCAATAGAAGCTTTGCCCCGCACTCACTGCAAAACTTTCTTGTCTCTGGATTTTCAGTCTGGCACTTTTGGCATTTCATCTCCTACTCCAAGACATAGAAGAGACTTTTTACGAAAGTATGGCCAATTCTTTCTCAGCTTTTACCACCCATCCATCGAGGCCGCATTCTATATAGATTTCTATCACCCTATTTTGTTGCAGTAATAAATTCAAACATCCCTTTACCGATGGTCATTCGTTGAATATTCCTAAATCCAACTTTCTGGAGCATTTCATTCTGTTCTTGTACGTTGAGATGCATGAATCCAGCACAGACTTCAAAGAACTGATCGAGAATGCCGAACTCATACATAGGGTTTCTAAAATCCTCTAATTTGTCTGGATACGGAAAATCAAGGATCAGAAGCTGTCCGTCACTCTTCAACGCCTGATAAATCTTTTCTACGACTTTCACACGAATATCAGGATGGATTTCGTGGAGGGTAACAACCATACTGGCCATATCAAATTCATTATTATAGGGGAGATCCCCACCCCCTATATTCTTCACAGATACCTGCTTTTCTAACCCTAATTGCGAGATCTTATTTTCCGCTTCTTCAATTCCATAACTATCAGGATCTACACCAACAAAAGTACTGTTTCTAAAGGCTCTAGCTAATTGGATTATAAGACTCCCTCTTCCACACCCGACATCTAAAAATCTAATGCCTCGCTCAAGCATTTGCTTTAGAAGATCATTTTGGGGAAGAATCATGGAGAAGAAGACTAAGGGAAAATTCTTTGTTACCTCGAAGACTGCTTTTGAAATTTCAGGTGTATAAGGATTTTCGGCGATCCTTCCAGACTGAAAGTACTCAGGATATTCTCCAAAAAATTTCGCTAAGAAATTCACAGATAGGGAAATATTTGCCAAATAGTTTCTAAAATGTGATTTATCACCTAAAATCTCATCGAGGAAAGGTTGAAGCCTAAATCGACCGAGTTGATCACAATCCAGGATTTCAAGGTGGTAAGCCGTCTGGCACCAAATTTTCAAATAGGGTTCGTTAAGCCCGAGCTTTGAAGCCAAATCTGGAATAGTCAATCCCTCTTTTGCCCTACAGAAGGTCTCAAAGAGTTTAAGCTTCTCACCAATATCGATTAGATGAGTTGCGAAGAATCCCTTTTCAAAATTACGAATCTTTGCCATCTGGTCTTTTGAATGCTCTTTTTCCATGATCGCCCTCCCTCCGATGCACTAAAAACCTTTCATAGCTTCCTCGATCTGGTGAATATCCCAAGCCGCTCCAAAGTCTCGAAATGTTACGAGCGCCTTATTGAAGTATTTCTCAGCTTCGTTCTGCACCCCCTTTCTTTCCAGCATCTCTCCATGGCTGAAAAAATCCCTTGCAAGCTCAAGACACATCCCAACCCTATCGTGAACTTGAATCGCTTTGTGGTACCATTCTATTGAAGATTGCAGGTTGTCCAGGACCACTTCCCGGTGATAATCTCCGAATACACGATAATAAAACAGGAAAGTGTCCCTAGTTTTGGTTACCTCCTTTCTTGTTCTTTTAATTTATTCCAGATCGTTTTAAATTTGAACCCGTCCCCAATTTCTACCCGTTGGATCGATTCTCTTGACGTATTCAAAAAATTACTTTACTTTGATAGGGTGATTAAGCTCGACCCCTAACTACTATGAAAAAAATCCCTCCAAAAATTAAAAAGAAGCTAACAAGCGAAGCCAAAGCATGGGATTCTTCTATTTCACAAGAGAAACCCGAAGAGGTGTCTAAGCTGATCGAAAGAGCAGATTTATTTGTGGCATACCGGCCTCCTCGGCAACCTGTTTCAGTGCGATTAGATCCTTTCGACCTTGCATTGTTAAAGCGGATTGCCCGTAATAAAGGGCTCCCTTTCACCCAGCTTATGTCCATGTGGCTGCACGAAAAAGTTGAGCAGGAGAAAACCCGAGCCGGAGCTTAAGCATATGCTCCTGAATTCCATTAATCTTCTAATGTAAACCCGTCCCCAATTTCTACTATTCCGCTAATCTCACGAAGACTGAACCAGTTCTTTCTCGTATTTTCCCACCCAGCCGTCGGCGCCGCATTCTTTGAAGATTTCAATGGCTTTGCCGAGATTCTCATGTTAATTGAAACCCGTCTTTAATCCCATATTTGACAATTGTTACAAATGGGATTATAATTCTAAACAAAACAAATTGGAGAAACCGACATGGCTGAAACTAAAATCTTGAAAACAGATTCGAGGGGAAGAGTCGTTCTCCCTCCTCCTTTTCGAAGGGAATCTTTGTTCGAATATGCCGTCAAGGGTGATCAGATCATCCTCTATCCAGTCCGGACGGTCCGAAAATATCCCGATATGTCAGACCTGCCTGAAGAGGCCCTCTCCCCGGATTGGGTTGAAAGAGAGAAGAAGATTAATGCTGATATCCGACCTGGAATCGTTGCTTCAACCCCTTCAAAGGCGCTCAGAAAAAAGAAGAATTGACCTTCTATGTCAGCGAAACCATCTTCCTTTGAACTCCATTTCGAGATTATCTTCTTGGAAAGCTACTCCCATTTGAAACCGAGTGAACGAAAAGCTATCGATAAAGCGGTCAGGCTTCTCAGTGCAAACCCTCGACATCCATCCCTCAATGTTCATAAAGGGAAAAACGTCAAAGGAAAGTATGCCGAGGGAGGGAATGATGTCTTCATCGCATATGCTTCGAAAAGTTTAAGACTCACCTTTGAGTACGGTCCTCAACCGAGCATGATCGCCCTACGCAATTGTGGGCATCATGAATCATGCGAAAGAGAAATGTGACTCCTAATTTCTTATTAAAGGATGAACATTTCTTTCTCGTATTTCTCAACCCAGCCGTCGGCGCCGCATTCTTTGAAGATTTCGATGGCTTTGCCGAGATTCTCCTGGGCTTTTAATCTATCGTCCCTTCGTTTGAATAGATCTGAATAGACGGCATAATCCTTTCCCAGGTGGAACATCATACGATTTCTTTGATCGGCTTCGATGGCCCTCTGAATCCAATGCTCTGCCTCATTTATATGATCGTCATCTGTATTCATTAGGATATGGCCGATACCTCTTGCCATATGACCATTCTGTAATTTAACTTTATTTTGCTCAGCATACTCATGCAAGACATCTAAATTAATAGCCTTATTATTATCCATGACCTTCGCTTTAGCTAAAAGCATCTTACCTAAGTTAATCCTGGAAGGCCAAATTTTTCTTTGCTCGCAAGCCGAAATGAATTTGTTGTAATAATACTGAGATTTTTGATATTCTCCCCGGTCAAAGTAAGTTTCACCTAAGTATATACTTGCCACCATGCTCATAGTAGAGTAATTAATCCTTTCCGAAAAAGCGATTCCTTGCATCAGATAACCCTCTGCCTGATCCAAAAACCCTTTTAATAAAGACGAAAACCCACAGCTCGTATATGCTTCTGCTTTGGAAAATGTATCGCCACTCTCCTCAGCTAACCTTAAACCCTCATGGCTGGTTTGATAGGCAAGATCTGCCTTCCCTTGAAAACAGTAAACATTCATTGCTATACAACTCTTCATTATCGATATACTCCAAAGAATATTTGCCGATGTAGAAATCTTCAAATCCCTTTCCAAATAAACAAGGGCACTCTCAAATTCGCAATTTTCAACCAAGGCGTGCCCCATCCAGTGGCTCGCTACCCATAATGTAACAAAATCCTTTAACTCCTCCGCAATCTTTAAGGCCTTTTGGAGATATTGGAAGGCTTTAGGGTAATCTTCCTGACTCATAAAACTATGCGTCCCTAAAATGGTATAAATCTGAGAGAGCCTTCTTTTGTCGCCATGTTTTACAGCTAAATCAACTATTGGATCAATGGCTTCCTTTGCCTCATTAAAATATGAACCCTGAATGTTATACAGCCCAAGGGTCAGCCGGGAATCAATTATGTTCTTTTCCACATCTTCATTCCGAGGTAATTTCTCAAGACAAGATGTTCTTTTTTCACCATGGATGATTGCGTCTTTAAATGAAGCTGCTTTCTGGGCCCTCCTGGCCGCCAGCCTTAAATACTCAGCTCCCTTCTCATAATTCTCGCTTTTAATAAAATGTTCGGCCAAAACTTCGTAATGCCCGCTTAAATTATCTCTGTATAATTCCTCGATAGTGTTCCCGATCTCCTCATGAAGCTTCTTCTTTCTTTTGGCCAAGATCGAGTCATAAACTACCTCACGGGTCAAGGCGTGTTTAAAGATATAAGTGGATTGAGGGTATATGCCTCTCTCATAAAGAAGTTCTGAGTCTTTCAAGGCCGAAAGATGAGAAAGCAATTCATTTTCAGGAAGGCCCGCTACACGATTGATCAGTGGATAGCTGAACTCCCTCTCAATGGCAGACCCGGTTTGAAGCACTTCTTTTGCTCTTTCAGGCAGGGAATCAACCCTGGCCATGATTACATCTTGTATTGTTGAGGGGATGGCCAGGTGCTGAATATCTTTTGCCAATCGATATGCATTATCTTTTCTTTCTATGATTTTTAAGTCTTTAAGGGATTTTATAAACTCCTCGATGAAAAATGGAACACCTTCTGTCTTTTCAAGAACCAACTCCTCTAACCCCTTTTCAATTTCCCCTGTCCCCAAAATGTGGTTCACCATTTCAAGACTTTCCCTGTTAGAAAGCCGATGCAAAGTTAACTGACTGTGATAGGACTTGGCACCCCAGGTGTGGACAAATTCAGGCCGATAGGTAAATATCAACAAAATCTTTGACCCCGGTATGCTCTCCAAATGGTTTCTTAATACGTCCTCCGAACTCTTATCCAACCAGTGAAGGTCCTCAAATGCCATGATCAGAGGTCGTACTTCTGAACCCTTAAGAACAATCTTTCTGCATGTTTCAATAATTCTATCTTTCCTCGCTTCAGGACTCATGGAGATTTGATCAATACCACTATCTTTGACTGAGAGAAGTTCAAGAAGATATGGGAGGGTTGAGGGTTTATCAACTTTCATTATTTCTAATCCTCTTTTGACCTTTTCCCTGATCTCTGAGTCTCCTTCTCCCTCCTGTATATCGAAGTTTGACTTCAAGATATCTATCACTGGATGATAGGCTACACCCCTGCTGTAAGAGAGACACTTCCCTTCCAAGAAGTTAACGTCCTCGTTGGCAACAGCCTTTCTGAACTCATATAAAAGCCTCGATTTACCGCAACCGGCTTCGGATACGATGGAAAAAGCCTGGCCTTTACCTGACTTAGCTCGTTCTAATCCATCCAACAGAAGCTCAAGTTCACGCTCCCTTCCAACAAAAAGAGTCAGACCTCGCTCTGCACTGACATCAAATCGAGTTCTTCTGGTACTGGGAGCAATCACCTGATAGACCTTTACGGGCTCTTCTTTGCCTTTGATCTGCTTCTCTCCCAACGCCTCAAACCGGAAGAACCCCTCGGTAAGTTTAAAGGTATCCTCGGTCACATAGGTTGTTCCTGGATCTGCCAATCCTTCCATCCGGGAAGCCAAGTTCACTGTATCCCCTACTGCCTTGAACTCCACCCTTAGATCATTACCCAGGGTGCCAACTACCACTGGACCAGTGTGGATTCCAATCCGCATCTTGATGGGAGGTATTTTGCTTTCGCTCTTGAGCTGATCGCTGAACTTGCTCATCTCACGATGGATAGCTAAAGCAGATCGAATAGCTCTTTGAGGTGCATCCTCCAGAGCAATCGGAGCTCCAAAAAGAGCCATGATTCCGTCACCGGTCAGTTCGTTGATTGTCCCTTCGTAGTCATGGACCTTGTGGATGAGGATTTCGTAAACCTGATCCATCATGGAGTAAGCTTCCTCAGGACCGAGCTTTTCGGTAAGTCCCGTATACCCCTCCATGTCACAAAACATCACCGTGACCTGCTTGCGCTCACCTTCGATCTTTTCTCTTTGAGCTAAGATTTTTTCAGTTAGACCCCCGGGAAGATACTTTTGAATCTTTGCTATCTTCTCATCAAAGGAAAGCTCTTTCCTGGGAGGCTCTTTGGGGAAGGCGAGATTATATCCACATTCATCACAGAATTTGCTACCGGGTTGGTTAGGGTGCCCACATGACGGACATAAAAGCTCCAGTTTTTTCCCACACTCTTTACAAAACTGTGCCCCTTCTCGGTTATCAAACTGACAGGCTGGACATTTCATAGACCCTTCCTTTCATAACCACAGGGTCAAGAGGAGGAGGTATTTTTCCAGACCACTTCAAATAATTTAAAGCTTTCGCCTATCCCTTTCAGCTTAGCTCTTCCCCTTTCGGTAAAAGGAAAACCACTTCCGGCCACCAGATGTTTGGTAACATCTGAAACTAAGATCTGTTCTGTTTTGGCCTTATTGGCAAGCCTTGAAGCAACAACCACTGCCTGCCCAAACGGTTGTCTGCCTTCCCGCCTCACAACTTCGCCGGTGTTGATGCCTATTCGGATTTTGATTGAAGGGACTTTCTTGGATAATTCCTTTTGCATATCACATGCACACCTGATGGCTGCGGATGGTGACTCAAATGAAAGCATGAAACCATCCCCGAGATTCTGGAGCTCTCTCCCTTTATGTTTTTTAATTTGTTCGCGAACGATTTTATCGTGTTGGAGAAAAATGTCCCGCGCAGCAGCATCGCCAATTCGAGTAACTAATTCGGTGGAAGATACGATATCAGAGAACACAATCGTAGCCTGCTCAACAATCTCACTAACTTCCCCTGAGAAATCTGACTTGCCTTCCACTTGACTGGGTTGTGGAGAGGCCTCAAAGAGAAGAGCATCTGATGTCTTTGATTCTTTTACACCAACGAAAGCGCAAATTTCTTCTATGATCTTGTCCGATTCTCCGAGCCAAGGGAGATGAATGTCTCCATTCAAAACTTTAAAAAGCGCATTGGGGATCTCCATAGCCAATTCTCTTCCAAGGCGAATTGGAATTGCCTTGTCACCTTCACGGTGTAGAACCAAGGTCGGGGCCTGAATACTGGGAAGGAGCGCTGTTACGTCCAAGTTATATGTAAGCTCTAGAAGTCTGGCTGCCATTTCGGAGTTGCATGATTCTCGCTGAAATACAGCAACCTGTTGAACTACATCCGTGCTTGCTCCTGGAATGAATATGTCTGTTAAGACTTTTGATCCAACGCTCCATGCTCCTTTTATGAGAGAAATTAAGCCAATTTTAACTTCGTCTTTGGTAACAATTTTTCCGTTAGCATAAGTCCCGTATAGTACCAAATGTTTCACTTTTTCCTTATGTCGGACGGTATACGCTATGGATGCAGGGCCTGCCATTGAAGTCCCAAATAGAATGAATTCCTCAAGGCCAATGTGTTCAATGACCGCCTCGAGGTCAAAGAGTTCGGATTCAAGGGTAAATTCAGTTCGATTCCTGTCCGAATGCCCACAGCCATGCTTATCGTAAAAGATGACTGTAAAGTATCGAGCAACTCCCTCCCAAAAAGCTTTTGTAGTTTGATCTTCGAGAAAAAAAGCAATATTGCTGACCCAAGGGGCAGGATAGACAAAAGGAACTCCTGTCCCGAATATTGAATACGCTATCCTCACACCATCTTTCCTTTTGGCGAAGTGGATCTTGGGATCCATTCTTATTTGCTCCAACATTACCCAGCTGACATTCTACGAGCTTTGAGCAACCAGTTCTTTCTCATATTTCTCGACCCAGCCGTCGGCGCCGCATTCTTTTAAGATCTCTATGGCTTTGCCGAAATTCTCCTGGGCTTTTGATCTATCGCCTTTTCGTCTGAACAACTCTGCATAAAGGGCATAATCCCTTCCCAAATTGAACATCATCCGGTTCCTTTGGTCCGCTTCGATAGCCTTCTGAATCCAATGTTCGGCCTCAGATAATTGCTGATCATCGATATTCAGGAGAATCTCACCGATATACCTTTGAATCCAGCCTTCGGCTGCTTTTACCTTGTTATTTCTTGAATGGATATATAAAGATTCTAAATCCACATCCTTCTCTTTATTCATCACCTTTGATCTCGCTAAACCTACTTTTCCTGCGTTCGCCCAGGAAGGCAATAATCTATTGCGCTCGAAAGCCCAAATCCCTTTTTCGTAGTGTTCTTTAGATCTCTGAAAATTTCCCGCTTCATAATAGATATCTCCAAGAGTATATTCTGCACTACCGTCCCAGCCAGAGAAATTGATCCTTTCACAAAATTCGAGCCCCTTCAATAGGTATTTTTCAGCTTCTTCGAGCAACCCTTTCCCGAAACAGGAAGTTCCGTGACTTGGATACGCTGTTGCCTTTGAATAAATATCCCCGCTCTCTTCGGCAATCTGGAGGCCCTCATTCGAAGTCTTGAATTGCAGATCTATTCTTCCATGGTACCAATAAGAAAAGTAGGCCAGATTACTCTTCATTACTGCAATGCCCCATAGATTTTTTACCGCCACATTAATATCAACGGCCCTCTGGAAATAGCTTGCTGATCTTTCAAATTCACAGTTCGACCCTAAAGCACATCCAAACCAGTAACTTGCCAAAACTAAACTAACAATGTCCTTCACCTCTTCCGATATCTTCAGGGCCTGTTCTAAAGCCTTAAATGTCTCAGGATAATTATCTTCCACAAACAAATAGTATGAGCCAAGGATGGTGTATATCTGGCAAAGTCTGCTTCTATAATCACGTTTAATAGCCAAATCAATAATCGGGTCTATGGCTTCTTTTGCCTCAGCAGGTTTCATTTGAGAAATATAGAGCCCTAGGATCGTTCTCGCATCAATAATCTGTTTTTCAACATTCTCTGTCTGGGTTAACCGTTCAAGAGATGTTACTCTTTTCTTAGCATGGGCAATCGCATCATTAAATGAAGCCGTCTTTTCAGCCTTCCTGCTCGCCACCCTCGAATACTCAGCACTCTTCGAATAATTCTCGCTCAAGAAATAGTGTTCGGATAAAACTTCGTAATGCTCACTTAAACTATCTCTGTACAATTCTTCGA
>Ga0214473_10004159_pt1 | contig 17416 bp, 21 predicted proteins | sample RVTome_7_FD_203509 | JGI IMG/M metagenome (GOLD analysis project Ga0214473, IMG submission 203509) | Soil microbial communities from uranium-contaminated site in the Upper Colorado River Basin, Wyoming, United States - RVT98D197 | ecosystem: Environmental > Terrestrial > Soil > Contaminated >... | reverse complement strand
TCCAGATTTCCGTTATGGTTGACCCCGGCCTCGGCGATGATATAGGCCTTACTCTGGTTCATACTCCGGCCTCGCCTGAAACTCTCCCGTAAGCTGTCCCATGGCTACCACATTGCGATACTGGCCATTTAAGAAAACGGCTTCCCGAAGAATTCCTTCCCGCTGATACCCCGCCTTTTCATAGCACCTCAAGGCTCCAGCATTTTCTCCCGTTAATAGAATGGTGATCCGTTTTAGGTTTAGCTGGGAAAAACCGTGTTTGGTGATCAGGTAGGTGGCTTCGCTTCCGTATCCCTGCCCCCATTGCCCTTTCTCACCGATTAGGAGGCCAAACTCCGCCACCCGGCTAACCCAATCAATCTTGTCCAGCTTTACATTGCCAATATGGGTGCCGTCCTTTTTCAGACAGATCGCAAAATAGAGGGCATTTGGGTCCGCCTTTATCTTTTGATAAAACCCCTGTAAATCCTCCAGGGTAGTGGGAAAACGCCGGGTGGCCATGAACATATTGACTTCCGGATCATTCAGCCACCGCACATAGCGGGGGTTGATGTCTCTGGATTCCAGTCCCCTCAGATAGAGATGGCGCCCTGCTATAAATGTTTCTGATTTCATTTTTTCAACTTTAGGCACTTTAGTGCACCCCACGCATTTTAGGCACTTACAGTTTCTTTATCATGATGCCTTTTTCTTTCAACGGAACCAATTGTCGGTAGATTTCATCTGGATGTCCCAGAGCCGTGATCACCACGGCATCCGGTTGAAGTTCCTCGATGCATTCCGGAAGACGGACTTCGACCTTCCCCATTTTTTTGCCTTGTTTGCTGACATCGTTATCCACGATCCCTACGATTTCCAGCTCCGTATGCTGGGCTGCTTGGTAAGCGATCTCGCAGGTCTCCGCAGCCCCAAAAAAAACCACCCGGCAAAACCCCTTCTGGTAAAGGGCTTCCAACCGCTGCTCGAATTCCTTCTTGCAGGTGGAATACAGATCGCTCACCCCGGTGATGTATTCGTTCAGGAGAATCCGCCGCCTCCTGTTCCCTTTGGGAGTGAGGAAGTATCGCTTCTGCCGGTTGGTTTCTCCTTCCACCTTCACCATCTTCTTCCGGGTGAGGTCCTTCATGTAAGAATTGGCCATGGCCCCGGTGATCCCCATCTCCTTGGCCAGGGAATGCTGGCTCATCCAGGGATGGTCTCTAATCAGGACGAGCATGTCCAGCTCCCGGAATAGTTTGGTGGGGCAGAGAAACTTCAAAGATTCAAGAATCATTTTTTTGAACCTTACCCCCCTAGCCCTCCCCCTCGAGGGGGGAGAGTTGGGAGAGGGTGGTAGCGTCTCTTCCTACACCTTTCGAAACACAGGTTTTACCGGAGGTCCCTGGAGATACTTCCGGACATTCTTTTCTTTGATGGCCCCCCGGAGAATCTCGAGGGCTTGCCCGAAGACTTTCAAAGTCCGATCGATATCTTTCTCCGAATGCGAGAAACTGATCGCGTGGTAAGCAGCCCACAGGATCCCTCGCTTTAGCAATTCCTGCTGTACCAGGCTCTTCATCTCCAGAGGGTCCATTCCTTCCACCGGAAAAAAGGAGGCAATGGGACGGGGAGGATATCCTGTCATTCGGGTATAATCCGTAAGGCCTAAATCACCCACCATTCGATTGTAGCCTTCCGTCAACTTGGCGCCCTGATTCCATATGTGTTCCAGAACCCGTTTCTCTCTCATCTCTTTGATGGTGGCCAACGAGGCCGCCAGGGAAAGGGCCTCTCCCCCGAAGGTAAAAGAGAAAAAGACCTCCTCCATCTCCTTCATGATCTCAGCTCTTCCCACCAGGGCGGAGAGGGGCATTCCGTTGGACATGGCTTTGCCAAAAGTTGCCAGGTCCGGGGTGACGCCGAAAAATTCCTGGGCCCCTCCCATAGCAAACCGGAATCCGGTGATGATTTCATCCAGAATGAAAACCGCTCCTTCCCGACGGGCCAATTCCTGGACCTGATGCAGGAAATGGTTCTCGGGCGGGATGGACCCGACGGGCTCCATGATCACCGCGGCGATCTCTCCCGGGTTTTCCCGGAATAAGCGGCGCAGTGTATCGATTCGGTTGTATTCGAAAGTCTTGGTAAGTTCTCTCACGGCCCCGGGAACCCCTTTATTCCTTTCGGTCGCTCCGATATACCAATCCTGCCACCCGTGGTAGCCACAGCAGGCAACTTTATCTCTTCCGGTATACGCCCGAGAGACCCGGATTGCCGCCGAGGTCACATCCGATCCATTCTTGCCGAAACGGACCATTTCGGCACAAGGAATGAGGCCGCGTAATCCTTCTGCCAGTTCCACCTCTAACGGGTGGTTGAGGGTAAAGGTGATCCCATGGGCCAGCTGTCTCTTGATCGCTTCATCCACCGCTGGATAGGCGTATCCCAGGATAATGGGATGCAGGCCCATTCCGTAATCGATGTACTCGTTGCCGTCCACATCCCATACATGGCATCCCTTGCCCTTTAGAAGGTACTTGGGAGCCACTCCCTCCACATACTGGCTGGGGCTCTTGCTGAGGGTCTGGGTGCCGCAGGGAATCAATCCCCGGGTGCGATTCCAGTACTCTTCGGAGAGAGGAAATTTCGGCTTGCGAACCGTAATCCCCCCTCTTTCTGATTCGAGATCAGGAATTGAAATTGACATGTCGGTACCTCTCAGAGCTTTTTTCGGCCTTGTTTAGAATTTGCAAAATTCGGTAATCTTCTTCGAAGGTGTAGCCAAAATCTTCTTTGCCCTGAATCGCGCGGATAAAGCGACTCATCTCCTCGATGTAGGGCTCCTCGAGGTTGATATACTTTTCTTCCACCGTGCCCCGGTTCAATTCAATCGTTTCCCAAGAGTAGTCAGGCATGTTGGAAACCTTGATGATATTCTCCCCGGCCACCCACTCCAGGATTCCTTCCGTACCGATAACTCTCATGTGTCTTACCCCTGGCCGGGCCAGAACATCCACCGTCAGATGCCCGATGGCTCCGCTGCGAAACTTCAGCAGGAGGTGGTAAAGGTCATCGATGTCCGCATCCAGGTCGCCCACTTTTCCTTTCATGCAGGTGAGGCGCTCAACTCCCCCGAAAGCCCACACCAGCCATACCAGCTCGAAGGGCACGATCTCGCGGCAGGCTCCCGTCTCTCTTTTGGATACGTAGTACTTCCGATAATCTTCCCAGGGATGCCAATCCGGAAGGTACTGTCCACTTTGATAGGTAAAACTCAAGACTCTCCCGATCCGCCCTGCATCAACTAACTCCTTAATCTTCTTGGGCCCCGGGTAAAAACGCATGGTACAGGACGGAATCCCAACAATAGTCTGGTTGGCGAGCCTGCTGATCAATTCTTCCATCCCCGCATCGGTTACGCTGGCTTCGGTAAAAAAGGGCTTGCCAAGGTTGAGTGCCACATTGGCGTAGTGCATATGCAGGTCGGGGGAGGTGGAGATGACCAGCGCGTCCGGGTGACGGCCAAGAGCACTTTCAAAGGTTTCATGGACGGGAATGCCATATTTGCTCCCGGCCTCCGTGCAACGGTCAGCTCTGGGGTCAAAGCCGATGATCTCTCCCGCCTGCAGGGCCTTCAAATTTCGAACCCTCCTCTTGCCCATGGACCCCAAACCTACGATCAGGAAACGCATGAGACACCCCTTTTATTCTCCGGCAGCTCGTAAGAAATCTTGGTATGCCGCGCCAGATTTTCTTCATAGAGTTTTTGCACCCCCTGGTTGATCTGAGTGATCTCGGGTTTCCTTGCCAGAAGGGACATGACCTCTTTGAGGCTGAAAATCCGGCCCGGTACATACAGGGCATCAAAAATTTTCTGGAAGAACCGGTAATCCTCCTCATAATCCAGGGTCATTCGAACGTCCGGACGGCGTAAGAGCGGCTCCTCCGCCTCCACGCATTCCACATGGAACAACCCGGTCTTCGTGAAATATCCCCCCCATACCTCGGTATCGCTTTCCCTCTTGATCTGGCAAACCTTCTCCAACGCCTTGCGGCTAAAGCCGCCGGAAGCAGCCCCAAGGGGAAGACCCTGGCAATAGACAAAGTCTGCTCCCGTCTTTTGATGCTTTCGGATGACCCGGTCGATATATAGCGGGTCGCAGAGGAGATCATCTCCGTCTACGATGACGATGAAATCGACCCCGTAGGCCTGGGCGGCTTTGAGGTAGCGATCCAGCTTGTCATCTTCGCTGCCCCGAAAACAGGGGATTTGACACTTCTCAGCGATTCCTGCAAGAACCTGGTCATCCGGGTGGACCGAGGTGGTCATGATTAACTGATCAGCCCGCTTAGCCGTCTTGAGTCTCTCGATCAAATGTTCCGTCACCGCTTTCCCTTTGATGGGAAGCAATACTTTCTTGGGCAGCCGGGTCGCCTTTTCCCGGATGGAAAGAAAGATCGCCGTCTTTTCTCGGGTCATACCCCCTCCTTTTTAAAGAATCGTTTCCTGAGTAATGGGATCATTGACCGACAACCTCCTTTTGACCTTCCGGCCGATGATGTAATTCATCTCATCGGGGGTCATTCCCCCGTCGGACCGTTTGAAGGTTACACTTTCCTGCCCAATCACTTCCCCTTCTTTCAAATCCCGGGCGGCCACGATCCTCTTGCGCGAGATCTGGCGGTAGGCATCCATCGAGGAATAAATTTCTTGGATGTGTGAAGGCCCGATGGCTTTTTCCACTCGACGAATACAGGACACCATCCTTTTCAGTTCATCCGGGTTCAAGGCGGATTCAAAATCCTCCCCCCGGAGCTGGCGATCATGAGTCACATGTTTTTCTATGACGGTCGCCCCCAAAGGGATCGCCAGAAGCGGAAGAATCAGCGCCAGGTCATCATCCGCATCCAGATGGTCGGCCAATCCAACCGGGAAACCAAAAGTCTGTTTCAAGGTCTTCAGAAAGGCCAGGTGGCTCTCCTCGATTCGAGTGGGGTAGTTTTGGAAGCCGAAGAGGAGGATGAGTTGATGATTCCCCTCCTCCTTCGCCCAGAAGATCACCTTCTCCATTTCTCCCAGCGAAGCTCCACCTACCCGAAGCAGTAAGGGTCTTTGGGTGCGGGCTAAGGCCCGAACGAAATTTTCCTCCGCGAAACTGGCGGCTGAGATCACATACATCTCCGGATCCAGGGGCTTGACGAATTCAAAGCTTGGCCAGTCATTACACATCACGCAGACATCCAGGCCCAGACCTTTGGCCTGCGGGATTAGTTGCTTCCAATCATCAAACTTCAGATTGATCGCTTCCAGGTAGCGGTAAATATTCTGATCTTCCTTTCCGGCAGAGACCCGACCCTTTCCGCTCCCATAATGAGGCACCATGTAATCGGCCAGAGAGGTAATATGGATGCTGACGGCATCCGCCTTCGCCTCCGCGGCTCCGTTGACAATCGACGATGCTTTTTCCACCGATCCATCATGGGACCAGGCCATCTCCGCGATGATATAGGTAGGGAAACGGGGTCCAATCATCTTATTTTTCGTCTGGATTCCTTCCATCATTTCTCCTCCTCTCGGTGATTGCCCGACCTTTCCTGCTCTTCGGAGATAGGGACATAACATTTGCGGCAGATGGGGATTCGATCATAGTGCCCACCGGCGTGGGCTTTCCGCAGTGCCTGAGCCTGTTTTCCCTTCCAGATATCTAACAGCTTTTCTTTCGCAGCATCCCCCAGGAGATACTCCCTTCTTTCATCCACACAGCAGGCGGTCACGATTCCATCCGCCATGATGAACATCCTTTGCCAAGGCTGAGAACAGATGAACCCCTCTACAGGTGCGTAGGGAGTAATGTTGTCGGGATCCCTATCTACGTAATACCCAAAGCCGATGGTATCCACGATCCCTTTCCACATTTCCGTGAGGGCCTGGAATTTATCCTCCTCATGTTTATGCAGGACCATGGATACACGGGTTTCCACGCCCCGATAGCCGTTACTGTTTTTGATCCGCACGAAGGTCTGGATATTTTCGATGGTCCTTTCAAAGTTGGCCCCTGGACGAATTTTTTCATACTCCTCCTTACGATTGGAATCGAAGGAAAAGAAAATTTTGTCGAGCCCGGCATCCAGCAACTGGCGGCTTAATTCCTCGGTGAGAAGGGTTCCGTTGGTGTTAAACATGACATCCATCACATCCCGGTCCTTCGCATATTTCACCTGCCTTACCACGTCCGGATGAAGGAGCGGTTCCCCCAAATAGTTGAGCTTGACCGAACACAACCCTTGATCCACTCCCTGATCGATCAAAGACCGATAGAAATCAAACCCCATGAACTGGACTTTATGAAAAAGGTTCTTCCCGATAAGGACGGTACGAGGACACATGGGGCATTTCAGGTTGCAGGCGTTGGTGGTCTCGACATCCAGATGAAGGGGAAATTCGCTGAGCATCTGCCGTTGGGGATACTCCTCCCACTTCATCCGGTAATCCCAATAGGCCGGGGGTTTATCTTTTTCCCATTCAGCCATTTTATAAGAAGGCCGAATTTCCTTGTACGTAGCGTTAGGATTCACGGGCTTCATTTTCAAACCTTTCTCTCAGAACCATTTAGGCATTGACTGTTCATCTACTTAATGGTTAATATCGGCAAGGGACAAGACCTTCTTTAAGGAAGGCCGAATCTTTCATCTATTCATGCTTTTTTGTCATAATAGCGGGGAATGCCCATGCGGTGCGGAGCGTATCCCTGGAGGGCCCGATGTCCATCCCGGGCGCTCAACATTTTTTGATAAACCCCATCTCTCTCCGACTCAAGACGGGCTCTAATCTTTTGATCAAGCCCCGCAATTTTTTCGTGGACCGCCTTAATTTCCTCGATCAATGCAGACACCTCGCCTTCCTTGTTTTCTTTCGCTGGGCCGCACCGTAAGCTTCCTGTGTTTTCCGCCCGCCTCGAAATCCTCGCCAGGACTTTCCCCCGGGAATCCAGTAGATCCGCCAGCGGTAAAGGATTTTCCGCATGAAGGGCATGATCGATCTGTTGGGTTAAATCCAGAACCTTTTTTAATAACCGTAACTCTTCGCGGAGCAACTCGGTTTCAACCATCGGAGTCTTCCTTTTTCTTCAACCGCTTTCTCAAATCCTTATTGTCCCCCCTGCCTCTAGCCTTTTCCCCCGACTACGGGCAGAGGGGATGGCGAGCGGGCCGGTTCGGAAAGTCCGTTCGCTTCGACTGGTCTTTAAGTTTGCAAGGCCTATGCCAGTAGCAATATCTAAATTTATTGCGTAAATCTGATGGCTTAGTAATTGAAAGTCGCCAGGACTAGGCAATAATTTTCACCTCTGATCGTGGACCTGTAAAATATTGCCGATAAAGAAATTCCAGGGGAAGCGCGAATAAGATGCGGTTCATCTATCAGTGGATCGGTTTGAACCTTGAAGAAGGAACTACGATTAACAGCAAATAATTGCTAAGAACTTTTACCATACTCCATTGAAATAACTTATTTTTTCACAACAAAAGGATTAAAGTATTCCCCCCCCGCGACGATAAGTTAGTTGAAGAGGAAGTAGGATGACGATAACAAATTTTGATGTTCAACAGGTCCTACGAACTTACCATCGGCAGCTTGCTGAGAAGACTCGCCTATCCAGGGAGAAGGTATATAGAAAAATCCTTCAGCAGGATTCGATCACCATCTCCCAGGAGAGTAGAAGAAGGCTTCTAACGGATCGCATTACCCAGCAGATTACGAACCAGTTCTTGAACGGCTCCGAGCGCAACGAGACCATGGATGCGATCATGGGCCAGTTGAGCCAAGACTACGGGAAACCTTTGGACGTGAGCACGGATGGCCAGAATTTGGTTTTTAAGGTTTTGAGCAATGGAAAGGAGCAAGGGACAGGGAATCTCTCTCCCGCTGAAAATGTGGAATTAAACAAAAGATTTATTGACATAACGAAAACAATTGTTTATGATAATTTAGTATAAGGAGGATCACCAAATGAAGATTTCAGAGATCAATTCACAGGCAGAGAGCAGCCAATACATCGAACAGGCTGAAAAGTCGAAACAAGCTGAAAAAAAACAGACCGCCCAAACCCAGAAGGCGCAGAATCAGCAGACCGACAGGGTGGATCTCTCCGACCAGTCCAAGGAGATGAAAAAAATATATACCGCTCAGCAGATAGCCCCGGATATCCGCACCGAGCAGGTACAGGAAGTAAAAAAATTAGTAGAAGAAAACCGTTACCGGGTGGATAGCAAGGCCGTGGCTGAGAAGATGATCAAAGAATCCCTGTTCGAACTGAACCGGTAAGGAATTTTGGAAAAATAGAAAGAATTGATCCGGAGAGCGGGAATTTGTGCATAATTTTAAAAAGCCGGCGAGACCGGCTTTTTAATTTTTGGTGAGAGGGATCGGATGGCGGTAGGAATATTTCCCGTCGTAGAGGACGATTTGTTTCGCCAATCGCTTTTGGGGGTTGATGACGATCGGTCCCAGAAGATTGGCGGTGATTGCTGTCGGCTTGCCATCTTCGCCCCGGTTTAGAATGTTAACGATCGCCATAATTTGAGCTTCATTTCCCCCATTCTTCAGTCCCAAATCTTCGGCGTCTTCCGGAGCAATCTCAACCTTATAGTCGGGTTTGAATAAGAGGGGGTTTATCAGAACAAAGGCCAGGGCTCCATTGTCAACCGACTGCAGCCATAAAAACGGAGATCCCTTTTTCTGTTCGAGAAGGACGTACTTTCTTTGATCCGGAAATCCGATGATCCCGGATGGCATATGAATGATTTGTTCCGCCTGGATTTCCAGGGCTCCAAATCGCGTGGTGGCTATCTGCAAAGTTGAATTTCACTCCTTTCCTTTGGTTAGGTCTTCGAAATGGCCCATTTCGATCCCGGCGGCGAGCTGGTTTTCCGCCAATATTCTCTGGTATATTTCCTCGCGATGAACCATGGTATCGGGGGGGGCCTCAATTCCCAGGCGAACCTGTCGGCCCTTGATTTCTATCACATATACCTTGATTTTATCCCCGATGGTAACACTCTCACCAATCTTTCTGGTTAAGATCAGCATTTTCACCTTCCCTGGCAAAAAGCGACATTGCTAAATATTACTTCATATAGTTTAACAAACTCAACTCGGTCACTTTGGCCGCCGAGTAGAGGGCGGCCTGAAAAATCATCTGTTTCGAGTTCAATTCTAAGGAAGCCTTGGCAATGTCGAGGTCTTCAATCCCCGATAGACGGTTCGTATTGTTGGCCTCTAAGTCAGACAGCATATTTCTATTTACTTCGATTCGATTCAGCCGGCTGCCGACATCGGCCAGGTTGCTGATGTTGTTATCCTGGGCATTCCGTAATCGCTCTATTGCGGCCTGGACCCCCAAGGTGTCGTTATCCTGCAGAGAATTCTTTAAACCCGCCAACATATCAAAAAGATTATTAGCCGTATCCCCAGCCTGGCCAAATGCCGTATCTCCCGCTACATTAATTTCTAACTGAGCCGAGGGGCCGATGATGATGCTCATCTCATCCGAGTCCCCGTTGTACTGGCTGACTTCCACAGTAAACCGATCGCCGACGGTCAGGGTCCCAGAATTTGTAAAGGCAATCTGGGCCCCCTGGTTGGGGGGGACCTCCCGGCTGTTTATACTATCATAGATATTCGTTGGAGCGGTTGAAGTTGTAAAGGCATTATCCGGCCCCCAGGTCACCCCCCCATCCTCGGAGACTTTATATTGAGCGACCCCTACAGCCCCGCCGGTGGTGATCTGCACCACATACCCTTTGCTGTAAAGACCGGTGTAGGTCCCCGAGGATGTGGCGGTTCCTGTATAAGCCGCGTTATTGCCGGATCCGGCCACGGCTTGATGGATGGAAAGATTTAAATCGAGGGCCTGTGTCCGGTCCTTATCCCCGCTGAAGATATACCGCCCGTTAACCCGGGTGTTCCCAATCTGGACGAGTTGCTCGGTGATATTCTGCACTTCCACCGCCGCGTTCGCCCTTTCGGTGGCATCGTAAGTCTCGGTAGACATCTGCGTAGCCAGCGTCTTGGCCCGGATGATCAGGTCCTCCGCGCTCTGTAAAGTGGATTCGGTTGCCTGCAACCAGGACTGCCCGTGGTTAATATTCGTCCCGTACTGATTGATCTGGGAAAGCACCTCCTTTAGATTCAAAGCATGGGTAAGGCCCAGGGGATCGTCGGAGGGCCTGTTAATCCGCTTGGATGAAGCGATTTGCTCGTTAACATTCTTCAACTGTTCCGTGAGCTTGGAAATGTTCTGGTTGATATTTTGATAAATGGTTGCTTGAGTAACTCTCATCGTCAGATCCTCATGTCATATTCAGGACGGACCGCAGCAATTCATCCGATGCGTTAACCATTTTCGAAGCGGCGATATAGGCATATTGATATTTCATCATGTTGACCATCTCTTCATCCAGGCTGACCCCCGAAACCGAATCGCGCAACTCGTTCAATTGATTGATCAGGCTCTGCTGCAAATCCTGGTTCTGTCCGGCCTGACTGTCCATCAGCCCGATATCTCCCACCAGGATGTTGTAGTACTCATCCATCGTTCCCAATTGGTTGGTGCTGGATTGGATTCCTCCCCGATTTTGATAGGTCCATTTCTTAATATTCAGCTGCCCATCTTGCAGAGCCTGAATGGCCAGGGCATTTTGGTTGTTCCCGGTCTCTGCCGGGTCATTGCTCTGACTGGCCGCGATGTTAGCCGGGGTATCGGCCACATCCGAGCTTAGGGCTATGGTCTTGGCCGAATCGGTGAAATTCGGGGCAACGGTGATGGAAAAGGTATTCCCATTCACGACCGTTCCGGCTCCCAGGCTAATCTGCAATCCCTGAGAGACATCCACCATCGTCCCGGCAACATAGCCACCACCACCAGCAAAGTTCACGGTTCCCGAAGTCCCCCCGGGACCGGTCCATCCTAAAGTAATGGCATCGGTCCCGACTGTTCCGGATGCCGAAGTGACCGTGAATTGGAACGTGCCGGCCGGGGCTGTGCTGGCATAGGTACCGCCAGCCGCAGGAATGGAGGTCCCGGTCCAGGTTCCATTGGTCAAGACCGCAGTAAAACTGATGGGGTCAAAAAAATATTTGTGGGTTTGCCCGGCCGATGTATAGCCGTTATAATGCAGATTATTCACCTGCTGGATCATCGTGCCGGCCAATTCATCCATATTGGCCATATACTGCGGCAGGATGTCATCCCGCAAATCCAGCCAGGCGCCTATTTTCCCGCCGGTCAGCTGGTTGCTGATATCGCTCGTGATGTCATTCCAGTAGATGTCATCTCCTTGCTGGCTTAGGGTCCAATGAAGATTCCCGTCGACCAGGGCAACCCCGGACTTTGTGGTCACGGTCAGGGCCCCGTCGTCTTTTTCCAAATAGGAAATATCCGTCAATTGGGATAAATTCTGGATAAGGCTGTTCCTCTTATCCCGCAGGTCATTGGCTTTGGTTCCGCCCGCCTCGGCTTCCACGATCCTTGCGTTGAGCTTGGCGATTTGATCGTCCAGGGTGTTAATCTCTTCGATGCCCCCTTTGAGGTTAATATTCATCTCGTCTTTGGTTTGAGTCAGGCCATTCCGGATCCCCTGAAATTCCTGGACCATATTCTGAGCTTTTTCTAACAAGGCCGTTCTTTCCGCAATCCCTCCGGGGTTATTCGAAAGGTCCTGCCAGGCATTCCAGAAATCCGCCATGTCCCTGTTCAGGCCGTTTCCCGTTTGTTCGTTGAAAAGGCCCTGCACGTAATCTAAGGTCGATTTTTCCGTTTCATATTCCGCCAGAGAAGAAGTCTTTTGGTCTATACTTTTTGTGATAAAACGGTCAAAGGCTTGGGTTACTGAATCGGCATTGACCCCAAAGCCCAATTTGACCCGGTTGAGCGAAGTTTCCTCACTCGACTGCAAAACCAGCGCCTGCCGCGTGTACCCGGGGGTGTTCACGTTGGCGATATTATGTCCCGTGACATCCAAACCTTTTTGCTGGGCCAGCAGGGCCCCCCGGGCAATGTTCATGAGCAACGTAATGCCGGACATGTTATACCTTCCGACTTACCCAGGAAGAGGCCAAGGGCGGGGATTCTCTTCTTCCGCCTTTGACATAGAAGGTCTCTTCCGGAGTGGGGCGGGTCAGCAACGCAAACAGGCCGTGGATGAAATCCAGGTTTTCCTGGATGAAACGCTTATTCTGTCCGTTCAGCTGATGGATCTCCCGCTGTAATCGGGAGATGGTATTTTTATAATGGGTGAGCCTCTTGGACTGAGGAATCGGGACATGCGGCGCTAAATCAAAGACGGTTTGGGGGGGCTTCGGCTCCGCCCAGTCGATGATCAGCTTTTCGAAAGCCTGATCCACGGCTTGCCGCAGCTCCTGAATCCTGGTTATATGCAGCGCTTTGATTTGAAGCAGCGAGATCAGGGAAGAGGTGTCATTTATTTTTAAAAACTCCCATTCCTGCTTCAGATCGGCCAGGACGCTCCTGTAAGAAGCGATTTCCTCTTCCAGTAAAGAGCATAAACCGTCAAGCTGACTTTGATCGGGAATCATATTTTTTACTCCGGAAGAATGATTTTTCGCCCCCGGCCTTCGGGGGCGGTGGATAATTCTGCGGGCGGAAGATTCCTATTTTTCCCCTGGTTCATGACATTTTGGTAGAGGATCTTTCCCAGGCCCATTCCTCCCCTTTTGGCCATACTCTTACTCAATTCTTCATCGAAAAGGGAGAGGTACATATCCTGCTGGCTTCCTCCGTCGAGGAGTCCGGTTTTGGGGATAGATTGGCGCATCACTTTAAGCATCTTAGAGATAAAAATGCTTTCAAAATCCTCGCAAGCTTTCTTTAACTTTCCTTCATCCAGATTCCTGACGCCAGGCCCCTTACCCAGAGGTGGCGGAGCCGATAAAGGGTTGATTGTCTGCATCGATAGGCGATTGCTTCCCCCGGATGTCATAGCACCTCCAAATCCGCTTGCAAGGCACCGGCGGCCTTGATACTTTGCAGGATGGAGATCAGGTCCCGGGGAGTGGCCCCGATGGCATTCAAGGCCCTCACCACTTCCCCCAGGTTTGCGCCGCTGGGGACAATGAGTATCGGCCCCGCGTCTTCTTTGACGGTAACGCTCGATTCGGGGGTCACGACTGTTGCTCCCCCCGGCGCAACGATGGCCCCGGTCCCTTCCCGGGGGGGGATGGCTATGGGGGGCGTTCCCGCCGGTGGGGCAGGGGCAAAGGGGAGTGGCTGGGACACATTCAATCTCTCTTTGATCTGGATGCTCAGGTTCCCATGGGCGATCGCCACCGTGGAAATGCGCACATTCTCCCCGAGCACGACGGTGCCCGTCTTCTCATTCAGAACGATCTTGGCCACCGAATCCGGGACGACCTCCAGCCTTTCCAAAGAAGCGATCCACTCAGCCACATTATTTTGGACCGGCTCCGGGATACCGATCCGGATGGTCCCGGAGTCCAGGCATTTGGAATAAGACCCTCCCATGAAACGGTTGATCGTTTCCTTCACTTTCTCGGCGGTAGTGAAATCGGGGTTGAAAAGGCTCAGGGCCAGCTCCTTTTTCCCGTCCAACGAGAAAGGGACTTCTTTTTCGATGAGGGCTCCTTTGGAGATGATCCCTACGGTGGGGTGATTTTTTTGCACCCCGCTTCCGGAGGCGCCGGAAACCGCAAAGCCCCCCGTGACGACAGCGCCCTGCGCCAGGGCATAGACCTGCTGATCCGGCCCTCTCAGGGGAGTCAGCAGCAAAGTTCCGCCACCGAGGCTCGTGGCATCGCCCAGGGAAGAAACTTGCACATCAATCCGATTTCCGAGCCTGGAAAAAGGGGGAAGGGTGGCGGTTACGATTACGCCGGCGACATTCTTCAATCTGATTTGGCTAACCCGATCACTGGGGATGTGGATACCCATCCTCTCCAACATATTGACAATCGTGCGGATGGTAAACTCGGTCGTCCGCCCATCTCCCGTGCCATTCAGGCCCACGACCAATCCGTACCCGAGCATTTGATTGCTGCGGATGCCTTTAAAAGTGGCGATATCTTTTAGCCGGGCTCCCCAGGCGTGGGAAGCCATAGAACCAACCAGAAAGAAGAGGATGAACGCGAGCCAATATTTTCTTTTGTTCTTCACCATGCATCTCCTGCTTTTCGCCCGACCATTTAGAAAGGCCATACCCAATCCAGAATCTTCGTGAACCAGCCGACTCTCTGCTTGTCGCTGATCACTCCCTGCCCGTTGAGTTCAATCTTCGCCTCGGCGATCGCGGTGGAAAGCACTTGATTCGTCGAATCAACGTCCACCGGTCTGATCACTCCCTGGATGTTAATGATCTGGTTCTCGTTATTCACCTGTACCTGCCGCGAACCCAGGATGGCCAAATTTCCGTTCGGCAAAACCTGGATGACCTGGGCGGTGATATAGGCGTTCAAGGTCGAGTTTCGGGTCGTCGCTCCTTGGCCATCGAAACTGTTCGCAAAGGCAGCTTTTTGCTCCGCTCCTACCCAATCCCCGGACATCTTCGCCAGCACCCCGCTCCAGCTTGCGTCCAGAGCCGTAGTTTTGGCGGTTTTCGTGGTGGCATTTTTAGAGGCACTCGCTGATTCCACAATATTTATGGTGACAATATCCCCTACATTGCGCGCGCGCAGGTCCGAACAAATGCCGAAGAGCTCTTTGGCCGTCCAGAGAGATCCTTCTTCACGAGCGGGAGCCGCCGGCAGAGTCTTTTGCATTTCGCTATAGGGGGGGGGTTTCAGTGGCGTCGGGCCAAAGGCCGCGCATCCAGCCACAACCCCGGGGAGCACTGCTACGGTCAGCATCATGGGCATCCACTTCTTGACGTTCATTGGGCTTGTTCCTTCCTCAAAAATCGACCTGAACGGTGTTGGCATCCAAAACTTTGCCGTATACTTCCTTCTTGCTGGAAAGGTTGACCAATTTGATCCGGTCGCCTTTTCGGCCGACCTCCTTCACTTCACCCACGGCGGTGATTTTAAAATGGTCATTCTCGATCAAAAGAATTACTCTGTCCCCCTTGTTAACCATCGGAGGAGGCTCAAGCATGCTCAGGCGAAGGGCTTCTTGATTGTTGATCGCCAGGGTGGTCCGTTTTCCCAGGACTTCTTTCGTCCCCGTTATGACATCTTGGGGAAGAGCTGCAATGTTCTTATTGGCAATTTGAATATCGTCCGCCTGAATCTCGTGGTGCTTTTTCAAAAAGTGCCGGGCCACAATGACATTGGCGTAGATATCCACCCGGGCGCTGAATCGAATTTTTCTGATCTCCTGACCCCTGGAGAAAAAGACCATCATCCCGGATATATTCCCGCCTTGGACGGCCTTTTCGGTGACCTGGACCTGGCAGGAAAAATTCTCCCGGGGAACGATGACCTGTTCATAGCCACGGAATTCCCTGATGTTCACCTTTCGGTTCGGATTCTGGATCATTTTCTGCAAATGATTCTCCAGGATTCTGCTCATCTCCGCCGTTTCGAGGGGTTGGCCGGGCCGGATTCCCTCGATGAGAACGGCTGGCTGGCTGAAGGCTTCCGGTACCGGACCCGAAATCAACCAAAGGAGAAAGGAGACCCAGACCAACACTCTAATCTTATTCATCCAACCCATCCTTACCTTATGAGGTTATTGGCTTGCTGGAGGGCTTGGTCGCTCGTCTGGATGACCTTGGTTCCCATCTCGTAAGCCCTCTGGGCCATGATCATGTTGATCATTTCCTCAACCACGTCGACGTTCGACGACTCCACGTACCCCTGAAGAATGGTTCCAAAATCGTCTATTCCTGGATTGCCCTGCACGGGTTCTCCGGAACCGTCGCTGACGATGTATAAATTATGACCCAAGCTCTGGAGCCCGGCAGGGTTCGCGAAATTGAACAACTGGAGCTGGGTGCTCCCCAACTCCTTCCCGTCTGACCCGGCCGCCACCAACTTTCCCCCCTGTTCAATGGTTACCGTAGCGGTCTTAGCGGGGATGGCAAATTCCGGCTGGAGGCGGTTTCCGTTTCCATCGCAGATATACCCTTCTTTATCCGCCTTAAATGCTCCGGAGCGGCTGTAAACTTCCCGGCTCTGATACATGAGCTTGAAGAATCCCTTTCCCTCAACGGCCAAATCCAGGGGGTTTTTCGTTTGGACGAAATCTCCCTGGAGGAAGAGTTTTTCCACGGAGACCACTTTGGACCCCATGCCGACCTGAATCCCCACGGGCAACTGAGTTCCCTGGGCCGTTGTCGTTCCGGCCGTGCGCATGGTTTGATACATTAAGTCCTGAAAATTCACCCGACTTTTCTTAAACCCATTGGTATTGATATTGGCCAGATTATGGGCAATCGTATCGATGGTGGTTTGCTGGGCGGCCATGCCCGATGCGGATGTCCATAAAGCGCGAATCATAATCTATCCTCCCTCCCCTCATTCATTACACTTTTCCCAGTTCATTTACCGCCTTAGAATCCAATGAGCTATCGGCCTGGATGATTTTCATGCAGGATTCATAGGTTCGGTAGGAGTCCATCAGGTTGATCATTTCTTCGACGGCGTTTACGTTGGAGGCCTCCAGAATTCCCTGTACGACCTGACTATCTGGAGCCTTGATTTCCTCCACCGGGCTCTCATTTTTCAACAGAGTATGTCCCTCTTTCTGCAGAACATTCAGGTCGCCAAAGGTAACCACGGCGATTTGATCTACTTCATTCCCGTCGGACATAACGGAGCCGCTTGACTCCACCGCGATTTTTTTACCCGTTAGGGTGATTTCTCTGCCTCTTTGGTTCAATACCGGAAATCCGTCGGCATTGATCAGAACCTGATCCTTATTCAGGCTAAAATTGCCATTCCGCGTATAGCGCACCCCATTGGGGGTTTTTACTTTAAAAAACCCTTCCCCTTCGATGGCCAAGTCCAGATCATTGCCGGTCTTCTGAAGCGCCCCGGGAAGAAAGGAAATTCTCACCGTGTCATTTTGGATGTTCTGAAAACGCTCCGAGGTTTTTGATAAAATAGTTTCAAATACCGGGACCTCCCGTTTAAACCCGATGGTTTGCGCATTGCTTAAATTGTTCGCGATGACGTGGTCCATTCTGCTTTGTTGTCGAAAAGCGCCCATCGCGGCGACAGCCTGGGTATTGCGCATCCTTTTTGCTCCTTTTAGGGTATTCCAATTTGCAAAGGGTATGCCAAGGGATCTTTACCAGCCAAAAGAATCGGATCGGGAGACTACCAAAACGAATCATTCAATGATTTAGAGCGATTGAACAAAATCCGGGCCAGGAAACGGCAGAAGATAGATCCCGGCGACTGGCCATACGGACGGGTTTTGCTGCCGGGAAAGATGGGCGAGGAATGTTTAGGGGGTAATAATTG
>Ga0214473_10004158_pt1 | contig 17416 bp, 12 predicted proteins | sample RVTome_7_FD_203509 | JGI IMG/M metagenome (GOLD analysis project Ga0214473, IMG submission 203509) | Soil microbial communities from uranium-contaminated site in the Upper Colorado River Basin, Wyoming, United States - RVT98D197 | ecosystem: Environmental > Terrestrial > Soil > Contaminated >... | reverse complement strand
GGCGTTCAGCCGGTATCCGGCTGACGAGCCGCTCGAGCTGGTCGGCTTCTCCACCTGCGCGGGGTGCCCTGGTGGGAACATCGAGTACGTGCCGGAGGAAATGGTCCGCAATGGCGCCGAGGCCATCCATCTCGCCACCGGGCTGGTGGTGGGGTACCCGCCCTGTCCGTACCTCGACCACTTCCGCGCCTTCGTGGAGCGGCGCTACGGCGTGCCGGTGGTGGTAGGGACTCACCCGGTGCCCGAGAAGTACTGCCTCGTCCACCGGGACCTCGCGACGTGGCCGACCGTGGCGTCGTACGAGGACCTGATGGCCACGCAGGAAGTCCGCCGGAACTACGACTGAGGCGCTCGGCCTCCCGGCCGTTTGATTGCCGCGCCGTTTTCCCGTACCTTCCCCATCCCAGTCCAAAACGCCGACCATCACCTCGAAGCGAGGGCCCAGCGATGTCGGTCACGTTTACGGTCAATGGGACGTCCGCCACGGTGGACGTCCCGGACGACATGCCGCTCCTGTGGGTGCTGCGGGATGTCCTCGACCTCAAAGGCACCAAGTTCGGGTGCGGCATTGCCCTGTGCGGCGCCTGCACCGTCCACCTGAACGGCACACCCACCCGCGCGTGCGTCACCCCCATCACCGCGGTGCGCGGAGCGGCGGTCACCACCATCGAGGGGCTCTCGCCGGACGGGACGCACCCGCTCCAGCGCGCGTGGGAGGAGCTGGACGTGCCCCAGTGCGGGTACTGCCAGGCGGGACAGCTCATGTCCGCCGCGGCGCTCCTGGCGGCGACCCCGCGTCCCACGGACGCCGACATCGACACGGCCATGAACGGCAACCTCTGCCGCTGCGCCACCTATCTACGGATCCGCCAGGCCATTCACCGGGCGGCGGGCAACCCCGCGACCGATGGTGCTCCCGCCGGCCGGGGCGCCGAGGAGGCCGCATGACCACCACACTCAGGGTGAGCCGCCGGGAGTTCCTCCGTGTGAGCGCCGTCGCGGGTGGCGGCCTGCTGCTCGGCGCCTACTACGAGCCCCTGCGCGCATTGGGCGCGCCGGGATCGGCCGACGACGCCGTCCTGAACGCGTTCATCCGGATCGCGCCCGATGGCCTCGTGACCATCATGGCCAAGAACCCCGAGATCGGGCAGGGCGTGAAGACCATGCTGCCCATGCTCATCGCCGACGAGCTGGACGTGGAGTGGAGCCGGGTGCGGATCGAGCAGGCACCGCTCGACACCGACCGGTTCTTCGGGCAGTCGGCCGGCGGCAGCACCGCGACCCCCAACAACTGGTTGCCCATGCGGCGGGTGGGTGCCGCCGCGCGGGCCATGCTCGTCGCGGCCGCCGCGCAACGGTGGGGCGTGGCCGAGTCGGAGTGCGAGACCGGCGCGGGCGTCGTGCATCACCGCGCCAGCAATCGGCAGCTCACGTACGGCGACCTCGCGAGCAGCGCGGCGACGCTCGCGGCACCGGACCTCGAAACGGTCCGCCTCAAGGACGCCAAGGACTTCCGCATCGTGGGCACTCGGGTCCCGGGGGTGGACAACAAGCGCATCCTCACGGGCAAGCCGCTCTACGGGATCGACGTCGCGGTTCCCGGGATGCTGTACGCCGTCTTCGAGAAGTGCCCGGTGTTCGCCGGTACCGTGGCGTCGGCCAACCTGGACGAAGTGCGGGCCGCGCCCGGCGTGCGCCACGCGTTCGTCGTGCAGGGCGGTACCGCGCTGAACGGCCTCATGGGCGGGGTCGCCATCGTGGCGGACACCTGGTGGGCGGCGCAGAGCGCCCGGCGCGCGCTTCGGGTCACGTGGAACGAGGGGGCCACGGCCGAGCAGAGCAGCGAGGGCTTTGCGCGGCGCGCGGCGGAGCTGGCCGCGCAGCCGCCACAGCGGAGCCTCCGGAGCGACGGGAACGTAGCCCAGACGCTCGCCGCCGCTGCCAAGGTGGTGCGGGCGGAGTACGCCTACCCCTTCCTGTCGCACGCCACGCTGGAGCCGCAGAACTGCACGGCGCACTTCACGGGCGGGAAGCTCCAGATCTGGGCGCCTACCCAGACACCGCAAGCCGGACGACGGCTCGTGGCGCAGACGCTGGGGATTGCCGAGACCGACATCACCATCAACCTCGAGCGAGCCGGGGGCGGCTTCGGCCGGCGGCTCAGCAACGACTACGTGGTCGAGGCTGCGTGGATCGCCAAGGAGATCGGCGTCCCGGTGAAGCTGCTCTGGACCCGCGAGGACGACATGCGGCACGACTTCTACCGTCCCGCGGGATTCCATTATCTCACGGGCGGGCTCGACGCCGCGGGCGCGCCGGTAGCCTGGCGCGACCACTTCGTCTCGTTCGGCGAGGGGGACCGGTTCGCGCCCAGCGCGGGCCTGGGGGCCAACGAGTTTCCGGCGCGGTTCGTCCAGAACCTCGCGCTCGACGCCTCGGTGATGCCCCTGGGCATTCCCACCGGAGCGCTCCGCGCGCCGGGGAGCAACGGCATTGCGTTCGTGATCCAGTCGTTCCTGGACGAACTGGCCCACGCGGCCGGGAAGGACCCGGTGCGGTTCCGACTCGACCTGCTGGCCAACACGCCGTTGCCGGAGCCCGAGCCGCAGGGGGGAGACCAGAACCGGTCGCGACCGCCCATGTTCGACGCCGCGCGGATGCGGGGCGCCCTCGAGCTGGTGGCGGAGATGTCGGGCTGGGGGACGCGCACGCTCCCGCGCGGCACGGGGATGGGTGTCGCCTTCCACTTCAGTCACCGGGGCCATTTCGCCGAGGTGGTGCAGGCCCGGGTGAGCCGCCAGGGTCACGTGACCGTCGAGCGCGTCTGGGTGGCGGGCGACATCGGAAGTGAGATCATCAACCTGAGCAACGCCGAGCAGCAGGCGCAGGGCTCCGCGCTGGACGGACTGGGCGAGGCCTTGGGTCAGGAGATCACGATCGAGCGCGGGCGGACGGTGCAGAGCAACTTCGACCGCTTCCCGCTGCTCCGCCTCACCCAGGCGCCGCCGGTGGAGGTGCGTTTCCGGAAGACGGAGTTCCCGCCCACGGGACTGGGCGAGCCGGCCCTGCCGCCCGTGATCCCGGCGCTGTGCAACGCCATCTTCGCGGCCACGGGAAAACGGGTGAGGAGCTTGCCGCTATCGAAGCACGATCTGAGCTGGAGCTAAACAACCGAGCAGCGTGCAGGGAGCAGGGTGCAACGGAACAGCACACCGGCAGCAGGTCCGCTGCGCCCTGCACCCTGCTCGTTGCACCCTGCTCGGCTATCAGCCCCCCTGACCGCCCTCGCCCGTCCCCGCCGCGCGCGCCTGCTCGAGCAGCTCGGTGACCCGTACGCGGACCACCTGTGTGCTCACGTCCACGCCCTGGTGCACGATCGCCGACCCGTCCGGGGTCCACACCGGCCCCCCGAGCGACCGCGCCGGGTCCTTCGCCAGGGGCCGCACGGCCCCTCCCACCGCGGGCAATACGGCGACGTACTCGAGGCTGGTGGGATAGTCGTACGGCATGAACGCGATCTGGGACCCGTCGGGCGACCATTCCGGGAAGATGTCGTACGCGACGTCGTCGGCCGAGAGGCGGCGGGGCGTGCCACCCTCCGCGGAGACGCTGTGCAAGTGGCCGTATCCCGCCGCGAACAGCGTGTAGAGCACCTGCTGCCCATCCGGTGACACGCGAGGGCGGCTCAGGGCGCCGCTCACCAGCCGCACCGGGGCGCCGCCGGCCGCCGGCACGCGGTAGACGGCCTCCGGCCCGGGAGTGTCCGTCCCCGTAAAGAACAGGAAGCGCCCGTCGGGACTCCACGCTGCCGGCCCGTCGAGTCCGCCGTCGAGCGTGGTCACGCGCCGCGCCTCCCCGCCCGACGCCGGGATGACCCAGAGGTCCTCCCGCGTGGCGTCCCGGCCCGAGTGGAACGCGATGAGCTGCCCATCCGGCGACCACGCCGGATCGTGCGCGCCCGCCGGCCAGTCGGTGAGCGGCGTGGCCGCTCCGCCGGAAGCGGGCATCGTGTAGAGGTTCGCCCGGCCCCCGCGCCGGGAGATGAAGAGGATCGTCTGGCCGTCCGGGGACCACCAGCCCGGACCATCGTTCACGGGGCTGTCCGTGAGCCGCTGGGGCTCGCCGCCCGCGAAGGGGACGGACCAGAGGTCGTCGTTGCCACTGCGGTCGGACTGGAAGAGTACGCGCGCCCCATCCGGTGCGACTCGTGGCTCGCCGTCCCGGCCGGGCCCCGACGTCAGCTGGCGCGGCGCGGCGCCGTCCGCGCCCACGGTCCACAGGTGCACGGCGAGCGGCGCCCGATCGAACGTGAGCGCCGTGCCATCGGCCGACCACGTGAAGCTGCTTTCGACCGCCGGATCGTCGGTGACGCGTACCGCCTGCCCGCCGGCGGACGGGATGATCCAGACGTCCGTCTGCCCGCCGCGGGTGGAGAGGAACGCCACCCACCGGCCGTCCGGGGACCAGCGCGGGCCCACGTCGCTGGCGAGATGGCGCGTCAGCTGACGAAGCTCGCCCGTCACCACGTTCGCGACCCACACGTCCGAGCTGCCCGTGCGCCCGGACACGTAGAGCACGGACGATCCATCCGGCGACCACATGTGCCGGAGGACCCCCGTGACGAGGCCCTCGAATCCTTCCGTCGTGAGCTGGCGATGCGTATCGGTCGCCCGTTCCCAGACCCACAGGGTCTGCTGCCCGGCCCCGCTCCGGAAGTAGGCGACCCGGCTGCCGTCGGGAGACGGCATGGCCTGGTGTGGCGCATCGAGGTCGAGGAGCCGGGACTCCTGCGCGCCGGGCACCGTGACCGACCACGTCGCGAAGGAGCCGCGCCCAGTCCGCTGGAACAGGACCCCGCTGCCGTCGGGCAGCCAACCGATCAGGTCCTCGCCCTCCGGCGTCGCGGTGAGCGGCACGGCATCACCGCCGGCGCCGGGAACGGCCCAGATGTTGGAGGACGAGTCACGCCAGAACGCGATCCAGGTCCCGTCGGGCGACCATACCGGGTTCTGGTCCCAGACGCCGAAGCTGCGCCGCGTAGCGCCGGATCCGTCGGGGGTCGCGACCCACAGGGCCAACTTGCCCTCGACCGGGGTGGTGTAGACCAGGCGTCCATCCGGCGCCACGTCGGGCTCCCCCGCACGGCCGCTGTCAGGGGTCAACGCGGTGCCGTGGGCCGCGAGATCGGTCCCGGCCCGCTCCTGGCACGCGGTACCGGCGAGCAGCACGAATGCGCAAGTCAGCAGTCGCTTCATCACGGATATGGCCTTGGAGTCAGGGGGTTCGGCCCGCGGCCGGGGCCGCGAGCACCGTTCGGATCTCGGAGGTGATGAGCAGCACCACGGAGTCCTGCGCCGCGAACGCGTCCTGGACCCCGATGTCGTAGGTCTCGGCCCAGAACAGCTGACTGGTGCGCGCGTCGGAGAACTGGACCGTGAGGCGCGCGCGGTCGCCGGCGCGGAACACCTGGGCATCCACGATGCCCCCGATGCCCAGCTCTTCGGCGATCTCGCGGTCGGGCTTGCGCGCGGTCCGATACGGCATCACGGCCGCGCGGGTGACCACGGTCGCCCCGTCGACCCGAGCGAGCGACGCGATCAGCGCGTTGTGCAGCGCGTCCACGAACGCCTCGTCCGAGCCCGAGACGTCCTGGAACGGCAGCACCGCGATGTGCTCCCGGCCCGCGCCTCCGCCACCGGCACCGCGCAGCACCCAGCCAATGCCGAGGAGCGCCACGAGGGTCAGCGCCACCGCCCCGATCTGGATGCCGCGCGCGCGCCGCCGCTTGGCCTGGGTGACGTGCACCGGCCGCGTGTCCGTGGGCGTGACCCCGCCGCTCGGCGTCCCGACGTTCTCGAGCAGCGGGAGCATCTGCTCCGCGGACTGCCAGCGGTCGTCCGGGTTCTTCTCCAGGCACCGCCGCACGACCTCGCCCACGGCGGGTGGGATGCCCTGCCGTTTGGTCGTGATGTCCGGCGCCGGCTCCAGGACCTGCGAGGAGAGGACGGCCTGCGCGTTCGGGCCCGTGAACGGCGGCTCGCCCGTCAGCATCTCGTAGGCCAGAATACCGATGGCGTAGATGTCGGACCGGGCATCCACGTCGGTGCTGCCGGTGGCCTGCTCGGGCGACATGTACATCGGCGTGCCGACCGCCACACCGACCGTCGTGAGCTGCTGACCACCCGCGTCGCTCACGGCCTTGGCCACCCCGAAGTCCATCACCTGGGCGTGGCGTCCCGCCAGCATCACGTTGTCGGGCTTGATGTCGCGATGCATGATGCCGAGTGAGTGCGCGTGGGCCAGCGCGTCCGTCACTTCCCGGAGAATGCGCACGGCTTCGGAGACGGGGAGCGCCCCCTGCCGGCGCAGCTTGTCCCGCAGCGACTCCCCTTCCACGAAGGGCATCACGTAGAAGAGGAACCCGTCCACCTCGCCCGAGTCGTGCAGGGGGAGGATGTGCGGGTGCTGCAGCTGGGCCACGATCTTGATCTCGCGCGGGAAGCGCTCGGTGCCCAGCGCCGCCGCCAGCTCCGGCTTCAGCACCTTCACGGCCACGCGGCGATCGTGCTTCCGATCCCGGGCCAGATAGACCGTGGCCATGCCGCCGGCACCGAGCTCGCGCTCGAGGTCGTAGTACTGAGCCAGGGCGGCCTTGAGTCGTTCCGGGATACCGGGCATCGCTGGGTCCGACGTGCTGGGGAAGGGACGGCACAAGGTATCCGTTCGGGGGCGGATTGGCTATATGCCGTCTAGCCGTCTGGCCGTCTGGCCGTTTTGGCGTACCTTCTCGATCCCAGATCCCAAGCCAGACATCCACCCTCGTTCCGAGGACCCAGCCGATGTCGGTCTCTTCTTTCGCGGACCGGGGACTGCTCCGCGGGCTCGCGCCCACGCTGCACGCTGCCCGCTGCACGTTGCACGTGCCGGCGCTTGCGGTCATGATCGTCGCGGTCGCGCCCGCGCTCCACTCCCAGCCGGTGCGGGCGCTCGTCGGCGGCACGCTCATCGACGGCTTCGGCGGGCCGCCCATCCGGAACAGCGTCATCGTGATCCGCGGCGAGCGGATCGCGGCGGTGGGACAGGTGGGCTCGTTGGCCGTCCCGTCGGGCGCCGAGGTGATCTCCACCGAGGGGATGAGCGTGCTGCCCGGGCTGTGGGACATGCACGTCCATCTCATGATCGTGGGCCACGCGGACTACGCCCACTGGGATTCCACCTATCCCTCCATCTTCGCGTCCACCATCATGCCCGCCGCGGCCAAACAGCTCCTGCTGGCCGGCATCACCTCGGCCCGCGACCTGGGCGGGCCGCTCGAGGCGAGCATCCAGGTGCGCGATCGGGTCAACAAGGGCGAGATCCCGGGACCCACGCTCTACGTGTCGGGCCCGTTCATCCAGCACGAGCCGTATCCGGGCACCGAGGCGTTCCGGTGGGGAGTGAGCGGGGCCGCGGACGCGCGCGCCAAGGTCCGCCGCCTGGCCGAAGCCGGCGTGGACGTCATCAAACTGATCGACCAGGATCAGATGACCGCGGAGGAGGTCGCGGCCGTGGTGGACGAGGCGCACCGCCATCGGCTGCCCGTGGTCGCCCACAGCCACCGACCCGAGGAGATCCGCCGTGGCCTCGCCGCTGGCGTGGACAACTTCGAGCATACCGGACTCGCGACCGCGCCCGAGTATCCGGAGGACGTCATCGCGCTCATCCGCGAGCGCGCGGCCCAGATGAACCGGGGCCCGCTCTGGTGGACACCCACCGTCGAGGGCCTCTTCAACTACGAGGGCGCGCGCGACAACCCGGAGCGCCTGGACGATCCCTGCTGGGAGGACGGGCTCCCGGCCAACGTGATCGCCGACATCCGGCAGTCCCTCCGCCACTTCGACCAACTGCCGTACTTCCAGATCACGCCCGCACGCCGGCCGACCCTCGAGCGCAAGTTCCGGCAGCTCCGGGAGTCCGGGGTCGTCATGCTCATCGGCACCGACTCCGGCATCCCCGGCAAGTTCCACTGTCAGTCCACCTGGAACGAGCTGGACGTGTGGGTCAATCAGTTCGGCGTGGATCCCATGGACGCCATCCGCTCGGCGACCTACTGGCCCAGTGTAATGATGGGCGTGAGCGGCGACGTGGGCACGGTGAGCGAAGGCAAGTACGCGGACATCATCGCCGTCCGCGGCGACGTGCTCAGGCATATCGCGCTGTTGCAGGGGGTGGATGTGGTCATGAAGCGTGGGGTGCGGGTACGGTGACGGGATCGAAAGCACCTGTAGCGGCTATTTCGGCCACGGCGCCCCCTGATCCCGCTTCGTCACTGGTCCCATTCCCTTGAACACGAACTTCTGGACCCGCTTTCCCTCGTAGGTCTCCGTCGTGTAGATGTTGCCGCGGGAATCCGTGGCGATGCTGTGGACGGCAAAGAACAGTCCGGGTTGCCGGCCGCCGTCGCCGAAGCTCGTGAGGATCTCGAGGCGCTGCCGGTCGAGCACCCAGACCTTCATGTTCTTCCCGTCGGCCACGTAGAGATACCGCTGCTCCGGGTCCCGGGAAAACGCGATGTCCCAGGTGGACCCGTCCCCCAGCGTCAGCGGCGCCACGCGCGTTTCCTTCACGAAGGTGCCGTCGCGGCGGAATACCTGGATCCGGTCGTTTACGCGGTCGCACACGTACACCAGGCCGTCGGCCGACGGTTCGGCGCAGTGGACCGGATTGCGGAACTGCTGCGCCAGCGGCGCGGCGGGATCGTAGGGCCCGAGGTTGCTGTCCAGCGGCGCGTTGCCGTACGCGCCCCAGTACCGCTTGATGGCCCCGGTGTTGGCGTCCAGCACCGCCACCCGCTTGTTGCGGTACCCGTCGGCCACGAACGCTTCCTCGCCGGTCGCGTCGAACGAGATCTTGGCCACCCGCCCGAAATGCTCCCGGGAATTGCTGTTGGTCTCCCGGCCCGGAATCCCGAACTGGGCCAGGAAGCGTCCGTCCCGCGTGAACTTGAGGATGTGGGAGTCACCCTCGCCATTGCCGCCGATCCAGACGTTGTCCTTGGGATCGAGCGTGAGCCCGTGATTCGAGTTGGGCCAGGTGTAGCCCTCGCCCGGGCCGCCCCACGAGTTGACGAGGTTCCCCTCCGGATCGAACTCGAGGATCGGCGGCGCGGGAGCGCAGCACTCGCCGGTGGGCGGGTCCGTGGCGGCGCCGGCCTCGGTGCGCTCGTTGAGCGTCGCGAGACCCCGGTGGATGATGTACACGTGGTCCCGCGAATCCACGCCGACGCCGATTACCGATCCCAGCACCCAGTGGTTGGGGAGCGGCCTGGGCCACAGCGGGTCCACCTCGAACCGCGGCGCCACCTTTTCCTGGACCGCCCACCGGTCGAGGACCTCCGCCCCGACGCCGAGCCCCACGATGCCGCCGAGCAAGAGGACGCCGACCGTCGTGTTCCCCGGGGTGTGCATGGGCATGTTCGTACCTGGCTGGGATGGCACCTATTCTGGTGCCGCTCGAGCAGACCGGCAAGGGAAGAGGACGTGCGGGGCAGGGCCGCGGGCCTGTCCCCGGGCTCGCTCGAATGACATCTTGGTCCCGACCTCTCCCCCGGCCTCTCGTGCGCGGTCGCGTATTCCTTCTGGCAGCCCTCGCCTGCGGCGCGACCAACGCGCGCGCGCACGAGATTCCCAGCCAGGTCACGATCCGGGCCTACGTGCGGCCCGCGGGCTCCCGGCTCATCCTCGTCGTCCGCGTTCCGCTCGAAGCCATGCGCGACATCGAGTTCCCGCTCCGCGGAAACGGGTTCCTGGATCTCGCGGCGGCGGGCCCCTATCTCGAGGAGGCCGCCCGCCAGTGGATCGGCGGCTCCGTGCGCCTCTACGAGGAACGCGACCTCGTGGGGGAGGGACGCCTCGTGGGCGTTCGCATTTCACTCCCGACCGACCGGTCGTTTGCCTCCTTCGACCGGGCCCTGGCCCACGTCCGTGGCGCTCCCCTCGACCCGGCGGTCGAGATCCCGTGGCAGCAGGCGTTGCTCGACGCGGTCTTCGAGTACCCGATCTCCTCCGACGGCGCGCGGTTCTCGATAGCACCCTCGTGGGCCCACCTGGGCCTGGAGACGCGCACGGTCCTCACGTTCTCCCGTCCTCCCGCCGAACGGGTCTTTCATTACGTCGGCGACCCCGGCGTCGTGCGGCTCGATCCGCGCTGGCACCAGGCCGCGGCCCGCTTCGTCCGCCTTGGGGCGCAGCACATCTGGGGGGGGACCGACCACCTCCTCTTTCTCCTCTGCCTCATGATCCCGGCCTGCGGCGTGCTGGCCCTGGTGCCCGTGATCACGGCCTTCACCGTCGCGCATTCGATCACCCTGATCGGGGCGGCACTCGGCCTGGCCCCCGACGCGCTCTGGTTCCCGCCGCTCATCGAGACGCTGATCGCGGCGTCCGTGTTGCTCTTGGCCATCGGGAATGCCGTAGGCATGCAGTCGGCGCATCATTGGAAGCTGGCGTTCGGCTTCGGGCTGATCCACGGCTTTGGGTTCGCGTTCGCGCTCCAGGAGTCACTCCAGTTCGCCGGCCGGCACGTGGTCTCGTCGCTCTTCGCGTTCAACGTGGGCGTAGAGCTGGGCCAGCTCCTCACGATCGTCGTGGCGGTGCCGGTTCTCGCCCTGCTCTACCGACACCTGGCGCCGCGCCCGACCACCATCGTGATGTCCGTGATCGTGGGACACACCGCGTGGCACTGGATGGCCAGCCGGTTCGGACAACTGCGCCAGTACGATTTCCGCCCGCCGGTGATCGAGTGGGCGACCGCGCTGCGATGGGGGATGCTCGTGGCCATCACGGCGGCCGCCGCGTGGCTGCTCGCGCTCGTGTTCCATCGGCTGGGCCACGGGCCCGCGCGCGCATCGGGTTGACCTTCAGCAGGCGAGTCTCAGGAGGGCGCCGAGGACTCCCGCAGGGCGTCGAGCGTCCGGCGGTCTCGGCGCCGAGCCCGAACCACCACCCGGATGGCGGTATCCATCGGCGTCGAGTCCGCCGAGACGCCAACGCCCGGAGGGAGTCCTCGGCGCCCGCCCCGGCGCCCTGTGGGAGCCTGACTTGCGCCCCCGCCCCGGCCGTGCCATATCGTTTCCGTCGAATCGAGAAGACCCGCATGGAGCGCCGATGACCCAGCACCGGCTCCACCCAGTCGCGGTCCTGGCCCCTCTGCTCGTTCTCGCCGGACCCGTCGCCGCGCAGATGACCGCGCCCAACCCGTACGCCGCGCAGGCGGGCGTGTGGGGCAAGCTCCCCGCCGGCCGCACGTGGGGGGCGACCAGCGCCGTCTGGCCGGCGGCGGACGGGCGTCGGATCTGGGTGGGCGAGCGGTGCGGCGCCAACACCTGCGTCGGCTCCACACTCGATCCGATCCTGCTGTTCGACGCGGAGGGCAACCTCGTCCGGAGCTTCGGTACCGGACTGATCGCGTGGCCGCACGGGATCTTCGTGGACGCTGACGACAACGTGTGGGTGACCGACGCCGTCGGCTTCGGCGCGGAGCCGCCGGGGCTGGGCCACGTCGTCTACAAGTTCAGCCCCACCGGCCAGCTCTTGATGACCCTCGGCAAAAAGGGCCAGTCGGGCCGCGGCCCGGACACCTTCCGCAAGCCCTCCGCCGTGTTGGTCGCCCCGGATGGGAGCATCTTCGTGGCCGACGGCCATGATGCGGAGGGCAACAACCGCGTGGTCAAGCTCGCGGCCGACGGACGCTATCTCAAGGAATGGGGCACGACGGGCTCCGAGCGGGGTCAGTTCCGTGATCCCCACGCCCTCGCGATGGACTCGCAGGGCCGGCTCTTCGTGGCCGACCGCGCCAACAGCCGGATCCAGATCTTCGACCAGGAGGGCGCGCACCTCGCCACCTGGACCCAGTTCGGCCGCCCCAGCGGGCTCTTCATCGACCGCAACGACGTGTTGTACGCCACCGATTCCGAATCGAACACGCGGCGGAATCCCGGCTGGAAGCGTGGCATCTACATCGGGAGCGCCCGGACGGGCTGGGTCACCGCCTTCATCCCGGACCCCGAGCCGGACCAGGACAACTCGAGCACGAGCGGCGCCGAGGGCGTTGCCGTGGATGCCGATGGCAACGTGTATGGCGCGGAAGTTGGTCCCAGGATGCTGAGGAAGTACCTCCGGAGAGGCCCATGAACCGTACGCTCTGGCTGGGCGCGATGATGCTCGCGGGTCCGCTGCTCGCCCAGCAACCACCGGCCGCCGACTGGACGTCGTGGGGCGGGAATCCGCAGTCCACCCGCTACTCGCCCCACGCCCAGATCAACGCGGAGAACTTCGCGACGCTCGAGACGGCGTGGGTCTGGCGGGGCGACAACTTCAATCACGAGGCGGACGCGCTGCTCCGCGCGACCCCCATCTACGCCGAGGGCAAGCTGTTCTCCGTGGCCGGGACACGGCGGACGGTCGTGGCCATCGATCCCGCCACCGGCGAGACGCTGTGGATGTTCCGTGAGCCGCCCACCAAGCGGTGGAGCGACTCGATGCGGAAGGACTACGGCAAGGGCGTCGCCTACGACGTCGTGGATGGACGTGGCCGGATCTACGTCGTGACACCCGCGTTCTTCCTCCACGCCCTGGACGCCGAGACGGGTCTCCCGGTCCCGACGTTCGGCCAGAACGGCACCGTCGACCTCCTGGACGACCTTGGGTCCTGGCCCCACGACCGCGACGCGGGCTATCCGCCCGAGGTCGGCTACATCACCAGCTCCTCCCCGCCGATCGTCGTGAACGGCGTGGTGGTGGTGGGCAACTCGCACGAGCAGGGCTACTACCAGACGCGGAAGGAGAACGTCCCCGGCAACGTCCTGGCGTACGACGCCAAGACGGGGAAGCACCTCTGGACGTTCAACGTCATCCCCGGCCCGGGCGAGTTCGGCCACGAGACGTGGAAGACCGACGCCTGGAAGGTCACCGGCAACATCTCCTCCTGGGCGCCGATGTCGGCCGATCCCGAGCGCGGCATCGTCTACGTCCCCACCGACCCGCCCAGCATCGACTATTTCGGCGGGTTCCGCGCCGGCGACGCGCTGTTCAGCACCAGCATCCTCGCGCTCGACCTGAAGACCGGGAGACGGATCTGGCACTTCCAGACGGTGCACCACGACATCTGGAACTACGACAACCCGCACGCGCCGCAGCTCGTGGACATCACGGTGGGCGGGCGCCGGATTCCGGCACTCGTCCAGGTCACCAAGCAGAGCTGGGCCTACGTCTTCAACCGCGAGACCGGTGAGCCGGTCTGGCCCATCGTCGAGACGCCGGTGCCGCAGTCCGACGTTCCGGGCGAAGTCACGTCGCCCACCCAGCCGTTTCCCACGCGGCCGGCGCCGTTCGAGATGCAGGGCATCACCGAGAACGACCTGATCGACTTCACACCCGAGCTGCGCCGGCGGGCGGTGGAGGCCATGGCGCGGTTCCGCATGGGCCCCGTGTTCAACCCGCCGGCCGTCCAAGGCGCCAAGGGGATCGAGGCCTCCATCCATTGTCCGGGCGCCAACGGCGGCGCCAACATCCCCGGCGGCGCGGCCATCGATCCCGAAACCGGCATCCTCTACGTCGCCTCGACCAAGGCGTGCAGCGCTCCACGCCTCGTGCCGGGCACCAGCGTGGACTCGGCGTCCAACGTGCAATGGGTGTCGGTCGGTCCCGGCGGCATTGGCGGGTTGGACGGTCTCCCCATGCTCAAGCCGCCGTATGGGAGGATCACCGCCATCGACCTCAACACCGGCGAGCATCTCTGGTGGATCCCCAACGGTGACACGCCGGACGCCCTGAAGAACCACGCCGCGCTCCAGGGGGTCGACGTCGGCACCACCGGCGCGCGCGCCCATGCGACGGCGATGGTGACCAAGACCCTGTTGATCTACGGCGAAGGCCGGGGAGGAAGACCGCTCCTCCACGCCACGGACAAGAAGACGGGCAAGGAGATCGCCGCGGTGACCCTGCCCGGCCAGACCACGACGGCGCCCATGACGTTCATGCACGAGGGCACGCAGTACATCGTGAGCGCCATCAGCGGCAACCCGGGGGGCGCGCTCGTGGCGCTCCGGCTGCCCCGGTAGCCGAATGCCACGTTCGGTCCTGCTCCCGCTCGCGTGTCTCGCCCTCGTGGCGCCGGCGCTCTCGGGCCAGGATTCCGCACGCGTCGCGGCCGCCGCGCCGGCTGATACGGTCGGCATCTACTCCAGCCAGCAGGCCCGTCGCGGGCAGTCCACCTACGAGAAACACTGCGTCAACTGCCACTCGGCCACGGCGTACACCGGCGCCGCGTTCCGCATGGCGTGGGGCAACCGGTCGGCCTACGAGCTGTGGGAGCAGATTCGCACGAGCATGCCCCAGGATAGTCCGGGGTCGCTGTCGCCGCGGGAATACGCGGACATCGTGGCCTATCTCCTCAAGCTCAACAAGCTGCCCGCGGGTCCCAGCGAACTCCCGTCCCAAGCGGAGACGTTGAAGCTGCTCACGATCAGGGTTCCGGGACCAGGACGCTGATCATGGATCGCCGCCGGTTCGTGGCCACGACCGCCGAGCTGGCGGCGCTCGCGGCCGCGGGGTGCGGCGCGCCGCCGCGGCGCTCGGTCCCGATCGACTTCCCGCCTCCCGCGCCCGCGCCGCCGCCCTCCGGCCACACCGAGCGATACGACGTGGCCGTGATCGGCGCCGGCGCCTTCGGCGGGTGGACGGCGCTCCATCTCCGGCAGCGCGGGGTGAACGTCGTCATGGTGGATCAGTTCGGCCCTGGCAACTCGCGGGCGACGTCGGGCGACGAGACCCGCGGCGTCCGGACGTCCTACGGCGACCGTTCACACGGCCGGTTGTGGATGCAGTGGGCCCGTCGCGCCCAGGACCGCTGGAAGCAGTTCGACGAGGAGCAGCGGGACCACATCGGCGGGCAGCTCTTCTTCACGACGGGCGACCTCATCTGCCGGGAAGAGGCCGAGCTGTTCACCGACCGCACGCGCGAATGGTGGATCGCCGAGGGCATCCCGCACGAGGTGGTGCCGGTGGACGAGGCGCGGAAGCGCTGGCCGGTCGTGGACTTCACCGGCATCACAGTCGTGCTGTTCGAGCCGGATGCGGGTGTGGTCCGCGCGCGCCGCGCCTGTGAAGCGGTGGGCTTCATCTTCGCGCGGACGGGCGGCCAGGTCCGGATCGGGTACGTCACGCCAGCCGAGTCGCAGGGACGCCGCCTGGAAGCGATCGCCTTTCCGAATGGCGACCGGATCGCGGCCGACACGTTCTGCTTCGCGCTGGGGCCGTGGATGCCCAAGCAGTTCCCCAGCGTCCTCGGCAAGCTCATGAATTTGCCCGTGGGTCACGTCTGCTACTTCGGCACCCCGCCGGGCGACGATCGCTTCACCTGGCCCAACCTGCCGAGCTGGAACTTCCGCGGCGTCACCGGCTGGCCCGCGCTCGTGCCGGACAATCGCGGGTTCCGCGTGCGCACCGCCGGCGAGCGGTCCTTCGATCCCGATCTGAGCCAGCGCATCGTGCCGGAGGCGAGTATCGAGCGGAACCGCGCGGTGCTGCGAGCCCGCTTCCCGGCCCTCGCCAACGCGCCCTTGAGCGAGACGCGCGCCTGCCACTACGAGTCGAGCGCCACGCGGAACTTCCTGATCGACCGTCATCCCGCCTACGACAACGTGTGGCTCGCGGGCGGCGGGTCCGCCGAGGGCTTCAAGTTCGGGCCGATGGTGGGCGACTACGTGGCCGGAAGAGTCCTCGGCGGCGAAACGGATCCCGAGCTGGCGGCGGCCTTCGCGATCCCGATCGACGGCCCGGAGCCCGCGACGGACGACGACTAGTACAGGCGGCCACAAATACCGACGCAGTCACCACAGCGTCCTCACCGCAGAGCACGCCGAGACCGCAGAGAGGCAGTCGGTCGAATGCGCGGTGGAGATTGGTCCCTCGGCGATCTCCGCGGTCTCTGCGGTGCAATACGTAACCGTAATTGCGAACTGCAGCGGCCGGAGGGACCGCCGCGAGACTCGTGCGGAGGTTCCCCAGGCGGCGGGCATTGCGCGGCCCACCATGTCGGAGGCAGGTTGCGCGTTCGCCCCAGCCCGGGAGGCAGCGTGCGACACCCGTATTCAGCCCTCTGGTTCGCCCTCACGGTGGGAGCCCTCGCGGCTCCGCTCCGCGCCCAGGAGATGGGGTTCGAGGAATACGACCCCCGCTCCACCCTCAAGGTGCCCGAGCATGCCGTGACGCGGGCCCGGTTCCCATTCGTGGACATCCACGGCCACATCAACGGCGAGGTGACGCCCGCGCGGGCGGCCGAGATCGTCCGGGGCATGGACGCCATCAACATGGCCGTGTTCGTGAACCTGTCGGGCCGGTCCGGCGAACGGCTCCGGCAGATCGTGGAGACCTTGGAGCGGGCCGCGCCCGGCCGGTTCGTCGTGTTCGCCAACCCGTCGTACGAGGGGATCGATGCGCCGGACTACCCCGCGCGCACGGCGGCCCAGCTCGAGGCCGACGTCCGCAATGGCGCGCGCGGTCTCAAAATCTTCAAGAACCTCGGCATGCGCGTCACGGACGCCGCCGGGCGGCGCGTGGCCGTGGATGATCCCCGGCTCGACCCGCTCTGGAAGAAGGCCGGGGAGCTCGAGATCCCCGTCCTGATCCACACCGGGGATCCGGCCGCGTTCTGGGAGCCCATGGACCGCCACAACGAGCGCTGGCTCGAGCTGAAGGAGTTCCCCAACCGGAAGCAGGACGGCGACCCCACCTGGGAGCAACTCCTCACCGAGCAGCTCCACGTCTTCCGCAAGCACCCGGGGACGACGTTCGTCGCCGCACACTTCCTGTGGATGGCCAACGACCTTGACCGGCTCGGGCGGATCTTCGACTCGCTGCCCAACGTCCTCACGGAGCTGGGGGCGGTGATCTACGACCCCGGCCGGCAGCCGCGGCACGCGGCCGCGTTCTTCACCAGGTACCAGGACCGCATCCTGATGGGGAAGGACGTGTGGGAGCCGTCGGAGTACGCCACGTACTTCCGCGTGCTCGAGACCGCGGACGAGTACTTCCCCTACTACCGGAAGCGCCACGCGTTCTGGCGGCTCTACGGTCTGGAGCTGCCGGATACGGTGTTGAAGAAGATCTATTACCAGAACGCGCTGCGGCTAGTCCCGTCCCTGAGCAGAGATCGCTTCCCCCGCTGATGGCGGCGCGTAACACGGAATGTCGAACAAGGAATGACCAACAAGGACTTCTGCCTTCCGTGTTGGACATTCCTTGTTCGACATTGCTCCTGCCGATTGCAGAATGAGCCTGCAGGCTGCAAATTGACCCGTCCGTCAGTCCCAATCGGCAATCCGCAATCTGCACTCCGCCTTTCACCGAGGGTTGTCATGCGCTTCTCGTTCGTCGCC
>Ga0214473_10004157_pt1 | contig 17418 bp, 12 predicted proteins | sample RVTome_7_FD_203509 | JGI IMG/M metagenome (GOLD analysis project Ga0214473, IMG submission 203509) | Soil microbial communities from uranium-contaminated site in the Upper Colorado River Basin, Wyoming, United States - RVT98D197 | ecosystem: Environmental > Terrestrial > Soil > Contaminated >... | reverse complement strand
TGGGAGATGAAGTTCGGGCTTCCTGGCCGATCATCGTAGGAGCCAAAAAGCGCCGCGACGTCAGGATGGTCATCAAATCCTCTGACCACTCTATCCAGGCAATCGGGCGGGATTTCGACGTCGGCGTCCAAGAAAAGCAAGATCTCCCCCCGGGAGGCCTCGGCACCCACATTGCGGGCGTGAGCGGCCCCCCGCCTCTCGTCCAAGCGGATGATTCTGACATTAAATGGCGCGGCCAAGGAGACCGTCTCATCTTCGGAATGGTCGTCGACCAGGAGACATTCCTTCCGCGGATACGTGGCCAGGGAAAAGCTGGCCAGGCAGCGGCGGATCGTCTCCCGGCCGTTGAAGACGGGGATAATGATGGAGATCAATGGCAACGACATGCCCGCTCACGAACCCGGGGAAGGACGCCGGGACGGCTGTCGTAAAACCCGAAATTTGATCAATCCGGCGACGGACCCGGCGCCATGAACCATCTCGATGATGATCGTTCCCGGCAGGGTGACCAGGATATCTTTGAAGCTCTTTCTCCGGAATTGGAACTCGTCCCATAAGAGGCTCACAAGAAAAACGAGAAAAAAAGACAGGGACACGAGCAGAAACGCCCCGCTGATCATCATGAGAGGAAGGCTGCCGAACGCCAGAAGGAGAACCAAATGTCTTTTCAACAGGGGAAACATTTTTTGTTTCTTCCGGTACCAGATCGAGCTCAGACCGCGCAAATATTTCTGCCGGCACAGAGCCGAAAACGTGCGGCGATGCTTGTGGAACACAACCGCTTGCGGCCGGTAATAGATACTCAGCCCGGCGGCAGTGAGTTGATCACAGAGCAGGGCTTCCTCATAGCCGTATCTGATCTCGTCGTTAAACGGGAGCGCTGTCAAAGCCCGGCGATCGAACGACATATTGCATCCTTGAATGTAGCTCACGGCGCCCTCGGTCCCGGCGACAAAATTGCTGCTCTGATCGACCCGTTCCCAGTAGCGTGACGTGGGTCGATCCGCGATGCTTCCCCCTACGGCGTTCGCCTTCGAAAGACCGTAGCCTTTGACCAATTCCGAAATCCAGTTCGGGGCAGCGATACAATCGGCGTCCGTAAAAGCGACGATGTCCCCCCGCGACCGCCGGATCCCGACATTCCTCGAACCCGCGACCCCGAGATTAGTTTCGTTGGAAAGAACGATCATCTCGACATCGGTCGGGGCGCGAAATTGCCGGGCGCAATCCAAGGTGGCGTCGGCCGAGGCATCATCGACGACGATAATTTCGATCTCGCGATGCTCCTGGGCCGCCAGAGATTCCAGACATTCCCGCAGATCGTCGCCCGCGTTATAGGCGCAGACGACGATCGATACCCGGAGTCCCATGGCGTTCAATGTCCGGATGCGATATCCGGAAACAGGCTTCGGCTCAAGACGTTCCCGGCCTGTTTTTGGCGGGCGGCTTTCTCCGAAAAAACTTGGCGGCCTGATATCCCAAGAACGTGGCCAGCTGGGAAACCGTCAGGAGAAGAAAGATGAGGCCTTTTTGGCCTGTTTTCGCGTACTTTTTCAGAATCGAAGTGTAGAACAGCGCGTAATCCTTAAGCGAGAGGCGCTCAAGCCGGCGGTGGATGAGAGAGAGCTCGAAAGCGGCCGCGCCATAATTGTAATGTTTGCGGAAGAAGGATCCGAAGGTGAGATCCCGATCATGGTAGATCAGGATATTTTTATCCAGCCTGAGCTTTCCTCCGGTCTTTAATATTCTGAGGCTGAGATCACGGTCCTCGCCGGAGGCTTTCTTAAATCGCTCGTCGAATCGTCCGACGCCGTCCAGAATGCCTTTCCTGTAGCCGGCATTGCAGGTGCTCAGGAAGGTGGCGTGGTCGTCAAAGGAATGCCGGCCCAGGTACCAGTTGAATAAGTCGGAATTGACCCGGCAACAGAAGCTATCCGTCCCCTCGCTCAAGGTGTATCCTCCTATCCCCGCGGATTCCGGATAGGATATCCATGCCTCCAAGGTCGCTTGAACCCAGGTCTTGGTCGGCACGCTGTCGTCATCCAAAAAGAGAATGATATCGCCCCGAGCGTTTTTTATGCCCAGATTCCTCGCCGCAGCCGGCCCCTTATGGTCTTGGCCCAGAAATATCGCCGGGATCTTGGGTTCGCCGGGCGATGCCGGGACGGATTCGCCCGGGCCTCCATCCCTGACGACGATAACCTCAAACCGGGAGGGGTCGAGACCCTGATTCCTGAGAGCGGTCAAACACTGCTCCAAGTTGTCGGCTGCGCCGACCGTGGGGATGATTATCGAATAGCGGACTTTGTTCTCCGTTTCCATATCTCGAGGTTGACGCCTGTCAAACCCGCGGCCTGGTTCGGCTCATGACAGGGATTCCCGGCCAAATTCGTTTCAGCGTTCTCAGAAGGATATAAGGGTTGCCGATTCTTTTCAGGGATTTTAGAGGGTGGGACAATCCCTTGAGGAAGAGTCTCCGATACACCTTGGCCGTGAATGCGCGGCTCATGCGCTCGACGTCCCGGGACGAAAAGGATTCCGTCCGGATCAGACATCGGCCATCGGAGACAGTGGATTCCGACAGCCTTCGGGGGGTGACCTCTTCGGCGAAGTAATGCTTCTGGCTGCACAGCCTGAAGAGGTCCGTCCCAAAGAGAGGCGTCGCGATGAAATTCACGATCTCGACGTTATAATCTTTTAACAAACGAAGGGCGAAATCCATGGTTCGGCGCATCGTCTGCCCGGTCTCTCCCGGAAATCCGAGAATAAAAAACGCCCTTAAAGGTAAGCGCACCTTCCGACACCGCCGGGCGAATTCTTCCACATCGGCGAGACTGATCCTCTTCCGGATGATCTGCTGAAGGACTCGTTCGTCCCCGGATTCCACGCCGATGGTGAGAGACTTGCATCCGGAGCGCGCCATATTTTTGAGAATGGTTTCATCCAAGGATAAATCGACGCGGATTCCGTTCGGCGTGTCCCAGGTGATTGCGTTTTGGGCGAGGACGTCCAACACGGGGAGGAAGCGCTGCGGATCGAAGAGCAAATTGTCGTCCTCGAAATGGATGTGCTTGACGCGATACGTTTCGGCGAGCATCCGGATATGGCGGATGACATCCTCGGTCGGGTGAGCCCTCCAGGCTTTTCCCATGCTCAAAGCAATGGAGCAAAAGATGCAGCCATAGGGGCAGCCCCGGCTCGTGATCATCGACACATTGCGGACGACGTCCCTGTCCCTCGTCGCGATCCCCTGTCGATACAGGGTGAGATACCGTTCCATGTCGACCAGATGATACGCCGGCCAAGGAATATCATCGAGGTTCTTAGCGGGGCGATATTCTTCGGTGTCCCGGATGCCTCCGTTCCGGCGAAAGGCAATTCCTCGAACTTGAGCCAGATCCTTGCCTCCCCGGACGTGCTCGAGGATCTCGCCGACAATCCGCTCGCCTTCAGGCTTCACCGCGATGTCCACGTGGCCGCCGTTCAAAAGCTCATGGGCTCGGCAGCTGGCGTTGGCTCCTCCGACGATCACGAGAATGGCCGGATCCAGGCTTTTCACGAGTTGAGCCGTGCCCAGGGCGTCCTCTTCCTGGGCGGTGAATGGGCTGCTGACGCCCACGATGTCCGGCCGGAACTCTTGGATCATCGGGGCAAGCTTAGCGGGCGGAATGCCGTAATGGACGCGGCCGTTCCGCTTCGTCATCTCTGTTGCAGGGGAGACGAGGGAATCGATAACTCTCACCTCGCAATCCTTCTTCTCGAAAGCGGCGGCAACGTAAAGCAAGCCCAAGGGCAGACCGATGGACCCCCGGGCCGACTGCCTGAACGTTCGGCCAAAGTACGTTTGGCCGGGATTGATCAGCAGGATTCTTTCCATGTCGCTGGCAGAAAGGGGTCCGGCGATTCAGCCGCCGTGGCGAAGATCAACGATTTTATTGTAAATCCAACCCAGGACGCCGCCGCTAAAAACGCCCAAGACAAACCCATACCCGAATCCAAAGAGGCTTCCGAAGAAAGTGACTTTGTACCCGATAAAGTATTGGCTGAGAAGGTGCAAATGGGGACCGATCATCCGGGCTTTTCCCGGAGCCGCGTATCCTTTGACGACCAGCCAGTTCGTGGCCACGAAAACGGCCAGGCCGAGGACGGAGCCAAGGGCGAAGGCCAGAAATTTGACGTTGAGCTTGAGCACGGGGTCCCAAAGCTTACGTCCGTTGGGGAACCGAACCTGGGCCATTATCCTTGTCCCTGAAGGCGGAAGGAATAAGCCTGGCGTTCTGTTTCGAAATTCAGGACTGTCACCTCAGCGGTCGAGAAAATCCTTGAGCTTTTCCCGCTCGGCCGTCTTCTTTGCCCGGAAAATGACATACGAGACCATCATATTGCGGAGAAAAGCGAAGAGCCAGCCGAATATAAATCCCAGGATAAATCCATAAGCCAGGCCGATAAACGCGCCTTTAACGGTTACCGTATATCCGACGAAATATTGGCCGAGAAGGGCCAGAGTGGGGCCGACTACGGCTCCGCCTTTAATGAGCAGGAAAATCGTCGCCAGAAAAATGATCATTCCGGCCACGGTCCCGGTGGCCGCGGCGAAGGCCAACTTGTCCATTTTGGCCAAGGGGCCTGTCAGAATCTGGGCCCAGGCCGTATCCCGGCTCATGTCCGGGCTGATTTCCTCCTGATATTCCTGCTCCTCATTCACCGTCCAGAGGTTATGATGAGCCCCGAGAACGTTGTCCACGGCTTTCATCGCCGTGATCATCGAGTGATCTTGGTTGTTATACTTATGCTGCCCGTTACGGCCGACCACGTGAAAGTTTTTGAATCGCCCGAGAAAAAGCTGGATGGTTTTGAGGGCTCCCAGGCTGGCGGAATCATAAACGGGATACGCTTTGGGCATCCGGACGACGATGCCGTCGGCGATATCCTCGGAGGTCACGAATCCCAGCTGGACCAATTCTTTCTTGGCCAGCTCCATCAAATCAGCGTCGGGCGTGTTCCAGAGGGCATCCCCTTCGAAACAAAAATATTCCAAACCCAGGCACGTCGCCTCCGGATCGGGAACCATGGACGGACTCCAATTCTTGAAATTTTGGATTCTTCCGGCTCTCACATCCGGGTCATGAACGTAGATCCATTGATCGGGAAAAATATCGCTTTTCTTGATGATCAAGACGACGGTCAGAAAATCCCGGTAGCGGAGATTTCCGGCCGCCTGCAGCAGTTCCCGAGGCAAAGTCGGCTTGAATCTTTGGATGGTCTCCCGAAGGGGCATGCTGCAGATAAAATCCGTTCCGGGGATTATCTTCAGGCTGCCGTTATCTTTCACTTCGATGGCCTCGACGCGATCCCCTGACCACAGGATCCCCTCGACTTCGGAATTCCCAAGGATATCCGCCCCCCGGTCCTTTGCGAAATCGGCCACGGCATTCCACATCATGCCCGGCCCGAACTTGGGATAGTAGAATTCGTCGATAAGGGTCCGAACGACGTTTTTCCTGTTTGCCGCATTGTTCTCGGACTTGAGGAACGCATTCTTGAGGGCGATCAAAAGGGACAGCCCTTTGATGCGTTGCGCGGCCCATTCGGCCCTGATGTCATGACAGGGGATCCCCCAAACTTTTTCCGTGTAAGCCTTAAAAAACGTTTCAAACAGCCGCCGTCCAAACCGATTGATCACCCATTGCTCGAACGTCTCTTCGGGTTTGATCGGCTTGAGCCGAGCGCGGATATAGCTGGCGATGACCAGAATCGTCTTCCCCACGCCCAGCCCGAAAAGGGCGTTGAACGATCGCAGGGGATAATAAAAAAATTTTTTATTGTAGTAGATTCTCGAAAGCCGTTTGCGTCTCAGGAGGTCGTCGGCCAGGACATCCTTCCACAATGTCTCAACCTCCCTGACCTTCGAAAAAAAACGGTGCCCGCCAATGTCAAAATAGTAGTCTTTATATATGACCGTCCTGGAAAGCCCGCCCAGGACCCCGTCTTTCTCGACGACGACGGATTTCAGCCCGTTCTTGGCGAGTTGGTAGGCCGCCGTCAGTCCGGCGGGTCCGCCGCCGATAATCACGACGTTTTGGTCGTTCTGTCCGTAGCGCGAATTGGTCATGTTGGCTTGCAAGACTCCATCACGGTGATACCCAGGGAGAGTCCGTCGTGAGGCGTGGTTGCCTGGTGTGGCTGATCTTTCCTTTTCTATGGCTTCTCAGACATCGAACGCCGCTCGGCGGAAGGAACGGAAGAAAACGAAAAAATGCGCAAGCTACCGCCCTTGATAAGCAAAAAAAAACGACAATAAAATACTTTTTATTGTCCTGGCCGAACAGGCACTCTTCTCACGATCTCCGCCTTCGGCCATCGTCCGGGATGATAATTCACGCCCGGGGCGAAGTCAAGGCGCTTCGCTTCTCGGCCGCTAAGGGTTCTGGAATCCCGGGTAAATATGATATAATTTTTCGGCATGAGCACGCCCCGGAAAAAAGACCGGACCAAGGCCAAAAAGCCCAAGGCTAAAAACTCGGCCCTTGCCGCTGAAATTGCCGGCGTCCTGCTCCTTTTTCTGGGCGCCTTTCTCCTGATCAGCCTGATCAGTTTCGACGCCCGGGATCCGTCTCTCTTCAGCGCCGCTTCGCCAGGACCGAACATCCGCAATTTCGGCGGTAAAATCGGGGCATGGCTGGCCGACATCGCTTTGGCCGTCTTTGGCCTGACGGCTTTCTGCCTGCCTTTCATGATCGGATTTCTCGGCCTGAAAGCGGTGATGTCGGGAGAGCATCGGTTTCTCCTCCGTAAAATCGGAGTGTTCGCTCTTCTTCTCCTCATTCTCTGCCCGCTTCTCATCCTCGTCTTCCAGAGCATTCCTTTTCGGGGGACCACGATCCAAGCCGGAGGTCTCTTCGGCGACGTCCTCGCCTCTTTCCTCCATGGCGTCTTGAACAGCACCGGAACGCTCATCGTTCTCCTGGCGGCCGCATCGCTTTTTATCATCATCGTCGCCGGATTTTCGTTCAAGAAATTTTTCGCCGCGGTCGGCCGAGCGTTTTCGTTTGCCTTCCGCGAGGTCCGGATCAAGATCGTCGAATCCCGAACGACCGGCGCGTCGGCGTTGACAAAGCCCGAAGCGAAGAACATCGAAGCGCCGAAGCGCCGGGAAAAGACCGCGGAGCGGAAACCCGAATCGAAAATCGAGCGGCCCGCGGAGCGGGAGACGCGGAAAGCCGGGCACCGGGAGCTGAAATCCGGCCCGGTCAGGCCTTTCCTCCCCGAGGCGCCGAAGCCGGAACAATACACCTTCCCCGAGTTGGAAGAATTCGCCGGCTACAATTTTCCTCCGATCAATCTTCTCGATCCCGGAAAACCCGTGGAAAAGGTCGATAAAAACGAGCTCTTCGAGAAAAAGACACGGATCGAGGAAAAACTGAGGGAATTTCGGGTCGAAGGCGAAGTGAAGGAGTATCACCCCGGGCCCGTGATTACGACCTATGAATTCTATCCTAATCCCGGGATCAAGATCAGCCAGGTCGCCAACCTGGCCGAGGACCTCTCCTTGGCCCTGGGCGCCGAATCCGTCCGCATCCAGCGTATCCCGGGCAAATCCTCGCTGGGAGTCGAAATCCCGAACAACAAGCGCGAAATCATCAAGCTCCGCGACATCATCGCTTCGGAAAACTTCGCCAATTCGCCGAGCAAGCTGACATTTGCCCTGGGAAAGACGGTCCACGACGAGGTCGTTGTCACCGACCTGGGCATCATGCCCCACCTCCTCATCGCCGGCGCTACCGGAACGGGGAAGAGCGTCTGTCTGAATGCCTTGATCGCGAGCATCATGTATAAAGCGACCCCCGAAGAGGTCAAGCTGATTCTCATCGACCCCAAGCGGCTCGAGTTCACCCTCTATGACGGCATCCCCCACCTCCTCAGCCCGGTCATCAACGACTCCAAGAAAGCCGGGGTCGTGCTCATGGACGCGGTGCGGAAGATGGAACAGCGCTATCAGCTTCTCAGCCAGAACAAAGTCCGGAACATCGAGCAGTACAATCACCACATCGCTCAAGTCCTCCAGGAAAAGAAGGGCCGCCTGAGCGAGGAGGAAAAGAAAACCCTCCGGCCGCTGCCCTACATCGTCATCATCATCGACGAGCTCGCCGAGCTGATGATGGTCAGCGCCCAGGACGTGGATTATGCCATCGCCCGCCTCGCCCAGCTCGCCCGCGCCGTCGGCATCCACCTCGTCCTGGCGACCCAACGCCCGTCGATTGACGTCATCACCGGAACGATCAAGAACAACTTCTCAAGCCGGATCGCCTTCCGCGTGCCGTCCAAAATCGATTCACGGGTCATCCTCGACACGGGCGGCGCCGATAAGCTTCTCGGGATGGGCGACATGCTCTTCATGCCTCCCAACTATCCGCGCCTCCAGCGGCTCCACTGCGCCTACGTCTCGATCCCGGAAATTCGCCGCCTGGTCAAATTCGTCCGCGAACAGGGAACTCCGGAATACGATGAACGCCTGGTGAACGTCATCAAGAGCACGGGCCCCCAGGAATGGGGCGAACTCAACGATAAGGATGAGCTGTATGACGACGCGGTCAAGCTCATCGTCCACACCGGACAGGCCTCGGCGTCCTACCTTCAGCGCAAGCTCAAGCTCGGTTACGCGCGCGCCTCGCGCATCATCGATCAGATGGAGCTCGAAGGCATCCTCGGTCCTTCCGAAGGGAGCAAGCCTCGGGAAATCCTGATCGATGTCACCCAGTGGGTGGAGCAGTCCAAAAAGAAGAAAAAGGACGACGGGGGGATCTAGGTGCGGTTCCGAAAATCCACGAGACAGAAAGCCATAGCCGCTCTCCGCCGGCCGAGCCTCCAAAGCGCGCTGAAAAAAGCCGGCGAGAGCCATTTCGCCAAGTTCGCGACGACGCGCGGCGAAATTCCCTGGGAAGACATTAAAAAGGAAGCGCGGGCGATCCGCGAAGAATGCCTGCCTAAACTCGGCGCTTTGATCACGACATTCAGCGCGGAGGCGGAAAAGGCCGGGGCCCGGGTCTATCAAACGGCGACGCCCGAAGAAGCGCTGGCGACGATCGAAAAAATCCTAAGCCAAAGAAAGGCGAAGCTCGTCGTCAAAGCCAAATCCATGGTCAGCGAAGAGATCGGGCTGAACGCTTATCTCGAAAGCCGCGGCGTCAGGGTCGTCGAGACAGACCTCGGCGAATGGATCGTCCATCTCGCCGGCGAAAGGCCGTCCCATATCACGGCCCCCGCGCTCCACAAGACCAAGGAGGAAGTCGCCGCCCTTCTCTCCCGGCATCTCGGCCGGCCGGTCGCCACCGATATCAAGGAGATGGTCCGGATCGCCCGAGAGGAGCTGCGCAAGGTTTTCTTCGAAGCGGACGCGGGCATTTCCGGCGCCAACCTGGCCATCGCCGAATCCGGGACGCTGGTCCTCGTCAGCAATGAAGGGAACGCCCGCTTGGTAACGAGCCTCCCTCCTGTCCACATCGCTTTGGTCACCACCGAAAAATTCGTCGCGACGCTGGAGCAGGCGACGACTCTGCTCAAAGCCCTGATCACGGGATCGTCGGGACTCAAAATGACCTCATATGTCTCGTTCATCACCGGCCCGAGCAAGACGACGGATATCGAAAAAGAATTGGTCATCGGCGTTCACGGCCCCGAAGAAGTCCACATCGTTATCCTCGACAACGGCCGGCTGGATGCATCCTTCGACGACGAGCTGAAGGAGATTCTTTACTGCCTGAAATGCGGCGGGTGCATGCTCGAATGCCCCGTTTTTCAGGCCGTGGGCGGTCATGTCTATGGCGGCCCGGTCTATCCCGGCGGCATTGGCGCCCTGTTGACGGCCGTGACGCGCTCCGCGAAGGAAGCCCGACCCCTCCTGGATTTATGCGCCGACTGCCGGAAGTGCGAAGCCTTCTGTCCCGTGGGCATCCCGACGAGCGAGCTCCTCCTTAAGCTCAAGAATCGGAAAGGCCCGAATCCGGGTGAATGGGCGCTTTCGAAGGTTTTTCGCTGGAAATCGCTGGCTGATCGCGGAGCCCGAGCCCTGGCCTTTCTCCAAAAAATCTGGATGAAGGACGGCCACCTCCGAAAGCTGCCGTCGGCCTGGGCTCGAGGGAAATATTTCCCCGCGCTTAATCCCCAAAAAAACGTTCCGGCCCCCCGCGACGCCGCGGGAGAGAAAGTCTATCTCTTCCAGGGCTGTCTCGCGAAATACTTTTTCCCCGAAATCCGGGAAAGCGTCCTCAGCGTTCTCGCCCGCTGCGGGCTTGACCCGGTCTGCCCCGCCGATCAGGTCTGTTGTGGAGCGCCGAGCCGCCATTTAGGAGACATGAAGGATGTCCGAAAGCTGATGGAGGCCAATCTCCGTTCGTTCGCCAAGGAAAATCCCGATGTCATCCTGACCGTCTGTCCCACCGGAAACGCGATTCTCAAGAAGCTCTATCCTGAGATCGATGAAGCCGCCGCGCCCTGGGCGGACAAGACCTATGATTTCACGGAATTCATGGTGAAAAGGGGCTTTTTACCTGCCGCGGGAGCAGGAAAAAAAAGAGGCGAAATTTTTTATCATTATCCCTGCCACTTCCTCAACGATCTCAAGCTCAAGGATGAGCCCCTGGAGCTGCTCGGGAATCTCGGCTACGACCCTAAGGTCGAAAACGAGCCTTATGCCTGTTGCGGTTTTTGCGGCGTTTTCCAGGTCAAGAACCCGGAAATCGCGGCCAAATTATGGGAGAAAAAAAAAGGCATCATCGAATCCGGAGGCCCGACCGTCATCGCCACGGACTGTCCGGGGTGCATTTTTCAGCTCAAAGCGGGCCTGGCCGACGCGGAGAAAAAATATTCCGTCGTCCATACCGCCGAACTGTGTGCGAAAAGTCTCGAAGATTAAGGCCTTTGGCCTTGATGTCCTGAACGCCCCCAGCCGCTCAAGCTCCTTCTCCGGGTCCCCTAACGATCATCTGGAAAACGGAAGGCATGAAGGCAAAAGCTTTGGGCCGGATTTGGAGGCGGGATCCGATTTTCGAACTGAGCCGATTAATGGACGACGGGCGGCGCGAGGCGGGCAAGGGTGGCCATCTTGACCTGGAGCCATCGCTCGTCGGGGATGGATCTCATGACGTCGACCACGGCCGGGTCAAACTGGGAACCGCTGCATTCCATGACTTCGCGGAAGGCCGCGGCAAAACTCCGGCTCCTCCGGTAAGGTCGGTCCGACGTGATCGCGTCGATCGTGTCGGCGATGGAGAAAATCCGCGCTTCGAGAGGAATGTCATCTCCGGCTAGGCCGCAGGGATAGCCCCTGCCGTCAAAACGCTCATGATGATTGAGGACGATTTCGGCGGGCTTTTTCAGGAAATCGAAATCCCGGATGATCTCGTATCCGACGACGGGGTGCTCGCCGACGATCTCCCGTTCCAGCGCGGTCAGCGAACCGGGTTTTCTCAGGATGGCGTCGGGAATGGCGATCTTTCCGATATCATGGAGAAGGGCTCCGTGGTCGATGTCGGCCAAATGACGCATATCTTCGATGCCCGCGGCCCTGGCCAGGAGAAGCGAGTAGGCCGCGACGAATTGGGAGTGGCCGAAAGTGTCCTCGCTGCTGTCGGTGACGGCGATGAAATAGAGGAGGTCGTGCTTGATATAATCCTGCGGCGTGAGATGCCCCGGCGAGGAGGAAAAGGACCTCTCTCCGGCCCAATATGCCGTCGCGCCGTCGATGTTCCTCAAGATCTTCATCGCCGCGAGAACACGCTGGAATTTTGGATTGCCCGCGGCCTTTCCCCCGGGGATCCTGGCGACGGAGCCGATCTTCCCCAGGCCGATTTTCTCGACTGCCCATTCCCTTTCGAAACGGAGGAGATCTTTGAGTTCGCGGATCTGGGTCTGGAAAGAGATCAACCGATCCATGCTCTCGATGTGCGGCGCGACGTTCACGTTCCTTTTCCTTTATGAACGTAGCTTTAGTCGCCGGATGGGCCGAAAAATTGAATTTTTTTTCCGGAGGGACCGGGCTTCGCTTGTCAACCGCTCAGGCCGCCGATATAATGAATTCAAAAGAAACGGAAAACTATGAATCCGGCCGTGGACGTCGATTTCGATGAGCTGATTATCCGCTACAGGCCGGTCATCGGATTTAAGGTCAAAAAGGCGCTGGGTGGAGCGAATCCGGACTGGGAGGATATCGTCAACGAAATTCTCCTGCAGGCCATTGGAAAAATCAAGTCGGGAGAATTCCGGGGAGAGTCCACGGTGGGCACTTTCATCTACACCATCACCACCCGCCGGATCGTGGATTACATCCGGGAGAAAATGAAAGTCCTGCGGGAAGCGCCCGAGATCCCATCCCTTCCAGATCCGCAGGACGAAGTCGAACGGGATGAGCGGGCCGAAACCCTGGCCCGGGCCATCGAGAAGCTCAAGCCGAAATTCAAGGATGTTCTCTACCTATATTACTATAAAGAGCTGAGTCGTGAAGAGGTGGCCCGGAGGCTGGGCATCACCCCGGCCAAAGTCAGCGAGCGGGTGAATTACGCCCAGAAACTCCTCCGGAAGCACCTGGACGCTGATTTTTTCCATTTTTCGGCCGGTCCGGCGACTAAAAGGTTGAAGTGAAAGGAAACGAAGGTGCGAACATGAAAACATGCCGCGACCAAGACATGATCGATCGATATCTCATGGGAAAACTCAGCGAGGCCGAAAACACGCGTTTCGAAGAACATTATTTCAATTGCCGCTCCTGCTTTGACCTGACCCGCGAACGAGGCGCGATTCTGGACGTTATCAAGCAGAGAGGCGACATGATTTTTGCCCCCGCGACCCGGCCCGAGCCGAGAGTATCGCCCTGGGAAAAGGTCACGGCGTTCCTCACGCCGAGGCGGTGGGCGGCGGCGGCCCTTGCGGCCGCTGTGCTCCTTGTGGTGGGCCTGGGCGTCTTGCCTCGGTTTAAAGGCTCCGCGCCCGAATTTGTCTTTACCGGAGATGAGACCGTCCGCGGGGACGCCCTCGAACTTCTCAGTCCGTCGGGCAACGTGACGCTTCCCCCGGAAACCCTCGAATGGAAAGCCGTCGGAAGCGCCGCGGAGTATTCCGTCGTTCTGACCCAGGAGGCCGCGACGCTCTGGACCGCGACGACGGCGGAGACGAAGATCGCTTTCCCGAAAAATATCCGAGAGAAGCTCGCGGCGGGGCGTCCTTATCGCTGGCAGGTCAAAGCCTATTCCGCGGAGGGCACCCTGATCGCCGCTTCGCCAAAATCGCAGTTCACGATCACCCCATAGCCACAGCTTCCTTTACCCCAATATCGCGGGAACGGGCGCCTACTCCGGCGCCTGTTCCCATTTTCCTCAATCCTCGATCAGGGGGGCTTCATCTTCATAATAAATCCGGCCTCGGCCCTCCTCCTCGAAGGCCAAACAGCACATCAGCCGCCCGCATAAGCCGGAAATCTTGGTCGGATTGATGACGATCTGCTGCTTTCGCGCTTTCTGGATCGTCACCGGCTCGAAGGTCTTGATGAAGCTCGCGCAGCACAGAGATCGGCCGCAGACGCCCAGCCCTCCGATGATCTTCGCCTCGTCGCGGACGCCGATCTGGTGCATTTCGATCCGCATTTTGAGCTCTTTGGCCAGATCCTTGACGAGCTGGCGGAAATCGATCCGGCCGTCCGCCGTGTAGAAGAAAACGCCTTTTTTTTCATTGAAAAAGTAGCGGACCGCGGTCAGCTTCATCGGCAGGTTCAGCGTCTTGATCCGTCTCAGGCAGAAATCGAACGCCTGCCGCTCTTTTCCAAGGAGCCACTCGAATTTACGGCGGTCGTCTTCGGTCGCCTTGCGGACGACGTGCGGCGCGGCGTCAGCCTGTTTCGGGTGGCGGCAGATATCGCTCGCGATGTCGACCACCGTCGCCAGGTCCCCGCCGAATTCGGATTCGATAAGACAGAGGTCTCCCCGTTGGAGATCCAGATCTCCTTTCCGGGCGCGGACGATCTTGCTCGATCTCTCGGATATCAAACAGATGAGTTCCGACATGGTGTTATCCTATCACTTGGGAATAGAGCGAACTCGCGAGAAGGCTCACGTTGAGATGCCTGTCCAGGTTGGCGAGCGCGGCGTCGATCAAGCCCATCCAGCGAAGGGTTTGGCCCAGATCAAGGAGCGGCTCGCACTCGCGGAGCTCCCCTTCGTAATCGGGATTGAAGAGAAGCCGAGCCGCGGCTTTCTCCTTGATCAGCACGAGATCGCGGCAGAACGAGGCGAAAAGCTCGAGCGTCCGGGCCAGGTCCTCCTCGACTTGGCTCCGCCGGCCGAAGGCAAACCGCTTCAGGAAAAACGAAGATGCGTCTTTTTCGACTAAAGCCCGGAAGAAGTTCCAGGCTTCCCGGCGCTTTTGCTGGATTTCATCCCACGGCGTGTTCAGGGCTTCGTCCAGATTGCCGCGAACGAACAAGGCGGCGATCCCGGCTTTGTCTTCTTCGACTCCCGCGTCGCGGAGGATGGACTCGACGTCCTCCTTGGCGATGGGGAGGAAGGCCAGCGTTTGGCAGCGCGATTTGACCGTGGGGAGAAGAAGCTCCGGTTTTTCACTGATGAGAAAAATATGGGTAAAAAGCGGAGGCTCTTCGAGTATTTTCAAGTGAGCGTTGGCCGCCGGTTCCGTCATTCTATCGGCCTCGTCAATAATGAAGACGCGCTTCCGTCCTAACATCGGCATTAAATAGGCGATTTCTTTCAGCCCGATCATGGTTTTGATGCCGATCGACTTCCGCCGCCGTTCGTTAGAGGTCAGATCGTGAGGAGGATTTTCAGAGTCATGGTTTTTTGCATCTGGGTTAAGGCCTTTGACATCGATCGCGATCACGTCGGGCATTTTGCCCTCGTCGATCTTCCGGCAGTTTTCGCATTCGTCGCAGGAGTCATCCGTTCGCTTCAGGCAATTGAGCGCCTTGGCCAAGGTGAGCGCGGTTTTCCGTTTGCCGACACCCTTCGGCCCGCAGAACAAAATGGCGCTCGGGACGCGCTTCCGCTCGAGAGCCAGCTTCAGGATTTTTTTGATCCTGCTGTTTCCAGGAATATCATGAAAGGCCATTGTTATAAACTCAACACGTTCCGCAGATATCGCCCGGTATGCGAGTCCGGGGAGGCCGCGACGACTTCGGGAGTCCCGGCCGCCACAACCCGGCCTCCTTCCTCGCCGCCTTCGGGTCCCAAGTCAATAATATAGTCGCAGACCTTGATGACTTCAAGATTATGCTCGATGACGACGACCGTGTTCCCTAGCTTCACCAGCTCGCCGAGAAGCTCGAGAAGCTTCCGGACATCGTCGAAATGGAGTCCCGTCGTCGGTTCGTCGAGGAGGTACAGCGTCCGGCCCGTGGCTTTCCGGCCGAGCTCCTTGGTCAGCTTGATCCGCTGCGCCTCCCCGCCCGACAGTGTCGGGGCCGGCTGGCCCAGGCGGATATATCCCAGCCCAACCCGCCGCAGCGTCGCCAGTTTCCGTTTCAGCGGAGGATGGGCTTTTAAATAGCCGGTGGCCTCATCGACCGTCATTGCCAGGAAATCGGCGATTGTCTTCCCCTTGTAGCGCACGGCAAGCGTTTCCTTGTTATAGCGCATGCCTCCGCAGCGGTCGCAGGTGACGAAGACGTCGGGCAGGAAGTGCATTTCGACCCGTTTCAGGCCGGCACCCTGGCACTCCTCGCAGCGGCCTCCGCTCATGTTGAAGCTGAAGCGGCTGGCCGTATAGCCGCGGACCTGGGCCTCTTGGGTCCGGGCAAAGAGCTGGCGGAGCTCGGTCAGAAGGCCGGTGTATGTCGCCGGATTGGACCGCGGTGTCCGCCCAATCGGTTTCTGGTCGACGCTGATGACCTTGTCGATCCGCTCCGCGCCGCGCAGCGCTGCGTGGGCGCCGGGACGGATTTTCGCGTCATACAGCAGGTTCTGAAGGCCGCGGAACAAGATGTCATAGACGAGAGTGCTTTTGCCCGATCCCGAAACGCCGCAGACCGCGGTCATGCACCCGATGGGGATGGGGACGTCGATATTCTTGAGATTGTGCTCACGGGCTTTTTCGATCGTCAGCCAGCCGCTCGGTTCGCGCCGGCCGTTCGGCGTGTCGATCCGGATATCGCCCCGAAGATATCGGGACGTCAGCGAAACGGCCGAATCCAAGACCTGCGCGAGCGGCCCTTGGGCGACGATTTGGCCGCCCTGCTCTCCGGCGCCGGGGCCGAGGTCAAGGACAAAGTCCGCGGCGCGGATGGTCTGCTCGTCATGCTCGACGACAAGGACGGAATTTCCATCATCACGGATTTTCCGGAGCAGGGCGATCAACCGTCCGTTGTCCCGCTGATGAAGGCCGATGGTCGGCTCATCGAGGACGTAGAGGATCCCGCGCAGGCTCGCTCCGACCTGGGCGGCGAGCCTGACCCGCTGCGCTTCTCCGCCCGAAAGCGATCCCGTCGCGCGGCTGAGATGGAGATAGGACAGGCCGAGTTCGGACATCACCGCCAGCCGCGAATTGATTTCCTTCTGGATTTTCGAGGCGATGACTTCCTGGGGAGAGGTATAGCGAAAGGACGAGATCCGCTCGGCGAGCCTGTTCACGGGAATCGAGCTCAAGTCGAAGATGTTCAAGCCGTCGATTTTGACCGCCAGGCTTTCAACCCGGAGGCGCGTCCCCCGGCAATCCGGACAGACCTCGTCGCTCAGAACGACGTCGCCCCATTCATCGCTGACCGTTTGATGGCCGAGCCCGTGGCAATGAGGGCAGGCGCCGTAGGGAGTGTTGAATGAGAAATTGCGCGGCTCGAGCTCCGGAAGGCTGATGTCGCAATAGGGACAGAGCAGCTTCAAGGAATAATACGTTTCCTCTCCGTTTTCGCGGACGAGAAGGACTTCGCCCTCTGATACGGCCATCGCCCGCTGGACCGCCTCTCTCAACCGTTTTTCCGAATAGGACGAGACGCGGATGTCGTCGATCAGCACTTCGGCTTTATGGGCCTTTGTTTTTTCGAGGACGATCGGGCCGTCCAGGTCGCGAAACCGGCCGTCGACGCGGATATGGACAAATCCTTTCCGCAGAAGCTGGTCAAAAAGGCGATGATATTCGCCTTTACGCCCTTTGATGACCGGAGCTAAAATTCTCACTTTTTCCCCGAGGGACGTCTCCCTGACCCGGCGGACGATCTCTTCGGCCGTCTGCTGCTGGACCGGCCGGCCGCAGTTCGGGCAATGGGGGAGACCGACCCGGGCGAAGAGGAGACGAAAAAGGTCGTAGATCTCGGTCACCGTCCCGACCGTCGAGCGCGGATTGGAGGAGATCGTCTTCTGGTCGATGGAGATCGCGGGCGAGATGCCTTCGATCGCTTCGACTTCGGGCTTCTCCATCATCTCCATG
>Ga0214473_10004156_pt1 | contig 17418 bp, 12 predicted proteins | sample RVTome_7_FD_203509 | JGI IMG/M metagenome (GOLD analysis project Ga0214473, IMG submission 203509) | Soil microbial communities from uranium-contaminated site in the Upper Colorado River Basin, Wyoming, United States - RVT98D197 | ecosystem: Environmental > Terrestrial > Soil > Contaminated >... | reverse complement strand
AGCGCAGCACCTCGAGCGCGGCGATCCGGCCCGGCGCGCCCATGATGCCGCCGCCGGGATGCGTCGCCGAGCCGCACATCCACAGGCTCCGCAGCGGCGTGCGGTAGCGCGCCCAGCCCGGCACCGGGCGGCTGAAGAAGAGCTGCGACAGGGTCAGCTCGCCCTGGAAGATGTTGCCCTGGGTCAGGCCGAGCGTCCGTTCCATGTCGAGCGGCGTCAGCACCTGGCGGCCCACGATGAGCGAGCGGATGTTCGGCGCGCGCTCGGCGATGGTGTCGATGACCGTGTCGCCGAAGGCTTCGCGCTGCGCATCCCAGCCGCCCAGCGCGGGGTCGAGCTCGTAAGGCGCGTACTGCACGAAGCAGCTGATGATGTGCTTGCCCGGCGGCGCCATGGTCGGGTCGGTCAGGGTCGGGATGATCATGTCGATGTAGGGCCGGCGGCTGAATCGGCCCTCTCGGGCGTCAATGTAGGCCTGCTCCATGTAATCGACCGAGGGCGAGAAGCTGATTGCCCCGCGCAGGTGGTCGCCCACGCCGGGCAGGCACTTGAAGTCGGGCAGCCCGTCGAGCGCGAGGTTGACCTTGCCGCTCGATCCGCGGTAGCGATAGCGGCGCACGTCGCGCTCGAACTCCGGCTCGAGCGTGCCCGGCTCGATCAAGCGCAGGAAGGTCTGGTTGGCGTCGAGGCTGGACAGCACCACCCGAGCGTCGATCTCCTCGCCGCTCTCGAGCACGACGCCGGTCGCCTTGCCGTCGCGCGTCATGATGCGCATCACCGGCGCCTCCGTCCGGATCTCGGCGCCCTGCTCGCGCGCGGCGGACGCGATCGCCTCGCTCACGCCGCCGGTGCCGCCCTTGGGGATGCCCCACGCACGGAAGGCGCCGTCGACCTCGCCGATGTAGTGGTGCAGCAGCACGTATGCGGTGCCGGGCGAGCGCACGCCCAGGAACGTGCCGATGATGCCCGACGCGGACATCGTCGCCTTGAGTGGATCCGTCTCGAACCAGCGATCGAGGAAGTCGGCCGCGCTCATCGTCATCAGCCGGATAAACGTCTGCTGCTGCACCCGCGGCAGCCTGGTGAACGCGCGCGCCAGGCGGCCCAGGGGCAGGAACTCGCCTGGGTTCAGGTGTGTCGGATCGGGTGGGACGATCGACAGGATGGGCTTGACGAAGCGCGCCATCTCGACCATCAACAGCGCGTACTCCTCGTACGCCTCCGCGTCGCGCAGCGACCAGCGGCGCAACTCGCGCCGTGTCGCGCCGTGATCGTCCGTTCGCCACAGGTAGCCGTTGTCGAGCGGCGTGAAGGTGCCGTCGAGCGGCAGGATCGAGAGGCCGTGGCGCGGCAGGTCGAGCTCGCGCACGATCTCCGGCCGCAACAGGCTGACGACGTACGAGGCGACGGAAAAGCGGAAGCCGGGCACGATCTCCTCGGTCACCGCCGCGCCCCCAAGGACGTGGCGCTTCTCGAGCACCAGCGTGCGCAACCCTGAGCCCGCCAGGTAGGCCGCGGCGGTAAGGCCGTTATGGCCACCACCGATGACGATCGCGTCGTAACGGCGCTCCCCTCGCCCTCCTCCTGCCACGCGCTAAATGTATCCGCCGCCCTGGTGCTCCGCGTCGCTACGATTGGGCGCGTGATCGGCTCACCCTTCCACGACCGGACCGGCCCGCTCAACCGCAAGCAGCAGTGGCGCGAGTGGTCGGGCTACCTCGCGGCGAGCGTCTACGACACCTCGCACATCCACGAGTACTTCGCCATCCGCAACCAGGCGGCGCTGATCGACGTGTCGCCGCTCTACAAGTACGTGCTGCGCGGGCCGGATGCGCTGCGCCTGGTGGACCGCGTCATCAGCCGCGATGCGACCAGGATCAAGCCCGGCCAGGTGGTCTACGCGGCGTGGTGCGACGAGCACGGCAAGGTCATCGACGACGGCACCATCGCGCGCCTCGACGACGACTCGTTCCGCTGGACCGCGGCAGATCCGAACCTGCGCTGGTTCGAGCTCAACGCGCGCGGCCTCGACGTGGCCATCGACGACATCTCCGATGCGACCGCCGCGATCGCCGTCCAGGGACCCCAGTCGCGCGCAGTCCTGGCCGCGCTGACCGGCGCCGACTGGACCGACCTGCCCTACTACCGCCGTCGAACCGCCCGCGCCGGGCGGATCGAGCTCGACGTGAGCCGCACCGGCTACACCGGCGACCTGGGCTACGAGCTGTGGGTCGATGCCAGCAAGGCGCCCGAGCTGTGGGATCGGCTGATCGAGCTCGGCCGACCGTACGGCATCCACGCGGCAGGCATGCTCGCGCTCGACATGACGCGCCTGGAAGCGGGGCTGATCCTGATCGAGGTCGACTACACCTCCTCGCGCCACGCGCTGGTGCCGGAGCAGAGCTACTCGCCGTTCGAGATCGGCCTGGGTCGGATGGTCCAGCTCGACAAAGCGGCCGATTTCGTTGGCAAGCGCGCGCTGTTGGCCGAGCACGCTGCCGGAGGCCCGGAGCGGCGGCTGGTGGGCCTGACGGTGGACTGGCACTCGATCGAGAAGCTGTACCAACAGCAGGGCCTGCCGATCGGCGTCTCCTACTCGACCTGGCGCGAGCAGCGCCCGGTGTTCGACCGCCGGCGCCAGGTGGGCCGCGCCACCAGCGGCACCTGGAGCCCGATCCTCAAGGAGCAGATCGCGCTCGCCTCAGTCGATGCCGTGTACGCCGCGCCGGGCACGCAGCTGCAATTGGAGTGGACGGTCGAGGGCCGGCGCGGCAAGGCCGCGGCCAACGTCGTGACGCTGCCCTTCTTCGATCCTGTGCGCAAACGCGCCTGATTCTCTTTGCCTAGAACCCGGCTGCGGTGAGTGCGTCGAGTGCGGTGGCACGGCTTCCGGCGGCCCGAGTCCCGTGCCCCGTAGCCTTCGCGCATCGTCCCGTCATTTCCGCGAAATACGCGGGCCGGGAACGTCGCGGGGTGCCAGATCAGGCCCCAACGAGGCAATCTCCCACCATATCCGCGCGCAGGAGCAGATTTGACCGGAGGTAGGAGCTTCATCGCGGAACCGTCGGCGAGAGACGCGGATTCGACGGGAAGCGCCCGCCGGGCGGCGCGGCCAACTCCAGTCCCCGCGACATCGGCGAGCTCAGGGGCTAACGCTACCCGGCAGCACCCCCAGATCCTTCGTCCGCTCCGCGTACAGGAACCACGCGCCATCGGGTGACGGCCGTCCGCTGGGCTGGACAGCGAGGATGGTTTGTTCCCCGGAGCGCGCATTGAACAGAAGAGTCGCGAACCCGGCGGCCGTCTCGATACTGGTGACGACGTAAGTCCCGTCGCCGGTCCAGGTTGGCCGGTCCGCGCCTGTGCCGAGCGCCGTCACTGCACCGCTGGCGACATCCAGTAACCCGATTTCGAGCGGCGCGCGGGGGTCGGTACCAAGCCCGGTGTAAACAGCGAGCGTCGTCCCGTCAGGGCTCCAGCTGGGCCAACCGACCGGGCCCGGGTGGAGCATCGATGGCTCGCCACCGTCGGCGTCGACCATCCACAGCGGGCCCAGGCCATCTCGGGCGCTAGAACGGACAAAGACGATCCGCTCTCCGTCGGGGGACCAGGCGAAGCCCGAAGCGTCGCCGTCCCCCTGGCTGACCCGCTGCACAACGCCCGACGCGAGGTCGAGGACGTGGACGTCGCTGTCGATGCGGCTTCCAAAGGAGGCCGCGTCGCGGTCGCTCAGGAACGCCATTCGGTTGCCCTGTGGCGACCAGCGCGGCAGGATGTCGGACGCCCAGTCGAACGTCAGGCGCTCCAGGTGCGAGCCGTCTCGGTCGACCGTGTACAGCTCGGCGTTCAGGTCGCGTCCGGATACGAAGGCGATCCGCGACCCGTCGGGTGACCACTCGGCCAGGAAGTCGTCCGCTGGGTGCGGGGCGAGCACGCGCGGTTCGTCGCCGTCTGCCTGTGCCACTACGAGGTCGTGGCCGCAGGCTGCAGCATCCGTCGGAACGTCGACCATCCCCGGCACGACGAACGAGTCGAGGAAGTCATGCGGGGAGAGGTGGCGCTGGACGGGCATCACAGCGTCGTGGAACGTGTCGTGCGTGGCCACCATCACCAGGTCCAGGGACGGGATGACGACCAAAAACTGTCCGCCGTAGCCGGCCGCCGTCCAGGCGGGCCGACCCGCGACTTCGAAGATCCGCCAATGGAGGCCGTACGCCCTGCGCGCCTCCCCACCGACGCAGGCTCCCGGTCCTCGGTACGGGCCGCCGTCGATATCGAATCGAGGCATGAGCATGGTGTCGAACCAATCGGTCGGGATGAGCTGCTCGCCGTTCCACTCGCCGCGCTGGAGTACGAGCTGGCCGAAGCGCGCGAGCTCGCGTGGCGTAAGGAACGCGTACGCGCGCCCGGTTACGTCACCGCCCTCGTTCAGATGCCAGTGATCCACCGTAATGCCGAGAGGTCCGAGTAGCCGGTGGGTGTAGCGGCACAGGCCACCGGGAACGGCCCGCTCGAGGGCAAGGGCCACCAACTCGGAGCTAGCGTCGCTGTACTCCCAGCGGGAACCCGCGGTCGCCGACAGCGGCCGTCCCGCCACGTCCCGCACGAGGTTGGCCTCGTTCAGGCCCGTCGCGAGGCCACCAGACATGGACAGCAGCTGCTCCAGGGTGACGTCGCCGACCTCGGTCCCGGCGGCTTCCACTACCAGGTCGCCGATGGGAGTGCCGAGCGTCGGCAGGAATCCCTCATCAATGGCTGCCCCGGTCACTACGCCAAGAATGCTCTTCGTTGCCGAGTGCAAGTTGCGCGACTGGGTGGCGGTGGCGCCATGGAAGTAGCGCTCGACCACGAGCCGTCCGTGACGCGCGATCAGCAGGCTCAACAGCGTCGGCGACCGTGCGGCCTCCTCGAGCCCGGCACTAATGAGGGCCCCGTCCAAGTCGGCCTCTGACGGATCGGCGAGCGCCCAGTCGATGACGCCATCGTCGAGGTATGCGTCATTCGCGGGCTCGGTCCTGCCAACCTCGTCGGGGCGGCTGTTGACACACGGCACGTCGGCGGCGTGGACTGGGACGCCGAGCGGTCCGGTCGCCAGATCGTTTCGGCTCGCCACGACGATCGCGAGGCCGGCCGAGCACAGCGCGAGCGTGGCCATCGCAGCGACGGACCTCCTCTGCTTGATCATCGTGCCACGCCTCCGACCCGGCTGCCCCTGCGCCTAGACTAGAACGCTCGGCTACGATCGCCGTCGATGACCATCGGCACAGCGCTGCACGAACGAACGGCGAGCGGGCACGATCGCCTTCGACGTCAGCCGAACCGGCTACACCGGTGACCGGGGCTACCAGCTGCCGCCCACGAGCCGGCGGGCAGCGACCTGCAGCTCGAGCGGACGGTCGAGGGGCGCCGGGGGCGCGTGGCGGCGATGGTCGTGGCCCTCCCCTTCTTCGATCCGCCGCGCAAGCGGAGTTAGCCGAGCTCAGTAACCGGCGGACACGAGAGCATCCAGCGCGCGTTGGCCCGCGAGGTTCCACGATTGCCAGCCGGCGCCGGCGTCGCGCGCCAGCTCGCGGGCGTGGGCGCGCAGCACATCATCTACGGCGCCCTGCACGTCCGCGGGCAGCCGATCACGCGCGCTGACTAGTGCGGGGACTGAGTCTGCACCGAGGCGCCATAGGTATTCGACATTCAGGCCTGTCTTGCCGCCAGGTGCTACGAGACTCGGGTCAATGGCTCGCTGCAGATTCTGCTCAGTTACAAATGCCTGAGTGCCCACGCCGTTACAGACGATGGCAACGAGCAGTCCGCTTCCGAGTAGCAACTGCGGCAACCAGCGCGCGCGGTTGGTCAGCTCCGAAGCAAGCGTCAGCAGAACACCGATACCCACGAAGGCGATCGCCGCCAACGCATAGAAGCGCAGTTCCGTCCACCCATTCGCGGCCTGGTACAGGCCAAGCCGAACAAATGCGGACAAGGCGACGAAGCCCGTCATGGCCGCCAGCGCCGCGGCAGCCAGCCGCTGCGTGTTGCGATGCTCGGCCACGAGGCGATCGAGCACGATGATCACCGCACCGGCCAGGAAGGCCGCGATGATCAGTTCGAAGAAGCCGCGGCGGGCGTAGTCGCTGTAGGTCATGCCACTCACCGCGAAGGTATCGGCGCCTCCGAACAGGTAGGCAGTCTGCAACACTGCGAATACTGCGAACATGGCGTCGAGCAGCAGTAGCACTGTCAGCGCTTCGGTTGCCCCCAGCCTGACCGGTGCTGTGGCTGGCGCCGAGCCAGGTCCGCGGTGCAGGATCCACGCGCAAACCAGAGTCCCGGCAAAGAGCCAGCCAGCCACGGCTGCCACCACCGTTTGAACCACGGCCTGGGGTCCAATCCAGTCGAAGTTGACGACGTTGCGTAGCTGCGCTGCAAATACGGCGTCGGCGGCGGCGAATAGGGCGGCGAAGACGAGCAAAAGCGGAAGTGCCAGCACGAGTCCCCGCACGACGGGGTCCCAGCGCTCGGCTCGCCGTTCGGCGAAGAGCGCGGCGAACGGCTTTATCCCGGGAAAGAGGTAAACGGCGCCAACGAAGTACACGACCATGGCCTTGGCTCCGAGGGCGATTACTCGCAGCCAGGTCCCGCGCGTGATCGCGTGGCCGCCGAAAGCGGCGACAGACGCGAGCGTGAGCAGGCACGCCGCCGAGAGATCGAAAGCCAGCAGCATTCCGTCTTCGCGTAGCGCGACGAACGCCGCGAAGATGACCGCGCCGACGGGTAGCCAGGCGTCGAGGGGATCGAATTTCGAAGTCTTTGGCCGGAACCGCCACGCGGCCGCCAGGACCACAACGATCCAAATGGGAAAGTTCACGCCGAGCATCTGGAACGCGAACAGCAGCTGAGCCAGTAAGCCGGCCGCGACAGTGGCGATCAGCGCGCGGCCGGCGGTCGGGGGCGGCAGCGGCTGGACCATGGGCTCGGCCGGGCTGAGCGGCTGGGCCCAGGGCTGCGCCTGGTAGGTTGGCCACGACTGGTCCGGCGGAGGTGGCGGCTGAAATGGCAGCGACGCGTCAGTAGTCATCGATCCGCTGACGATCGGGTGCCGCCGGGCTGTGACGTCGGCCAGGCGGCCGGTCAGCCGGCGATCGCTACCAGCGCTGGGTCAACCCCGTAGACCGCTCGGATGCGTTCGGGCGTGAGGACCTCCGATGGGGCGCCGTCGGCGACGAGACGGCCACGGTCGAGCAGCAGCAGGCGGCCGAAGAAGTGGCTGGCCAGGCTGACGTCATGCAGCACCGCGAGCACGGTCACGCCGTCGCGCGCCGCAAGGTCGCGCAGCAGCTCCATCACCGCGACCTGGTGGCGCAGGTCGAGATGGACAGTCGGCTCGTCGAGCAGCAGCAGGCGCGGGCCCTGCGCGACGGCCATCGCCAGCACCGCCAGCTGGCGCTCCCCAAGGGACAGCTCGCGCACGTCGCGGCCACGCAGCTCCGCAATCCCGACGCGTTCGATCGCGGCGTCCACCGCGGCGCGGTCAGCCGCGCGCGGGCCGAGCAGCGGGTGCTCGTGCGGCACTCGGCCCAGCGCGACCAGCTCCTCGACGCGCAACGGGAAAGCGACGCGCGTCTGACCGGGCACGACGGCCACGCGGCGAGCGAGCTCGGCGCGGTCGTATTCCTCGAGCGGCACGCCGTCGATCAAGACCATTCCGGAGCGCCGCGCGGCGCTTCCCGCACCGGCGCCGCTCACGGCGCGCAACAGGGTCGACTTGCCGGCGCCGTTCGGCCCGAGCAGCGCCGCCAGCGTGCCCGGTTCGAGGCGCGCGCTGACGTCGTCGAGGGCACGTCGCGCGCCGTAGTCGAGCGTCAGGCTGCGCAGCTCGAGGGCGACGCCGCTCACAGCTCGTACCCACCGCGGTAGCGCCGCAGCACGTACAGGAAGAACGGCGCGCCGATGACGCCGGTGATCACGCCCACCGGTAGCTCGGTCGGTGCCCGGGCCACCAGATCGGCCAGCACCAGGAACGCCGCCCCCCAGATCGCCGACAGCGGCAGCAGCGAACGCGCGTTGGGTCCGGCGACGAGGCGCACGAGGTGGGGCACGACCAGGCCCACGAAGCCGATCAGTCCGGCCATCGCCACGGCTGCGGCAGTCACGAGCGATGCCGCCGCGAGCATGACCAGGCGCTCACGGCGCACGTCCAGGCCAAGGTGCGCGGCGGTCTCCTCGCCCAGGAGCAGCGCATTGAGGGCGCGGGCGCGTGTCAACAGCACGACCGAGCCGAGCAGGATGATCGGCAGCCCCACCGCGACCTGTGGCCAGGAGGCAAGCGAGAAGCTGCCCAACAGGTAGAAGAAGATCTGGCGCAGGTTCTGGCCCGACAGGTACATCGTGATCGCCAGGCCCGCGGCAAGGAGCGAGCCGACCGCGTAGCCGGTGAGCAGCACGGACGTGAGCGACGACAGGCCGCCCAGGCGGGAGACGCGGTAGACGACCGTGACCGCGCCGAGCGCGCCGGCAAAGGCGAGCAGGTGCATCAGCCCGAAGCCGAGCAGCGCGAACTGGACCGGCACCAGAAGCGCGACGGCCGCCCCCAGCGCCGCGCCGCTGGCCGTGCCGAGCACGTACGGGTCCGCCAGCGGGTTGCGCAGCAGCCCCTGGAGCGTCACGCCGGCGAGCGATAGCGCGGCTCCAACGCCGGCCGCCATGAGCACCCGCGGCAGGCGCAGCTCGAGCACGATCGTCTCCGCCGATGCCGGCCAGGTGACAGCGACTGGCCAGCCCAGGAGTCGGTGGCCCAGGATGGCCAGGGTGTCGGCGGGGGCGATGGCGACGCCTCCCAGGGTCACGCCCGCGACCGCGATGACGGCCAGCGCTGCCAGGCCGAGCGCGCCCAGCCACAACGGCCGGTGGCGCAGCCGCTCGAGCCACGCCGGCTGAGCGCGGGCAAGGCGACGGGTCGCGACGTCGCTGGTCACAGCGTGGGGCAGTAGTCGGTGCCGGCAGTCGGCGGCGCTATCGCGGCATCGGGATGGATGGCCAGCGCCAGTGCCGCGAGCCCCTCTCCCAGGCGGGGCCCCGGCCGGGTGACGACGATGTCGTCGACCGGTCTCACCACGCCGTCGCGCACCGCGGTCATGCCCGCCCAGCCTGGCCGGCCGACCACTCCGTCAGGGCACGTCCCGTACGCAGCGTCGCCGAGCACGATGACCTCCGGGTCGAGCGTCAGCAGCCGTTCGAGGGAGATGGAGAACACCGCGGGGTCGGATGTCGTGATCGGATCCCCTCCTGCCAGGCTGACCATGTCCGCCACGAACGAGTCGGGCGCCGGGCCGTAGATATCGGGCAGATAGCCGATCTCGTAGAAGGTGCGCGGTCGATCGAGCCCGGCGACCGCGGCCATGACCTCGTCGATGCGCGCCCCGATGGCACCGACCACCACTTCCGCAGCCTGCTCCGCACCGACCGCCCTGCCGACCAGGCGGATGTCGGCCAGGACACCGTCGACGTCGGCCGCGTAGACCACCAGCACCGGGATGCCCAGCTCGCGCAACCGCGCGACATCGGCCGCGGAGGTGAAGTTGTTGCCCCCGGCGATGACTAGGTCGGGCGCGGCCGCGACCACGTCCTCGATCTGGACGCCCTCGTACGTGGCGACGACGGGCAGCGCACTCGCCGCTGGTGGGTAGTCGTCGGCGTCGGTTCGTCCGCGCAGCAAGTCGCCCGCTCCGAGCGCGTAGAGCAGCTCGGTCGTGGCCGGGGTGAGCGACACGATCGTCCTCGGCACGGCGGGCAGGGTCAGCGTCGTGCCCTCGTCATCTGTCAGCGTCGTGCCTGTGCCAGCCTGCGTCGGCGTTGTAGCCGGTGTTTGCGCAGCGGACGGGCTGGGCGCCACTGTCTGGCCCGGTCCGGCCTGACACGCCGCGACGAGGAGAACGGCCAGAAGGGGGGTGATCCTGAGGGAGAGCCTGCGCATGGGTGCGTTCCCTTTCTCACGAAGGAAAGTGGCACGACCATGGGCCCGGCGACCGGACTTCCGGCGCTCGTCAGAGCGAGCGACGGTCACCGTAGCGGGACTGTGCCGGATTCACACCGGCTTCGCGGTTCCCACGGTCCTGTCTTCGATTGGCTGCCCCGAGTCTACTCCGGTGGACGGCGCGATAAGCGCCCGATAAGTCCGACCGTCGATCATGCCGCCTCCAGCGCTGCGCCGCCGCAGGTGACCCCGTCGGGCAAGTCCCGCCACCAGGCCACCCGCCCAGGAGGTAGCACATGACCCGCGCCCGGAGGCGCACCCGGTTCAGCCCGCCCGCAGCTCGCCGAGGTCTAGCGATCGTCATCACGGTCATCGCCCTGGCCACACTGGCCACGAGCCCCGCCTTCGCGCGGCGGCCCAGCTCGTCGTCCGGCCAGCCGGAAAACGACACTTACATCCCTCCGCGCACCCCGGCCGAGGCCGCCTTCGAGAGAGTCAAGCTCGACATCGCCGTGGCGGTCAGGAACCTCGCGGCACAGGCCGCTCTGCGGGTGACGCGGAGCGACCCAGCATCTGTCGACATGTTGTGCATCAGCGACTGCGGAGGAGGCGGAGGCGGCGATGGCAGCGGCGCTGGGGGTAGCGGCAGCAGCGGCGGTACCAGCGGCACAACGGGACCAGCGCTAACGGTCGTCCTCGAAGCGCGCGCGCGCCGCCAATCCACGTCCTTCTGGTGCGGACCGGCGGCGGGTCAGGTGGTGATCAACTACAGCCGCGGCTACGTGTTCAGCAGCCTGAATGGCGACGCCACGACCACCAACTGGAAGACGCAGGACACCATCGCCGGCTGGATGAAGACCACCGAGTCGAGCGGCACAATTGGCGGCAACCTCGCCGCGGCACTGAACCGGCCAGACGCGGTGCTGAAGCCGCTGGCGGACTGGTCATACCTGTACGCGACCAACGCCGACGGTGCGGACATGCACGCCAAGATCGTCACGGACGTGTGGAAGTACGCGATGCCGCTGCTCATCGCCGTCAAGCCGCACGGGGCCGATGCCGACTACTTCCTGCCGAGCTGGCCCAAGGAGCTGCAGGCCAAGCATTGGATAACGATCTATGGCTACGACGGACTCTGGGACGGCACGGACTATCCGCAGGTCTACTACACCGAGTCATCGGGCAACGGCGGCAAAGGGCCCGGGTCTTACACGGTCGGCGCCCTGACCATGTGGAAGGTCAACCAGTACAACGCCAAGACCACGGTCTGGTGAGCGGATGCAACTGATCATCAAACCCGCAGCCAGCACATTGGCGGTTGTGCTGCTGGTTTCGGCTGGGTGTGGTATCGCCACACCCAGCCCATCGCCCGAACCTTCCCGTACCTCTGCGATGAGCGCCTCGCCGTCAATCGCCGCCACGCCGTCTGCGGCAATGTCGCCAACGCCATCCGCGTCAGCGACGCCACCGGTAGTCGACCTGCCGCTTGAGATCCACGTGATTCCTGCCGCTTTCGCCGGCCACGTCGCCGCCCTGATCAGCCTGGGGGACCAGATCGTCTGGAGCGGTGGCGAACACGCTGATGACAACAACCTATACCGCTATGCCCCAGGTAATGCTGAACCGGAGTTGCTGTTCCAGAATCCGCGCCAGGATTCCTACCTGACCTCCATCGCCGGCAGTGCCGCCGGTTACGTCTTCACTGACGACCGCTGGGTAGATGGCGAGCCACGGGGATGGGCGCTGTGGTACCTGGCCGCGGCGGGAGCAGAGCCGGTGCTGCTCGATCAGAGCACGGACGATCGCCTGCCATCGCCGACGCTTGCCATGAACGATCGCTACATCTGTTGGGAGGTGGTCCACGGAACCTGGGACGACCGAACGAACGAGCTGCGGGTTGCTCCGGTTGATGACCCGACCGCGGCGGTCACCTTGCTGTCGATCCCAGGCAGCGACAGCTATGTCGAGTTCCCCAGCCTGTGGGCTGACGAGCTCTGGTACGGCATCGCGGACAACGACTGGGACGCTGGCGCCGAGTACCCGCGGATCGAGATGATCGACCTGCGCAATCCCACGGCCACCCCTGAAGTCTTCGGCCAAGACCAGCGCGCGTTCATGCCCGCCCCAAGCCGCGACGTTGTCGTTTGGAAGAGTGGCGGCCTGGACGGATCAAACGCACTGAATTCTGGAGTGCTGACGATCTACCGGCGCGACTCCGGGAAGGCCCAGACGCTCCCGATCCCGGGACCGAGCAGCGCCGCGGGCCGCGTCAGCTACCCCTCAGTGGGCGACAGGTTCGTGGCGTGGTGGGATGACATCAGGCAGCGCTTCTATGTCTACGACCTGGCCGAGCAGCAGTTTCGGCGGATCGCCGAGTACGACTGGGCCGCAGATGAGCTTGTGACCCGACCGTCAGTGTCGGGCGACCTGCTCGCGTTCCTTCACAGCGGTCACGCAGGCGGCCGCACCCTGGAGTGGGCCTGGCTGCCCGACTGAGTGAAGCCGCCGGGTCAGGCGGTGACGGGCTCGGCGGCTTCGAAGAAGCTCGTCTGCGCCTGCTCGCTCAGCATCTTGCCGAGCACCTTCTGCATCGCCAGGACATGGGCGCACGAATGGAGGCTCTCGAAGTTGTGACAGTTGCACTGCCAGCGATCGGCATCGAGGGTGACGCGATGACTGTCGTTATCGCCCCGGAAAGTGAGCGACAGCTGGTCGATCGTGATCCGGTCCAGCTCGCGCGCGTAGCGATTGGCCTTCTCGATCTTGCCGATGACGCTTGAGTGCATGGGTCAACCTCCCGCCCGGGACGAAGTGCGTCCCATCCCGCTTATGGCGCTCGGTTCACGGCATCCGCTCCGGCCAGCCGAGCCGAGCGATTAGACCCCCAGACTAGCAGCCGGGGCAGCCCGCGTCAGTCCCCCAATCGGCCGCCAACGACTGTGGGACGCCGGCCGCGAGGGGGGACGTGACCCGCAGTCAGTCGTCGCCGTCGGTCGCGTCGAACTCGGCCAGGGTCTCCTTGACGACGGTCAGCGCGGGCGTCGCAGAGGGGTCCACTCCATACAGCATGGCCAGGTAGAAGCTCACGAAATCGCCCAGAGCGATGGCCGCGCACGCTTGGGCGAAGCGGCCGTCCTGGTCGAACATGATGCGCTGGTTGGAAATGGCCACGGCGTCGAGCATCTCGCGCGACAGGCGTGCGCGGCGCACGTTGCGCTTGTTGTCGGAGCTGCCCTCGAGAAAGACCATGTAGTGGTGGTCGCGCAGCGTGTCCGGCTGGTCGTAGCCGACGACCGTGTTGTGGGTGGCCTCAGGCAGCTCCTCTGCTGACGCCGTCGAGTTCGAGTTCTCGTTGAGCTGCGCCTTCCAGCGCCGCGCAACCGCGGCGAGGAACCCGGCGCCCTCGATCACCGGCAGGCGGTCGAGCAGCGACCAGGCCATCTGCTTGGCCATGTTGGCGTCGGTGGCGACATCCACGCCGCACACCCGCCCTACAGACCGCGCCGCCTCCACGCCCGCGGCCACCTGCTGATCGGTCAGCGGCAGCATCCCGGCGCGCTCGAGCAGGCCGGCGAGCGACACCATCGTGTAGCCGAGCGACGCCCGCGGCGGCGTCTCGTTGGGATAGACGATGCGCGGCAGGTCGACGCGCGCGGCCACGTCGCCGATCGGCCCGCCGGTGGTGATCACTGCCACCGGGCAGCGCCGCTCCAGCGCGGCGGTGAAAGCCGCGATCGTCTCTTCCGTGGCGCCACTGTGCGAAACCGCCACGACGAGCGTCGACTCTCCGACCCACGCCGGCAGCTCATAGTCGCGCACAGAGACCAGCGGCACGGTCAGCCGGTCATAGAAGATCTGTCGCACGAGATCACCGCACACGGCCGAGCCGCCCATGCCAAGCACCGCCACGGCGCTCGCGGAGCGATGGCGCTCCGGCAGCTCGAGCGACCGGCTCAGCCCCCAGGCGATGCTCATCTGGTCGGCGAAGCGGCCGATCTTGTCGAGCATCGCGCCCGGGTCGCGCCGTCTGATCGCCGCCGCGTCCTCCAGCACCCGACCGGTCTCCGTGCTCATGGCCTCACGCGCCCCCGTCGCCGCGCACCATGCGCGCCCCCTGGTCGAGCATCGCGTCGCGCAGCTCGGCGCTCATAGCCTCGGCATAGACCCGTACCAGCGGCTCCGTGCCGGAGAAGCGCACCAGCAGCCACGAGCCATCCTCGAGCCAGAACTTGAAGCCGTCGTTGGTGTCGAGCGCGTCGGTGCGGATGACCTTCTGGCCGGCAACGGCTGCCGGCGCGTCTGCGCGCAGCTCGACCAGCAGCCGGTCCTTGAGCGCGGGGTAGACCTGCTTGTCGACGTGGACGTCCGTGCGCAGGTAGAACGACGCGCCCGCGATGTCGTGCAGATGAGCGACCGCTTTCGACACCGGCCAACGGCCGGCCTCCCGTTCGCGCACGAACAGGTCGAGCAGCAGCAGGTCAGCGTAGATGCCGTCGCGCTCCGGCAGGTGCATGCCAAAGCCGTAGCCGCCCGACTCCTCGCCGCCCATCATCGCGCCGGTCTCGATCATCTTCGGCCCGACGTACTTGAAGCCGACCGCGGTCTCGAACACGGGCACGTCGTACAGCTTGCCCAGCCGCCCGACCATCGACGTCTCGTTGATCGTCGACACCACCGGCTGGCGCAGACCGCGGTGCTCGAGCATGTAGTACATCAGCAGGCCCATCACCTGCAGCTGGTGGATGAAGATGCCTTTTTCATCGGCCGCACCGGCCCGGTCGGCGTCGCCGTCGAGCAGCAGGCCCAGATCAAACCCGCCCTCCCCGAGGAGCGTAAGCGCCGCGTTGATGTTGGGCGCGATGGGCTCCGGGTTGACGCCGCCAAACCAGGGATTGCGCTCGGAGTGGATCTCAGTGACCTGGATCCTGCCGCCGGCCAACATCCGCGGGATCCAGCCGGCGCCGGCGCCCCACATCGGCTCGACGAGGACGCGCATGTCGGCAGCCTTGAGCCGATCGATATCGAGCGAGCGCCTCGTGTACTCCACGTAGCCCGGATATGGGTCGTAGAGCTCCACCTTCCCAGCGGCAAGCCCATCCGCGTACGAACGCTGCGGTGGCAGCGCTCCGGCGTTGTCGCGGATCGTCTTCTCGATCACGGCCAGCATGTCCGGGCTGGCCGCAGCGCCGCTTGGAGATTTGACCTTGAACCCGTTGTCCGGGTACGGATTGTGTGATGCCGTGATCATGATTCCGCACGCCGCGCCGCGTTCGACCACCTCATAGGAGGTCATCTGCGTCGGGACGGCGGTCTGTGACATCGCGACCGGGATGTCATAGGCCAGTAGCACCTCGGCCGCCGCCTGGGCGAAGAACTCGGACGCGAAGCGGCGGTCGTAGGCGATGACCACGCCCTTGTCGCCGGTTCCGGCCGACCTGGCCCACTCGGCCACTCCCTGCGCGCAGCGGCGCACATTCTCGTAGGTGTAGTCCTCGCCGATGCGCGCGCGCCAGCCGTCCGTGCCGAAGACGATCGGCGGCATCTGGCCGCCGGCGGCGCTCACGCCCGCGCCTCGACCGGGATCGCGCGGCGCTCACGGCTTTCGTTGACGCGCGCCAGCAGCTGGGTCAGCGCCGCCGCGTGCGGCCGCGCGGCCGGCAACAGGCCGATCGGCTGTGCCGAGCGCAATTCAGCCGGGCCGCTCTCGAGCACCAGCCGGTTGTCCTCGCTCCGGAGCACCGCCAGGTCGTCGCTCGCCAAGGCCGCGCTCTCGGTGGGTGGCACCACCCGCGCGGCGCCGTCGTAGCCGCCCACCAGCGCGTCGAGCAGCGCACGCCACGTGCCGACGTCCGACCAGCCGACGTCCATGCCGGCCATGACCACCAGCCCGTCGGCGGCGGCAGGTTCCATCACCGCGTAGTCGATCGAGATCGGTTTTTCCAGCTGGTTGTAGGCAGCAGCCAACGCTTCGGGATTCCGCACTGCTCGATCAAGCAAACCGATCAGCTCCGTGTACTTCCCGAGCGCATCCTGCCAGGCACGGCGCCGCGCCATGAAGATGCCCGCGTTCCACGCCACGTCCGGGATGGCAAGCAGCGCAGACGCGCGGGCGGAGTCGGGCTTCTCGGCAAACTCACGCAGCGCGTACGAGTGCAGTCGCCGCTGCTGCTGGCGTCCCGGATCCGGCACCAGGTAGCCGTAGTGGGTCGACGGCCCGTCGGGCTGAGCGCCCAGCGTGACGATCGGCGAGTCGATGCCGAAGGCGCCCATCGCCAGCTCGTCCTGCGCCGCGGCGACCACGCCCCGGAACACATCCTCGCGCTGCACCAGGTGATCCGCGGGCAGGACGACCATGACCTCGTCCGCGTCCCTCTCTATGGCCAGCGCGGCATAGGCGATCGCCGCGGCCGTGTTGCGCCCCATCGGCTCCGACAGCACGGAGACGCCGTTCGGCACCTGGTCCCGAGCCAGCGCTTCGTAGCGCTGGTCGGTCACCACTGTCAGGTCGGCCTCCGACAGGCTGAGCTCGGCACCCGCGGTCAATCGGTGGACGGTCTTCTGCAGCAGGCTCGAATGGCGCCGCTCGGGGAAGAGCGGCAGAAACGGCTTGGGATGCTGCGGGTCGCTCAGCGGCCACAGGCGGGTCCCGCCTCCCCCGGCGAGGATCACGGCGTACATCTGGCGGGCATTCTAGGGCTGTGCCACGATTGGCCGGCTTTGCCGAAGCGCCTTTGCGCCGCCCTGATCGTCGTGCTGCTCGCAGCCGCGTGCATTACCACTACGCCCACGCCCAGCCCGACTCTTACTGCTCGCCCATCTGCGAGCCCCACGCCGCCATCAAGTGCTTCGCCAACCGACATTCCCACGGCGAGCGCGCACCCGACCAGTGCACCAAGCGGCGATCAACCACAAATCGTCACCGGCCAGGTGACCTACTCCAACGTCTTTTTCACAGCCGGCGTGTCCGAGCCGCTGATCATCCTCGAGGACCAGGGCGGCTTCGTGACGCGCGACCGCAACTTCGAGTTCTCTGAGCAGTCGCAGGTCATCGGCGAGATCACCTCTGACTTCTACGATTCGCCATTCAGCTACAGCCTGACGCTGCCCGCCCAGCCGCGCGGCACGCAGCACGACGTGGACCACGACGGACAGGTTGACCAGGGCGTGCAGGTCTTCGCCGTCGCCTACTGGACCAACATCTGGGGCGACGAGTATCTCGAGCTGCGCGACCAGGGTGGCGGCGGCTGGTCGACCGCCTACGCCTCAACCAGGGTGAGCGACGCGGCGGACTCGTACCTTGAGGTCTACGGTGGCAAGTACCTCGTCTACGCGCCGGACGCGACCGAGCAATTCCCGAGTGGCTTCGGGCCCGATGGGAAGCTGTTCACGGGCGACGACCCGGTGATGGCAATCGCGCAGGGCTGGTCTGTCATAGACCTGGACCGGACGCCTTT
>Ga0214473_10004155_pt1 | contig 17423 bp, 20 predicted proteins | sample RVTome_7_FD_203509 | JGI IMG/M metagenome (GOLD analysis project Ga0214473, IMG submission 203509) | Soil microbial communities from uranium-contaminated site in the Upper Colorado River Basin, Wyoming, United States - RVT98D197 | ecosystem: Environmental > Terrestrial > Soil > Contaminated >... | reverse complement strand
GCTCATCGGGTCGGATTCCTCTCGCGCCGCGGGCGAGAATAACGGATCACGCGGGGCCCCGCGGGGATACCAGCGGCGCGGGCAACCGCGCTTCGAGAACCGACCCAATCGGGTCCCGGCGAGGCCGCTCTGTTAGCATCCGCGCTTCGCCTTTCCCGTCAGCCTGAGGAGGACCTGCGATGCGCGCCGCCGTCATGCGGGATGGAAGGATCGTCACCGATACGGTGCCCGATCCGGTGCCGCGAAGCGGCCAGGTGCTGGTGAAGACGCTCGCCTGCGGCATCTGCGGCACGGATCTCCACGCCCTGCGCCACGGCGAGGCGATGGCTGCGCTGGCGCGCGAGGCCGGAGCCTCCGTCTTCAGCATGGACCTGCGGCGCGACGTGGTGATGGGCCACGAGTTCTGCGCCGAGATCGTCGAGTTCGGTCCGGGCACCGTCCGGACGCTCGCGAAGGGCGACCGGATCTGCTCCCTCCCGATCGTCCTCCACCAGGGCGGCGTGGCCGGCGTCGGCTACTCGAACGACTTCCCGGGCGGCTACGGGGAGCTGATGGTGCTCTCGGAGCCGACGCTGCTCCGGGTCGCCGACGGTCTCTCGACCGAGAGCGCAGCGCTGACCGAGCCGATGGCGGTGGGGATCCACGCGGTGGCGAAGGCGGATCTGAAGCCTGGAGACGTGCCGCTGGTGGTGGGATGCGGGCCGGTGGGCCTCGCCACCGTCGCCGCCCTCCGCCTCCAGGGCCGGGAGCCCATCATCGCCGCGGATTTCTCCGCCAAACGGCGGAAGCTGGCGGAGCACCTCGGCGCGCACCTGGTGGTCGACCCGAGGGAGGAGCCCGCCATCGAGACGTGGAGGCGCGAGGCAGGAGCGCGCTCCGCCGTGATCTTCGAGTGCGTGGGAGTCCCCGGCATGATCCAGGAGCTGATGCGCGATGCGCCCCAGGGCGCGCGCATCGTGGTGGCTGGCGTCTGCATGGAGGACGATCAAATCAAGCCGATGGTTGGCATCTACAAGGAGATCGGGATCCAGTTCGTCCTCGGCTACACCCCGCAGGAGTTCGCCGCCAGCCTGCGCGCGCTCGAGGAAGGCAGGATCGACGGGGCGCCGCTCGTGACCGGAAAGATCGGCGTGGACGGGGTGGCCGGCGTCTTCGAGCGCCTCGGGAGCCCCGAGGAGCACGCCAAGATCCTGGTCGAGCCCTGGCGCTAGACGAGCGGGCGATGCAGAGGAGCGGGGGCGGATGGATCGCCGAGCTGGCGTGCGCCGCCCGCCTCGGACGGCGCGACCCCTGAGATGCCGGAGCTTCCCGAGGTCGAGGTGACCCGGCTTCGGATCGCGCCGCTCCTCGAGGGGCGGACCGTCGCGGAGGTCCACACCACCCGCCGGAGCCTGGTCTTCCTGACCCCCCCAACGACGCTGCGCCGCCGCCTCTCGGGGCGCACCTTCCGCGCGCTTGCGCGGCGCGGCAAGTATCTGGTCGCGACCCTCGACGACGCGAGCCGCCTGGTGCTTCACCTGGGGATGACCGGACAGCTCTTCTCGAGCGAGGCCGTGAGCCCGCGCCTGCTCTCGGTCGCGAGCCGCAGCGCGCTCGCTCCCGAGGAGCAGCGCCGCTTCCGCCCCGACCTCCACACCCATCTTCGCCTCTGCTTCGAGGACGGCGGCCCCGAGGTGCTGTTTCGCGACGCGCGAAAGTTCGGCAAGGTCCTGCTGCTCGGGCCGAGCGAGCGGAGCGAGCGGCTCGATCGGCTGGGGATCGAGGCGCTCGATCTCTCGGGCGAGGCGCTCTTTCGCGCCAGCCGGCGCCGCAAGCTCGCCATCAAGAGCCTGCTGATGGATCAGTCCGTGGTCGCCGGAAGCGGAAACATCTACAGCGACGAGGCGCTCTTCCTGGCCGGCGTGCGTCCCACCCGCCGCGCGGGGCGCATCACCCGGCGCGAGTGCGATCGGATCGCCGAGGGGATCCAGCGCGTGATGCGGCGATCGATCGAGACCGGCGGCGCGAGCATCAGCGATTTCATCGGCCCCGATGGCCGCGACGGAGGATACCAGGACGAGCGGCGCGTCTACGCGCGGGAGGGTGAGCGCTGCCATCGCTGCGGTGGAAGGATCCGCCGGGTGGTGATCGGCCAGCGCAGCACCCACTTCTGCCCGGGATGCCAGAGGTAGCTCGGGTGCTGAGCCTTCGCGAGCTTCGCCGCGCCACTGCCGCACTCGAGCGCGAGCGGCTTGGCGCGCGTCTCGAGAGGGCGGTGCAGGCCGACGACTTCGAGCTCGTCCTCTCGCTCAGCGGCGGCGGGGGGCGGCCCGCCCGCGAGAAGTGCCACCTGCTGCTCTCCTGCCGCCCCGGCTTCGCCCGCCTCTCCGCCCTCGCGAAGCCCCGAAAGGCGCCGCCAACCCCTCCGGGATTTGCCAGCTACCTGCGCGCGCACCTGGAGGGCGGGCGGCTCCAGGAGGTCCGAATCGTCGACGACGATCGGCAGGCCTCGCTGCGCTTCGAGACCGCCGAGGGATCGATGAGCCTGCTGCTCTCGATCCTCGGGCCGCGCAGCAACGTCTACCTGATCGACGGGGAGGGGATCCTGGTGGGATCCCAGCGCCCGCTCGACCGGACGCGCCGGGACCTCCGGGGCGGAGAGCCATGGCGGAGTCCGGAGACCCGCCCTCCGACCGAAGGGGAGGATCGCTTCGCGGAGAGGGGGGAGGAGGAGCTCCTCGCCGCGATCGAGGAGCACTACGCGGCTCTCGAGGGAGGGGCGCGCGAGGAGTCGAGGCTCCAGCGCATCGCCCAGGCGCTGAAGAAGCATCGAGCCCGCGTCGAGCGCAAGCTCCGCGGTCTCGAGGGCGATGCGGAGGCGGGAGCCGCGGCGCCGGAGATCCAGCGTCAGGGCGAGCTCCTGAAGAGCGCGCTCGGCTCGCTCCGGCCCGGAGCCGACCACGCCCTGGTGAAGAACTTCGAGACCGGCGAAGAGGTAAGGATCCCCCTCGATCCCGCCCTCTCCCCCGCGGAGAATCTCGAGCAGATCTTCAAGCGCGCCCGAAAGGCAGGGCGCCAGGCGCTGAGAGCGCAGCAAGAGCTCGGTGAGCTCCGGGGGCGGCTCGAAGAGATCGACGCCCTGCGCGCCCGGTGCGACGCGCTCGCCGAGGGAGGGGAGCCGAGCCAGGCGGAGCTCGAGGCCTTCGAGGCGACCCGCGCGATCCGGCGACTTCTCGATCGCTACCATCCCGCGCCGGCCGCAGGGAAGCCCGCCGCGGAGAAGAAGGCGGCCTGGAAGATCGGAAAGCACGAGATCCCACCCCGGCTCCAGCCCAAGCGCTATCGCACCTCGGACGGGCTCGAGATCTGGGTCGGAAGGAGCGACGAGGGCAACGATCTCCTGACGACCCGCCTGGCGAGCGGCCGGGATCTCTTCTTCCACCTGGAGGGGTCACCCGGAAGCCACGTCATCCTGCGCACCGGGGGCCGCGGTGATCCCCCCCCGGAGTCGCTCCTCGAGGCCGGTGAGCTGGCCGTCCACTTCTCCAAGCAGAAGAACGCGACCCGCGCCAGCGTCCATGTCGCCCCGGTCAAGCACGTCTCGAAGCCCTCGGGGACGAAGCCGGGACTGGTCTACGTCCACCGCGGCCGCACCATCGACCTGCGCCGCGACCGAGCCCGCCTGAAGCGCATCCTCGACTCCCGCATCGACGACTGAGAGAGGGTCAAGCGGAGATCCTGGGAGGCCGATGTGTCCCGAAGATGGGACTCTCGACCACCGTCCACGACATCCGGACCCTGGTGCTCTCCTTCCACCCGGTGATCGCCATCGACACGGTGGAGGAGGAGCGCGTGGAGCAGCTCGTGGACGCCGTGGCCGAGGAGCTCGGCATGCCGGTCTTCCACTGGACGGTGACGCGGGGTCTGATCCAGAAGCCGACGGCCCACGCGAACCGCAGCACCGCCTCTCCCCTCGAGATGATGGCGCATCTGCGCACCCTCCAGATGGCGGGGATCTTCCTGCTCAAGGACTTCACGCGACACCTGGAGGACGCAGCGGTCTGCCGGGAGTTCAAGGATGCCTCACGCGCCTTTGGGATGACCGGCTCCACGATGGTGATCACCGGGGTCTCCCAGCGCTTTCCGGCGGACCTCGATCCCCAGGTGGTGCACTACCGGCTCGCGCTCCCCGGCGAGGCGGAGCTCCGCGAGGTCGCGAGCACCGTGCTGCGCTCGCTCCGTCAACGAAGGGGTGTCCGCGTCGAGCTCACCCGCCCGGAGCTCGACGATCTGGTGCGCGCGCTCTGCGGGATGACGGTGAACCAGGCCCGCCAGGCGATTGCCCGGACCGTCCTCGAGGACGGTGCGCTCCGCGCTGCCGATATCGGGCGGATCCTCGACGAGAAGGCGCGCGCGCTCGGAGAGGATGGGCTGCTCGAGTACTTCCCGTCGGAGGACAATCCCTTCGAGCTCGGAGGATTCGCCCGCCTGAAGCAGTGGCTCCTCCGGGCGCGCGTCGGCTTCTCGAAGGAGGCGGCGGCCCTCAACCTGAGGCCTCCGCGGGGCATCCTGATGGTGGGAGTCCAGGGCTGCGGGAAGTCGCTCGCGGCCAAGTGCATCGCCCGCGAGTGGGGCCTGCCGCTGGTCAAGCTCGACGCCGGCCGCCTCTACGACAAGTACGTGGGCGAGTCCGAGAAGAATCTCCGCAGGGCCATCGACATGGCCGAGTCGATGTCGCCGGTGGTGCTCTGGATCGACGAGATCGAGAAGAGCTTCACGCCGACCGGCGGCGAGCAGGATGGAGGGCTCAGCCGGCGCATCTACGCGACCTTCCTCACCTGGATGCAGGAGAAGAAGAAGGAGGTCTTCATCGTCGCGACCGCGAACGACGTCTTCTCGCTTCCGCCGGAGTTCCTTCGCAAGGGCCGCTTCGACGAGATCTTCTTCGTGGACCTGCCCGATCCGAGCGAGCGATCGACGATCCTGCGGATCCACCTCTCCCACCGCATGCAGAAGACCTCCGCCTTCGACCTCGAGCGGCTGGCGTTCGAGAGCGAAGGCTTCAGCGGAGCCGAGATCGAGCAGGCGGTGATCGCGGGGCTCTATCGCTCGCTGCACGAGAAGCGCCCGCTCGATACCGATCTCCTGGTGAAGGAGCTCCACGACACCGTGCCTCTCTCGGTCTCCAGACGCGAGGACATCGATCGCCTGCGCGCGCTCGCCCGGGAGAGGTTCGTCCCGGTCCGCTAGCGGAGACGCCCCACTGCCCCGCGAGGAAGCCGAGAAGCTGGAGCGCAAGCTCCGGCACGTGAGCGAGCCCTCGATGCGGCGCGAGCTGGTGCTCGAGGCCCTCGAGGGGCGCTCCGCCGGCGATCTCTTCGCCCTCGTCCACACGGTGCTGCACCAGCCCGCCGGGAGAGCGCCGAGCTTCGAGCTGCTTCGCGAGACCGTGCTGCTGGTGCTGGTAGAGGGCGGCGCGACGCGATCGCTGCCCTACCAGCTCCTCGAGGGGCTCTACGCCAGGGCGGCCGAGAGCGGCGACGATCTCCTTGCACGACTGCTGCGCGCGCCCACCTCCGAGGAGTCGATGGCGGATCCGGCCGCGGCCCTCCCTCGCTCCGTCGGAGAGATTCCCCTGGGAGTGCGCCGCGCGCTGGCCAAGGGCACCGGGAAGCCCATGCTCGAGAAGCTCCTCCTCGATCCCGACGAGCTGGTGATCCGCCATCTCCTCGAGAACCCGCGGATCACCGAGGACGACGTGGTCCGGATCGCCGCGCGCCGTCCGATTCCCGCCTCCACGCTGAAGGAGATCGCCGAGAGCCGGCGCTGGTCCTCGAGGAGAAGGGTGCGCGTCGCACTGGCGCGCAACCCCTACTGCTCCACCGAAGTGGCGCTCCGGATCCTGGGCTCGCTCCCGCTCGGCGAGCTTCGCGAGCTGCGAGCCGACGCCACCCTCCATAGCGAGATCCGCCAGCACGCCGAGGCGGAGCTCGCCCGGCGCGTTCCGAGCCGGGACTAGACAGTCCGCCTCCGCGAAGGGCCCCGCGGCGCGGTCTTGATATCAAGAGTTGACATCAATGGGCCGATATCATACCTTGATATCGCGATGAACAGGCGGCAGCGGCGCACGCTGGCCCGGATCTTCGAGTGTCCCACCCGCTCGGATGTGCGCTGGGACGAGCTCGCGTCGCTGCTGCGGGCGATCGGCGCGCAAGAGCACGCGGGGGCGGGCTCGCGGGCTCGCTTCGTCCTGGATGGATCGATCCTAAGCCTGCATCGCCCGCACCCGAAGCCCGAGCTCCCGAAGTACGCCGTCGAGGACGTGCGGGACTTCCTGGCGGCGCACGGGATCGAACCGGAGGAGAGCTGAGATGGACGCCATGGAGTACAAGGGGTACCGCGGGGCCGTCCGCTACTCGGCGGAGGATCGCCTCCTGCACGGCCGGATCCTCGGCATCGGCGACGTGGTGAGCTTCGAGGGCGCCGATGTCGACGAGCTCGAGAAGGCCTTCCACGAGGCCGTCGACGACTACCTGGTGCTCTGCGAGAAGCTGGGCCGCGCGCCCGACCGGGAGTACTCGGGCCGAATCCCGCTCCGCATCGACGTCGCGCTTCACCGGCGCGTAGCCGTCGCCGCGGACTCCGAGGCGAAGAGCGTCAACAGCTGGATCGCGGACGCGCTGGAAGCCGCGACCAAGCGCCGCCGGTCCGACGCCCCGACGCGCCGCAAGAAGCGGCGCGCCGCCGCCCAGAAGGCGGCTCGCTGAACCTCACAGCAGCAGACACGCCGGAGCTCTCCGGCGCCCAGGCGGAGCGCGACGGGGGGCAGCCGAAGGAGAGGCGCAGCGAGAAGACCAAGAGGGGCCGGAACCCGCCCCCCTACTCTCCGAACTGTCCGCGCAGGAAGAGCGGAGCCATCTCGCGCTGCGCGACCAGCCGCTCCATCGAGACCTCCTCGGGTCCCTCGGCGAACGTCTCCGCGGCACGGAGCACGCGCTCGAAGAGGCCGAGGTCGCTCGCGCTGTTCAGGAAGATCCCCGGCCGGGAGAGCGCCCAGTGGACGGCGCGATCGACGTCGGCCTGCTCCTCGAGGGGCTCGTACCAGGTGGTGGTGCGGGGGGCGGTCTTCTCCGGCCAGCGCCGGCGCGCGATGCACTTGATGGTCTGGACCGCGACCCGCCGCTCCCGGCAGATCTCGAGCAGGGCCTCGAAGTCCGAGGCGTACGCGGGATCGCGCATCTGGAGGAAGTTGTAGGGCAGGAGGACCGAGTCGAAGTCGAAGCGCTCGAGGCTCGCCCGGTGCCTGGCGGCGACGCGCGTCCCGTGGCCGGTGACCCCGATGAAGCGCACCAGGCCCTCCTCCCGGGCTTCCACGCAGGCCCGGAGCGCCCCGTCCTCCGAGAAGACCCGCTCCCAGTCTGCGGGCTCCACCAGGTGGTGAAGCTGGATCAGGTCCACCCGGTCGACCTTCAGTCGCTCGAGAGAGCGGCGGATCCCGTCCCGCGCGCCCTGGCAGCCGCGCTCCAGGGTCTTGGTGGCGAGGAAGAAGCGGTCGCGATGCTCCCGCATCCAGCGCCCCACCCAGAGCTCGGCGTCGCCGTAGGAAGCGGCTACGTCGATGTGGTTCACGCCGTGCTCGAGGAGGAGCTCGAGGGCGCGCGCCGCCTTCTCCTCCGTCGACTGGCTGAGCGCGGCGGCGCCGAAGAGGATGCGGGTGCTCTGGTGGCCGGTGCGTCCGAAAGGCTGAGTCGGAATCAAGGCGTTCCTCCCGCGGCCTAGTCTCGAGGGCAGATGGGCCGCCTCTGCTCGTCAAAGAGGCTCGACTCCGCTCTCCCCACCCAGGCGAGGGAGCGAGTCCCCCACCGTCACCCAGTCCGCGCGGCAGTCGAAGAAGGCGTGGAGCTGCGGCTCCCGATCGATCGGCCCCTCCATGTTGGCGAGCGCGATATCGACCCTGTCCCCGCCGAGCGTCGACTCGAAGAAGAGCGAGCTCCCGCAGCGCCCGCAGAAGGAGCGCGTTCCGTGATCGGAGGAGCGGTAGCGGACCAGCTCCGACTCTCCGCTCGTGACGCGAAGCTGGCCTCTCGGAACCGCGAACCAGGTGACAAAGCCCGCGCCGTGGCTGCGGCGGCACATCGAGCAGTGGCAGTGCGCGCAGAAGAGGCTCGGCATCGAGACCTCGAAGCGCGCCCGCCCGCAGAGGCAGGCTCCGGAAACCGCGCCGCTCGCGTCCTTCTCCCCGCCCGTGCTCATCGCTCCCCCTCCTCGGCTGGCGACCAGCCCGATCGGACCCGCCGTCGACCGCCGCTTCCAGCTCCTGGGCCCCCAGTGAGTCTATCGCTTATCCTGCCCAGGACGTCGCACCGGAGGTCCCCCGCTGAAGACCCTGCTCGCGGTCGCCGCCCTGCTCCTCGCCGCCTCGACGGCGAGCGGCAGCGAATTCACGCTGCTCTCCTACAACACCCACGGCCTCAGCTCCTGGATCGCCGGAGACGATCCCGAGACCCGCTTTCCGATCATCGGCGAGAAGAGCAACGCCTACGACCTGGCGCTCCTCCAGGAGGACTTCGCCCATCACGAGGCGCTCCTGCAAGGAGCGCGGCAGCCGATCGTCGCGCGCGGAAACCCGAGCCGCTTCGGGCGCTGGTGCCCGGTCTGCCACGGCTCGGGCCTGACCATCCTCTCCCGCCTCGAGAGGCGGAGCCTCGTCGAGGTGGTGAGCCGAGCCTTCGGGAAGTGCGCCGGCTGGATCGGCCGCGCGAACGACTGCTTCGCGACCAAGGGATATGAACGCATGCGGATCCGGCTCGAGGGCGGCGCGCAGCTCGACATCGTGAACACCCACCTCGACGCGGGCCGCTCCCAGGAGGACCGGGAGGCGCGCCGCGGGCAGCTCGAGCTCCTGCGCAGCCACATCGAGGCCGAGGTGGGGGGAGGGGCGCTGATCCTGGCAGGCGACCTGAATCTCGACGCCGCGGATCCCGAGGACGTCGCCCTGCTCGGTGCCTTCACCAGCGCACTGGCACTCGAGAGCTCGGGAGCGCGGGGGCGAAGCCAATGGCAGGCGCTCGACTACATCTTCTATCGGAGCGGCGGCGGGCTCGCTCTCGAGGTGGTGGAGGCGGGAGAGGACGAGAGCTTCGTCCACCGGGGCGCGCCTCTCAGCGACCATCCCGCCATCTTCGCGCGCTTCCGCACGCGGTAGCAGAGCGACCCACGATTCGCGCGAGCCATCGCGGCTGCGCTCTGAGAGGCTCCGCAGAGGGATGCCGGATTTTCGATGCGACCCGCCATTGCCCGTCTCGGATCAAGACGTCCGACACCGGCGGGGTTGGCAACCCCACGCGCAAGCATCACGGGGAGTCCAGGAATTCTCCGATCAGCCTCGCCGATAGCTCCGGGTGGGGGGTGTCCTCTTGCGCCGTAACCGCCTCGCCAAGGTAGTCCCCATGTCCACCAGGCAGGATCACAGCAGGCGCGCTCCTGATATCAGGCGAGTCAACTCGATTGCATGCTCAGGCTTCACGATGTCCTGGTCTCCGAGGACGATCAAGGTCGGCGCGCGAACGGATCGAACCAAGTCGTCCGGTACGTCCTCGAAGTTCCGCATCCTCGCGGCGTCCTTGTCGTGCATGGACTCGAGTGCCTGGAGGTCCGGGTTTACCCGCAAGAATGCGTCCTTGAGCGGCTGCGGCATGTTCGAGAAGTCCGCCTGCTTCATGAACTCCCAGAGCTCCGGCCGAGCGCCGTCTCTCTTGGTGATCGACGACGCGAAGACCAGCTTTCGCACGAGCTCTGGATGCCGGATTGCGACCTGAAGCGCGACGCCGGCGCCATTGCTGAAGCCGAAGAGGTCGGCTTTGCCCACCCCGAGGTACGCAAGGAGGGCAGCGACGGCGGCGGCGGACGCCTCGAAGGTGAACGGCGCGTCGCGGTCGGTGGTCCGGCCGTGTCCTTGCTCCTCTACCGCGATGACCCTGCGGCTGCGGGCGAAAATAGGGAGGACTCTGCCAAATGTGACCTCGATGGTGGATCCACCACCGTGAAGCAAGACGAGCGGGATGCCGTCTCCCCGACCATGCAGCTCGTAGTACATCTCGATGCCATTAATCGGCGCATGGCCGCTCTGCAGCGGCTTCGATTGCAGTGCTGACACGTTCTCCCCGGCTCCTGCGGAGCCACTGCCCGCCAACAGCATGGCCAGCATGAGACCGAGGCGATTCATACCGTGCTCCATCCGGGGCGGCCAACGGATGGCGGCTCAGCTGCGGCCGCGCGTGAACCATGATGCCATGTCTCGAGGCCAGCCGCGTGCCCCGCCCGGGACCGGCCGGCCGCCGGCTGCGTAACCACCCCGGACAGGCCGGCGGCCACCTCGGATCGGTTCACCCCTGCCCGCGGCCGTCAGCCGCAGCGGCTTGGGCTGCGGCCTTCTTGTACTGTTCCACCTGGCCTCAGCCAGGTGGCGGTGAGGCCAGGCAGGAGGCGAACCCATGATGCGTAGCATGGAAGGCGGCTGCCAGTGCGGCAAAGTGAGATACCGAATCGATGGCGAGCCACTGAATCTCGCGGTCTGCCATTGCACCGAGTGTCAACGTCAGTCGGGAAGCGCGTTTGGAATGAGCCTGGCGGTGAAGAGCGAGGACTTTCGGCTGCTGTCGGGGGACCTGCAAAGGTTCACGACGCTGTGCGACAGCGGCCGGACCAAGGACTGCACCTTCTGTCCCGCTTGTGGGACTCGCATCCATCACCAGGTGGTGAATGGGGTGCTGAGTGTGAAGGCGGGAACCCTCGACGATACCTCTTGGCTCAGCCCGAGTGCGCACTACTGGACGAAGCGCAAGCAGCCGTGGGTTCTGATCCCGCCCGGCGTCCGCTGCGTCGAAGACGACGGGTAGACTGCTGACCTGCGAGCTTCGTTGCACCGGCGGCGCAGCCCAAGGGATCGGCGCTCAGCTGCGAGCCACAGCGCCTCTGTCGCTCGACCGGATCCCCAGCGTGCGACGCCAGACGGCATCACGGACCGATCGAAATGAGCCCCGGCTCGGAAGCTGCAGCGTCTTGCTGGGCAGCGGCCTCATGAGGCCCGCCAGCGAAGGTATTCCGGCGGCCAATTGTCGGGCGTTCCCCGCGGCTTGTACCGCGAGTAGAGAGCCCGTTCGAGCTGATACTCGAAGAGCTTCTCCGTGTCCGATGTGGTAGCGCCGCTTGCCTGCTGCGCGGCTCGGATCTTCTCGACGAGGTCGGGCGACTCATGGTGGACGACGCGCCCAGCCAGGAAGAACTCGTCGTCGACAGTTGGAGATGCGAATGAGTGAAGGGCGAAGCGCCCGTGTCGAAGTAGGTCTTGGCGCTTTGGCGAGGAAACGACGAGCGTGTAGAGCCCGCCGTCGACGATATTGACGCACACGGGATGGATCCGCGGTCCTCCGTCCCGTCGGACGGTCGCAAGGTAGGCGAGGCCCGGGCCGAACTGGTAGAGCAGCGCTCGACCAGCTTCAGCGAGCTCCGGCGCCTGTTTTGCGAACTCGCTCCAGCGAAGCATCGCGATCCCCCGCGCCCGCCGCCCAACGGCCTTGCATCGAGCTGCCGGCCGCCCGTGATTGTATCAGGGATCGACCGGCGGACGCCCGGCGAACTGACCCCCGCCTAGGGCGGCCGATCGGCTGGAAAGGCCAGGGCGCCCGCCAAGCGGCGGCCGCTCAGATCCAATGCCTTGGGCGGCGGCAACCTCAGGATCGCAACGCGGTGACGGCGGCGAGTACGAGGCGGAAGAGACCGTAGAATGCAGCGCCGATGACCAAGGCGTAGAGGGGAAGAAACAGGAAGATCAGGCCGCTGGTCGATGAGCCAGTAGCGGTGCCGCCCCAGTCGAAGAGCCAGGCAGCGTGCACGAATAGAGTGGCACCAACGGCCCCAACGCCGAATGCGAGTGCCGGGCCCGTTGGCGAGTCGCGCCGCCTTGCACGCGCCAACAGTCCGACTGCGAGGCCAAGCGGAAGCACGTTCCAAACCCAGAACGGGTTCAAGAAGCCCTCCACGTAGGCAACGAAGATCGCAGAGGCAAACAGAATCGCGTACGTGATCACCCTGGCGCCCAACGGACTGGCGGTTCTCCTGCGCCCGACAGCGCTGATCTCCAGCGCTGGGGCAAGCCGTCCGCCGCCAGAACGATACCACGGATCGATTGGAACGAGCTGTCGGACGTCAGCTGCATCCGCTTTGGGCGCGACTCCTGGCATGCCGCGAAGCGCCGCTTCGAGTCAGCGGGTGCGAGAGTTTCGCTCGGCGTCGAATCGGCGCGCGACCTCGACGTACGCGCGGACCTTGTCCAGGTCCTTACGAAGATCCGGTAGGTTCGTGCGCGAATAGCTGTCGACGCCCCAGGGCTGCACTGCTTCGAGCGCGCGCCGGAGGTTCCCGGCGTCGAGCCCGCCGGCGAGGATGCACGGAATCGAAGTGGAGCGGACGATCTCCGCGCTAATGCGCCAGTCATGGACGAGGCCGGTGGCACCGATCCACTCGCGGTCCGCGTGGGTGTCGAGGATCAGCAGGTCCGCGCAGGTCGCGTAGCGCTCCGCGGCCTCAAGGGCAGCCTCGCGGGCCTCGGGGCCGCCGACCGGGATCTCTTTGATCCAGCGGACCGGCTTCAAGCGCTCGCGCAGCCTCGCCTCCCGCTCCGGGCCTAGGCTGTCGACCGCCCAGCAAACCTGAACGAAGTCCGGTCCCGTTACTTCGGTGGTGCGCAGTACCAGATCCTCGTGTGCAGTCGCGAACAGCAGGACGGTGGCCGTTTGATCCGGCAGCTCGCTGAAGAGTGCCCGCGCATCGGAGGCAGCGATGCACGGCTGGAAGCCAGCCAACGCCGGATCCTCAGCGGGACAGAAGCCCAAATGGTTGGCTCCGGCCGCGGCCACTGCGAAGGCATCTTCGGGATGCTCCACGCCGAAGATCTGGATCCGCGTGGTCGAATTGTCGCGATCCAATGCTCGCTGGGACATACGGCCTACGCGGCAAGGCGCTGCTGTTTAAACGGACGGGGCGCTCAGCTGCGGGGCCGCCGCCAGCCTCCGCTGAGGCGCCTGGGTCCGATGCCTCTGAGGCTACCACGCTCGGTGGATCGAGGCACGCCCCTGCAGCTGCAGCGGCTTGGGCGGCAGTTTACTCGCCAGGCGATCTCCTGCCGGTGATTGCCTGGTAGATGTCTTCGAGAGTGACGACTTCATTGGGGTGGGGTGGACGGACCGCGAGTTCCGTTCCGTTGAACACCGCCTCGTGAGTTTGATTCTCCTCGATGAAAAGGATCGCAGAAAGCTCGAGCGAAATGGCTTTTCTCTGTGCGACGCGGCAGTCGGTATACGAAAACCGCAGCTCCGTGGCTCCGATAGGAGCTGGAAAGCGAAATCCGGTGCTTACGGAGTAGGGAGCCGATGCACCTGTCGGGAAGGCGAGCTGGTAGAGGATGGGCTCGTCATTCAGCTTGACTGACACGCCGCAGCTCGAAGGACGCTGCCATGCCTCGGTGGAGTCCTCGGCCGGTGGTACGTTGGGGACGTTCGGGTCATAGATCGTGATCTCCACCCAGCCGTGGGGGTGCGCCAGAATGTACGCACGACGGTCCTCGGACGATGCGGTCGCACACCCCGGAACGAGCGCACCGAGAACTAGGAACGACAAGAATCTTCGCATTGCCTCTTGCCTCCGATGCCGTCTACCGCCCAACGGATTGGGCGCTCAGCTGCGGCCGGCGTTGAGCTTACCATGGGCGATCCACCCCGGGGAACCCTGGCCGACACCGAGGATCGATTACGCTGAGCTGTTCGGCCGTCAGCTTCAGCGGCATGATCCTCATTGAGGCCCCCTCCTGCGGCTACTCCACCCGGAGTAGGCTGGATGCGTGTCAAGCAACGCGCGAATCCGCGCAGGAGGGAGACCGATGCGAGTTTACCACGGAACGCACCAGCATTGGTGCGGGATCGATCTGCACGCCAAGAGCATGTACGTCTGCATTCTCGACCACGACGGCCAGGTCCTCGTCCACCGAAACCTGCGGGACTTCCTTGCGGTGATCGAGCCCTACCGCGAGGGATTGGTGGCGGCGGTCGAGTGCATCTTCACCTGGTACTGGCTGGCGGACCTCTGCGCCGCCGAGGGGATCGACTTCGTGCTCGGTCACGCCCTGATGATGAAGGCGATCCACGGCGGCAAGACCAAGAACGACCGGAAATTATCTCTTGACAGGAGGGGGTCTCATAGGTGTTGGGCGGCCGTATTGCCTAGAGATACTGACCGGAAGACTCGGAGGCGGTGGGAAAGAGCCGCTTCTTCAGCTCCGCGAACTCATCGGTGGTGATCGCCCCGCGCTCAAGCAGCGCCTGGATCCGCTCAAGCTGCTCAAGAATCGAGAGGCCCTGTGTCGGATATGCCTGCAGGAGGTACGCGGTCGCCCGTTCGCGCACCTGTTCGATGAACCGTGCCACCACGTCGGGTGAAGGCTTGCGGGGATAGAGGTCAAGATTGACAGCTGCCGCTGAGAGACGGAGCAGCGTCTGTAACGTGAGCCGGTACGTGAGGAGAAGGGCTCCGGCTGCACCGAGGAACCCTGCGCTCACAGCAGCGCCGGGGAGGCCCTTGTGGTCTGTGACAGTAATGAAGACGACCACGCCGAATAGAGTGAAGCAGAGAGCCGCCATCCAGAGGAAGAATGGATTGCCCACCGTGAACTCGATGGGATCCTTGACGATCTGCTCGAAGCGAACCTTGAATCGATTCCGAAAGAGAAGAGCGCGGATCGTCACTAGGACCCCGTCCTCGACGATCTGAAAGGAACGCGACTCAAGGAGACCGCGTTGCTTGAACGTGATCGGTTCCGCCATGATTCGGTTCGGCCGCCCAAGTATTGCGCTGCGGGCCGGTCCGGGCCCGCGCCTCGGTATCGTGTAGCGCAGCGCGTCGGGGGTCAAGGGAAGGTGGGCGCGAGCGCTCGCGCTTCCGGCCGCCGGGCAGCGTCGGTAACGAATAGCGCCGCGACCGGGCGACCTGCGGGGTGGGGCTGGAGGCGAGGCGAGACGCGCTGGGATCGGGCTCGAGCTCCCTCCCTGCTCGCCCCTTGGCGATGGCTCGGAGGGCGAGCGCTCTCTACGTCGAAGGGGAACCAGCCGGGGGGCCGGGCGGCGAGGAGCCGAGGGATCCTCCCCGGGTCCTGCGAGAGGCGCGGCCCGGGAGGCGAGTCCACGTGGGGACGCCGCTTCCGGTTGAGGAGGTCGACCGCCACCCACGCCGGCAGGGCCGGTGGTCAGTTCACGCCCTGGGTCTGGACCAGTGTGGCGGGCTCGATGCCGAGGCTCCGGACCGCATCGTCCCAGAGGCGGTCCCTCCTCCCCTCGAAGACCAGGCGCGCGGACGCGGGAGCCACCAGCCAGGCTCCCTGTGCGAGCTCGCGCTCGAGCTGCCCCGGCCCCCAGCCGGCGTAGCCGAGGAACATGCGCAGGTGGTGGGGAGGATTCGCGGCGACCTCGCGCAGCACATCGTTGGAGCGGGTGTAGCGAATCCCCTCGGTGAGCGACTCCACCTCGGGAGCGTCGGGATTCCCCTCTCCGAGGAGCATCCAGCCGAGCTCGGGCTGCACCGGGCCTCCCCAGTCCACCCGCATCTCCGGCGCGCCGCGCCAGGTGAAACCGAAGGTCTCGCAGAGGCTCGCCATCGGGAGGTCGGTGACCCGGTTGATCACCAGCCCGACGGCACCCTGCTCGTCGTGATGGAGCATCAGCACCACGCTGCCCCGAAAGTTGGGATCCCAGAGCTGGTTCATGGCGACCAGGAACGCCGGGGCGAGATCGGAATCGGCCATGTCACGAGCGTAGCAGGCCCGGCATCGCCGGGAACGGTCTAAGCTGCTGCTCATGTCACGCGCGACGCGCTACCTGACCGCTCTCGTCCTCGCGAGCGGCGTGCTCCTGGTGGTCGCAGGAGCGGTGCTGATGGCGATACCGGCTCCCGAGATCCGCGACGAAGCCCTCTGGGGAGCCCTCTTCACCCAGGCGATCTGGATCCTGCTGGCCCTCAGCGGCGCCGTTCTCTCGAGGTCTCCCGGTCCTGGCGAGCGCCTCGGCCTGGGTCGAGGCTCGCTTCCCATCCGGGCCTCGGTGGTCCTGGTGGTGGGCTTCGTGGCGCTCAGCAGCGGCCTCCATCAGTGGCTGGTTTCGCTCGAGCTTCGCGAGACCGGCTCGCTGGCCGAGATCGACGCGGTGGTCCGAGAGGCCCGGGCACGGGCCCCCTCCTTCCTGCTGGCGCTGCTGGCTTTGGGGATCGCGCCCGGCTTCGGAGAGGAGCTCCTGTTTCGAGGCTTCATCCAGGGGGGGCTGGTCTCCCGGCTCGGCGCCCGCTTCGGAGTGCTGCTATCGGCCGCCCTATTTGGGCTGGCCCATTTCGACCCGGTCCACTCGAGCCTCGCCTTCCTTCTCGGCGCCTACCTGGGCGTCGCGACGCAGCTCTCCGGGAGCATTCGAACGGCGATCCTCTGCCATCTCCTCAACAACACGCTGGGAGTGCTGGGGCCCGCCCTGATCCAAGGCGCGCTCGCGATGGGGGGTGGCTGGGTGACTCCACCGCTGCTGGCGTCCGCGCTGGCCTCGCTCTTCTACGCGAGTCGGCTGCGAGGGCGAGCAGGGGGGAGCCTCGAGGGGGTCACGAAATAGATCCCCGGGGGAAGAAGAGTGCGCTTCAGTCGGAGACGCAGATCGCCGAACCTAGGTGGTGTCGATGACCAGAGATTGCGAATGACCCCGATTCCCTCTGTGCTTCTCCTGCACGACGGCGAGCTCGATGACGTTCGAGAGTTTCTCGAAGAAATCGGAGCCGACTACGCGCACCTGCGCGGGGGCGAGATCCCCGAGCGGGTCGATCCCCCGAAGAAGCTCTTCATCGCGACCGCGCGCCGCGCGATGATGGCGGGCAAATGGCCGGCGGGGCGCGGGGGGCCCGAGGGACTCTTCAAGATCGGAATCGTCTCCGAGGACTCGAACACCCTGCGGAGCATGCTCCGGCGGATCGGATTCGACCTGCTGATCCGACGTCCCGTTCATCCTGAGGCACTCCGCCTGCTGATCGTGCACGCCCTCTTCCGCGGCAAGGAGCGCCGCCGGGAGGACCGCGTCCCGGTGGGCTACGAGATCTCCTATCGAAGCGGAATCTGGCGAAGGAAAGCGACTCTGTTGGAGTTCACCAGGCGCGGCTGCCGTCTTCTCTTGGACCGGCAGATCGGCGTCGGATCCCGCTTGACCCTCGACCTGCCTCGGGAAGTCACCGACGGACGCGCACTCCAGCTGCGGGCCAAGGTGATTCGCAGCACCGCCAACGGTCACGACGCGCCGAGCGAGCAGTGCGCCGTCGCTCTCTCCTTCGAGAAGATGAGCGCCGAAAAGCAGCGAGAGCTCGCCGAGGTC
>Ga0214473_10004154_pt1 | contig 17426 bp, 17 predicted proteins | sample RVTome_7_FD_203509 | JGI IMG/M metagenome (GOLD analysis project Ga0214473, IMG submission 203509) | Soil microbial communities from uranium-contaminated site in the Upper Colorado River Basin, Wyoming, United States - RVT98D197 | ecosystem: Environmental > Terrestrial > Soil > Contaminated >... | reverse complement strand
GGAATTCCTCCCATTGCAACCAAGATTATCCCACCGTTGTCATTCCGAGCGAGGGCGAAAGCGCCGCCTTTAGCGGCGCTGCCCGACGAGGAATTCCTATAGGGCTTTGGCCATCCTCTAAACAGCGAGGTAAACATTCTCAATTCTTGGTACTGCGAAGATTTACTACAACCCAAACCGCGAGAATGCGAACAGGTGCAAGAGAATTAACAGCGGCAAGCTGCCCGTCTTGCGCCAGAAATAGCCGGCCAAAATGCCGTTGCTCAACACTAACGCCTGCGCCAGGGCGAAGGCCGGACTAAAAATAGGCTGGTTGCTGTTGACGATCAAGTAGACAAATTGAAGCATCACGCTATACATCAGCGCCTGGGCGAAGAGCGCCCAGCGCCCGGGTAGGTAGGCGGCTACCCGCGTTTGTAAAAACACGCGGAAAAAAAGTTCCTGTGGAATGGCGCCAAAGAGGAGGGTTGCCAAGAGAATGCCCAGCTCAAAATTACTGGTCACCACCGGGCTCCCTGCGCCCGCTGAAAGTTCGCCGGGCGGCAAGATGGCGTCGAAGCCGCGGCTGAGGCCAAAAACGATGGCCACCACCGCCAGCAGCACCAGCAATTCCCGCCGCGTGGGCCAGCGCAGGCCCCAAGCCGCCCAGCCGTAGCGCCCGGCCATGAACACCAGCAGCGGGACGAAAAAGGCGATCGCCGGCTGGATGAATGAGTTGGCAAACTCACCAGAATCACGGCCGGTGGGCAGCAACAGCCCATAGGCCAGCAGCGCCAGCGCAATTTCCAGCTTGGGCCATTTCACCCGCTCCTTGGGCGCATCCTCCCAGGGCAGCCAGCGTCTCGCCACGTAAAAGGCCAGCGACAGGATCAGCGCTTCCACGGCGAAGCCGCGCACCGCTGCCCAGGTGCCGATGGTGACATAGGTGATGACGAAGCCAATAGCCAGCAGGGACATCACCACAATGCTCACATCGTATTTTTGAATGAATTGCTTCATCGGCCCTCCGAACGTTCGAGGAAAGATTGGCCTAGTATACAACGATGTATTTGAACTCTGCCAAGGCAAGTACAATTTCGGCCATGACCCCGCCGAAAAGCACGGCTATACGGGTTGGGGGGAGATCGGCGGGCCGAGCTAAGATCTTGCCGATTGCAGTTTGCCGACTTTTGATTTCTAATTAAAGAAGCATGTCTTTTCGAAACGTCTGCTTGCTTTTTGTTCTTCTTTCGCTCGTCCTGGCTGGCTGCGGGAGCGGCGCACCCAGCGCCACCGAAACTGCGGCCGTGCCTAGCGAGACGGTCAAACCGTCATCCATTCCCAGCGCCACCATAACCCTGACACCAACCCGCACGCCGCTGCCATCCATCACGCCCACCTACGCCATCCTGCATGGCAAGGTCCTGCCCACCAAACTCAGTTGCCGCTTCGGTCCGGGGCCGGATTACTTGTACAAATTCGGCATCCTCGAAGGCACCACTATTGAGATCATCGGCCGCATGGAGCACAGCATTTGGGTGCTGGTGCGCGCCCTGGGGGGCAGCAATGCCTGTTGGGTGAAGGGTGATCTGGTGGATATCGACGGAGATTATTTGACGGTGGCGCCCGCCGACCCGCACATCGTGCTGGCCTGGTCGAGCACGTATCACGCGCCGAGCGGCGTTCGCGCCACCCGCACTGGAGACATGGTGACGGTGAGCTGGAATTTCGTCGAGATCAACCCCGGCAACGATTCAGAACAGGTGCCTTACATCCTGGAAACCTGGACCTGCCAGAAAGGCCAATACGTCTTCACTGCGCTGGGCACCTACACGAATCACATCGACGTGCTCGATGAGCCGGGTTGCGCCGAGGCTTCGCACGCCCGCGTGGCCGCGGCAGAAAAGCACGGCTACACGCCCTGGTCCGAGGTGCTCTGGCCGCCCTATGATGGCGCTGGGACAGCCACTCCTTAGTTTTTTGTCCATCACTTTGCAGGCCTTATAATTCGGCCTATGGCCACCCGCAAAACCCCAGCCTACACTCCCCGCTGGCTGTATCGTTTTTTCGCCTTCCTCGAGCGCCTTCCCATTCCGCTTTGGCTGCTTGGTGTTTCGGTGATAGTTATCGGCGGCCTTGCCATGCACCTGGATGCCTGGCGCCAGGGTCTGGTCCCCTGTGGGGCAATACAACGGTTACTTAGCCACCGTCAGCCTCTTTAATGTTGGCTACCTGGCTCTTTGGATTTTCCTGGATCGGCGGGCTCTCCGCGCCGCGAAGGATTTCTTCCAAAACCGCGGTAAGAGTCAGGCGGAAGTTGAAGCAATTTATGCGGACTTTATTTCCCTGCCTCCATTACCTGCCAACCTGGTTTTCCTCGGGGGAATACTGGTCGGCTACTTAGGTTTACCGAGTGCAAAGGCGCTTCAACCTCTCGTCGGAAAAGTGCTGCCAGTTTGGGATTTAATCTCATGGCTGCCAATTACCGGTTTGATTTTTATGTTTTTTTACCGGACTTTTCGCCAGGCCTTCCTAATACCCCGTTACTTTCGCGCATTCGATGTAGACATCTTCAATCCTGCCCCCGTATACGTCCTTTCCCGCTACTCGGCCCAGGTCAGCATTGTCTTACTAATCATAAACTATGGTCTATTGTTAAGTTCTTTGCCTACTATACTAGTTACCCCGATAGGCTTTCTATATCAGATATTTATTATTGTCCCGTCATTGATTTTTTTCTTCGCCCCGCTTGCCAGCATCAACCAACGCATGCGCCGCGAGAAGGAGCATTTGCTGGCCGAACTTGGCGAGGATCAAAAGAGGATCAATGCCAAGCTGCATATCTCAGTGAACACCAAGAAATTCGCTGACCTCTCCGATCTGCGCACAGCGGTTTCCGCGCTCAAGGACCAACACGAAGTGGTTCAAAAACTGGCGACCTGGCCCTGGCAGTCGGATACATTGCGCAATTTGCTTGCCCCCTTGACCGTGCCTATCTTTGTGTATTTAATACAGAGATATTTAGGCACTCTATTTGGTTTTTAGAAAATCATTAAGTCTTTCCGCGCTAGGACAAAGTGACGCAAGTTTCTTAAATGGAGGCCCGTATGTTCGCAATCATCGTTGGATTGCTGGTCTTTGTACTTTTGGCTGTGATCCTTGGCTGGCTAACACTTAAAGCGTGGGGGGTGCGGCGTGGCTGGGTCAAATGGCTGGGTGCGCTACTGGCGGGGTTTTTCACGCTCGTATTCGCGTTACTGACCGTCCTCGGCACGATCGGCACGTATAAACTCTTCCGTGTGTACAACGTGGCCTTGCCGCAGGTGACCATGGATAGTTCATCAGAACAGATCGCCCGTGGGGAGCATCTGGCGGAAGTGCTGTGCGCGAGTTGCCATTCGCTTACCGGCGACCTGCCTCTGAGCGGTGGAAAAAACCTGAGCGATGATGCCGGCCTGCCGCTAGGTGATATTTATGCGCCGAACATCACGGCAGCGGGTGACATCAAAGACATGTCAGATGCGGAACTGTTTCGCCTCCTCCGCACCGGGGTGAATAAAGAGGGCCGCGCTACCAGCATGACGGCAATATTGGGCCCGCGCGCTTTGAGTGACGAAGATACTTCCGCAGTGATTGCTTTTCTGCGCCAATCGGCCGGGGTGGAGGGAGAGAGCCCCAAATTCAATCCGTCTATTCTGATGGCGTTGTTTGCAGGCGCGGGCTTAATTCCTCTGGATGTGCCGACAGCGGTAAACGCTGTGTCTGCGCCACCCAAAGCCGCCAACGCCGCATATGGTGAATACGTGCTGGCTTATATGGATTGCCAAAGCTGTCATGGCGTGAACCTCGACGGCAACGTGCCTCCGCCATATCCGCCAGCCCCAGACATCCGACCGATCCTATCCATATTGTCGTGGGAAGAATTTTTCAATCTGGTGCAGGCGAACGCTTCGGCTGCCCAGCCGGGCGAAGTCATGCCGTGGAAGACCCTCGCCAGGTTGGATGATGTGGAGCTTGAAGCGCTGTACCGGTTCCTGCACGAGTCGACGAGCAAGTAAGGTGTTGCAAAGTGCATGAATCTGGCCGACCTGTATACCAGGAAACGGAATGAGCGCCTTCGGCTAACGCCATTTGGCTATTCCATCCCCACCTTAAGCCTCGAGGAGAACTCGACACGCTAGTCCGAGGGCGGGCGAATCAAGCCGGTCGCGCCATTTTATCTTGGCAGCACTGGTAAATATGAAATCATTCTACAACATAACCTACCGCTATTTCCGCGCCCCATGGGACATCGGCCCGCGCAAGGAACTCGTTGAGCTGGTAGAAGGCGGACGCATCAAGCCCTGCCGCGCGATCGACCTAGGCAGCGGCACGGCGAGCAATTGTGTCTTTCTCGCCCAACGCGGTTTTGATGTGACCGGGGTGGACTATTCGCCCGCCGCGATTGAGTTGGGCAAACAGCGTGCGGTGGAAGCAGGGGTGTCGGCGAATTTCGTCGTAGATGACCTGACCAAGCTGAGCCACATAGCTGGCCCGTTCGATTTGCTGGTGGACTATGGCACGTTGGACGACCTGCGTCCTCCAGCCCGCGAGCTTTACACGGGTAGCATGCTGCCGCTTACTCGGCCGGGGAGCCTTTTCCTGCTTTACACCTTTGAGTGGCAGCCGCGCTGGTGGGAACGACCCTTCTTCTCCGGGTTAGCAATGGAGCCTGGCGAAGCAGAGCGGCGATTTTCTCCATATTTCGAGATTGAGCTAATTGTCCGGGAAACGGACTATTCGCGCTGGCCGGCGGGGTACGCAGTGTATTTGATGATGCGAAAATAAGCGTGCCGTGAACGTTCTTGATTATCTGGATTGAATCAATTATCGGCCCCTTGCATTTTTATTCGGGCAAGATTGGTTCGAATGTCCATGAGCTGCGCTTTTTGGGCGGGTTGTTCGGATTATAAGAATCCGATCGAATGGCCTTCTCTTAAAACCAATAACCGAACCTTCTAGGGAAACTAGCGGGGCAGCCTCTACAAAACGATTCCAAAATTCTCTTTCAACAGCAGAGTGTAATCTTCATGATTGGCAACACCCTTTTCTTCACGCCGACCATCCTTCGTAGCGATGAGCCGATTTTCTTCCAGCGTGACGCGGCCATTTGGCGTTGCGATGCTGACAATGCTGCCGCGCGTGAAGCTGGATTGAGGCGACGTTTGATGATGTAGACAGCCCGCCTCATAATCTGAGGGAAAGTTGCGCGGCTGCAAATCGAAGAAAAACTGGCGTTGCCACGACCCGTCATAATTTCTCTGCCAGGCGATGCAGCCTTCGGGCGTTTGCTCGAGCCGATAGGCCCTTATGCCCCGGACCTGCTCGTCGCTGTCTTCAAAATTCAATGGCTCAGTGAACGAATCACCGAAGCCGACATCTGCCAACCAGCGCGAAGGCTGATCAGGAAAGCGCACCAACAATACTAAATGATCAAACTCAATACCAAGTTTTCCCTCACGATTGAAAACGCGGGCGTTGAGATAGGTGATATCAAAGCCAATTTGCTTTAACAACCAGGCGAACAGGCCATTTAGTTCATAGCAAAATCCACCTCGCCTGCGTTCGATAATCTTGGTCCACAAAGAGATCTCGTCCAATTGAATAGTGCGGCCAAGTGGCACAATATCAAGGTTTTCAAATGGGACGGACAACATGTGCGCGAGTTGCAGGCCGCGCAGGGTCTCCAAATCAGTGCGCACGGGCGCGCTATATTTGATGCGGGCAAGATAGGTGCGAATGTCCATGAGCAGCGCTTCTTGGCTGGGTTTGTTCGATTTCTAAGACGCTTTGCAAATAGCCTAAGTTCTGATAACGAAAGCCGAGAAACTTACTCTAAGGATGCGGGATAGCCTGTTGTGTTCGGGCGCCTCAGTGAAGTATAACGGCACACTGGCGGCGCACCAACCTTTCCTCCTTATCATCCCTTGTGGGTCTATCATTTCTTTGCTTTCATCAACCAGCTGTCCATTCCTGGCTGGTTGCTCTGCTTGCTCATCATTGTTATTGTTGGCGCTGCAAATCACCTCGTTGCCTGGCAGCAGGGCAATCTCCCCTACGGCCGAATAAATGGTTATTTGACCACCGTAGGATTGTATATCGTGGTCATGCCATCCCTTTGGGCGTTTTTCACGGAGCGTGCCCACCGCGCTCTGACGGATTTCTTCCAGGGTAGTGGCAAGAGCCGCGCACAGGTGCAAGCCATCATCAGCGATTTCAATTCCTTGCCCGATTGGGAGTTTATTTTTTTGTTAGCGGTCGGCCTTTTCATCGGTTTTTCCATTTACTCCAATTTGACCGTGACAATGATTCCGCTATCCGCCCAGGTTTTACCCTCGCTCGGCTTGCTTTCATGGCTCTCCACCAATGGCACGATCGCTCCCTTGACAGGCCGCGCCGTGCGCCAGATTGTGCTCATCAGAAACCTTTATGCAGAGATGAAAGTGGATATCTTCAACCCCGGGCCCGTTTTTGTGCTTTCGCGTTATGCCTCATCGATCAGCATTACGATTTTAATAATTATGTATGGGTTTCAATCGATCGCATTTCCTGCCCTGCTCCTCACTCCGGTTGGCTTTCTATTTCAATTTCTGACCGTATTCTTGGCTCTGTCCCTATTTTTCATCCCGCTAGCCGGCATCAACAGAAAGATGCACATGGCCAAGGAGCGCTTGCTTTCCGAATTAAGTAAGGACTTGAAAGATGTGCAGCAACGTGCGCACCATTCGGTGGCCAGCAAAAAACTAGCGAAAATATCCGATTTACGCACCGCGGTGAGCGCGCTCAAAGACGAAATGGAAATGGTACAGAAAATCCGCAGCTCGCCCTGGCAGACGGAAACCCTGCGCAACCTGCTCACGCCTTTGCTAATCCCTGTCGTCGTGTATTTGGTACAGCGCTTCCTGGGAGGATTGTTCGGGCTTTAAATGTGCAGGCTACTAGCTATTAGTTCATAGCCAAATGAGGTTAAGGGTGGGGATAGAGCTGATTATTTTTGGGGGCATCCGGTAAGTAGAGCACCACGGCCGGGCTGCCCGGTTGCAACTCGTAACCTGGCGTATTGAGCGTGCCCACGCTGCCCTCGTAGTCCTGGCCATCCAGTGTAAATTTGTAGTAGATCTTCCAGGGATTGCGTCCATTAATGCGCACGTTGTAGTTTTGGTCAAGGCCGGTGATCTCCCCCTGAGTAGCCTGGCCAAGGCGCAAGACGTTCACAGCGTTCTGCGCCGTTTGGTAGCGCCAGTAAAGAACAGCCCCTCCACCGCCCAAAAAGAGCAAACCCAATGCAAGAAAAGGGATGCCTACAAATGCGGTGATGATGCCCAGCGTCAGTCCTCCGCCCACCATGGTAAAGATAAGGCCCAGGAGCAAAAAGATGGCCGAAGAGATGACCCAGCCATCCTTGCCCAACAAACGCCAGATATAGTTTTTGGAGATCTCGCGCGGCGGAGGCGGCGGCATTTGCAAACGGATGCCCTGCCTGCTTGTGGTGGTGGCTTCCGTCGTTTCGGCTGGGGCCGGAATCGTTCCACCGCAATTGCGGCAATTGGAGAGGAAGGCGGTGTAATTTGTGCCACACCAGGGGCAAACAATGGCCATAAGAAACCTTTATACCAAAAGTAACTGAGCTTAGCTAATTCTTTGAACTTTGGGCGATTGCCCAAACGCCAGCTACATCCGTGCGCCACTCGGGCAACAGAAGCGTGATGGCGATACGGTCCAAATGACTCAGGATAGTGAGCGCAATGGCCGTGTCCAGCCACCAACCCGCAAGGCCGGTGAGAAGAAGCAAGGCTGCGGCGGCAAAGAGAGCCAGCCCGGACAGCTTGGCGCTATAAGCATGGTAAGCAGGAGCGCGACGAAATTTAATGAGTGCGGGAATGTAGGAAATGAAATTAAGCCCCAACATGAGAGCCAGCAAGCCGCTATGTTCCACCAATACTTCACTATATGCGACCCACGTGCACCCCATGGCAAACAGGACAAAAATGGTATCTACAATGCTATCTATGCGGCGCATCTTCTCCGTTGCCACTCCGAGACGACGGGCCAGCATGCCATCTACAATATCGGAGAGGATGCCTGCGCCCAATCCGGCCACAAGCCAAAAGCCGCTCACGTCGCGCCACGCGGCAAAGAGCAAGATCGGGCCAAGCGCCAAACGAAAAGCGAGCAGCCCCCAAGGGAACCAGGCCAGGCGGGACATCCGGCCAGCATAGCAAGGGCGCCGCGCGGCGTCAAGCGCGAGCGTTTGACAGTGCCTGTACTCTACTATACAATTTAGTCGTGACTAAAACGAAAGGCGCGCCGAGCCGGGAACCGCTCTCACAATCCATTGAAGATTATCTGAAAGCCGTTTATGAGCTGACGCGTGAAGACGGGCGCGCCTCAACCAATGCGCTGGCCGATTACCTCAATGTGGCGCCCGCCTCCGTTACCGGCATGCTGCAAAAGCTGGCCTCCACCAAACCGCCCTTATTGGAATATCAAAAGCACCGCGGCGTGCGCCTAACACGGCAAGGCCAGAAAGTGGCCCTAGAGACCATCCGCCACCACCGGCTATTAGAGCTGTTCTTGCATCAGATGCTGGGCTACGAATGGCATGAAGTACACGAGGAGGCAGACCGGTTAGAGCACGTCATTTCGGAACAATTCGAAGAGCGCATTGCAGAAGCCCTAGGCGACCCGCGCACCGACCCACATGGCGATCCCATCCCGCGCCTGGACCTCAGCCTGCCCGATTCAACAGAAACGCCGCTCAGCGCCCTGCGTCCGGGGCAGCGCGCCCGGGTGACACGCGTGCGCGACACGGCGCCCGAATTGCTAAGGCACCTGAGGGAGCTTGGCGTGGTGCCCCAAACCGAGCTGGAAATCAGCGGCTATTCTGAATTCGATGGCAACCTGCACCTGCGCGTGCCAGGGAACAAAGAGGAGATCGTGCTCGGCCCGCGCATCACCAGCCAGGTGTACGTTGAATCTCTGTAGCGTTTTTACGTGCGCGGAGAAGAAGTCAATTTCGATGTACCCCGCAAGCTTATGGATTGATGTTCGGTTAACCAGGCGTCTCAAGGATTCTTCGCGGCGCTGAGGCCGCCTTCGGCGGCCACGCTGGCTCAGAATGACAGAGACGTTTCAAACTAATTGATAGGTTGATTTAGAAACAATCGAGTCAAGAATTCCTCGTCGGGCAGCGCCGCTGAAGGCGGCGCTAATCGCTCCTTCGCATTCGCTCAGGACGGCGCCTGCTCGGAATGACAAGATAGAAGCGGGCGCGCCAAACGACGCTGACCGCCCTCGCTCGGAATGACAAGATATAAGAGGACGCTGAGGCAGCCCCGGCAGCCACGCTGGCTCAGAATGACAGGTTGCGGGGGCCACAGAAAGTCCCTTGACAAGCTACAGGCTTTCGCCTAAAATTTAGCCTCCACTAAATTCTGATTTCGCCAAAGACAGCAGGTGGAACCAACATGCCAAAAAAATTATCTAGACGAGAATTCCTCAAAGCGGGCGCCTTAGGCTTAGCCGGCACCTTGGGGGTGGCGGCAGCGGGCAAATTGGCCAGCAACCCGCCTGCCAGCCATGGCCAGCATGACGGGCATTATGGCATGGATGGCCCCCATGGCATGGCCGGCCCCGTTGGAGAGGTTGATCACGAAAAGAACGGCTTCAACCCCAGCGAGCTGCTCACGGATTTTGATTACGGCAAGGTTTCGAAAATGGCGAGCGGGCAGAGGTTGCGCGAATATAAAATTTTGTCGCACAACAAAACCATCGAAGTAATGCCGGGAATTGATTTCGCCGCCTGGACTTTTAACGGACGCATCCCCGGCCCCACCCTGCGGGCCACGGAAGGGGACCGCATCCGCATCCATTTCACCAATGGCAGCGACCACCCGCACACCATGCATTTTCACGGCATCCACCCTTCGGAAATGGACGGGGTACCGGGAGCAGGCCCCGGCCTGATCGACCCCGGCAAGGAATTCATTTATGAATTTGACGCGTTGCCCTTCGGCCTGCATCAATATCATTGCCACGCTTTCCCATTAGCGCGGCACATTGCCAAAGGTTTATACGGCGCGTTCATTATCGATCCCAAAGAAGGGCGGCCGCGCGTGGACCATGAATTCGTGATGGTGATGAGCGGCTTCGATGTAGATTTCGACGATGCGAATGATTTTTACCAAGTGAACGGCATCCCCTTCCATTACCAACTGCATCCGATCCCAATCAAAGTCAACGAAACGGTGCGCATTTATTTGGTGAACATGCTCGAGTTTGATCTGATCAATTCATTCCACTTGCATGCCAATTTCTTCCATTACTACCCCACAGGAACCAGCCTGACCCCAACAGAATATACAGACACGATTATCCTAGGCCAGGCGCAGCGCGGCATCCTGGAATTTAGTTACAGCTACCCAGGCATCTATATGTTCCACGCCCACGTCACTGAATTTTCCGAGTTAGGTTGGTCCGGCCATTTCGACGTGCAACCATAAACCATAGAAATGGCTGAAAAGAAAAAGGAAACCCGCGGAGCGTTGCGCACCTTAGGTCTATTTCTGCTGCCAATCATTATCCTGGCGGGAGTGATCGCGTTATTCCTGAACACCGGCGGTGGAGTTCACTTCGCGGTGCCCGCCCCCATTGAAGATCTCACCATCGAACGCGTGATCCTCACCCGCTGGCACATTGAGATCGTAGTGCGCAATTCCGGGCCGGAGGATGTGACCATTGCCCAAGTGGTGGTGAATGAAGGAGTGCGCCCATTCAGCATGGAGCCCGAGTTCACCATCCCGCGCCTGGGCACTGCCAGCGTGCATATTGATTACGGCTGGGTGGAAGGCGAAGCCTACGTAATCACGATCTTCACCAGCAACGCCATTCCATTTAACGTGGAGATCCCAGTAGCCTTCGAGACGCCGCAGAGTTCCGGGGCCAATTTACTGGGCTTTACCCTGATCGGCCTATACGTTGGAGTGATCCCAATTTTTCTGGGCATCTTCTGGCTGCCGGCGCTGCGCAGGCTCAGCCACGTGTGGATGACCTTCCTCACCGCGCTTACAGCGGGCTTGCTGATCTTCCTGGGGGTGGACACTTTTGTAGAAGCGATCGCACAAACAGGCGCTGTTCCCAATCCCTTCCAGGGCTTTGGGCTGATCGCCATCGGCGGCGTGGGCATCTTCATGCTGCTGGCAGCCATCAGCCAGCGCGAAGCCAACTTGCGCCGCAGCGAAAGCGCCAAGCGTTTAGCGGTGGCCTATATGATCGCCTTAGGCATTGGGCTGCATAACCTGGGCGAAGGGCTGGCCATCGGCGCGGCCTACAACGTGGGCGAGATCGCTCTGGGCACTTTCCTGGTGGTGGGCTTCATCATTCAGAACATCACGGAGGGATTGGGCATCATCGCACCGATTTTGCGCGAGCGCACCTCTGTAAAGAATCTGGCGCTGCTGGGGCTGCTAGGCGGTGGGCCGGCCATCCTGGGCACCTGGCTAGGTGGGTTCTCTCCATCGGCGACGATGGCGGTCTTCTTCCTGGGCATCGGCACCGGCGCCATCTTCGAGGTAGTCTACGAAATCGCCAAGCTGCTGCAACGGGATACGGCCAAGCGCCCGGCCCCCATAGTGATTTTCTCAGGAGTGCTCTCGGGGATGCTGCTGCTGTGGGTGACGGGTTTGCTCGTCAAATAGTTCAAAAGCGTCCGACAAATCTCATTCTTGCACCCAAAGTAGAGATGCGCACAATTAGATAAGGCAATGTTAAGGGGGATAGTCTTATAATGCCCGCCGTGCTCCACACTAAGCCAAGGCTCTCCATCGTCACCTGCCTATATAAGGTGAACGAAAAATTCCTGAGGAAATGCCTACAGTCTATAGAGACACAAACATACAAGAATATCGAGCACATCTTTAACGACAGTTACTCTGATCCGGCTACTCTGAACATTATTCAAGAATATACAGACAGAAACAAAGATAAATATCCGATAAAGTTTTTCCAATCAGAACCACGGGGAGTAGCCTACGCGCTGAATAAGGCTTATCCGCATGCAACGGGGGAGATCATTCACTTTCTGCATGCCGATGATTACTACTACACCCAGCACGCGCTAGAAAAAGCAATCAGCTACTTTGATAAAAATCCAGAGATGGACTGGCTGACCGGTGACCTTTTAGTTGAGATTGAAGGCAAGTTAATTAAATTTCCAATGACTAAAATTTTATCGCTTAGCCCGCAAAAGGCGCTGGCCACGATGAATTGGATCTCCCATGAAAACACTTTCATGAAAACAGAGATGCTTGGGAAATACGGTGGCTTCAACGAAGACGTAAGGAGTCCCGTGGAGTACCGGCTCTGGCTGAGGATGATCAGAAAAGAGAAGGTATTTATTACGAAGGATATTTTTGCCGTGTATACCGTCCACAAGGGAAGCGCTTCATCGGGAAGTGCGCGGGCCTTGTTTAGAGGCTTGGCAGAGTGTGTGAAGATAATGTACAACGAGAAGATTTTATTTGGGGTCGGCCATAGAGAAGACACGCGCGTTTTCAAGAACCTGAAAGCCATCGCGAGCAGGGCAAAACTGGTGCTAAACAAGCTGGATTAACTTATGTGGTTTGCGGTATGTTTCTTTCAAATAGACTTGACAGATTAATCAACACTTCAGGGATTCCTCCCTTTCGCTTCGCTCAGGGCAGGCTCTGGGCACCGCCGCTAAAGGCGGCGCTAACCGCTCCTTCGCATTCGCTCAGGACGGCGCCCGCTCCGAATAACAAGATAGAAGCGGCGCGCTAGAGAGCGCCAAAACACCCAGCTTGACAAAAAGAACAATTGCAACTATATTTAGGCTCACCTAAATATAGTTGGGGCAGGAGGCGCCGGCAAACAGCGTAGGCCGAAAATGCAGTCAAATGGAGAGAATCCGCTCAAAACAGCGCTTAACCTGATTCGCGGCGGAAAGTCAAAAAAAGCGCGCCCAATCCTGGTTGAATTTTTGCGCGGCGAGCCCAATAATCCCCAAGCCTGGTTTTTACTTAGCTACACCCTTGATGATCCCCAGCGCAAACAATACGCATTATTGCAGGCCCTGCGCTTCGACCCTCAATTTGAGCGAGCGCAGGCTCGCTTGCAAATGTTGCGCGGCGAGGCAGGGCGCCCCTATACCGGGGAAATTTCGGCACCATCCGTAAAACCGCCAACACCTGCAAAAGCATCCGGTCGCATAAGATCTCGCCCTGCTCTTTTCACGGGGACGAAGAATACGGCGATACGCACCCGCGGGTTGACGAAATTCTACGGAAGTTTCCAGGCCCTGCATGGCGTCGATTTAGACGTGCGGCGCGGCGAAATTTTCGGGTTCCTCGGCCCCAACGGGGCGGGGAAAACCACCACGATCCGCAGTTTGCTGGACCTGATCCACCGCGATGGCGGGACGGTGGAGGTGCTGGGCATCGACCCGCAAAAAGATCCGGTGGCCGTGCGGCGGCGCGTGGGCTACATGCCAGGCGAGCTGCACCTGGACAACAACCTCACCGCCGAAGGCTTGCTGCGTTACTTTAACGATTTGCGCGGCCGGGCAGCTGATTGGAGCACGATCCGTAAATTGGCCGAACGCCTCGACCTGAAGCTCAAGCAACCCATTCGCAATCTTTCGCATGGCAACAAACAGAAAGTGGGCATTGTGCAGACCCTGATGCATCATCCCGAATTGATCCTCATGGATGAGCCCACCCAGGGGCTGGATCCGCTCATTCAGCAGGAAGTGTTGCATATGCTCAAGGAAGCACAAGCTGAGGGAGCCACCGTGTTCTTCTCTTCACACATCATCAGTGAAGTGGAAGCCGTAGCTAACCGTGTGGGCATTATCCGCGCCGGGCGCATGGTTGAGGTGGCGGACCCCAAGAGCCTGGGCAAACGCTCTTTGCACCGCGTGCATGTGCGCTTCAAGCAAGCGGTGGACAGCAACAAGCTAGCCAAACTGCCCGGGGTGAGGCTGCTTTCGCAAAACAACGGCACCGACCTATTCTTTCAGATCGAAGGCGAGATGGATGGGCTGATCAAGGCGCTAGCCGCCTACCCCGTCAGCAACTTCGCCACCGAACGTCCAAGCCTGGAAGAAATATTCCTGGCCTATTACGAAGGCAAATGAGATAAGAAATTTTTGAGGAGCTGACATGTTCACTGTTTTCAAGCACACATTATCCAGGTCTCGCGGGGCAATATTGGGCTGGGGCGTCACCCTGGCTTTACTAGGCATGCTGTTCGTGCCCTTCTACGACAGCATTGCGGTAGATGCGGAGGCCTGGGAGCAGCTGATGGAGGTTTATCCTCCCGAGATCATGGCTTTTTTCGGGGACACCTCCTTTACCACCCCAGAGGGTTTTCTCTCCATAGAGTATTTTTCGTACATGCCGCTAGTGGTGGGTGTCTTTGCGATACTGGCGGGCAGCGGCATGCTGGCAGCCGACGAAGAACGCGGTGTGCTGGACCTGATCGCCGCCCAACCTGTCAGCCGCGCGGGCCTATTTGGAGGGCGCTTATTCAGCCTGCTGGTTTCCCTCATCATTATCGTTGCAATGGGATATGGCGGCATCATAGCCTCCACGACCTACTCCGTGATGGAACTGGACGCCGTTCAGGTGCTCGTGCCCTTCGCCTCAATGTTTGCGCTGCTTGTGTTCTTCGCTGGTCTTGCTTTACTGCTCAGCATGATCTTTCCCTCCCGGCAATCCGCGTCTATGGTGGCGGGCATCGTGCTGGTGGCAGGCTTTTTCATCAATGGTTTGTCCAACTTGAACGACAGCCTAGCCAGCATCAACCGGCTGTTTCCACTGACTTATTACCAGAGCTCAAATTGGACCGAGGGTTTAGAGCTCGGCTGGTTGCTGGGCCTTCTGGGTGCCGCGCTGTTCTTTATGCTGTTAGCTTTGTGGCGCTTTCTGGGCCGCGATATCCGCGTGGGCGGCGAAGGCGGCTGGAAGCTGCCGCGCTTGCGCTTAAGGCGCGCTAATCACGCACAATGATCCGCATAGAGCGGCGCGATCCTCGCGCCGCTCTATTATTCCCGCGAATGTTCGCTTGGGCGTACGCTGTATACTTGCCCGGGTGAATTACCAAACGATTTTCTTCGATCTAGACGACACACTCTATAATAAAGAAAGCGGCGTGTGGCAGGCGGTACGGGCGCGTATCGAGATGTACATGCACGAACGCCTGGGCATTCCCTGGGCCGATATTCCGGCCCTAAGAAATGAGTATCTGCAAAATTATGGCACCACACTGCGCGGATTATCCACCCGCTATCAAATCGATGTCGACGATTATTTAGTCTACGTTCACGATGTGCCAATAGAGGACATGATCCCTGCAAATCCTGAACTGGCCGAAATGCTGGCACGATTGCCGCAGCGCAAATGGGTGTTCACCAATGCCAGCCTGGCGCATGCCCGCCGCGTCCTCTCCGCCCTGGGCATAAGCGCCCAATTCGATGGCATCCTGGACATCCACGCCATGGCTTATCACAGTAAGCCGGATGCCGGTGTTTACCGGCTGGCGCTGGAGACAGCCGGCGAACGGCAAGCATCGCACTCATTGTTCATCGACGACCGCTGGGCGAACCTGGAACCGGCGAAAAAGATGGGCGCGGGCACGGTACTGGTGGGCAACAGCGAACCTTACCCAGCTGCCGACCGCTGCATCGCACGCGTCGAAGACCTCCTGGTGGCTTTGCCCTCACTGGTAGAATAAACCAAATGGCCGAGGACCAGGACCTGATCTTCACGCCGTGCCTGCGGCCTTGCTGATAGAGGGGTCTTCCTTTCCACGATTTATTCCTTTCTCATCAATCTATGTTAAGCTTGCTGCTGGACTTTAACCAATTTCCCCCACCGACCCTGGACATAAAAACATGAAATCAAATAGACCTCTTTACATCATTTTTGGGCTGCTGGCCATATTGACACTCTGCGTCTGCGCGGCATCGGCCACTCTAATCGGCTACTTCGCCGCCCGCGACATCAGCACAGTTTTTCAAAATCCTTCGTCCCTGTTCGAAGGCCAAATCACCCAGATCCCCCCAGCGGTTGAAACCCAAATTCCTTTGGGCGACGAAGTGGACTTGCAAAATCTCTTCACCCCCGTTTGGGAAAGCCGCCAGCACTTGCAAGAAGAGTTTGTCGAGCAGCCGGTGGATGAGGCCAAGCTCGGCCAGGGTGCTTTGGATGGTTTGAAGCAATTCCTGGAAGGCTACGGAGTGAACCTGGATCATTTGCAGGCCGGTGCAGATGCACCCAGTGCGGCTAGCCTCTCCGAGCAAGCCGGCACTCCCCAAGAAGCCGCTTCCTCTTTTGAGCCCTTCTGGGAGGCCTGGCGTAACGTGCAATATGGCTCGCTTGGCATCGTTACCACCTACGAAGATTTGATGCGCGCCTCGCTGCGCGGCATGGTGGATGCACTGGGCGACCCTAACACGCTTTACCTGGATCCTTTTCAGCTGCAGCAGGCCGAGCTCTCTCTCGAAGGAGAATACGAGGGTATCGGTGCCTGGGTGGACACCACCACGGAATACGTAACCATCATCGCCCCCATGGAAGGCTCGCCTGCTGAGGAAGCCGGCTTGATGCCGGGGGATTTGGTTTTGGCCGTGGATGGGCAGGATATGACCGGCGTGCCCGGAGATGTGGCCATCAGCCACATCCTCGGCCCGGCGGGGAGCACGGTGGTGCTAACCATACAACGCGAGGGCGAACCTAAGCCTTTCGATGTTTCGATTGTGCGCGAGCATATCGTTGTGCCCAGCGTGCAAAGTGAAATGCTGGACAACAACATCGCCTATGTTCAATTTTTTACATTCGGCTCTGAAAGCGACGAAGAGCTTCACGCGGCGCTGGAAGATTTGCTCGCCAAGAACCCGAGCGGCCTGATTTTGGATCTGCGCAACAATGGCGGCGGGTATGTGGATACTGCCATCGCAGCCACCTCGGAATTCATCAAAGATGGCGTGATTTTTTATGAAGAGTATGGAGACGGCAGCCGCGAAACCTATGAGACCCTCTCGGATGGCATTGCCACCGACATCCCCATGGTCGTGCTGGTGAACCAGGGCTCAGCCTCGGCCTCTGAAATTCTGGCGGGCGCGGTGCAAGACTACGAGCGTGCCTTGTTAGTCGGCGAAACCACCTTCGGCAAGGGTTCGGTGCAGATCACCCTGCCCCTTTCCAACGGGCAAGGGGCCCTGCACGTGACCATCGCCAATTGGCTCACGCCGCTTGAGCGCCTTATCCACGGCGTGGGTTTGGTGCCTGATGTAGTAGTGGCGCTGACGGAAGAAGACGCACAGGCGGGGCTCGATCCGCAATTGGAGAAAGCCATCGAGGTGCTGAGCACGGAAATTAGCGGAAACTGAT
>Ga0214473_10004153_pt1 | contig 17426 bp, 19 predicted proteins | sample RVTome_7_FD_203509 | JGI IMG/M metagenome (GOLD analysis project Ga0214473, IMG submission 203509) | Soil microbial communities from uranium-contaminated site in the Upper Colorado River Basin, Wyoming, United States - RVT98D197 | ecosystem: Environmental > Terrestrial > Soil > Contaminated >... | reverse complement strand
TCACCTCCCTTTCCGTTCGTCAGCGGATGAATCTCCCTTCGCCTCCCCCGCGGGCGGGGGCACGAGCGCCGCGAGCGCGAGCGCCTGCGCCTGGGCCTTCGCGAGGAGGAACTTGGCGGTGTCCTTCGTCGGGAACCCGGACTCGAGCGCGAGGCCGAGCGCCTCCCGCGCCGCCTTCCCGATCAGGAACGGGACGGTGAACGCGGTCGGGTACTCGACGAACACGGACAGGTTCAGCGCGCCGCGGACCGCGCCCTCGACCTGCGCGCGGACCTTCACGTCGTCGACCGCCAGGACGTCGGGCCGGTACACCTGGCCGGCCTCGTACGCGCCCCGGAGGTCGAGCCCGACGATGAGCGGGAAGATCTCCAACCGCGTGAGGACGGAGGCGACGTCCCGGGGGATCTTGGCCCCGGCCTTCACGAGGAGCTTGTCCGCCTTGATGATGACCTTGCCCTTCTCGATCGCCGCCGGGACGCCGGCCTTCTGGAGGTCCCCGACGATCGGGCCGGGCTTGAACGGCGTGTCTCCCCCGCGGACCCAGATGTCCGCCGGGGCGACCTCGCCGCCGCGCGCGGGCGCCGCGGATTTCGTCGCCTCGAGCTCCTTGAACAACCGGAACGGGTTCAGCTTCGTCGTCACGACGGCCGTCTGGCCCTGGAGGGACGCCGCGAGGTCCCCGAGCCCCTTCCTGTCCGCCCCCGCGCGCTCGAGTGCGATCCGGAGGAGCGTGTTCTTCGCGACGCGGAGGTCCGCCTTCCCGCGCAGGCGGCGGCGCATCGCCTGGAACTGCTGCGCGGGGATGCCGCCGACGTTCACGATGCCGACGACGGACGCGTCCCGCATCGCCGCCGCGAGGGCGTCGACCTCCGCGGCCTTCGCCGGGTTCACGTGCGCGGTCGGCATCAGAGGCACCTCACGGCGGGGCCCATCGTCGTCTTCACGAACGCGGACCGGATGCTGAACTTCCCCCGCTCGAGTTTGGCGGTGACGCGCTGGAGGAGGAACTCGAAGTTCGCCGCCAGGTCCTCCGGGGGCATCGTGCGCGTCCCGATCGCGGCGTGGAACGTCCGGTTCGCCTTCGACCGGACGCGCACGGTGTTCCGCATCGAGCGCACGAGGCCGGACGGGTCCGCAGTGGGCGGGATCGGGCGGGGCATCTTCCCCCGCGGGCCGAGCGCCTGGCCGAGCCGCTTCCCGATCACGGGCATCAGCGGCGCCTCCGCGATGAAGAAGTCGAACTCCTCCGCGAGGTCGCGTGCCTTCCGCTTGTCCCCCGCCAGGTCCTCGAGCTGGTCCGGCGTGATCACGCGGTCGACGACGTCCTTCACGCGGAACGCGAGCTCGCCGCTCGCGAAGACGCACACCTTGATGGGCTTCCCCCGCCCCTTCGGGAGGACGACCTCCTCGTCGATCCGGTTCTTCGCGACGCTGAGGTCCACGTCCCGCAGGTTGATCGCGACCTCGACGGTCTCGGGGAACTTCCGCTCGGGCGCGGACTCCACGGCCTTCTTGATCGCTTCGATCGTCTTCGCGTCCGCCATGCGCGGACCACCTCCCGTAGTGCTTGGCGCAACGCGCCTCCTACAGTGGGAGGCCGACGAGAATCGCGGGGGTATATGAGGGTTTGGCTCCGAAGCGGGCTCCGCGCTCGACCCAACGCCGTCAGCCGAAGGCTTAAGTATAACTCTGATTATCTTTTCTATAGGTGCCGTAAAATGGCGGAGACCGTCGGGAAGGTGCGCCGGGTCGGGGGGTCCCTCATGGTGACGATCCCCTCCGAGGTAGCGACCGCCGAGGGAATCCGGGAGGGGACGACGGTCCAGCTCCGGATCGCGAAGCGGCGGCGGAGCGCGTTCGGGGCGGCCCCCGGATTCGCCCCCTGGCGGCACGAGGACGACTGGGGACATGACTAGGTACGTCGTCGACTCGTTCGCATGGGTCGAGTACCTCGCCGCCACGCCCCTCGGCGCAAAGGTCCGGGGAATCGTCGAGGACGAGGGCAACGAGATCTTCACGTCCGCGCTCTCCGTGAGCGAGATCGTGAGCCGGGCCCATCGGGAGGGACGCGGGGGCCGCCGTGTGGGGGAGCTCGTCGAAGGCGCCAGCGTCGTCGTCCCCATGGACTTCACGTTGGCGGTGAGCACGGGACTCGTCCACGCCGAGGTGCGACGCAAGGTCCGGGATTTCCCCTATGGCGATGCCGCCGTCCTGGCGGCGGCGAAGAGGCTCCGGGCCCGAATCCTGACGGGCGACCCGCACTTCCGGGGAATGGAGAACGTCGAGTTCCTCGCCTAGGGAGTCAGCCGGCGAGCTGCTTGTCGTGCTTGCCCGCCTTGATCTCCGCGATCATTTCCTTCGGCGGCTTCCCCTCGACCTTCACGCCCATGGACACGCACGTGCCGACGATCTCCATCACGCGCCGCTTCAGGTCCCTCCCGCCGAGGGTGTCCTGCTTCACGTCCGCGATCTTCAGGATCGACTTCAGGGTGATGCTCCCGACCATCGTCTTCCCGGCCTCGCCGCTCCCCTTCTCCGCGCCGATCTCCTTCAGGATGAGCGCGGACACCGGCGGCGTGCCGACCTCGATCGTGTACGACTTCGTCTTCGGGTCGATGACGACCGTGACGGGGACTTTCATCCCCTCGAACGGCTTCGTCCGCTCGTTGATGTCCTTCACGACCTGGAGGATGTTCAGGCCGTGGGGGCCGAGGGCGGGGCCGAGGGGCGCGCCCGCGGTCGCCTTGCCGCCATCCACGAGGACGGGGATCTTGTCGACCATGCGGGGCGCCCCACCGGCGGACGCGATATAAAGGTTTGGACGCGGGGCGGCCCAGGGAGACCTCCCGGCGCCGCTACCTCTCGTCCTTCTCCTTCTCGATCACGCGCACGTGGTCCCCACGCACCGTGATCGGGATGGGCACCATCGCCTCGAACAGCTCGACGGTGATCTCCTCCTTCGCCTCGTCGATCTTCTGGACGCGGGCCTTCTCGCCCTTGAACGGCCCCGCGACGAGTTCGACGATGTCGCCCTCCATGATCCCGCTGACGATCGGCTTCGGGGTGAGGAAGTGCTCGATCTCCTGCAGGCTCGTCTCGCCCCGCGCGATGCCCCGCGCGCGCCGGATCCCGCGCACGACCTCGTCGAGCCGGTCCGGGTTCATGCTCTCGACGAACACGTAGCCGCGGATCGTGGCGGGGGCGAGGACGGAGAAGACGCCGATGTCCCGCTCCTTCGCGCGCGCCGCCAGGCTGTCCGCGACCGTCCGCTCGTGGCCGATGCTCGTCTTCACCGCCATGACCGCGGGCCGCGCGCTGGCGGTGATCGACACCTTGTCCGCCGCCGCGGGGTCCCCCGACGACGTGCCGGTGACGACGACGTTGACCTTGTCCCCGTACCGCGCGCCGCGGGGGCAGGTCACGACGAGCGTGAGCTCCCGGGACCCGCCGCTGATCAGGCGGAACTCCTTCTCATAGATCTTCGTGAACGTGACGTCCCACGGCTTGTCCTCGACCCCGTGGACCTTGACGGTCCACTCCGGCAGCTCCGCCTCTTGAGTCCCGTACAGCAGGTCGACCCGCAGGCGGATCGCGTCGTCGTCGCGGCCCGTGTTCGTCACCGCGAGCTCGAAGTCCTGGCTCGTCCCGGCGGTGAGAGACGTCGCGTCCGACCCCTTGAGCGCGACCTTGACGCCGAACGTCCCCGGCGCGACCGGCGCGGGCGGCGGGGCCTCGGGCGGCGGAGCGACGGGGGGCGGAGCCTCCGGCGGTGGGGGCGACTCCTGCTTCGGGAACCCCTCGAGAAGTCCCATCGTCGTCACCTCACCCGAACAGGCCCTTCAGCCACGGCCCGCCGTACGTGAAAATCAGGTAAATCAGGAACCCGACGGCGCCGATGATCAGGATGCCGAGGGCGGTGAGGGAGACGACGCGGCTGTACTCGTCCTTCGTCGGCCTCCGCGCCATCTGGAGGACGCGCCCGTATCGCCCCTTGCCGAGGCGCTTCGCCCGCTCCTCGATCCGCTTCTGGATCTCCCATGACCGCTCGACGATCCCCGTCGCCATCTACCGCACCGTGTCCACGCCGACTCCCGCGGCCTTCCGGCCCTCGCCCGGGCCGAAGATCTGCTTGCTCTTCACGCCGGTCAGGATCACCATGCACCGCATCTTGTGCTGAAGCGCGGGGTCGATCGCCGCACCCCAGATGATCCGCGCGTTCGGGGAGACCTTCGCCTGGACGATCTCCGCGGCCTTCTCCGCCTCGCTCACGGTCATGTCCGCGCCCCCCGTGACGTTGATCAGGGCGCCGGTCGCCTGGGAGATGTCCACGTCGATGAGCGGGGAGTTGATCGCCTCCTCCACGGAGTCCTCCGCGCGGTTGTCGTCCTCGCCTTCGCCGAGGCCAATCATCGCGACGCCCCCGCCCTTCATGATCGTCTTGATGTCGTTGAAGTCGAGGTTCACGAGGCCCGGCTTCGTGATGACCTCCGTGATCCCCTTGATCCCGCGCATCAGGACGTCGTCCGCGACCTTGAACGCCTGGTTCAGCGCGAGGCGCGGGACGAGCTGGAGGAGCTTGTCGTTCGGGATCACGATCACCGTGTCCGAGAAGTTCCGGAGGCGGTCGAGCCCGTACTCCGCGTTCTCCCAGCGCACGACGCCCTCCGCGCGGAACGGCCACGTGCAGATGACGACCGTGAGCGCGCCGAGCTCCTTCGCGATCTGGGCCACGACCGGGGCGCCGCCGGTGCCGGTGCCGCCGCCGAGGCCGCAGGTGATGAAGACGAGGTCCGCGCCCTGAAGGGCCTTCCGGAGGTCCTCCTCGGCCTCCCGCGCCGCCTCCTCCCCGATCTGGGGGAGGGCGCCCGCGCCGAGGCCGCGCGTGGACCGCCGGCCCAGGAGGATCTTGTGCGGTGCCCGGACGATCAGGAGGTGCTGCGCGTCCGTGTTGGCGGCGTACATCTCCGCCCCGACGACGCCCGCCTCGACGAGGCGGTCGATCGTGTTCGTGCCGCCGCCGCCGACGCCGACGATCTTGATGTTCGTGCGCAGCCCCGCCAGGATCCGCTCGAGCTCCTGGTCGTCCGCCCCGAACCCGGCCGTCGGCGACCCCGCGGACGGCTCGTCCGTCGCGCGCGTCAGAACCTCCCGAACGATGGAATCCATCGGATTGCCTCCGCCGCAAGAGCCTGCAGGCTACGGCTGAGGGGCCACGTAACCTCCGAATCCTTAAAAGCCTTTGTGCGCGGCGGCGGGCGTGTCACTCGGTCACAGTGCCTCCGCGCCACGGGAGGGACGGGGCCGGTGTCACCGCCGGGCATGACAACCTTCTTATCGCTCCCGCCCCGTGCGCCGGGCGACGTGCCGATCAACGCGGACCGAATCCGGAAGCTCATGGACCACGGCCTGACGGAATATCAGGCCCGCGTGTACCTGACCCTCCTCGACCTCGGGACGGCGACCGCCTCGCAGGTGACGCCCCACGCGCGCGTCCCGCGGACGCGGATCTACGCGACGATGTCCCAGCTCCACGAGAAGGGGCTCGTCGAGATCATCCCGGAGACGCCCCTGCGGTACCGGGCGGTCCCGTTCGTCCGGTACCTCGCAAAGACCGTCGGCGAGCTCCGGGAGCGCGCGGTCGCCCTCGAGCGGAACGTCGAGGCGATCGGGAAGGAGTTCGCGGTCGTGGGCGAGGTCGCGCCGGAGGAGAAGGGCCGGTTCGAGGCGATCTACGGGCGGCGGAACGCCCGCGAGCGGCTGATCAAGATGTACGAGAGCGCGAAGTCCTCGTGGATCGGGATCGGCACGACCCGGAGCCCGGGCCGCGTGATGCGCGGCTTCGGGGACTTCATCACGGACGGCGCCGCGAAGGGCGTCCGCTTCCGGTTCGCGTTCCCCGTCACCCCCGAGAACCTGAAGGACGTGCAGAAGCTCGCGAAGTACGCGGAGATCCGGAGCGTCGACTTCTACGTGCCGATGTACATGCACGTGGTGGACGCGCGGGAGTTCATCATGTCCCACCCGATCCCGGACGACGACTCGTTCTACCGCGGGGACGACATCTGCATCTGGACGGACGACAAGGCGCTCGCCCAGGCGATCTCGAACATGATGGAGAACGCGTGGAAGGTGGGGCGGACGGTCGACACGCCCGCGGAACCCCCGCGGTGATCACTTCGCGGCGCGGGCCCTCGGCGCCCGGCCGCGCGGCGTGGACGGGACCGCGACGGGCCCGCCGCCGATGTACCGGAACCGGTTCCGCAAGGTGACCTCGCTGACGCCCGCGACCTTCGCGACGAGCTTCTGCGGGCGCCGCTCCCCGCACGCGAGGCACGCGAGGTAGATGGCCGCCGCGCTCGTGCCAATCGGGGACACGGAGAGGGACCCGTCGTTGTCGTCCATCTGCTTGAGGAGCCGGAGGGCGTGGCGTTGCACCCCGGCGCTGAGGCGCAGCTCGCTGCAGAAGCGCGACACGTAGTCCGCGGGCTTCGCCGGCGGGACCCGCAGGGTGAGCGAGCGCGCGAGGATCCCGTACGACTTCGCGATCTCCTTCTTCGGCACGGCCGTCGCGGCCTGGATCTCCTCGAGGGTCCGCGGGACGCCGCCCAATCGGCACGAGGCGTAGACCGCGGCGGCGACCATGCTCGAGATCTTCCGGCCGCGCAGGAGCCCCCGCTCCAGGGCCTTCTTGGAGAGGAAGCCGGCCTGTTCCTTGAGCGCCTTCGGAAGGCCCAGGGCGGAGGCGGCGCGGTCGAGGGCGACCATCGTCTCCGGCAGGCTGCGCTCCCCCGGGCGGGAGTGGCTGCTGTGCCGCTGGAGCTTCCGCATCCGGAAGTACTTCTCCCGCTCCCGCATCGGGATCGGGTTCCCGCGGCTGTCCCGCGACGTGATCGGGATCACCGTCGTGAGGCCGATCGACTGCCCGGTGTACCCGCGGGGCGCGCCCGTCCGCGCGAGGCGGTCGTTCTCCTCCGCGCTGAAGGCGTTCCATTCCGGGCCCGGGTCGATCGCGCCCTCGCTGATCACGAGCCCGCAGGAATCGCACACGACCTCGCCGCGGAGCTCGTCCCGGACGAGGTGCGCGCTGTCGCACTCCGGGCAGGTCGAGACCTCGTCGAGCACGGGCCTCTTCGACGTCCGGAGGAGGGGTGGCATCTGCATCGCGGCGACCCCGGGAGGGTATCAGTTATAACGGACTTATAAGTGTTGGTGTCACGGGTCCGGGGGACACCCCCCGCGGGGGGGTCGTTCGGCGGCCCTAAGTCACGACGAACTCGTCCAGGAGCGGGCCCAGCCGGACGGTCGGCCGTCCCTGCGCATCCGCGATGACCTGCTGGGCGGGGGGCTCCGCCCGGTACGCGGGGATGCGCTCCTCGAGCCGGTCCTCGAACGTCGGGAGCAGGGGATTCTGGTAGAAGACGCCGATTGGGATCGCGTCGCCCCATTCGGCGCCGCGCTTCATCGCTTCCAGCTTCTTCCCGTCCGCCTCCTCCGGCGTCCGCACGAGGGGGTCGTGGCCGCGCTCCTCGAGCTTGTAAATCCGCGGGAGCGGCTTCCCCGCCGCGGCGCGGTCCAGGCCGCCGAACCAGTCCTTCGTGTTCAGGTTGTTGTACGTCGGGCACGGCTGGAGGACGTCGACGAACGCGTAGCCGCGGTGGCGGACCGCCTTCAGGATCAGGTCCTTCAGGTGGCGGATGTCGAACGCGTACCCGCGGGCGACGAAGGTCGCGCCGGAGGCGAGGGCGAGCCAGATCGGGTTCACGGAGTCGTTGATGTTCGGCTTCGGGAGGGACTTCGTCTTCACGCCGAGCTTGAGCGTCGGGGACGCCTGTCCCTTCGTCAGCCCGTACACGCCGTTGTCGTGGATCACGTACGCCAGGTCGAGGTTCCGGCGGCCCATGTTCACGAAGTGCCCGGCGCCGATTCCCATGCCGTCCCCGTCGCCGCCGACGGCGACGACCTCGAGCCCGGGGTTCGCGATCTTCACGCCGGACGCGTACGGGAGCGGCCGCCCGTGGAGCGTGTGCGCCGCGTACGCGTTCAGGTAGTGGGGCGTCTTCCCGGAGCACCCGATGCCCGAGATCACGGCGATGTTGTGCGGCGGCACCCCCAGCTCCGCGAGGGCCATCTGGACCGCCTTCAGGATCCCGAAGTCCCCGCACCCGGGGCACCAGTCGTTGTGGACCTCCGTCTGGAAGTCCGCGACCTTCAGCACCTGCTCAGACGCCACGGCGCAACACCTGCCTCTCGGGGGCCTTCCGCTCGAGCACGGCCTTCAGGGCGTCGCGCAGCTCGTTGCACGACATCGGTCGGCCCGTGAACTTCACGATCTGGTGGGTGGCGGCGACGCCCGTCTTCTCGCGGAGGAGGCCGGCGAGGGTCGCCTCGTAGTTCATCTCCACGTCGACGATCCGCTTGCGGTTCTGGAGGAGCTTCGTCGCGAGGGCCTCGGGGAACGGGCTGAAGAGCCGGAACTGGAGGAACCCGATCTTGTACCCCTCCTTCCGGAGGATGTCCATCGCGTCGAGGAGCGGTCCCTTCGTCGATCCCCAGGAGACGACGACCGTGTCCGCCTTCGGGTCCCCGTGGTACACGACCTGGTCCTCCGGCGGGATCTCCTTCAGCGCGAGGTCGAGCTTGCCCTGCCGCTTCTCCATCATGAGGATGCGGAGCACGGGGTCCTCCGTGATGTGGCCGAGCTCGTCGTGCTCGTCGCCCGTGTTCCAGAAGACCGTGCCGGGCATGCCGAACACCGCCCGGGGGCTCAGCCCGTCCCGCGTGAACTGGAACCGGCGGTAGCCGCCGTCCTCCTGCGGCTGCGCGAGGACGCCGCGGTCGATCCGCAGCCCGTCCATCTTCGGGTAGGGAACCGTCTGGCTGTTGTTCGCGAGCGCCTTGTCCACGAGGTGGATGACCGGCGTCTGGTACCGGTCCGCGTAGTTGAACGCCTTGGCGGTGTCGTAGAAGCACTCCTCGATGTCGCCGGAGGCGAACACGATGCGCGGGGAGGTCCCGTGCCCCGCGTGGAGCGCGAACCGCAGGTCGCCCTGCTCGTGCCGCGTCGGCATGCCCGTGCTCGGCCCCGCCCGCTGCCACAGCGTGATCACGACCGGCAGCTCGTTGATCGCCGCCCAGCCGATGCCCTCCATCATCAGGCAGAAACCCGGCCCGGAGGTGGCCGTCGCGGTCCGGGCGCCCGTCAGCGCGGCGCCGTTCGCCATCGTGATCGCGGCGATCTCGTCCTCCGTCTGGACGACGACGACCGAGTTCCCGTCCTCCTTCAGGACGGCCGCCTCTTCCTCCTCCGGCTCCGCGGCGGTGGAGGCGGTGGGGAGGGTCGCGTTCGCCTCGAGGTACTCGGACTCGTCGCTCGCGGGCGTGATCGGGTAGTACGTCTGGAAGCGGCACCCGCTCAGCATCTTCCCGAGGCCGACCGCCTGGCTGCCGTTCAGGTAGACGCGCTTGTCCTCCGCGGGGACCGGCGCGAGGCGGTGGGAGAAGCCCTTCCCGTACCGCTCCCGCGAGAAGTCGTACGCGAGCTGCGCGCCGTAGACGTTCATCTCCGCGACCTTCGCCTTCGCGCGGAACTGGTGGCGCACCGCCCGGGCGATCTGCTCGAGGTCGTACTTCAGCAGGCCGAACGACCCGGCCACGGCGAACACGTTCACCATCCGGGCGAGGGAGCTGAGCTGGTCGACCCCGAACTTCTTCTGCACGTCCGCCAGGAAGTCCGCCATCGGGATCGGACGGAGCTGCGCGCCCCGCGCGGCGGCGGCGTCCAGGGCGTCCTGGACGGTCTCCCCGAGCCCGCGCGCCATCAGGTACGCCAGGAGGTCCTGCTTCACGCGCGCCTCCAGGGTGGGGACGTCCGCGACCTTCGTCTTCACGGTGTCCGGGTCGTAGACGATCGCCCCGTTGGCGGTGACGGATTGCGCGTGGCGGAACACGGTCTCCGCGTCGAACGTCGCGAGCAGGTTGATGTGGTCGAAGTGGGACCGGACGGGACGCTCGGAGACGCGGATGTTGAAGTAGCTGTGCTCCCCCATGATGTTCGAGTAGTACTCGCGCTTCCCGAACACGTGCAGCCCGCCGTACGCGCACGCGCGGCCGAAGATGTTCGCGCTGGAGTCCACGCCGCTGCCCTGCGCGCCGCCGATGACCCACGTCATCTCGTTCTTCGACATCGCTCACTCGCCGTCGGTCGAATCCCCGCGTCCGTCCCCGTTTCCACCACGCCGTTCGCCTTTATCTGTGATTCTGTAACCGCGGATGTCCACACCGCGCGTTTTCATCCTTGGCCCGTGAGCGCGGCGGTGTCGATCTGCGCCCGCTGCAGGCGCCCGCTGTAGTCCACGTACACGGTCTTCACGTACGTGAACTCCTCCATCATCGTGAACCCGGCCTCGCGGGTGTCCGTCGGCCCCGTGCTCTTGATGCCGCCGAACGGCATCTGCACCTCCGCGCCGATCGTCGGGGCGTTGACGTACGTGATGCCGGCCTCGAGATCCTGCATCGCGGAGAACGCGCGGCGAACGTCGTTCGTGTAGATCGAGGACGAGAGCCCGTACTCCACGGAGTTCGCGACCGCCACGGCCTCCGCGTAGTCCTTCACCTTGATCACGCTGAGGACCGGCCCGAAGATCTCCTCCATCGCGAGCCGCCGGTCCGGCCGGACCTCGAAGACCGTCGGCTCCAGGAAGAAGCCGCGGTCGTACGCGCCGCCGCGGAGCTTCTTGCCGCCGGCGAGGAGCCGGTCTCCCTCCGCCTTCCCCACGTCGATGTACGCCAGGACCTTCTTCTCCTGGTCCGCGCTCGCGACGGGGCCCACGTCCGTCCTCGGGTCGAGCGGGTCCCCGACGCGGAGCTTTTTCACGCGCGCGACGAGGCGGCCGACCAGCTCGTCGTACACCGCGCGGTGGACGATCAGGCGGGACGTGGCGGTGCACCGCTGCCCTGCGGTCCCGAAGGCGCCGAAGACGACGCCGTCCATCACGAGGTCGAGGTCCGCGTCCTCCATCACGAGGATCGGGTTCTTGCCGCCGAGCTCGAGGCCGGCCTTGATCATCCTCTCCGCGGCGGCCTTGTACACCGCCCTCCCCGTGTCCACGCCGCCCGTGAAGGAGATCGCGCGGACGTCCGGGTGGCGGATCAGGGCGTCCCCGGCCGTGGAGCCCGGGCCGACGAGGAAGTTGAACACGCCGGGCGGGAGCCCCGCCTCCTCGAGGACCTCCGTGAACTTCGCGCCGCACAGGGGCGTCAGGGACGAGGGCTTGAACACGACCGTGCACCCCGCGATCAGGGCGGCGCCGCTCTTCCATCCGGGGATCGCGATCGGGAAGTTCCACGGCGAGATGAGCGCGACCGGGCCGACGGGGATCCGGATCGAGAGGCACAGCTTGTCCGGGAGCTCCGAGGGGACCGTGTAGCCCATGAACCGGCGACCCTCCCCGCTCGCGTACTCGTAGAAGTCGATCGTCTCCTGGACGTCCCCGCGCCCCTCCGCGATCACCTTGCCCATCTCGGTCGTGACGACGCGCCCGAGCTCCTCCTTGCGGCGGCGGAAGATCCGGGCGGCGTCGAGGAGGAACTCCCCGCGCCGGGGCGGCGGGGTCTTCTTCCATCGCTCGATCGCGGCCTTGGCGGCTTTCACCGCGGCGGCGACGTCCTCCTTCGTGGCCTGCGGGAACGTCGCGAGGATCTCGCCCGTGGCGGGGTTCGTCGTCTCGAGCCGCTTCCGGCCCTTCGGGTTCGTCCACTGCCCGCGGATGAAGAAACCGAGCTCGTGTACCACGGCGTTCCCCGCGCGACGAACGGGGGAACGGGGCTTATAACCTTCCCCAGGAGGGTCGATCGGGGGACCCGTCGAGCCCCCGGGAGTGTATGAAATCCGGACGGCCCGGAGCCGTCCGGCAGATGCGACGGCCTAGGTGTTGGGGTCCGAGTCCCCGCCCTGGCAGCAGTGGCACTGGTCGTGGTCCATGCCCTGCATCTGATCGTGCATTCCCTGCATGTCCCCGCCCATGCCGCTACCCATCATCCCGCCGCCACCCATCATGCCGCCGGTCGAACCGCCCATCCCGGCGGGACTCATCGCGACGGTTGCCGCCACGACGCCCGCGCCGAGCAGGGCGATGACCGCCAAGCCCGCCACCAATGCCATCTTCATCCGTTCACCTCGGGACCCGTAGTCCCGATACCCCTCTTCGGCGGAATACCATTTGAGGGTTCCGTGAAAACCACTGAAAGGCATTTCACGAACGCGAAATCAGCGGTAGGCGAGCCGGATCCGGTTCGTCATCCCGTGCCGTTCGCGGACGACGAGCCCCTTCCGCTCGAGCCGGTCGAGGAGCCGCGTGACCTTGGCGGCGCTGAACGTGCCCCACGCGACGACGTCCTTCTGCAGGACGACCCCGCCCGAGTCCCGGAGCCGCGTGTAGAGGAGGCGCTCGTCCTCGTCGAGGAGCTTCACGACCGCCGCCTCGACGCTCGCGGCCGGCGGGGAGGCCCCGGGCGGGGGCGCGGGCGGCGCCCACGGGGCGACGGGCGCGGGCGGCGGCGCGATCGGGGAGGGAGTCGGGGCGGACGGGGACGGGGTGACGACCGCCACGACGAGCAGGACGACCGCGAGGAGCACAAGGGCGCCGCCGAGGCCCATCCAGACCATCGAGCCGCCCATCATCCCGTCCATCATGCCGCCGCTCCCGGTGGTCGAGAGGCCGAGGAGCGCGACCGCCGCCACGACGAAGACCGCTGCGAGCGCGAAGGCCACGTCCCGGCGCACGTCCCTCGAACGGGGGCCGTCCCGTTTGAACGTTCCGCCCGTATCGAACGCGCGACACACTTTATATAAGAACCTCGGGATGGCGTCGCCGGGTCCGACCATGAAGAGCATCGACGCCCTCGTGAAGAAGGCCGCGGAGTTCAAGGAGAAGGGGCTCAGCGAGAAGGAGATCGGCGACGAGCTCCACCTCTCCCCGGAGACGGTCACGTGGCTCCTCACGCGCGGCGTGAAGGGCGGGGAGCCGCCGAAGGACGTGAAGATCGGCTGGCGGTCCGTCGGCGTGTTCGGGAACCGGATCGGGTTCCTGGCGGCGGCGATGACGGACATCATCCTCGAGGAGTCCGAGAAGGCGAACGCGGACGTCGACACGATCGCAGGCGTCGCGATCAACGGGATCCCGTACGCGACGCTGATCAGCGAGGACATGGGGAAGGAGCTCGCGATCTACCGGCCGAGCGAGACCCGGCACAAGGGCGGCGCGTGGTCCTCGAACTACGCCTCCGTGGAGGGGAAGAAGGTCGTGATCGTGGACGACGTCGTCTCCTCCGGGGACACGATCGTGGGGGCGATCAACGACATCCAGGAGGCGGACGGGCAGGCGGTGCTCGCGGTCGTCCTCGTGAACAAGACGGAGCGGAACGAGCTCCACGGCGTGCCGCTGCGCGGTCTGCTGCGGGCGCGCGCGATCGCGTGATCGTGCTCGTAGGGCTATCGGTTCCGCGAGACCGGAGGCGCTCGGCCTTGCCATCGGAAGTCAGAGAAGAGGAGTCCATGCTCCAGTTCCGCCACCCAACGCATTCCTAGGCGGGCCCGTTCAGGTCTGCGACCTTCTTTCCGAAATCCAATCTTGCGCAGTACGCGAACCGAAGCGGCGTTGCCCTCCGACGTGACGGCGTCCAACCGATGAAGCCTCGCACGTTCGAAACACCAGCGGATAAGCACCGTAGCCGCTTCCGTCGCGTATCCGTGGCCCCACTGGGACCGCTCGATGTGGTAACCCAGCTCGCCGTGCCTCGAACTCCAGCTAAGGGAGTGAACTGCAATCTCGCCGACGAACGAGTTGTCGCGGCGTGTCCGGATGATGAGGTGATACGCCTGCTTGGACCGATTCCGCTTGCGCCAGGTCTGAACCGCTTTGCGGCCTCCCTTCTTCCACACCCCCGAGGGGAGGAACGACCACATCCTCCGGTCGCGGTACATCCGCACGTAGGGGGCGGTGTCGTCCGCGCGCAGGGGCCTGAGAGCGAGTCGTTCCGTCAGGAGGAGACGGGGCGGCGCCGGCCGGGGTCCTGGTCGGGGCATGGAACCGGAGGGCCCCGCCTCGCCTTAAGAATGCGCACACCGCGAGCCCCGAGCATCCTGCGCGCGGCCGTCGTACGAGGGAGTCGCCAGGCCGAACGAAAGCGAAATAGCGGACGAAGAGATGCGCGGGCCCGATGGTGCACTGGTTCGACGAGCTCCTCGGCGCGGTCAAGTCCCACGCCGGGGCGAAGCGCGACCTCGTGATCAACGGCGGCCTCAGCGTCTCCGGCCTCCAGCACGTCGGCCGCCTCCGCGGCGAGATTGTCCTGAGCCACTGCCTCGCCCGCGCGCTCCGAGAGGAAGGCCGCGACGTCACGCAGTCCCTCGTGCAGTACACGCAGGATCAGTGGAAGGGGAAGGAGTGGCAGCTCTCCCAGTTCCCCCGCGCGGATGCGGAGACGTACGTGGGCCGCCGCCTGATCGACGTGCCGGACCCGCACGGGTGCCACGGGAACTGGGTCGACCACTTCTGGGCGGAGTTCTCCTCGCACATGCCGCAGTACGCGCCCGACGTTCGCGTCACGAGCACGACGGAGCTGTACCGCCGCCCGGAGATGAAGGAGATGATCGCGGACCTCGCGGGGCGCGCGGAGGCCGTGCGCGCGGTCGTGAACAAGTACCGCGAGCGGCGGCCGTATCCGGAGGGCTGGATTCCGTTCGAGCCGTACTGCAACGCGTGCAAGCGCGTCGGGAGCGCGAAGGCAATCCGCATCCTCGGCACGGAGTCCGCGGAGTACGCGTGCGAGTGCGGCGACGCGGGCACGTCCTCGCTCGAGCTCGGGAAGCTGAATTGGCGGCTCGAGTGGCCCGCGATCTGGAAGATCCTGGCGGTGGACGTGGAGCCGTTCGGGAAGGACCACGCCGCGCCCGGCGGCTCGCGGGACTCGTGCAAGGACGTCGCGCAGAACGTCATGGGCTTCCCGCCGCCGTTCGGGATCCCGTACGAGTGGGTCGGGATCGGGGAGAAGGGCGTCGACAAGGGGGACATGGGGAGCAGCGACGCGATCGGATTCGGGCCCGCCACGTGGGCCGCCGTGGGCGACCCGGAGGTCCTCCGGTTCGTGTACCTGTCCGTGCCGCCGTCGCGGCGGATCGTGCTGGACCTCGCGAAGGCGGACGGGTACCACGACGCGTTCGACGCGGGGGAGAGGGCGCACTACGAGCGCGGGACGGCGGAGGAGGAGGTGCTCCGCGCGCGGACGTACGCCTTGGCGGCGATGCGGCCGCTGCCGCCAACCGCGCCGTTCTGCCTCCCGTACCGCCACGCCGCGTTCCTCGCGCAGATCTCGCCGGAGGAGGGGCGCGTGGACTGGGTCGTCCGCCGCCTGAAGGACACGCGCGTCCTCCAGCGCGACCTCTCCGGGGACGAGCGCGACCGCATCGAGCGGCGGATGGCGGAGGCGCGCGCGTGGGTCGAGCGGTACGCACCGGAGAACAAGGTCGTTCTTTTGGAGCGGCTCACGGACGCGGTGCGCGCGCAGCTCACGAGGCAGGACCGCGAGTCCCTCGCGATCTTCGCGCTCCGGGCGGAGGCCTCGAACTGGCAGGAGGAGGCGATCAAGGCCGCGATGGTCTCGCTCACGAAAGGCGAGAAGCTCCCCGTGCTCACGTCGCGGTTCTTCCGGAACCTGTACCTCGTCCTGCTCGGGACGGAGAAGGGGCCGCGCGCGGCGCCGTTCCTGGCGGTGCTCGACAAGCGCTTCGTGCTCGAGCGGCTCCGCGAGGCGGCGGCGGATTGAAAACTTGCCAGTCTAGGGCTGCCAAAGGGGTCTCGGTAATGCACGCGTCGCAGGGCAGACCTCTTCGGCCTTCTACCTCCGTGCAAGCGCGCGCATCTCGCTCAATGTGGGTTCTAGATCCGAGAACATCGGGAGAAGAGCATGCTTGATTCTCCCAAGTGCTTCGGTCAGCATCTCCTCAAATCTTCGCTGATCCCGGTAGATCCACGTCCACGCGTTGCCAGCCGGCCCGTAGCCCATCATGGCCGTGAGGCGGCGCAGCCCCCAGCTCGGATTTGCGGTATCCATCGGATTGGTCGAGGCCATGTCCAGATACATCTCAGCGCAGGGCACCGCGGAAGCTGCTGCATCGACTCCGAACGCGCCTCCATACTTGTCCCTCGAGAAAATCACCAGGTTCCGAGTCCCTGAAGGATTCCGCCTGACGAAGTCGAGAATCCCGAATTCTACTGCGGACGTCGACTCGCTGAACACGAAATCGGGCAGACTTCCATGCATTTCGCGCACGATGGTCTCCTTGAAGGAGACATCGCCCTCCTGCCTTGCACCAAACTTCCGCAGAAGATTGCCTCTCGAATCCATAAGCGGTGACGAGGTCGGTCCCAGCGGGTGGCGGGCAATGTATGCGCGAGTGGCATTCCGCAGCCGCGCCAGGCATTCAGCCACGGCACCGCCCCGCGGCGTTCCTCCGGGATCTCCCTGAGGCATCCACAAGACCTCATTGCGAAGATTGATGAGGAAGTAGGGCTGCAGCTCGTCGATGGCGGTGCGGAACCGCTGGCTGTCCATGTCCTCAAGGGGGAGACTCACGTGAAAAGTACGGTGGAACTCCCGAGGCTCATACGCAAGGACAATCCCATTCTCCCCCTCAGTCGTGTGAAGGCTCGAATCCGAAAAAGGTCTCCATCGGACGTAGTGCGCCCGAACTTCCCATCGTCGGGTCGCTTTTGCGACCTTTTCATCCGTGAACAGGCTCAGCACGGCCTCCTTTGTAGGACCTCCTTCGCCCCGGAGTGTGTTGAGGCGCCAGGAAGGTGAAGTTACGCGTTCCGACATCTGCGCGATGTGGCTGACCCATGTTGAGAACTCGGGAAAGGGGGCCTGAAGAGCTAGCTTGATTTCTCTAATCGGTCCCATGAGCTGCAGCCACTCGTCGAGAATCGACTCGCGCTCCGCTCTGGAAAGTCGTCTTCCTTCGACACCCACGTTGTAGGGGAACTCGCCCATGTGACTGCTCCAAATGGTCTGCTCGCCCACCCTCTGGGTCAGCCGAGCGGCCCTATTTGACCACGCTTTTGACCATTCCTTGAAGGAGAGACTCACATGGGCACTCAATGTAGCCGCCTCGTAGACCTGTCGGATTCTCTTCTTCACACTCCAGATGGCGGGGATATGGTAACGTTCGTGCATGTCGTCTTCGTCGAAGGTAAGGAAGGTCCGTGGGATGTGAAGGTGGACGAGCTGGGGATTCAGCTCAAGGCCGTCCAGAGGTGGACTTGAGGGCGACGAAAGCTCTGCACGGATACTGCAGGGTTCACTATGAGTTCCCCCCCGGACTTCGATCGGGCCGCCCTTCGCCTTCTGGTACAGGAAGAAAGCCAGTC
>Ga0214473_10004152_pt1 | contig 17432 bp, 25 predicted proteins | sample RVTome_7_FD_203509 | JGI IMG/M metagenome (GOLD analysis project Ga0214473, IMG submission 203509) | Soil microbial communities from uranium-contaminated site in the Upper Colorado River Basin, Wyoming, United States - RVT98D197 | ecosystem: Environmental > Terrestrial > Soil > Contaminated >... | reverse complement strand
ACCTTCGCAGGCAAACCAAATAGTGGCTATTGCATATTTAGATATTACCCTAAACATCCAACAATCCCCTAAGTATTCATATGTGTCTCATAATACGGCGGCTGGCTGGCGTCCGAGACATCATGAAACCCTGGATTTTGAAAAAGAATTATTGAGTAACTTTGCTACTGTCATAGATGACAATGTAACCCTCGTCAGTTGGAACGGACGTTCGTTCGATTGTCCGGTTATGGCCATGCGGGCCTTGCGACTGGGTTTGGACTGGGGTTGGTATTATAACAGCAAGAAGTTCCGCTATAGGTATTCGGATGATGGTCACTTGGATCTGATGGACTCCCTAGCTGACTATGGAGCTGCCCGAGCGTCCAAGTTAACCGACATTGCCCATCTGGTTGGTTTGCCGGGTAAGATGGATACCAAGGGCTCGGATGTTTTTCAGATCGTCAGCACCACCATGGATCACGATAGAGTGGCTAATTATTGTCTTCAGGACGTTGTTCAGACTGCTTTAATTTTTCTTCGGACTCGATTACTTTTCGGTAAAATTAATCAACAACAATTTCTGGAATGCCTGGAAACATTTAGAGTAGTAGCTGAATCGGTTGGTATTTCATTAAATTCCATCTCGTTAGTCTGAGGATTTTGAAAAATGGTTAACTGTCCTGTGTGTGGAAAACTCTTGATTAGTTCGGTACCTTGTAATCACGACGTAATGTTGGCACCAATATCCCATATAGAGATGCAGCAGTTCCCAGAGAGTTATGTTTCTACAAGAGGCGGTGTTCTGGCCTACGTTTCCATTCCACCCCAAGACGTTGACAATATGAACCTAATGGCTCAAACCGTGGTTATTTTACAGACGCTAGCCTTTAAAATGAACAACTTTACAGCGTGTTCTGAATCCACACGTAAATGTATTCGGGAATGCAGGTCACTAGCCATCATCTTACAAGAAGAAATCGAAGTAAGGCGCGGCAAATGATTGTTTTAAGAAAATACGCCAATCGGAAAATCTACGATAGCAGAACCAGTCGATACCTATCAACTGAAGATTTATTAAATATCCTCAAAGAAGGCGAGGACATAAAAGTCATTTCAGACGTTAGCTCTGAAGACATTACACAGGTTGTACTGGCTAGGATTATATACAACAATTCGTCAAAAACTAAAAAAGACAATAAAGGTTTTAATCACTTTAAACACAACTTCGAGTGCGACTTGAAAGATATTATAAAGAAGCACCTGTGTTAATCCTTTATCTAGCGGATGTTTCGTCCTGGCCACTTATTAGTTATTATGGCGGTCAATTTCCAAAACGTATGGCGTTTGTACACCCTGATGTACTAGGACCATTGAGAAATATTGCAGAACGGGTGGTAATCACAGATCTCTACCGAGATCCGATCTCCTCACTGGAAGCTCGAAAACTCGGTAAGCGTGGAGTACAGCGACCAGGTTGGTCCGGTCATAATTTTGGCATTTCAATCGATTTAGATATTGATGCTTGTTTAAATCGTAAATTTACTGAAAAAAAGACAACTAATAAAGAATTGGTTTCACATAGCAGAGATTCATTTAATAACTACCTGACCTTCTTGGTTTGGATGGCAGACAATGGATGGACATGCCACAGGTCGGATGGTAAACGAGGTTTTGAGGATTGGCATTTTAACTGTCTCGGATCTCGAAATGAATTAACTCCTTACAGCTCGGCTGGTCCGCAACGGTGGATCTCCGATCACTACGCTGATAATTTTAATCTGGATGAACGTGAAGCCCAAACGGTGCTATCGAACCTGGGTTATTATAAGGGTTCAATCGATGGTGATTGGGGGCCACTTTCTCAAGCGGCAATGAGAGCTTTCGAGCGCTCATTGAACTTAACAGAAGATGGAAAACTGGATGCTGTTTCAATGCGCTCATTAGCTGTGTTCACAGCCCACAAAAACATCATTGTGGCTCCATGGGAAGAACATGACTAGAATTTCCACTGGTAAGAATTCAAAACAGGATTATCAAACACCTCCTGATTTGATGAGTGCTATTAGTAGCCGCTTTGGCGAACCTGATTTTGATTTAGCAGCTCGAAGTTATAATACTAAGTGTGCTAATTACTTCGCCCCGTGTACCGGCCCTGAAGGTCCATTACCCTTTGATTCTAAAGCTTATGGAATCGATGCTTTTGACCACAAATGGTCAAAATTACCATTTAATCTTTTATGGCTTAACTGTGAATTTAATGCCTCTCCAAAATGGGCTGAACGGTGCCGTGATGAATCAGTCTGTGGTGCAAATATATTGCTACTAGTGCCCGCTTCAGTAGGAGCTGTATGGTTTGTCACATTGATTTTACCCTATGCCGATATTTATATTTTAAGGGGAAGAGTACCGTTCACGGACGATCCATATAACAAGGATGTAGCAGTTTGTCACTTTTACAAAAGTGAAATTAGAAAGTTTTGTTTCTGGGACTGGAAGTCAGATACTATTTTAGGTGAATATATCCGTAGAAAAGGAGAGTGTTTAAATGTCGAGTGTCTATGATATTTATAAATTCATTAGAAGACATGGACATCTGTTTACTCAAAATCTGTTAATTGAAACCGCGAAATGTTTACTAGACAAGCGAGAAATTCATACTTTTTCTAAGGTTAGTGGTAAACGAATTTCGCACAAAACAAAAGATAAGATATTCGTTATTTTAATAATTTATAAGATTCACAATATTATAATTGAAACGTGGCCAGATCTTTTGCCGTCTGAGTGGGCATCCTTAGTCATGTCAACCGCTGAAATTGATGTGCAGTGACAATAATATCTATTGACAGAGTGAGTATGAAATAAGTAAAAAAATACATGTCCGAAAAACCCAAGAAATATCGAAAATCTACGCCTTTAATTCGACTTCGCCGCAACGTGGAGAAGATTGAAAGAGAAGTTAAGTTAGTTGTCAAAAAACTTGGGTGGTGGGAGGGCGATGAGGCTCTAAAAGGTGTGAAGGATTTTACCTTTGAAGTTGCACGAAGAGTGTCTGAAATCATTTCAGAAATTAAAAAAATAGAATCGTCTAATTGGGTGCCACCTGAGAAGAATGTAATAAAAAGTAAATATGAGGTTGGTGATTTGGTCGGTATTACTTCCAGGGTTAAAGATCGCTACGAAAAAGCTTTCATTGATGAAATAGTAGTCAACCCAGAATTGCTTAACCACCTGGTTATAAATAACGTTTTAGATACGGGTGAAATAGTGGTCAAAACTACTAGTAATAACTTGTTCTTGGTCGTGAAGTCCCATCTGAAGAGAACACCATGATTAAAAAAACCTACGCCGTTGGCTCGTTAAGAGTACCCCTAGCACAAGCATTCAAACATCGAAATAACCAAAAACTAATCGGCAAACTCAAAACTATTTTAAAGAAAACAAGTAGCTCTAAACCACCTGCTTGCCTGGATGAATATGAGTCGTCTGGTCAAAAATCACCATTCGAGTCGACCACGGATTCGTCTGATGAATAAAGATACTTGTATTATCTGTAAACAGACTCGCTCGGTGTTAACAAAAGGTGTCTGTGAGCCTTGCGCCTTTGAAGTCCAATGGGAATGGCGAAATTCTACAGGTAGCGGCTTCGCTGATACAGAGCCATCAAAAAAAATAGCCGTGCTCATTGCTAGGCGTAAGTTGGTCAATGAAATAAAACTTCCCATAGAATTAAATACGTCTTACGAATTCTTAACAATGGATGCTGAGTTGCCATCGCTCGATGTCTTAGAAGGCGATAATAATTTTGATACCACAAAACGAATACTCCGAAGACTTGGTATAATTAGCTGGGATTCGCTCATTAAACCGTTTTATTCTTCGTATTTGCCTCATGGTAAACATTCGACGGTTTTTATTATTACTGGTTGGAGTCAGCAGGATTTACATGCTCCCGAACCAATTTGGGTTTCATGGCCGCTTTCAACTGGTATGACAACTCTAAAACCATTTCACGAAGGTATAGATCTTGCCTGGTCATTATGGTTGTACAAACACGCCTGTAGTCTCATAAGCGAACCATGTGTACAGGTACGGGAAGTAGCAGCAAGGTTCATTGATTTAAAAATTTCATTGCATGCGGATAAGACCAAAGATGCATCGATGTTGCCCATGTTGCAACATCTTATGACTGAGGATGAATGTCTTATAGCTAAGGATGTGCTTAAACCGTTTGAGGGTGAAGAAATTCTGAAAAAGATTCACTCTCAAAAGACAACAAAGCCAACAGAGCCAGAAGCAATTGACTGGGAAGAAGAGACTCGTTTTCTGGAAGATGGTGCCGATGAACCCGACGATAAAATCATCGAGGGTGAATTTGTAAGATAGCAATTAGAAAAGTAGGTTTAAAGTGGATGACTACACCGTGTGGCTAACTACATTAGCCACCCAGGGAAAGTACCTGGAATACGCCAAGGACATGCAAAAAGATATTTCGCTGGCTAAGATAGTTGGTGGTTTTCATATTGAGATTGATGATCGTGGGGAGGGCATGAAAGTACATGGTAATTCCCGAGGAGTAATGGGCAAGCGGCATGCTGTATGTGCCGCTTTTAAAAACCATGGTGCGCGCTCGGTCTATTGGGTAGACGCTGATTGTGTTGTTGCAGATCTGTTTTATGTCAGGAAGGTTTGTTGCAAACTACCTTATGGGATCCACGCAATCAAGAAGACGGTGGCTTTGAAGCACTCTGAAAAATGGTACGACACTAACCAGCGACAGGAATTACAAGATATTGCAAAATGGTTACAAATAGATCTTGGCGGCTCTTTCCATGTGTGTGACTGGTTTCTTGGGTATGGAATTGGAAACGAGCCGATACAGAAGATCTACGATTTGGTAGATTTATGGGGCTCTATTTCAGCTCGACTGGCGACTGATAAAATCGTGATGGGAGACGGTATGGCCATTGGGCTTGCGGCCTCGGCTCTTAAGATCCCTATTTACATATCACTGAATCCAACCGACGTGCGAAATGCCTTTTGTCACAAAGAGGGTTTTGTAAACGGGTGGGCTGATACTGTTAAGCACAGTTACTGAAAGGATCTCAATGCTGGTTGTTATCGAAGGTCGAGATTATGTCGGGAAAACAACCCAGGCTAAAATGTTACTTGACAGGTTCAACAGGATTGGAAGTCAGGTAAAGTTCTATTCATTTCCTAGGTATGAAACTGCAACAGGTAAACTTATTAAAGAATTTCTTACTAAAAAAGATGCTCTGAAGAGTATTTATGATGTGTATGGGTTTCAATATCTGCATATTGCTGATAAATTTTCAGCGCTTAGTGAGATGTCGACTGTCCTATACAACAGATATCATGTTGTCTGTTGTCGATGGTGGCCTTCGGTTGCGATGTACGGTGAATACGCTGGGCTAGGTCATCATTACTTAGATGTGATACTTGAACCTTTAAAATGTTTTCCAGCTAATGAAATTATACCATCATTAAAGATATTACTAGACGCGCCTGTGTCACTCACACAATCTCTTATTAGAGATGAGCATAAAGATTTCTATGATAAAGATGTTCAAATGCAACACGGTTTACGTGATTTATATCTAGGTTTATGGCACAGTAAAAAGGTCTTAAAAGACGAATCGTATCACATTGTGCCAATTCAAGATAATTCTGGTTCATCGTTGCTATCACCTGAAAATGTACATCAAAAAATCTGGTCTATTGTAGACCAGGCTTTTTGTTTGTAGTAGGTAAGGAGAATAGAAATCTCTTCAAAAAAGGATTTTAAAAATGAGTGTTAAAATGGGTGGCATTGGTTCGTCTTTTGAAAAAAACATTGAAATCAGTAAACCTGAAAACGTAATTCATCCTCGTACAGTTTCACTGCATTTACTGGTTAAAAACGGCGAAAGTTGCCTGAAACGACTTTTCGAGAATGTCCATCCATTCATCGACGAAATCGTAGCTATCGTAAATGATACCACCGACAATACGATTCCCCTTCTCACAGATCTCTGTAAAGAAATTCAGCTTCCGTTGAAAGTGATTGAGGTTAACTTTTTAACGAACCCTGAATTTTATATAATAGATACTGCTGTTTCCTATAAATATGGAAACCCAATTGACAACGAAGAGTTTGGAGGACCATTCACTGAAAAACCATTATTGGCTGACTGGGCGGGTATTAGAAACCTAGGTTTTAAACAATGCACAAAGGATTACATCCTATTTTTAGATGCTGATGATGTTGTAGACGATCCGGCGTCGATACCGAGTTTATGCGAACAAATGTATCAAGGCGAAGTTGAGATGCTTTGTTCTCGTTACATTTTCAGTTCATTGGATGGAATGTCGTTTGCTGACAGCTACCGCGAACGGCTAATAAAGAATGTAGACCATATTTATTGGAACGGGGTTACCCATGAAGTTCTTATGGGTGCTAAGAAAAAAGTTTATTTGGAAGGTAGTTTGATAGTTCGAGACTTTAAAGACAGTCTCGGTAAGGACATCCGGATCCCTGGACGGTGCTTGAAGGTCCTATACAACCATTGTCGTAAATACAATTGGAACGTTTCACCACGCGACCTGATTTATCTCGGTATGGAGTGTAAAAGACCGCTACCCCGGCTCGCCAAGGCAGTCTTAAATAAGTACCTGGACAAATCCCTGTGGCCCGAAGAGCGGGCTTGGGCTTGCTCGATGGTGGGGGAAATCTACGAGAAAGAGCTAAAATATAGTGACGCATCGAAGTGGTATGAGAGATCGCTTCGCGAGCATCCGGGATCCAAATCCGCCTTTAGACTTTGCCGTTCGAAGTTTAACGAAGGTAAGTGGTCTGATTCTATTGCCGCTTATGAACTCGGCAAAGCGAATTCATGCGTGGTGCAGCTCTTAGACAATGGTCCTGCTTATGACGATTTGTCGAAAATACTAATTGCTGTAGCCTACGAAAAGTTAGGCAAATTCCCTGAATCGCTTGCCATTTGTGATGATGCTTTAAAAATATTTCCCACAAATCAACGGCTATTAGTCTTAAGAAACCACCTTTCTCGATTATAGGTAAATAATGAGAAACCCAAGTGAAAAATTACTTCTTAGCATGTTAAAAAATCGTTTACTTGGTAAGCGAAGGAATGTAATCCGTGATTGTCAGCTCGACTGTGGGATGTTTCACTCAAAAACTGTTAAGCAGATCTTGTTAAACAAGAAAGGTGAAAAATCATGTTGAGCAACATAAGGGTTCTCATTGAAAAGATATATGAAATAAACACTAAAAACGGTTTTCACAAACAGAGGCGAACTTGGTCTACTGTTATGAACTTAATTCATAGTGAAATATCCGAGTGTGTAGAAGCAGTACGAGACTCGGAACATAAAATCACTGAAATTTGGTATCAGGCTAGTGGTAAGCCTGATGGTTTACCAATTGAATTAGCCGATGTCAGTATTAGATGTTTAGATACTGCAAAAGAATATGGACGCGAAGAAGAGTTAATAGAAAATTATATAAGACTAGCACCAATACTACCCAAACATTCAAGCATTCTATCTAATGTTAATGATCGTCCTGATGATTACATGGATGCTCTTTATGAAATGCACAGAAGTATTGACGATATAGATGTGCCGGAGCAACTAAGATTTCTTGGTGATACTGTAATTGTGGTTGAAATGGCATGTGCAAAGCTGGGGCACAAACTAGAAGATTTAATAGAAATCAAACTGGCTTACAACACCATGCGTGGTTACCTACACGGAAAACTGTTATAACAAGGGACAAAAAATAAATGAGAGGATCTGGCCCAGGGGGATGTTCTTGAAAGAAGCTACAAAAGAGACGATAGCGAACACTCCCGAGCTGTACGTTGCCCCCACCAGTGAATCGCAGGTTGACTACTTTTACCCGCAGAAACCTCAAATAAATTCCACCCCATAATGGGAGAGGGCAAAGGTGTCTGGCTACAAGTCACCTCTTGCAAATTCACACGTACTGTGCGATCTGCCATGTCATAGCAACCCCAACCAAAATTAGAAGTGCGCAAGTCATCGCATGTGACCACGCAGAATTTAGTGATGCCGCCGAAATGCTCTGTGTCGGTAGTATTTTCCTCTCTACGTTCCAAAGGCAGAAGCACCACGGGGCAACTTTTTGTAATGTAAGCCAACAAGTCGCCTTTATTAAAACACGTATTGGTCAAGGCGCATTCTTGTATTGGAGAAGGTTTTGCTAAATCAACACATGTTGCACAACCAATTGAAATGATAAGAGAAATGAATAACTTTTCCATGCGTGCCGAACCCTAACACATTCACCACCACCACACACATAAAGAGAAAAACGGTGCTATTTAATCGTCACACGCTACCGAACCGCACGATCTGACCGCCACGCGATCTTTAGCTCCAGCTAAACAAACAGGCTTCAGATCTGTTAAGCGCGTTATCTGTGCCTGTTGGCAGACTTCCACGCAGCTCGAATCTTGGCCTTCGGGACACGCCAACCTAAGAAGATTCGCACAAGCGTCTTGGCACTCGTCCCCTGGGCGAGGGGGAGGGGTGGTAACACAACTGGCGAAGGCAAGAAGAAAAAGAATTTTTTTCATGTTTTCCCTTTAAACAAACTTGGCTACCGATCTGCCGATCAACAGTTTTAACGGCATGTTATACCTACGAGCGTCCACAAGTCGACATCATGCCTTTTCGATCAAGAACAGGAACTCTCTATTCGGGGCTTCTGCGTCTCGAATCCATTCATTCGTCCAGCTCATTTTAGCCATAACGTTTCTACGATAGTCGACTTCTTTGACCTCAAGCAGCTTGCCATTCTCCAAGATGATCCGATTCAGCTCTTCCGCAGTGGCACGGCCACCTGAACTATATGAGAGTAGAACGTATCGAGCACGAAGGGACGCTAACATCTTACTAATAGCCTCAACTGCAATGAGCTTACCCGTTTCGTTTCTCCGGAACTCCTCAAAGACGGAAGCCGAGAGGGTGTCGGAGGTGTCCAAACGTCGCTTGGCCTTGCCAAACGTGGAAGGCTTGTCGTTCAGAACGACGGATGTCCACACATGATAGTAGGCGCCGTATCGCACACGCGAGGAGGGCATCTTCTCATTGTTCGACCCATACGGAGGATCCAAATACGCCAGGTCAACCTCAACTGCTGGAATCAAATCAAATATATCAAGTTGGTAAACGGAGTGAGCCACAGTCTTCGGCAGCAAGGAAGGTACTTTCAGACGAAGGGTCTTGTAAGAGCGTGAAGACCATTCATTCAAGTAGGACACGTAGTGCCCGAGAGTATTATCGACCTCATCGAGCGCTCGAATCAGGCTTGTAAGGAGAACTGCTTTCTCGATAGGGTCGACATGCAACCGATCAATTTCAAGGCGTATTCCATCAAGTCGTCGAGTGTTCTGGCGCTGCCATGGCTTTTTGAGTTCGTCCGGTCCAATTGAACTTCCATCGCCCGGATCGCCTCCATAATGCTCGGTGAACCACCCGTCGAAAGGTGCAACGGCATTCAAGTGTTCGATTAGAGGCTCGTAATGAGCCTTTGGGTGTTCATTTAGCAAATAGCACGAACCGAACATCGCAGACCATGCAGCTATATCGTTCGCAATGACAGTGTACCCACTTTGAGCGAACGCCTGCGATACGCGGGTAGTTCCAGAAAAGGCGTCCAGTACCGTTCGTGGGTCGACCTTTTTTGCCAAAGAAAGAATGTGAGGCAGAAGCTTTTGCTTGGAGCCAGCATACTTGATGCCTTCAGTAATTGGAGCCCCAACAATTACATCATCAAATAGGTTCAACGCTTCCATGTCAACCCGCGAAGGCAAGAAGAAAAAGAATTTTTTTCATGGACGATAGTCACCTGGGCTAGGGGGAGGGGTGGTAACACAACTGGCGAAGGCAAGAAGAAAAAGAATTTTTTTCATGGCTCTTGTTTTCCTGTTATTGCAACCCATGTCATTATAGCCACAAACTTTAACGGTTTATCAGTAAGGTTTTTGACTTCTATTGTAATAGACTTTGCACCTAGAGGTGGTATTTCAGTTTCGTGTTTAGTAAATACATCAGATGAATTCTTTAAACTGTCTTTCTTTTCATGTATTGATTTTCTGAGAATTTTGCCTAATTCGCTTAACATATCACGAGCAATAGTTAATAATTGCTTAATAAATTTTTTAAACATGTGTTTCGCCTTAAACAAACCTGGCCACCAATATGTTAAAAAGACTCATTTTAACAAAAGCTTCAGAGCACCAAGCTTTGCCATCTTCACCCCAATCGGTAAGCCCCCAAGAATTCCGCATAAGGAATTGTTTTTCACCGTTCACAGTTCTAAACGCTGTGTAGTAAATCCAATGATCGGGAATCGTGCCGGTTGGATCTAAAACGCCACGAGTGAAATTTTGAAATGCATCATTGCCAGCGGGCACAGCCCCCATGACAGCATAACGAGCTGCAATGGATTCGCAAATTTCAAAGACCTTCAGATCTCCTAGGCTGTAAATCGCATTAAAACCTTTTAACTTTCGCTTGCTTGCTATGAGTAACTGAGTAAGGGTTGGCTCGTCGTTTATGTGATTCGCAAGCTGCGTAGTGTATTCAGGATCTGTAGCTTCTTTTTCTTTCAATTCTACAGCGGCTGGGATCCCCCATTCCCCTAAAGCCCTAACCAGTTGGTTCGGCCTGGCACCTCCGTCTTGCAAGCGTGGCAGCGTGCCGTCTTGATTTGGCACCCTATCAACCGTTCGGGCTAGCTTGTAAAGAAAGCCGGGTGATGGAATATCAAGCCTAAGTTTGTTTGATTTGGCAGTGGTAGCAATCGCTCCTCCAAAGCCATGGCCCACACAAGAATTGGTGATCCATTGGTTCCAAATAGGAGGAGCTGAATCATCAATACTGGCTTCTTTAGGCAGAGTATCGAGTGAAAACTTAGACGCTGGGTGAAGATGGAATCCGTTATAAATACCGTCAGGATCGGGTAGGTAACCAAAAGATCTCTTTGGCATCGGTTATTCCTTTTTTTCTAAAATTCGTTTTTCCAATAATTTTAGCGCTATGTTTTTGGAAGGCGTCTTTCCAATTCGAAGCACGTCCACTAAAGCCATAATTTCCCAGAATTCACTGTCTATTTTTGATGCTTCGGTTACTGACGGATAAAGAGGTGAAATGCTTTCACCTCTTACGTCTTGATGACTAAAAGTATTCTTCGAACTCTGGGGTGTCTGCCACACCACTGGAAAACTCAGACTTTCGCCCGTGTCTTCAAAAAGTGTCTGCAATGCCGGGTGTGAATAAGCAGTTGGTAGCCCATAAAGGATAGGACCTCTAACAGCAAAGAATATGCTCGGGATCCCATAGGCCAGTAACCTATAAAGGTTTTTTCGGGAAATAGTATCCTCACCCCGTACCGTCGTTAGTATTTCGGCCTGTCGAATCCTGTCATAAGCATTGTGAATCTCGCCTACGGACAACCCCAACGCGGAAGACAGTTTGGCATACGTTTGCTCGCCATGTAAAAACAGCTTTACACCAAGCAAAACGTCCTGACTTCGCACCATATAATAGGTTTATTCACTATTCATGAATAACTCAAGCTTTTTTTCTCAATTACATTTTTGAAACTATTTTTGGCTAACCTACATACCTTCCGATATTCAGCTTTCATAAATAGTGAATATCGAATGCTGAATTATCGGAAAAAATATGACTTTTTCATCAATTAACTGAAAAATAGGTATTTATAGCTAAGTAATTACCCAAACGTTAAGCTTTTCTGGTCGCCCATGTGTGGGCTTAAAAACGGTCTGAGGACCATAAGGAGATCAAAAATGGCTTTAATGTTGACCCGCGATAATGTTTTGTCCCGACTGGGCAGTTACCGAGATTCTGCTAAGGGATTGCTATCACGCTCGGACGGAGCCCTTAAACAAGGTGTCCGAACAAGTTTGATTTCATTCTCTTCCTTCAGCTTTGGTGTGCTGCAAGGGCGCTTCAAAGACAAAGGCGGACTGACCATGTTTGGGTTGCCAGTTGATCTCTTGGCTGGTGCTGCGTTCCATCTGTTTGGTCTTTTCCCTTCGGCACGTCCCTACGCTAACGTGCTCCATGCGGTTGGTGACGGTGCATTTGCATCGTTCTTCAACACGACTGGATACCGCGTAGGTGAACGATGGGCCGAAGGAGGATCTTTCACAAGTGGGCTTTCCGGAATCTTTGGCGATGCGGATAAGCCTGTCACTGGTGGATCTAGCATGGCGGATAAAGAACTCGCTTCGCTCGTTCGCGCTGAATAACTCGCTTTAAAACGAGGAAAACAGCAAACCAATTCCCCTTGTAAAACTCATTCAAAGGAAAACGATCATGATGAAAGATATGTATGGTGACCTTCTTGACGGCGACGATGACAATCTAGGTGGCTCTTTCGAGTACACCGAGATCATGGGCGACGACGACGACTCCGGCGACGACATCTTGGGCGATCTGCTCGATGGTGACGATTCCGGAGCATTCGTCGGTGAAGAAGAGATCATGGGTGCAATCCGCAAGAAGAAAGCCAATATGAAAAAGAAAGCAATGGCTCGCGACATCCTTCGTCGGCGTGTGCAGTCGGGCGCTCTTTTGCGCTCGGTTCCTCCTCGGAACGCTCGTGAATACGCGCTCGGCCTTGGTTCGACCTCCGTGGCCGGATCTTCGAGTGCAAACATTAACGTTCAACCCCAGGTCATCTTCCGTCCTGAACGGTTGGTCGTTCCCTCGAACTTGGCCGTCGACTTCCTTATCACCGACATCAAGGTCGGTAAGAACAGCCAGCTCGTTTCGACGGGTGCTCTGCCTGCCGTTATGTTCACCGAGAACGCTTTCGGCGTTCGCCTCAAGATGGACACGGCTCAGATCTCGATGTTCGTTACGGTTTCCGTCACGAACCAGAATCCCAATGCCCGCAACTTCCAAGGCGGACTCGTCGGACCTGCCGTCGAGTAATCAAAGGCATGGTTTCGGTTTCCGACGGTAACCCCGTCGGAAATCGGAACCGTTCAAAATTTTTTAATCCCAACCAAAGGAAAAAATCATGGGTGCTTTTGATTCTGCAAACGTTGCTCTTGTCGCCTACGCGGAAGTGTTCGGCGATACTGGTGCCTCTACGGGCACCAATTCAGGGATTACCACAACTCGTACCTCGGCAGGTCGATATGTGGCGATTCTACCAACAGGGCTTACCCAGTCTGGCTACCGCGATCTCATCTTCGTTCAACCGAAGTTGGCATCGGGTGTGGCTTTAAATGGGTTGGTTCGTTCGGCCAAGGTGAAAGATGATTTGGACGCTACCAAGGTCATTGAAATTGTGGATGCTACTACTGCTGTAGACTGCGATTTCTCGATTATGATTTGGCGCACCCAAGTTCCGCCTCCATCTGGCTCGCCCGCTTAATACCTAAAAAGCCCTCCTAGATCTGCTTTGCGATCTAGGGGGGCTTTTGTCTTCTAGCCTTTTTAATTTTTTATCAAAGGATCTTTTCCATGGGAATGCCGAACATTGTTTTTCGAGCGCAAATGTTCAGAGGTGATTGGGATCAAGTATATTCCCAACAACGAATGTTGTGGCTCATGGAAGCCCTTTGTCACGTAAATCAGACTCATTTACGACAGTTTAATGAGTTTAAAAAACGTGGTTTAGTTGATCGTGGCTATCCCCCTGTTTACGGTTCTGGTCTTCACTATGAAACCGAAAAAGGTACGGAAATCTGGCCAGATATTCCAAGTCTTTTGATGGGTACGATGGGTAAAGGACTTTACCCAGGTCATTGGGCGGATTGCGAAGATCTTGCGTGTTATCGAGTAGCTGAATTACGTGAATTACCTTGGCATTATGAACGCCAAGCACCTTGGAATAAAAAGAAAATCGAGATGGCAGATCCTCGTTTTCCCCAAGGTGATAAAGAGCGAGCGGCTTCGGCAAAGAAAGCAGCATGGCCCGGCTGGAAGAAAGTCAAAGGCGGCATTCCAGCAAAGCCTTTTGCTAAATGGCGGCGTGGTCCCCAAGGGAATTACCACTATCACGCGCTTGTGTTTTTGCCTGATGCAAGGCTTGAAGATCCGTCGCTAGTTCTCGGTATGGGACATGAAAAAGATTTTGCCGCTGCCAACATGGCCGAAAAACTAAAGAATGCTGAAGTGCCGGTTGTTATTCAATACGCCAAGGCACCCGATGTAATGGTTGTAGATCCTGAGAAACCGTCAGGCTATGCAGGTGGTAAGGCACCCAAACTCGACAAGGAAATCCTAGCCACGTTAACCAGCAAGTCAGAAGAACTTTCAGGAGATCCTGAATGTGGTGCTTATTTAAGCAACTCGATTTTATTGGGCAAAGGTGAATTTGACGTTGACGCTGAAATTGGATGGTCACGGGCTGAAAAGCGTTTTTTACCAAAATCAGGCATCTCTGAAGCCCGCCGTCTGTTAGGGTACTCAAAACATTAGGAGATCTAAATGAATGTCACAAACCCAGGACTTGTGAATGTAGCAAACCAATCCTACGATTCACCGCTCGGGGTTGATGCTCTACTTTATCCTACCCCCGTTACAACTGAAGTGGCTAACGATGCCGAGCTTCGTCCTACGAACGATGTAGGATCTGAAACCTTTCCAACACCGACGGAAAACCTCGTCAGTGATGATGTTAACGTAGGAGCCAGTCAAGACTTCGGTGTGCCGGTAGCGGTAGAGACGGAAGTCAACGTTATGGCCCAAAGCTTGGTATCACCTAACGTGGCTTCTTTTCTGGTTGTTGGACCAAACGAAACGGTTCAGACCAACACAACAGCCGAAACTGAAGCGGGCTTTACGGTTACAGCGGTTCAAGACGCCGATACTAATGGAGTACCAAGCGGCACCACAACCCGATATAGGTTGTTTATTACTCCTGCCACTTTAACTGCATATCCATTTTCATTCATTGGGCGTGAAATGATGTTCAATGAAGATACTACTACCCCAAATGATCGTGGTGCTGTTCGAAATATAACAGGATATGCTAATAATTACATAGTAATCAATAAAGTTGATACTAGTGATACGGATGTTCCATCTCTTACAAATCCTGATATCGGGGATACATTTATAGTTGATACTGAACGAAATGGACCTGAAGTCTTAAGTTTTGAGCTTAATCCTGCTATTGATGTGACCATTTTACCGGGCGCGGTTCCACAAGATCCCGTGAGCAATAATGTCTTTTCATCTAGTGGTTCAACCAACATTACTACCGGTGCCCAGCCAGGATTTCCTGTCATGACATCCGGTGAAGCTGCCCCCACGGCAATCAACGTCGAAATAGCGAACCAATCAACTACGGTTGGCCTGCCAGTGAATGTGTATGTTTAACCGGAGAAGATCATTATGGCCATTGGAATAGTAACCGTATCAGTACCAACTTCAGGCACAGGTTCAGCGGCTGATATTTCAGCTTTAGTTGGAAAGAAAACAGTTGAATTATCCGGAACATTCAATGGTAAATACGTGCTTGAAGGGCGACATGTAGGTAACACTTACGTTCCAATTCTTATTTTCGATGCCAATGGGGTAGAAAGTTTTAAGCAGACCATTGAAGGTGCTATCCAGTCCGTTAGATTGGTTTCTAATGCTACTTCTCCAGTTGGCGTTTCGTGTAACGTATCCGGCATTTCATCTGCGGGCGACAACCAATTTACCACTATTTCGACACTGACGGTCGGTTCGAGCGGAATTCAGCCGTCTATAGATCTGTTTACCCTTTTTCCGCCTACAGGATTAGAATTAGACCTGAACGTTATTTGTAGTGGTAGCTTTAGAGACGAAGTGGTGATTGAAGGAAGCATTGATGGAACAAACTTCAATGCCATCGGATCTTTCAGGGTTGATTCTCAACCAAACTCTTTACTTGGCGGACTTCAAATACTTCAGTTTTCGCCAAGAGTATTTAAAGATCTGATTAGGTATGTAAGAGTCAATGTCAACGGAACAATTTTTAGCACCACGGTTGTCACCATAGGTGGAAGCACACCGTTTGCTGGTCCAGCATCCGATACCGGTGTTTCAGTTTCCGACGATGATGCGCGTCAAACTCTTAACGGAGGAGTTGAAGTTATTCTTTATGAGTGGCCTATCAATTTATCAAACCTGGTAGTAGGGGCAAACATTATAGCCCAATTGAATTTAACAGTAGGAGTCGATACCCCTTCGACTGGTACTTATCGTTTGTATGTAGGATCTACTACACCGGGTAATACTACAGGTGGAACAGTACGCGCTAGCTTGACTACGACAACTACACCGGTCAATGAAATCAAATCGGCTTCAGGTGCTGCTTTTGCTAATCCTGGCGGGGCTGTTTATGCTCAAATTACAGGACAAGGGGTAGTAGGAGCTATTGCTCGGGCCGAAAGCTCCTCTGTAGTTATTGCCTAAAATCAAGGAGCCGTAATGGCGTTGACGATTGCTAACCTCCCTATTTCGTCCGTTTATGGCGGTGATGGGGTGGCTGTAGACATTTCAGCCTTATTTGGCGAGAAGACTGTTCTTTTTGGAGGATCTTTCACTGGTAAATACATTGTTCTGGGAAGTCACATTAATAATAATGCTTATTTCACTCCCCTATTCAGTGTTAGTTTAAATTATCCCACTCCAATTCGTCAGATCCTTTCTGCTTCTATTAGGTATCTGAAAATCAGGACGCTGACCACTGATGCGGTTGGTGTGTCCGCGTATGTGTCTGGCGATAGCGTTTTAGGTGGCAATGGGTTTGGTGCTTTACCGAGCATTCCTCTTGGTGCTTATGGAGCACAAGGATCTACCGATCTGTTTACCTTGATACCGCCAGCAGGGTTTCTCGATGGAACCAATGTTATTTTGGTCGGTAGTTTCGTTGGAAAGATTTCCGTCGAAGGAAGTTTGGACCAAAGTCAGTGGTCTTCCTTGGGTGTTTTCAGCGTTGATTCGGCTCAATTACCGAGTCACGGTCTTCAGATTTTATCAGTGAGCCTTTCACCGGTCGTTTACACCGAACAGGTTAGATACCTCCGTTTGAATGTGCTACCAGGTACGGTTGTACAGTCAGAATTGTTTGTAAGTGTGGGTGGTGAAGTAATTTCGGGTGCTGGGGGTACTGGTGCTACGGGTGTGACTGGCCCTGCTGGTGCAACGGGTGCGACTGGCCCCGCTGGTGTAACGGGTGCGACTGGCCCTGCTGGTGCGACCGGTGCAATAGGTCCGAATGGGGTTACGGGTGCCACGGGTCCGGCTGGTGCAACCGGTGCGACTGGCCCCGCTGGTGTAACGGGTGCGACTGGCCCTGCTGGTGCAACCGGTGCCACTGGCATCGACGGTGTAACCGGCGCAACTGGCCCACAAGGGGTAACCGGTGCGACTGGCCCTGCTGGTGCAAC
>Ga0214473_10004151_pt1 | contig 17432 bp, 14 predicted proteins | sample RVTome_7_FD_203509 | JGI IMG/M metagenome (GOLD analysis project Ga0214473, IMG submission 203509) | Soil microbial communities from uranium-contaminated site in the Upper Colorado River Basin, Wyoming, United States - RVT98D197 | ecosystem: Environmental > Terrestrial > Soil > Contaminated >... | reverse complement strand
GCCCGCCGCCGGCGCTCCTGCTCGCTCTCGATCTGGAGCGCCGCCCGGGCGGCCGCCTCGTAGTCGACCTGCTCGCCGTCCACGAGGCAGAAGGCCGGGCGGTAGCCGGCGGGCCGCACCCACCACACGATCCCGCCGACGAGGGTCAGCGCCTCCGCCGCCCAGAAGCCGAGCGCCGCCGAGACGATCGCATCCGCCGGGCCGATCATGTGTCCGAGCAGCACGTACTGGGCCGCCTCGCGGATCCCCTCGCCGGCGATCGTGAAGGGTGAGAGCACGGTCGCGAGGATCTGGATCGACGAGCCGAAGGCGATCGGCCAGAACTCGGCGTTGCGCGCCCCGATCGCGAGCGCAGTGAAGTAGTACATGGCCGCGGTCGAGAAGTGCACGACGAAGGAGAGGCCGAAGGCCTGGACCACGATCCCGCGCTTGTCCCGATAGGCCGCCGCCGAGTGCGAGATCCGCAGCACGAGCCCCTCGAGGCGTGCCTTGCCGGGGATGGGCAGGTGCAGCAGGAGCCACTGCACGAGGCCCGGGTACCAGAGCACGAGCATCAGTGCGACGATGATCCCGGTGCAGATCGGCACCGTGAGCAGCGCGATCGTGCCCGCCCGCTCGCCGAAGATCTTGATGCCGAAGGGGAGCGCGACCAGGAAGGAGAGGAAGATGCCCGAGAAGCCGAGCACCTTCTCGAGGACCGTGGTCGCGGTGACCTCGATCGTGCGACCGCTGAAGCGCGCCGCGTCGTAGAGCTTGTAGCCGTCGAGGCCGGCCGTGCTCGGCAGGAAGGTGCCGATGAAGCGGCCGATCAGGAACGACCCGAAGATGTGGCGGAAGGGCAGCTCGATCGCCTGGCCGCGCAGCAGCACGGTCCAGCGGTACATCGACGCGAGGATCCCGACGAACTTCACGCCGGCGGCCAGCGCGCAGAAGGTCCAGAAGCTGCCCGCATCGATCCGTCGCAGCGTCCCCTGCACGAGGCGCCAGGCGACCTCGCTGCTCCCGTCCTCGAGGCGGACCGGATGCATCAGCAGGATCCGGAACGCCTCGAAGGTGACGGCGAGCTTGATCAGGTTCTGCAGACGCCCGCGCCAGGCCCCGGGTGCTACGCGCGCCACGAGCAGGGCGAGGACGGCGAAGGCGAAGATCTCGAGGAGGACGAACACGCGGGGGGGCTCCGAGGGAGGGTGGCTGCCTAGGGTACGAGCCGCCGGCGGGCGGTTTCAAGCGCCTTCGCCGCCCCGGGGCCGCCTGCCAAGGCTAGGGCTCCTCCGGCTCTGCGGGTGCGAGGATCCGGTTGCGCTCCACGGCGTACTCGGCCTCGCTCAGCGTGCCGTCGCGCCGGGCCTCCTCGAGATCGGCGAGGGCCCGCAGCTGCTCGGGCGTGAGCTCGCTCGAGAGGTCGGGGCGCGGGGCGGGCGCCTCCGCCTCGCTCTCCATCAGGATGGTGGTGCGCAGCACCTTGCCGCCCGGCGTGATCCGGGTACGGCTCGGCTTCGCGAAGATCGGGTCGCGCCAGTCGACGACGGCCGATTGCGCATCGGCGAGGCTCATCCCGTCGTCCACCAGCAGGCGGAAGGCCTGCTCCTGCTCGCCGGGGTGCGGCTCGGGCAGCTGGTCGCGCCTGCGGATGGGGATCTCCCAGTCCGATCGCGCGATCTGGACGTGCAGCAGGTCGTCCTGCGCCCAGACCAACAGGCTGGTCAGGTAGAAGCGATCGAAGACGCCGAAGCGCTTGGTGCGCCGCACGGACTGGACCACCACCTGCTGGCTCGGATCCGCGGCCGCGAGCCCCTTCGCGAGCGCGTCGGCCAGCGGGTAGAGGGTCTCCGTGGGGATTGCCGGGCGCCGCTCCTTCTTCTTCCCGGAGTCGTCCTCGAGGTCGATGCGCGAGAGGATGTGGGCCATCCGGGAGGCGGCGATCGTGAGCGGGTGGTCGAAGCCGCGATCGACCGGGGTTCCGCCCCGCTTCTGGCTGCGCAGGATCACCTGGTTCTGTCCGTCGTCCACCACGGTCTGGCGGATCGTGCGCGTGATGCAGCCCGAGGCGACGAGCGCGAGCAGCGCGAGCGCCAGGCCGGCGAGGCGGCGGCTTGCGAGCCGGGGGAAGGACATGTTCCGACGCCGAGCGTAGCGCGCCCGGACGGGGGTCAGGCTCCCAACCCCAGCGCCGCGGCGACGTGCCAGGTCGCGAAGCTCGCGCACCAGGCGAGCGCCAGCAGGTAGCCGAAGGCGAAGGCGGGCCAGCGCCACGAGTTGGTCTCGCGTCGCATCACCGCGAGTGTCGACATGCACTGGAGGGCGAAGACGAAGAAGACGAGCAGGGAGGCCACGGTGGCGGGCGTGAACACGCGCCGGCCGGTGCGCGGGTCGACGTCCGCGCGGATCGCGGCGCGCAGCCCCGTCTCGTCCTCGCTGGCCGCGTAGACCTGCGCGAGGGTCGAGACGATCACCTCCCGCGCCGCGAGGCTCGCGACGAGCCCGACCCCGATCTTCCAGTCGAAGCCGAGCGGCGCGATCGCGGGCTCGATGGCGTGACCGACGCGCCCGGCGAAGCTCCGCTCGAGGGCAAAGCGCGCCGCCTGCTCCCGGCCCTGGCCCGGGGGCGCCTCGCTGCGCGGGAAGCTGAGCAGCGTCCACAGCGCGACGGACACGGCGAGGATGATCGTTCCCGCGCGGCGCAGGAAGGCCGAGGCGCTCCCCCAGACCTGGCTCGCGAGCAGGCGCAGCGGCGGAACTCGATAGGGCGGGAGCTCCATGTAGAAGGGGAGTCCCTCGCCGCGCAGGAGCGTCCGTTTGAGCACGGCCGCGACGAGCAGCGCCGCGACGCCGCCCGCGAGGTAGAGACCGAGCAGCACGAGCCCCTGGAGCCCGAGCGGCCCGGCGACGCTGTGGGCTGGGACGAAGGCGCCGATCAGCAGCGCGTAGACGGGAAGTCGGGCCGAGCAGGTCATCAGCGGCGCCACCAGGATCGTGGCGAGTCGGTTCCGGGGGGAGGCGATCGTCCGGGTCGCCATGATCCCCGGCACGGCGCAGGCATAGGCGGACAGGAGCGACACGAAGGCGCGTCCCTCGAGCCCGATCCTCCCCATCAGGCGGTCGATCACGAAGGCGGCCCGCGCCATGTAGCCGAGGTCCTCGAGCAGGTAGAGAAGCGTGAAAAGCAGCACGATCTGCGGCAGGAAGATCACGACCGACCCGACGCCGGCGACGAGGCCGTCGGTCACGAAGTCGGCGACGAGGCCCGCTGGAAGTACCAGGCGCAGCAGCCGCGCGGCCTCCCCGACTCCCGCGTCGATCGCGTTCATCGCCGGCTGCGCCCAGGCGAAGATCAGCTGGAAGAAGGTCACCATCACCACCGCGAAGAGCAGCGTCCCGGCGATCGGGTGCAGCACGATCCGGTCGATCGCGTCCGTCAGGCGGCTCGCGCCGGGGCGCCGGCGTACGACGTGCGCGAGGATGGATTCCGCCCAGGCCGAGCGCTCCGCGGCCGTCTCCGGCGGGAGGATCGGCGGGCGACTCCAACGCTCCGGCTCCGCCAGCAGCTGCCGAAGCGCGCCGAGGCCGAGCCCGCGGTGCCCGACCACCCCGCAGACGGGGATGCCGAGGGCGCGCTCGAGATGGGGCAGGTCGAGCTCGCCGCCGCGCGCGCGCAGCTCGTCGGTCATGGTGAGGACGAGGCAGGTCGGGAGCCCGCGCCGCAGCGCCTGCGCCACCACGAGGAGCGAGCGCTCGAGCGAGCAGGCGTCGGCCACGAGGACCAGGGCGTCCGGGCGCGGGGCGAGCTCTCCCGCGAGCACCCGATCGACGACCTCCTCGTCCGGGCTCAGGGGGTCGAGGCTGTAGATGCCCGGGAGATCCACGACCACGGCGGTGCGCGCGCCGAGCGAGACCGTCCCCTCGCGTCGCTCGACGGTGACGCCCGGGTAGTTCCCGACCCGCGCCCGCAGCCCGGTGAGCGCGTTGAAGAGGGTCGTCTTGCCCGAGTTCGGGCTTCCGATCAGGCCGAGGCGCAGGGGAAAGGCCCCGGCGTTCGTCACGCGAGCTCGACCCGGATCCGCAGGGCCTCGGAACGGCGCAGGCACACCCGATAGCCCCGCAGCTCGTACTCCACCGGGTCTCCGAGAGGCGCGCGGCGAACGACCCGCACCTCGGTCCCGGGCACGAAGCCGAGGTCGAGCAGGCGCCGCCCGATCGGCGACTGCGGGTCTACCGCTGCGACCCGGGCGGCTGAGCCGGGCGCGAGGTCGGCGAGGGAGAGCGGGATGACGGGGAGGGTGGCGGCCATCGACCCAGAGCTTGCCTCAACTGAAAACGACTTTCAATTTCGGACTACTTCGATCGCGCGGCCGCGCCCTTCAGGATTTGCGAACATGATCGCTCATTCATTCTCGGCGCGCAGCTGGCGGCTCAGCAGGTGCAGCGCCGCGTCCTTCGGGTCGAGCTCACCGTCCAGGATCCGCTTCACGCCCGCGGCGATGGGCATCTCGATCCCGTGGAGCTCCGAGAGCGCGCAGGCCGCGATGGTCGTCCGGATGCCCTCGGCGACTCCGTTCATCGAGCGGACGATGGCCTCGATCCGCTCGCCGCGCCCGAGCGCCAGCCCCACGCTGCGGTTGCGCGACTGGTCGCCGGTGCAGGTGAGCACGAGGTCGCCCATCCCGGCGAGCCCGAGGAAGGTCAGCGGATCGGCCCCCATGGCGACGCCGAGCCGGGTCATCTCGCGCAGGCCTCGCGTCATCAGACCGGCCCGGGCGTTGTGTCCGAGGCCCAGTCCGTCGCAGATGCCGACGGCGATCGCCACGACATTCTTTAGCGCCCCCCCGATTTCCACCCCGACCACGTCGGTGCTCGAGTAGCAGCGGAGCCAGGGGCTCGAGAGCGACTCCTGCACCGAGATCGCGTAGGTCTCCGCGCGGCAGGCGAGCGTCACGGCGGTGGGCATTCCGTCGGCGATCTCGCGTGCGAAGGAGGGGCCCGACAGGAAGACCAGGCGCGGGTGATGCTCGGCGCCGAGCACGTCCTCGAGCACCTGATCCATGCGCATCCACGTGCCGAGCTCGATCCCCTTGACCGTCGAGACCACGATCGCGCCGTCGGGAAGGTGGGCCGCGGCCCGGGTCATCACCTCCCGCACCCCGTGGCTCGGAATCGCGCAGATCACGAGCTCGCGGTCCTCGAGCGCCTCGGCCAGATCGGCGGTTGCCCGCACCCGCTCCGGCAGCGCGACGTGGCTCAAGTACGCGGGATTGCGCCGCTCCCGGTCCATGGCCGCCGCCAGCGCGGGGTCGCGGGCCCAGATCCGGACGTCGTGCTCGCGCGCGCAGTGCAGCGCGAGACAGGTCCCGAAGCTGCCTGCGCCCAGCACCGCGACGGGAATCGCCACGCGCCGAGCATAGCGGCCCGAGTTTCTTGACTCCCCCGGGGCCCGCCGTTACCCTCCGCGCGGTTTTCGCTGCCCCGTCGGGCAGTTTCACGGAATTCCGCATCTCGGAGCGCCCGCGTCGACGCCCGAGTCGCCGAGTCGAGGAGGGACCCTCGCATGCTGGCCGAGTACGCCGGCGTCCTGGTGATCCTCGTCATCGGCGTGGTGCTCGCGGGCGCGATGCTCGGCGTGCACATGCTGCTCGGCCCGAAGCGCCACTTCGACGCAAAGCTCGAGCCCTTCGAGTGCGGCGAGCAGCAGATCGTCTCGCCGCGCCGGCGCTACGCCGTGAAGTTCTACCTCGTCGCGATCCTCTTCGTCGTCTTCGACGTCGAGGCGATCTTCTTCTATCCCTGGGGCGCCGTCTTCACGGAGCTGCGCTGGTTCGGCTTCGGCGCCATGTTCATCTTCACCGTGCCCCTCGTCGTGGGGCTCGCCTACGAGTGGATGAAGGGCGGTCTCGAGTGGTGATCTCCGACGCGACCCGCGCCCGGATCGACGCCGAGATCGCGAAGTACCCGAGGCCCCGGGGCGCGCTCCTGCCGGCGCTCCACCTCGTCCAGGCGGAGCACGGCTTCGTCTCGCCCGAGCTCGCGAAGGAGCTGGCCGCCCTCTTCGAGATCAAGCCCGTCGACGTGATGGAGGTCGTCTCCTTCTACAACATGTTCTTCGACCGGCCGCAGCCCCGGCACCACGCCTACGTGTGCACGAACCTGCCCTGCGCGCTGCGCGGGGCACGCACGCTGCTGCGCCAGCTCGAGTCCCACTTAGGGGTGCACGCGGGCGAGCCGACCTCGGACGGGCGCGTGGTCCTCGGCCACGAGGAGTGCCTCGGCGCGTGCGGGTACGCGCCGATGATGCGCGTCGACGGCGCCTACCACGAGGATCTCGACCTCGAGCGCGCCAAGCGCATCCTCGACTCCCTGGAGTAGGGAAGCGGTGCTGAAAGCTCCCTACACCACGGGTTACCTCACCGAGCACTTTGCGGACGACGAGTTTGCGACGCTCGAGGGCTACGAGCGCCGCGGCGGCTACCGCGTGCTGCGCAAGGTCCTGGCCGAGGTCTCGCCCGCCGACCTGATCGAGACGGTCAAGGCCTCGGGCCTCCAGGGACGCGGCGGCGCCGGGTTCTCGACGGGCATGAAGTGGTCCTTCATGCCCAAGGGCGACGAGAAGCCGAAGTACCTGGTCTGCAACGCCGACGAGTCGGAGCCCGGCTCCTTCAAGGACCGCATCCTGATGGAGCGGGGTCCGCACCAGCTCCTCGAGGGGATCCTGATCGGCGCCTTCGCGACCGGATCGGCGAAGACCTTCATCTACGTGCGCGGCGAGTACCAGGAGCCCGCGGACAGCGTCGAGCGGGCGGTGGCCGAGGCCTACGCCAAGGGCTACCTCGGCGCGCGCGTGATGGGCCGCGACTTCCGGCACGACGTGGTCGTGCAACGCGGAGCCGGGGCCTACATCTGCGGCGAGGAGACGGGGCTGCTCGAGTCGCTCGAGGGCAAGAAGGGGCAGCCGCGCAAGAAGCCCCCCTTCCCGGCCCAGTACGGCGCCTTCGGCATGCCGACCACGGTGAACAACGTGGAGACCTTCTGCCACGTGCCGCACATCCTCGGGCGTGGCGTCGAGTGGTTCCGCGGGAGCGGCACCGAGAAGAGCCCCGGCAACACGATCTTCGGCGTGTCGGGTCACGTGCAGCGCCCCGGTCTCTTCGAGCTCCCGCTCGGGACGCGCCTCGACGAGATCGTCTTCGAGCACGCCGGAGGCCCCCCGCCCGGCCGCAAGGTGAAGGGCGTGATTCCCGGCGGCATGTCGATGCCGATCCTTCCGGCGCACCAGCTCGACGTCCCGATGGCGAACGAGTTCCTGCGCGAGCGCAAGACGATGCTCGGGACGGGTGGGGTCATGGTGATGGACGACCGCACCTGCATGGTGCGTGCGGCCTGCGTGATCTCGTACTTCTTCCGCGACGAGTCCTGCGGCCAGTGCACCCAGTGCCGCGAGGGGACGGGCTGGATGCACAAGCTCGTGGAGCGGATCGAGCGGGGTGCCGGCCAGCCGGGAGACCTCGAGATCCTGCTCGACGTGGCCGCGAAGATGGAGGGGCAGACGATCTGCGCCTTCTCCGACGCGGCCGCGTGGCCCATCCAGGGCCTGCTGCGGCACTTCCGCGAGGACTTCGAGCGACACGTCGCGGACCGCAAGTGCCCCTTCCCCGAGAGCTTCGAGCTCTGATGCCGCGCATCACCGTCGACGACCAGACGCTCGAGGTGCCCGAGGGGCTCACCATCCTCCAGGCGCTCGACGCCGTGGGCCTGCTCATGAACGGCGTCGACATTCCGCACTACTGCTGGCACCCGAAGCTCTCGATCGACGGCAGCTGCCGCCTCTGCCAGGTCGAGGTGGAGGGAATGCCGAAGCTCCAGATCGCCTGCAACACGCAGGTCACCGACGGCATGCTGATCCGGACCCGGACCGAGCGGGTGGAGAGCGCGCGCGAGGGCGTGATGGAGCTCCTGCTCGTGAACCATCCGCTCGACTGCCCGATCTGCGACCAGGCGGGCGAGTGCAAGCTCCAGGACTACGCCTACGAGTACGGCGTCTCCGAGTCGCGCACGCGCGAGCCGCGCCGGGCGGCGAAGAAGCGCGTCGACCTCGGGCCCACCATCGTCTTCGACCAGGAGCGCTGCATCCTCTGCCGGCGCTGCGTCCGCTTCTGCCGCGAGGTGCCGGGTACCGGTGAGCTCGGCGTCGCGAACCGCGGCGACCGCTCGGTGATCGAGACCTTCCCGGGCACGCGCCTCGAGAACGACTACTCGATGAACGTGGCCGACATCTGTCCGGTGGGCGCGCTCACCACGAAGGACTTCCGCTTCAAGATCCGCGTCTGGTTCCTCGAGGACGTCCCCGGGATCTGCACGGGCTGCTCGAACGGGTGCAACGTCCACCTCGGCGTCGCGAACAACAAGGTCTACCGCTACGTGCCGCGGCGCAACGATGCGGTGAACCAGACCTGGATCTGCGACCAGGGCCGGCTCTCCTACAAGGAGATCGAGGCGGGGCGCCTGCGCCACGCCAGCGTGCGCGCCGAGGGCGCCGCGCGTGAGGTGGCCTACGGCGCAGCGATCTCCGAGGCCGCCCTGCGGCTGCGGCGCGTGCTCGAGTCGAAAGGGCCGGGGGCCGTCGGCGCCCTCGCCTCCCCGCACGCGACGAACGAGGACCTCGCGGTGCTCCGGCGCCTGCTCGACGCCCTGCGCATCGACACGCGCGGGTTCGCCGTGGTGCGGGGTCACGAGGACGCGCTGCTCGTGAAGGCCGAGAAGGCGGCGAACGCCGAGGGCGCGCGCCGGCTGGGCTTCGGCGCGGCCGGCGCCGTGCTCGAGCGCGTGCGGCAGGGCGCGGTCGAGGCGCTGCTCGTGCTCGGGCACGACGCGCTCGCGTCGGGAGCGCTCGCCTCCCCCGAGGACCTGGCGGGGCTCGAAACCCTGGTGCTGCTCGCTTCGCACCAGTCCGCGCTCCAGCGCGTGGCCCACGTGGTGCTCCCGGTGCGGGTCGCCGCCGAGAAGCGAGGCACGCTCACCAACGCGGCTGGCATCGTGCAGGCGGTGGAGCCGGCCGTCGAGCCGGCCTTCGAGGCCTGGACCGAGGCCGAGGTGCTCTGGCGACTGGGAGCGCTGCTCGGCGTCTCGGACTTCGCGGGCCGCTTCGATCCGGCGGCCGTCGCGGGGGCAGCGCCCTAGATGCCCATTGAGGTCGTCGTCAAGACGCTCTTCATCATCCTCGTGGTGGTGGGCGCCCTCGCTCCGGTCATCACCTGGGTGGAGCGCAAGCAGAGCGCCGTGATGCAGGACCGGATCGGCGCCAACCGCGCCGACGTCGCCGGCATCACGCTGCTCGGCCTCCTCCACCCGGCCGCCGACGTGCTGAAGCTCCTCTCCAAGGAGGACGTGGTCCCGCTCGGTGCGAACCGCTTCATGCACCTGATCTCGCCGCTGATCGCGGCCGTCCCGGCCATCGTCGGCTACGCGGTGATCCCCTTCGGTGGCGTCTACCAGTTCGGCGACACCCGGCTCTCGCTGGTCGCGGCCGATCCGGACTGGGGGCTGCTGTACATCTTCGCGATCGGCTCGATCGCGACCTACGGCACCGTGATGGCCGGCTGGTCGAGTAACAACAACTGGTCGCTCCTCGGCGGGATGCGCGCGGCGGCCCAGATGATCTCCTACGAGGTCACCATGGGCCTCTCGGTGGTCGGCATCTTCATGGTGTTCCAGACGCTGAAGCTCACCGACATGGCGCTGGCGCAGGACACCACCTTCCGCGTGCTGGGCTTCCTCGACGTCCTCTTCGGCATTCCGGTCCCCGCCTGGCTCGACTGGGTGCGCCTCCCGGCCTGGGGGATCTTCTACCAGCCGCTGGCCTTCCTGATGTTCCTGGCGGCCATCATGGCCGAGAACAAGCGCCCGCCCTTCGACGCCCCCGAGGGAGAGTCCGAGATCATCGCGGGCTTCCACCTCGAGTACTCGGGCATGCGCTTCGGCCTCTTCTACATGTCGGAGTTCATCGAGGTCATCGTGATCGCCGGCCTGGTGGCGACGATCTTCCTGGGCGGCTGGGCGATCCCCTACCTCTCGACCCAGACGATCATCGGCGGCGTGGGCTCGGTCCTCGGAACCGGGTTCGCCACGGGCCTGTGCATGCTCCTCCACTTCGGCTGCTTCATGACCAAGGTGGTGGTGATGATCTGGCTCCAGATGGCGCTGCGCTGGACGCTCCCGCGCTTCCGCTACGACCAGGTCATGGACCTGTGCTGGAAGATCCTGCTCCCGCTCTCGCTCGCCAACATCTTCGTCACGGGCTTCGTGATGCTGCTGGTCGAGGGATGAGGTGACGACGCAAGAGATCCTCTTCTACGCCTTCGCCGCGCTCGCGGTCGTGTCGGCGCTCGGCATGGTGCTGAACCTGCGCAACACGGTCGCCGCGGCGATGAGCCTCGTGGTGACGATGGTGTCGCTGGCCGGCATCTACGTGCTGCTCGAGGCCCACCTCGTGGCGGCGATCCAGATCATGGTCTACGGCGGCGCGATCGTCGTGCTCTTCCTCTTCGTCGTGATGCTGCTGAACCTCCGGGCGGACGAGTTCGCGCCGGGACGCCAGTGGCTCACCAAGCTCGCCGCGGGGCTCGTGGTGTTCGCGGCGGGCGCCGAGCTGATCCGGCTCCTCTCCGGCGAGCTCCCGGAGCCCGGCGAGCTCCCGCCCGGCTTCGGCGGCTACCGGATGGTCGGGATCTCCCTCTACACGGACTACGTGCTGCTGGTGGAGATGGCCTCGCTCTTGCTGCTCGCCGCCATCGTCGGCGCGCTGATCCTCGCCAAGCGGAGGATCGACTGATGGTCCCCCTCGAGCACGTGATCGGCCTCTCGGCGCTGCTCTTCGTGATCGGAGTTGCGGGCGTGGCCATACGCCGCAACCTGATCGTCGTGCTGATGTCGATCGAGCTGATGCTGAACGCCGTGAACCTGGCCTTCGTCGGCTTCAACCGGCTGTGGCCGGGGACTGCCGAAGCACCCCGCCTCGACGGGCAGGTCTTCGTGCTGATGGTGATCACCGTGGCGGCGGCCGAGGTCGCGGTGGGGCTCGGGATCGTGATCTCGATGTTCCGCAACCGCGACTCGGTGAACCTCGAGGACGTGAGCCTCCTCAAGTGGTGAGCGCGTGACCGAGACCCACGTCCTGCGCTGGATCGTGCTGCTGCCGCTGCTCGCGGCGATCTACCACGGGCTCGCGATCGGCCTGGTGCGCCGCAGCAGCGACCGCCGGCTCGTCGCCCTGATCTCCTGCGGCGCCGTGATCGGCTCCTTCGTGCTCTCGTGCGTGGCGCTCGGGAAGCTGGTCCAGATCCCGCGGGGGCCCTCGCGCGTCCTCCTCGACGACGTCTACACCTGGATCGGGGCCGGGGTCTCGTCGACGCGCTTCAGCGCCGAGATGGGCTTCCAGCTCGATCCCCTCTCCACGGTGATGATCCTGGTCGTGACCTTCGTGGGATCGCTGATCCACGTGTACTCGGTCGCGTACATGGAGGACGACCAGCGCGAGGACAAGGGCTTCCAGCGCTTCTTCTGTTACCTGAACCTCTTCATGTTCTCGATGCTGGTGCTCGTGCTGGCCGACAACATCGTGCTGATGTTCCTCGGCTGGGAGGGCGTGGGCCTCTGCTCCTACCTGCTGATCGGCTTCTGGTACACCGACCGCCACAACGCCTTCTGCGGCAGCAAGGCGTTCATCGTCAACCGGATCGGCGACTTCGCCTTCCTGGTCGGGATCTTCCTGCTCTTCTCCGCGCTCGCGGACGCCGGCTCGCCGGTGACCTCCTTCCGGGAGATCGCGGCGGCCTTCGGGGGGATCCGCGAGGCGACCCTCGCGGTGCCGGCCTGGCTCCCCTTCGGGCCCGAGTGGCCCGTGGTCGAGGTCGTGGCGATCTGCTTCTTCATCGGCGCCTGCGGGAAGTCGGCGCAGCTCCCCCTCTACGTCTGGCTCCCGGACGCGATGGCGGGCCCGACGCCGGTGTCCGCGCTGATCCACGCGGCGACGATGGTGACGGCGGGCGTGTACATGGTCTGCCGTCTCTCCTTCCTCTACGCGGCGGCGCCCGCCGCCTCCGCGCTCGTCGCCTGGACCGGCGGGCTCACGGCGCTGCTCGCGGCCACGATCGCGATCGCGCAGACGGACATCAAGAAGGTGCTCGCCTACTCCACGGTGAGCCAGCTCGGCTACATGTTCCTCGCGGCGGGCTGCGGCGGCTACTCGGCGGCGATCTTCCACCTCGGGACGCACGCCTTCTTCAAGGCGCTGCTCTTCCTCGGCTCGGGCGCGGTGATCCTGGCCATGCACCACGAGCAGGATCTCCGCCGCATGGGCGGACTCAAGCGGCTGATCCCGCACACCCACCGGGTCTTCCTCGTCGGCGTCGCGGCGATCGCGGGGCTCCCCGGCCTCTCGGGCTTCTTCTCGAAGGACGAGATCCTCGTCTGGGCGACGCACGCCCCCGGCGGTCCCTGGCTCTACTGGATGGCCCTCGGCACGGCCGGCCTCACGGCCTTCTACATGGTTCGGCTGCACTGCCTCGCCTTCTACGGCGAGTGCCGCGCCACCCCGAGCGTCCGCGAGCAGATCCACGAGGTCGGCCCCGTGATCCTCTGGCCGCTCTACGGGCTGGCCTTCTTCTCGATCATCTCCGGCTACGTCGGGCTGCCTCAGCTCTGGGGCGACCTGCTCTTCGGCATCGACGAGTCGGACAGCCTGGGTCGCTTCCTCGGTCCTGTGCTGACCCGGGTCGACAAGGGGCATCTCGACCACGCGACGGAGCTCGGCATGGCGGGATCGGCGGTCGCGGTCGCGGCGGCCGGGGCGGCGCTCGCCTGGTGGCTCACCCTGCGCCGGCCGGAGCTCCCGGACCGCATCGCGGCGACCTTCAAGGGCGCCTACGAGCTCCTCGTGAACAAGTACTACGTCGACGAGATCTACGACGCGCTGATCGTGCGGCCCCTGGTCGCCGTCTCGGACCGCGTGCTCTTCCGGGTGGTGGACGCCGGGCTCGTCGACGGCGTGATGGTGAACGGGACGGCGCGGGGCGTGCGGGCCCTGGCCGCCCACGGGCTCAAGTACGCCCAGAGCGGCCTCGCCCAGACCTACGTCTTCTTCATGATCGTGGGCGCGGCCGCCCTGGTCGGTTACCTGGTGCGGTAGCGAGCGATGGGCCTCGAGCAGAGCAACCTCCTCACGATCGTGACCTTCCTCCCGCTGCTGACGGGGCTCGCCCTGCTCGGCATCGGGGCGGGGGCCAACCTGCTCGGCAGCCGGGGGCTCCCGCCGGCGGTGTGGCGCCTCGTCGGCTTTGCTTGCACCACGCTCACCTTCCTGATCTCGCTGCGCCTGTTCACGGGCTTCGACCCCACCGACCCCGGCTTCCAGTTCATCGAGCGGGCCGAGTGGCTCCCCGACTACGGCGTCCACTACTTCGTCGGGATCGACGGCATCAGCCTCTTCCTGGTGCTGCTCACCACCTTCCTGATGCCGCTCGTGCTGCTCGCCTCCTGGCACGACATCGACCGCTCGGTCCCGAGCTACATCTTCTTCATGCTCTTCCTCGAGACGGGGATGCTCGGCGCCTTCGTCTCGCTGAACCTCTTCCTGTTCTACGTCTTCTGGGAGGTGATGCTCGTCCCGATGTACTTCATCATCGGGATCTGGGGCGGGCCGCGCCGCATCTACGCGGCGGTGAAGTTCTTCCTCTTCACGATGGTCGGCTCGCTGCTGATGCTGGTGGCGATGCTCGTGGTCTACTACCTGGGCTTCGAGCAGACGGGCGGGCTCAACTTCGACCTCGTGACGGCCCCCGGCTCCGGTCTCCCCGGGGTGCTCGACACCGTGATCCCGCGGGCGGGCGAGGCGCCCTGGTGGCGGACCCAGACCTGGCTCTTCGCCGCCTTCGCGCTCGCCTTCGCGATCAAGGTCCCGATGGTTCCCCTGCACACCTGGCTGCCCGACGCGCACGTCGAGGCGCCGACCGCCGGCTCCGTGGTGCTGGCCGGCGTCCTGCTCAAGATGGGGACCTACGGCTTCGTGCGCTTCGCGATGCCGCTCTTCCCCGACGCGGCCCACGAGGCCACGCCCTTCATCCTGCTGCTCTCGGTGGTGGGCATCGTCTACGGCTCGCTCGTCGCGATGGTGCAGTCGGACGTGAAGAAGCTCGTGGCCTACTCCTCGGTGGCCCACCTCGGCTTCGTCACGCTCGGGATGTTCGCGTGGAACGCCCAGGGGCTGAACGGGAGCGTGCTTCAGATGGTGAACCACGGCCTCTCGACCGGGGCGCTCTTTCTCCTCGTCGGGATGCTCTACGAGCGACGCCACACCCGGCAGATCTCGGACTTCGGCGGGATCGCGAAGCCGATGCCGGTCTTCGCGGCCTTCTTCGGCCTCGTCACCATGTCGAGCATCGGGCTCCCGGCGCTGAACGGCTTCGTCGGCGAGTTCCTGATCCTGCTCGGCGCCTTCCTCGCGAACCCGCTGATGGCGACCGTGGCCACCTCCGGCGTCGTGCTCGGGGCGGCCTACATGCTGTGGATGTTCCGCCGCGTCATGTTCGGGCCGCTCGAGAGCCCGGAGAACCGCGGGCTCATCGATCTCGGCTTTCGCGAGAAGTTCGTGATGGCCGCGATCGCGGTGCCGATCCTCTGGATCGGCATCTATCCCGAGACCTTCCTGCGGCGGATCGAACCCGCGGTGATGGAGCTCCTGCAACGCGTCGAAGATCGGAGCGCCGTGGCGCTGGCGAGGCCGGCGGCGGCGGGCGAGCCCGAGGCGCCGGCCCCCGCGGCGGGCGAGGCCCTTCCGTGACGCCCCGGATCCCGGACCTCCACCTCTCCGCCCTCGTCCCGCTGCTCTTCGTCGCCGTGGGGGCGATGGCGGTGCTGATGGGCGAGGTCTTCCTGTCGCGGGCCAAGAGCATCCAGGGCAAGCGCGTCACCGAGACCCTGGTCGGGAGCGCCCTCGGTCTCACGTCGATCGCCTTCCTGGCGCTCTCCTGCTGGGTGTCGCTGCTCGCCTTCGGAATGGGGGGGATCGAGGAGTTCGATCCGGGCCGCCCGATCTTCCAGCTCGACCCCTTCTCGTCCTTCGTCTCGGCGATGGTGGCGCTCGCGGCGCTCCTCTCGTGCGCCCTCTCGATCGACTACCTGTCCGAGCTGCGCATCAACCACGGCGAGTTCTACGCGCTGCTGCTGCTCTCGACCTGCGGGATGCTGCTGATGATCGCGGCGGTGGACCTGATCGCGGTCTTCCTCGGCCTCGAGCTGATGAGCATCCCGATCTACGTGCTCGCCGGCTTCGATCGCCGCAAGCTGCGCAGCAACGAGTCGGCGATGAAGTACTTCCTGATCGGCTCCTTCGCGAGCGCGGTGATGCTCTACGGGATGGCCCTGCTGTACGGCGCCTCGGGCTCGACCGCTTTCTCGGCGCTGCGCATGGGCTTCGAGATGAGTCCCACTCTCGCGACGATCGGGATGGGTCTCGTGCTGGTGGGCTTCGCCTTCAAGATCTCCTCGGTGCCCTTCCACCAGTGGACGCCAGACGTCTACGAGGGGGCCCCTTCGGCCGTCACGGCGTTCATGTCCGTGACGGTGAAGGCCACCGCCTTCGCCGCGCTGATCCGCCTGCTCGGGATGGGCCTCGGGCCGCTCGACGCGGCGCAGGGGAACGTCGTCTGGGTGCTCGCGGCGCTCACGATGGTGGTCGGGAACCTGATGGCGGTGATCCAGACCAACGTGAAGCGGCTGCTCGCCTACTCGAGCATCGGCCACGCCGGCTACCTGTTGATCGGCGTGCTGACCGGGACGCCCGAGAGCTACGGGGCCGTGGTCTTCTACCTGCTGGCCTACGTCTTCATGAACCTCGGCGCCTTCGGCGTCGTGGTGGTGCTCGCGCACCGCGGCCACGACTGCGACCGCATCGAAGCCTTCGCGGGCCTCTCGCGGCTTCGCCCCGGGCTCGCCGCGCTGATGACGCTCTTCCTGCTCTCGCTGGCCGGGATCCCGGGCACCGTGGGCTTCATCGCGAAGTTCACCGTCTTCGCCGCGGCCGTGCGCTCCGACATCATCTGGCTCACGATCCTGGGCGTGCTGATGAGCGCGGTCTCGATGTACTACTACCTGCGCATCCCGGTGCTGATGTACATGCGCGAGCCGGGCGACGAGAAGCCGCGCATGGAGATCTCTACCGGCGAGGGCTTCGTGCTCGTCGTCTGCGCGATCGCGGTGGTCTTCCTGGGGCTCTTCCCGAACCACGCGCTGCTGCCGCTCGTGGGCGAGTTCCACGTCCTCGACTGGAGCCGCGAGTCGGTCCGCCTGCTCTTCGGCGCGGGCTGAGGCGCGCCCCGCGCCGAGAGGCCTCTCGTCCTATCAGGTGATCCGCAGCGGCTCGGGGTGGTCGATCACGCAGCGCGTGCCCGAGAAGATGCTGACCATGCACTTGTTGCAGTGGGTGCAGCGGCCGCTCGCGGCGGTGCCGGCGCGCATCCGGTCGACGAGATCCGGGTCGCGCAGCAGCGCGCGGCCCATCGCGACGAACTCGAAGCCTTCCGCCATCGCCCGGCGGATCGTCTCGAGGGTGTTGATGCCGCCGAGCAGGATGAGAGGCAGCGAGAGGGCCTCGCGGAACTGCCGCGCCATCGGGAGAAAGTAGGCCTCCTTGAAGGGGTAGTACCGGAAGAGCGCCCTCCCGAGGAGCTTGAACCCGATCCTCTGGACCGGGGGCAGGACCGCCGCCATCTCCGCGCGCGGGGCGTCGCCGCGGAACATGAACATCTGGTTCGCGCGCGAGCCACCGCCGGTGAGCTCGAGGGCGTCGAGCACCCCCTCGCTCTCGTAGAGCTTCGCGAACGCGATGCTCTCGTCGAGCTCGAGCCCTCCGCGGATGCCGTCGACCATGTTCTGCTTCGCGGTGATCGCGACGCGCGGGCCGACGGCGTCGCGCACCGCGCGCAGGATGCGGCGCGGGAAACGCGCGCGGTTCTCGATCGATCCGCCGTAGTCGTCGCTGCGCCGGTTCCACTTCGGGCTCATGAACGACGAGGGCAGGTAGTGGTGCCCGAAGTGGAGCTCGATCGAATCGAAGCCGGCCCGGGCGAGCATCCGGCCGCCCGCTGCGAACTGCTCGACGATCTCGTCGATCTCGTCCACGGAGACCGGCTCGACGCGGCTCCCCATCAGCGTGCGGCCCCGGGACGGGCCGACCACTCGCTTGCCGGGCAGGAGCCCCACGGCACCGGCGTGGCCGATCTGCGCCGCGATCCGGGCACCCTCGGCGTGGACGACCTCGGCAATCCGCGCGAGACCCTCGGCCGCCGCATCGTGGATGTAGATCTCCGCCGGCGCACCCATCCCGTCCCTCGAGACCGCGAGGTACGAGACGGTCGTCATCGCCACCCCGCCGCCGGCCATCCGCCGATGGA
>Ga0214473_10004150_pt1 | contig 17432 bp, 12 predicted proteins | sample RVTome_7_FD_203509 | JGI IMG/M metagenome (GOLD analysis project Ga0214473, IMG submission 203509) | Soil microbial communities from uranium-contaminated site in the Upper Colorado River Basin, Wyoming, United States - RVT98D197 | ecosystem: Environmental > Terrestrial > Soil > Contaminated >... | reverse complement strand
GCCCTGCGCCACAGAGTACATCGACCGGCAATGAGCGGCAACCGAAAAATGACGGCACGGAGCGGCAGGACGGCTTGCCGCTGCCGCGACCGAGCGCGACGGGTATAAGGCACGATCGCCTTCCAAGGCAATTGACTCTCCACGTGAGCAGAGGTATCCTCTTTACTATCTGCGAAAAGAGATATGGGAATGCCTGAGACACGAGGAATAGGAGAGAACACATGTATCGGAGCGTGATGATATCCGTGGGTGCGTTGCTCGCCCTTATGATCTTGACCGTTGACGCCGGGGAACAGGCCAAGCCGAAGCGCGAGCCGATCTACCAGGAGGATGGGAAAGGAATGGAACGGGTCGGACAGGCCCTCGTCACGGCCAGGCGGGAGAACAAACGCGTTCTCCTCAAGATCGGCGGCAACTGGTGCGGGTGGTGCTACAGGCTTCACGACCTCTTTCACACCGACAAGGCCATCCAGAAGATACTCAGTGAGGAATATGAGCTGGTGGCGATCGACAGCCGGGCGGACAAACCCGTCATCGAGAAATGGCAGATCAAGCCGAATGCATATCCATACCTGACGGTGCTCGACTCGATGGCCAAGAAAGTGATCGAGCAGGAGACCGGCTCACTGGAGATAGGGGATAAACACGACCCTAAAAAGGTGAAGGCTTTCCTGGAGAAGTGGAAGCCTGTCCCCTTGGATGCCAACGACGTGTTCGCCTCTGCTCTCGCCCAGGCGAAGAAGGAGGACAAGCGTGTCTTCATACGGGTGGGCGCCCCCTGGTGCGGCTGGTGCAGACGTTTGGATGCGTTCCTCGTCAAGCCCCAGATCGAGACGATCCTGAAGAAGGACTACGTCGTCGTCAAGATCGACCAAGACCGAATGAAAGGGGCGAAAGAGGTGATCCAGAGAATCCGAAAGCCCACCGAAGGGGCCGGAATCCCCTGGTTCGCCTTCCTCGACAAAGACGGCAATATCCTCATCACCTCGACCAAGCCCGGCGCCGGCAACATCGGCTTCCCCGCCGATCCCAAAACCGAAATCCCTCACTTCGTCCACATGCTCAAGACCACAAGATCGAAAATCACCGACGCGGAAATCGAATTCATCGCCATAGAACTGGCAAAGCCAGCAAAAATACGATAGTCTATACTGTGTGAGCATATGAAGAAGGCAATCAATAATTCGGCCAGCAAACGCGAACCAGCAGAAATGCCGCCTGAGTATGACTTCACGGACAAGAAGGGAGTGCGCGGCAAGTATTACCAGGCCTATCGCCGGGGGCACGCGGTGAAGATACGTCATGAGAACGGTACCGTCAGCGTACAATACTTCACGCTCGAAGAAGGATCTGTAATGCTCGAGTCCGACGTGCGCGAGTACTTCCCAACATCGGAGAGCGTCAATCAAGCTCTCCGTTCTCTCATAACGCTGATCCCGAAAACCCGGCGAAGGAAATAGCTGCAAACGAAGGCAGCACAGAAGAGTTAAGCCCATGTGGATGTGGCGTGCTATCTGGAAACCCAAGCCCGACAGCGGACGTATCGGGAGACGGCACAGGAACAGTATGCCTACATGAAGGAGCAAGAGCATGGGTGCGGTCAACGTTGCTGTGTCGGTGGAGAATCTCGAAGCTGGGTTGCGGCGTTGGAATGAGTTATCAGAGTCCGGCAACTGGCCATCCGACCTCCACGCGGGTCTTTATGTGCGGCAGGCGCAATTGCGCGCGGGCGGTCTGGGGGAGCAGTGGTGGGCTGCCACGGTCGACGAGTTCTCTCGCTGGCGCGCGATCAGGCCGCTGACCAAGGCCAATATCCGGGATCGGGGCCGGGGACTGCTTCCACAGCTCAGTCTCGCCTATCACGATCTGCTTCGGGCGAACTGCAACCTTGTGGATGCCAAGTGGACGAACTTAGCGTGCTTATTTGATCTGGCGTACCGCGTGAAGCCCACGAAAAGCCAGAGCCCCGTGTTTGCGAGCAAGCTCTGTCACTTCATGTTCCCGGATCTGTTCATTGTCGTTGACCGTGCCGTGGTCGGCTTGAGAGATCCCTACAGCACCTACTGGCAGACTTGTTCGGATGCATGGCGACTAGCCAAGCCCAACCATGGACTCCTTCGCGGCAAGATCGATGCCGTGATCGGAGAGGCGGTGGATCAATCATTCCCGTACGCCACGAAAATCACCGAGCTCTGCATCATCGGCGCGAGCAGATGGGTGCATGACAGATAGTTGACTGAGAATGGGATCAGCGGGATCGTTGTTGACTCTTTGCTTATGGTGCGCTATCGTCCTTGATGATAGTAAAGGATATGCACGTGTATGAAAAGAATCAGAGAATCGTATCGACGGATTGGTGATGACGAAGACCGATTTGACATCGATTTCTGGCAATCGCAGGGAGATGAGGCCATCTTCGATGCAGCACTCGACATGATATTGGACTATTTGATGATCAGGTACGGACATGCTGAGGAGCCCAGACTTCAGAGAACTGTTGAGTATTTTGGCAAAGCATAAGGTCCGCTATCTCGTGGTCGGCGGTTACGCGGTCATGAAGTATACTGAGCCGCGGTTCACAAAGGATCTGGATCTGTGGATAGCCACCAATGAGGAGAACTCAGAAGCGGTTTTTGCGGCGTTGCAGGAATTCGGTGCGCCCCTCAAGAACTTGGCTCCCGCCGATTTCACACAAGAGGGTTACTTCTACCAGATGGGGACTCCTCCGTTCCGGCTGGACATCATGATGTCCATACCCGGTGTGACTTTTGAGGCCGCGTGGGCAAACCGGGAAGAGGCACAGGTGCAGGGCTTGGTCATTCCGTTCATATCGAAGACCGATCTGATTAGAACAAAGGAAGCCAGTGGCAGGGATCAGGATTTGATAGATGCCAAGAAGCTTAGAAAGGCTGGCAACTGAGCTCAGAACAATGTCAATCTTCTGATTCGTGCCGGCCGGTCATGAAGGCTTTGTAGAGTCTGTAGTGGTCGGTTTGCTCGTAGGTAATGGGGGCGATGGGGATATGGTCGAAGCTGTAGATCGTGGCGCCGGGGCAGGACAGGAGGATCGGCGAGTGCGTGGCGATGATGAATTGGGCGTGTCCGGCGGCGGTCATCTTCGCCGGCAGATCAAGCAAGGCAATCTGGCTCTTTGGGGATAGCGCCGTCTCCGGCTCGTCGCGCAGGTACAGGCCCTTGATGGCATAGCGGGCCTTGAAGAAGGACATGGTAGATGCCCGCCTTGAGGGCCAGGGCTTGCAGGACGGTCGATTTGCCCGTGCCGTTCTCGCCCACGAACAGTGTCACGGGCGTCTTGAAGGCCAGTCCGCTCGTACGGCGGAGGACATCGAGCGTAAACGGATAGTGCTCCTGCGTCGGATATCGATCCGAATGAAACGTCACACTCTTCAAATGCATCAGCATGCCCTTTGGGTAGTAAGTCCATACCGTCTGTGCAAACGCTTATCATACAGGAAACTCGGCTGTTTGCCACGGGCAGAGGAACGGGTATGATAGCCATGCCGCAGTCCTGCTGAACAGTCCTGCGGTCCAGTTCGTACGTGCCATTGAGGTGAAGCACTGGAAAGGAGCGTGTCCATGAACGAGAGACTTTCACAATTGCCGTGGGCGGAGTTGTGGCATACACAGGGAGAGATCCCGTGGTCGGCGCTGGAGACCTTTGCTGACGCCGTAGCCGCGGAGCCGGGCCTGGCGGAAGAGCTCTTCAAAACGTACGAACAGGCGCAGGGGGTCTGGTTCACCGGAGTCTGTTACGTTGAGTGGTACGTGCCGGCGATCTTCGCGCTGGCGGCACCGAAGCTCGATGAAGACCAACGCCGCACGATCGGCGAATTCCTGGTCAAAAAACTTGCCGAGGCCGGCAGGAAAGATGATGAATTGACTATGGAAGCCCTGGTCGATGCGAGCGGGTACATGGGCCCGGTCATTGTGCCAGCCGTCCTTGATGCAATAGCGGCCGAGCCGGACTCCCGTGGCGCATGGTTTCATCTGTGGAGTCTGACGGCCTTGGCCGCCGAGACGGATGACAACCTCATTCGCGACCGGACCGTGCAGGCGTGCGTCGGGCTGCTTGAGCGAGCAGACCGTGGGGAGGCCGACGTGGACATTGGATTCGAGGCGGCTCACACACTGGGTTTGCTTGGACGGACCGAATACGTGACGCTCATACAACGGCTGGCTGAGAAATGTGGTCCACTCATGGGCCGTGCGGATTACGAGGAGGCCGCGGACCTGCTGACGGGAGCAGCAGACCGCGATGAATTCCCGGAGGCATGGCAAGAGCCGGTGCGCGAGTGGTTCGAGCCACGCTGGCAAACGGTGAAAGACTGGTACGTCAAGCGAGCTGCCGAAGAGCTTGAGGATATGCATGCCCCGCCGACGGAGCCTCGCAGCAAGGTCAGGCGGTTCTTCAGGTCAACCTGGGCCAGAGACTTGCCGGACGACCTTTTTGACGGAGCAGGGTTCATCCTGGACCGACTGCTCGACTACGCCAAGGAATATGAAGGAGCCGCTCCGAATGAATTGAACGAACAGGTGCTGCGCGCCGTGCTGCTCGACATGTTCCCCCGAAGAATTGCGGGAAAACAAGACTTCTTTGCCAAGGTGGCGCCGGTGGTCGCGGTGTTTCTGGAATGGATGGAGTCCGAGGGCCTGTTGGAGAACGGTTCGACCCTTGCACAGGCGGTACACGCCTGGGCAGAGGAGATCGTCGCCGCGGGGCTGAATCCCGAGAAGTGGGGACGGACCAAGGCGACGGTGATGGAGGGCGAACAAACGAGCGTGTACGTCAGGGACGTGGAGGCCATGGAGGACTACTGGCGTCAACAGGCTCTACAGTCTCTTGAACAGGAGCCTGCCGATCAGGAAGAGCAGTCCCGGTTCACTCCCACGGCACCGATTGTAGAGCACACCCCGAAGATCGGCCGCAACGAGCCTTGTCCGTGCGGCAGCGGCAAAAAGTACAAGAAGTGTTGCGGCAACCCGGCCAAAGGCCAAGCGGCAAACATTTGACGCGACAGTGTCTCATTCTGAACGGAAGGGGATCATGGCGATCATCGCAAAGCACACATGGCACACCGGAATATCAGTGGCGGTACTGTTTGCCTTATTGCATACCGGCCGAGCCGTGGCAGAGCCGGTCAGCCTGCATGTCTCGACGCAGGGGAATGATTCCTGGTCGGGCAGGTTGGACTCGCCAAACGAGGGCCGGACGGATGGTCCCTTCGCAACACCTGAGGCGGCCCGGCAGGCGATCCGCGAGATGAAGAAAGCCGCAGGGTTGCCGGCGGGCGGCGTGACTGTGTGGATTCACCCAGGGGACTATTACCTCGAACAGGGCTTTGAGTTGACGGCGGAAGACTCGGGCACGGCTGAATCGCCGATCGTGTATCGGGCGACGGGAACGGAAGGTGTGCGATTGATTGGAGGGCGAGAAATCAGCAACTGGCGCAAGGTCGAAGACTCGGCCATCCTGGACAGGCTCGATCCGACAGCCAGAACCAACGTCGTGCAGGCCGACTTGAAGGCGATTAGAATCATGAACTTGGGGAAACTGAGCAGCCGGGGGTTCGGCCGGGCGGTGACGGCGGCGGGATTGGAGTTGTTCTTCGCAGGCAAACCGATGACCCTGGCTCGTTGGCCGAATGGCGATTTTACGAAGATCGTCGGCTATCCGGACGCCGTTGGGGACGATCATGGGGGCAAGCTCGGCAAGCTGACAGGCGGGTTCAATTACGAGGGCGACCGGCCCTCGCGGTGGCGTGACACAACCGACATCTGGATTCACGGCTACTGGGCCTACGACTGGGCGAACTCCTACGAGCACATCGCCTCCATCGACCTGGACAAGCGGTTGATCAAGACGAGCCCGCCCTATGGCCATTACGGCTTCCGCGCCGGCGGCCACGGCGGACGATTCTTCTTTCTCAACATCCTCGAAGAGTTGGATGAGCCGGGCGAGTGGTACCTCGACCGCACCTCCGGCATCCTTTACTTCTGGCCCCCGCAGCCAATCGACCAGGGCCGGGCCATGGTTTCGGTTGTTGAAAGCCCCGTGATTCACATCAATGGGGCGTCACACGTCACAATCCGGGGCCTGACCATCGAGTGTGCCCGCGGAACCGGCGTCCGAATCGCCGGTGGCGACAAGAACCGCGTCGCGGACTGCACCCTCGGCAATCTCGGCAACTACGGCATAGCCGTCGATGGCGGCACGAATCATGTCATCGAAGGCTGCACCGTTTACGAGACCGGCGACGGCGGCGTCTCCGTCAGCGGCGGCGACCGCAAAACGCTTGCCGCCGCAGGGCACGTCGTGGAGAACAACCACATCCATCACATCGCCCGGTGGTCCCGATGCTATGCCCCGGCCATTCTGATCTCGGGCGTTGGCGTCCGCGCATCCAATAACCTGATTCACGACCATCCGCACTGCGCGATTCTGTTCAACGGCAACGAGCACGCGATCGAGCGCAACGAGATTCACCACGTCTGCCTCGAAACGGGCGACGTGGGCGCCATCTACACCGGCCGGGACTACACCTATCGCGGCAACGTCATTCGCCACAACTTCATCCACCACACCGGCGGCGTCGGCATGGGCTCCATGGGCATCTACATGGACGACTGCGTCAGCGACACGCTCATTTACGGCAACGTGCTCTGGAAGCTGCACCGGGCCGTCTTCCTCGGCGGCGGCAGGGACTTTCGCGTGGAAAACAACATCTTCGTCGATTGCGATCCGGCGGTGGAGCTGGACGGCCGCGGCTTGAGCAAGGCCCCCGTCTGGCACGACATGGTCTACAAGACGATGAAGCAGCGGCTCGATACGATGAACTGGAAGCAGCCGCCCTACAGCACGCGCTATCCGGAGCTGGCGGCTCTGGAACAGTACTACGCCAAGGACGACGGCGTGCCGCCCGGCAATGTCCTCGTGGCCCGCAACATCTGCGTCGGCAGCAAGCTCCTGAACATCACGTGGGGCGCCAAGCCCGAGATGGCCGAGAGCCGCGACAACCTGACGGACGCCGACCCGCTCTTCGTCGATGCCGCCAACGGCGACTTCCGCCTCAAGCCCGATTCCCCCGCATTCAAGCTGGGCTTCCAGCCGATCCCCTTCGACAAGATCGGCCCATCAACAAGGAGCCGGTGAAAACGTTACACCATTCCCGGCTACCTCAAGGGCTTGAAATCTCCCCCTGTTTGTGACAAGATATGCCTATCAGAGGCCCAAGACCGGTGGGGAGTCGGCATGAGTGACGTAACACGTATCTTGAACGCCATAGAACGGGGGGACGCGAAGGCTGCGGACGAACTCTTGCCGCTGGTCTACGAAGAACTCCGTCTTCTCGCCGCACAGAAGCTATCCCGTGAGCCTCCTGGGCAGACACTGCAGCCGACCGCACTGGTGCACGAGGCTTATCTCCGTCTGGTAGAAGCAGATTGCCGGGGCTGGAATAGCCGCAATCATTTCTTTATGGCGGCAGCCGAGGCTATGCGGCGAATTCTCATCGAGCGTGCTCGCCGCAGAAGAAGTCTCAAATATGGAGGTGATCGGGAGAAAGTTGATCTTGACGACGTGGTTCTGGCCTGCGATGAGCAGGAATTCTCCGCGAACCTACTGGCATTGGACGAAGCCCTTGAGAAGCTGTCCCAGACAGACAAGGTAAAAGCCGATGTTGTCAAGCTGCGTTATTTCGCAGGTCTGACCATTGAGCAGACGGCCGAGGCACTGGGCTTCTCTGTCAACACCGCCAAACGTTGTTGGGCCTATGCTCGTGCTTGGCTCTTGCAGGAAATTGGCTGACTCCACGTCCGTTTCGATTTCACGCAAGTTTTCCGTAGTTTTCGTGGGCCACTGTGCCTCTGCATTTCGCACTATACGATAGAGAGTACATTGTTCTGGGAAACAAGTTGTGGATCTCGAAAACAGAAAAGAAGAGATATTCGCGGCAGCCATTGAGTACGAGGACCCTGCCGAACGCAACGCCTTTCTGGCCCGAGCTTGTGGCGAGGATCGAGAGTTGCTTGAGAAAGTCCAGAGACTGCTCTATCACCACGATGGCGCGAGCTTCCTGGATGTATCGCCCCTTGGGCAAATGAGTGATGTTGAGATTCCTACACTGACGGAAGGTCCCGGCACCGTCATCGGGCGGTACAAGCTGCTAGAAAGGATCGGCGAAGGGGGCATGGCGGTGGTCTACATGGCCGAGCAGACCGAGCCCATCCGCCGCAAGGTGGCCCTCAAAATCATCAAGCTGGGCATGGACACCCGCCAGGTCATCGCCCGCTTTGAAGCCGAGCGTCAAGCCCTGGCTCTGATGGATCACCCCTGTATTGCCAAGGTGCTCGATGCCGGGGCCACAGAGACCGGCCGGCCTTACTTCGTCATGGAACTGGTTACAGGCGTCTCGATCACCGCGTACTGCGATGGGAACAACCTGAGCACCAAGGACCGCCTGGCTTTGTTTGTTCAGGTCTGCAACGCCGTGCAGCACGCCCACCAGAAGGGCATTATCCACCGCGATATCAAGCCCTCCAACGTCATGGTCACGCACCATGACGGAAAACCTGTCCCCAAGGTGATTGACTTCGGCATCGCCAAGGCCACCAACCAGCGCCTGACGGAAAAGACCCTCTTCACCCGCTACGCTCACATCGTCGGCACCCCCGCCTACATGAGTCCAGAGCAGGCAGAACTGAGTGACCTGGACATCGACACCCGCACCGACATATATTCCCTCGGCGTCCTGCTCTACGAGCTTCTGACCGGCACCACACCCTTCAGCGAAGAGGAGCTTCGCAAGGCCGGCTATGTCGAGATGCAACGCATCATCCGGGAACAGGAACCCGCCAAACCTTCTACGAGACTGAGCACTCTCAGCGAGACCCTGACCGACATCGCTAAATGCCGCAGTTCCACTCCCGACCTGCTCCGCAAAGCCGTTCGGGGCGATCTCGACTGGATCGTGATGAAGTCGTTAGAAAAGGACCGCGCCCGGCGCTACGAGACACCCAACAGCCTGGCCTCAGACATCCTGCGGCACCTGGAACATGAGCCGGTCCTGGCGAGAGGACCGAGCACCACATATTGCCTGCAAAGATTCCTCCGCCGACACCGCTCCCAGGTTGTCACCGCTCTGGCCATAGTGCTCGTCGCGGGTGCGGTGGCCGTCATCCTTTCGCTGTGGAACCAGGACCGGGCGCAACTGGCCGAGGCAGAGGGCTTTCGCCATAGGAACATCCTCTCCCAGGCGCGCGAGCAGTACGCCAAGGCCGACCGAGAAGCGGCTCTGGAGACGCTCAAGCCTATCCTGGACAGCAAGCATGTCGGACCCGAAGCACAGCTTCTCCAAGCAGGCATTCTCGTGGACAACCGCCGTTCGGATGAGGCCGTGACCATGCTGGACAGCCTGCTCCATGAGCGCCCGGAGATTGCCGGGGCGGCTCATGCACTTTTAGCTCGCACCCTCTGGGAAAGTGAATCCCCGGATGCTGAGAAGCTCAAGCAGGTCGAGGAGCACCGCCGACAGGCCGAGGCATTGCTTCCCGAAACCGCCGAGGCTTATTTCCAGCGGGCGATGACCGCCCTCACCATCAAGGAGCAGCTTGCCTCGCTCGACAGGGCTTTACAACTTGATCCCAGCCACTATGAATCTCGCCGGCTGCGGGCCTTCACCTACTACGCGTCCAGGAAGTACGACCGGTTACGGGATGATGCGCTGGTCATGACGATTCTGCGACCGCGCGACCCATTAGGCTACTCGCTGCGTGCAATCGCGCTCCGCGAGTTGGGCCGCTATCGAGAAGCGATTGCGCAGTATGACGGCGCGCTTGCCCTCACGCCAAAGGACAGCCCGGTGTATGTCGATCTGTTTACGCAGCGTTGCGAGACCTTCCTGCGGATGGGCGAGTACGAGCGTGTTATTGCTGAGGCCCCGGTAGGGGCGAAAGATGTCTCGCCCCTACAATACCACGTGTTCTGTGCTCTGACTGCCCTGGGCGATTATGAGAAGGCAGCGACCCTATTCCGGCAGATCATCAGCCCCGGCCATGAAGCTCGCCGCCAGTTCCGGGACTGGTGCGCCAAATACGTGTTTGACACCTTGGAGGCCGGGCGGTCCTGGCATCCGGTGGGCCAGGACCCTGCGGGGGCGGCCTTTCTCCCGATGGTGGAGTCTGAGGAGACCTATCGCAGTCTTTCGACAAAGGCCCACCGCGTAACCACTGATGGATTCAGCGCCCACTGGTCGCCGGATGGGAAGAGACTCACCTTCAGCCTTGGAGTGCGTGGCAGAAGCGGCGTGGCGATCTTCGATCCGGCCACCAAGGAAACGGAGCTGCTGATTGTCCCCGGAAAGGACCCGCGATGGTCGCCCGATGGGAAGTACATCGCCTTCGTCCGAGATCGCCAAGTCCTTCGGCCGGAGGAGGTGGCCACGGCTGAGCGCAGAGAGCGACAGCGCTCAACGACAGAAGAAGAAGTCTGGATCATGAAATCTGATGGCACAGAGCCGAGGCGTCTTGCTCGTGGCGGTTGGGCCTCCTGGACTACAGATTCAATGACCCTCTACTATCACTCTCGGGTGGACGCCACACTCTGTCTGATCTCCGTCGCAGAGCACGACCCCGAGCCGAAACGGATCATGAAATGTCGAGATGACTACCCATCGGTGTCGCCCGACAGTCAACGTGTCGCGTACCTGGAGCGTGGGTCTCTGAAGGTCAAGGACCTCGCTTCGCAGGCCCTCGTTGCCGAGTGGCCGGTGCCTCTTGCGGCGTGGGGCAGCGTGGCCTGGTGTGCGATGGGCGGCGAACTGTGCTTGGGCGGGCGCAACGATAGCGACGACAGAACGGGGCTGTGGATTTACAGCCTTGACAGCAACGAACCCGCCCGGGCTCTCGCCGGTCAGGTTACGGGTGGTGCGTGGTCGCCGGACAGAACGAAGCTCGCTTTCTGTCTGGGGCCGCCGTACTTCGAGATTTGGGCTGCCGACCTCGACCCCGATGTCCCGACCATCGAGGCACTCGGCCCCGGTCGGCCGCTTGCCGAACACTTCCGCGAAATGATTGCCTTCTTTACCCGCAGGCTGGAGGCCGATCCAGACGATGCATATGCCTACTCCAGGCGTGCGCACTGCTACGGTTACCTGCATGGCCGGCAAAGGGCCATCGCCGATATGAGACAGTGGTCAGCCATCCTTGGCGGAGGGTTGCCTTCGGATTTGCCGCGCGCCGCGCCAAGGAGACTCCGCGGCGCGATCAACGGTCCATTCGGTTATCAATTCGCCTTCTCTGTGGGAAGGCGAGACAACGGGATTTACGTTCTATGTGTTGCCTTTGGGCAGAAGGGAAGGTGTGAAATGAGACTGTTTGAGGTTCCGATGTTGGCTATGTCACTGTTTGGGCTTGGTCTGTTTTCAAGTCTTGACGCGCCGCCCGCTTGTGCCGACTTCACGTTCGGCGAACCAGCAAACCTCGGCCCGTTTGTCGGCGGCACCGAGGCTGTCGAATGTCTTTCCTATGATGGACTGGAGATGTACATCGTTTCTGATGGGCCCGGCGGGCACGGTGCCATCGACCTTTGGGTGCTGAGACGCGACGTAATAGACAAAGGGTGGGGCATGCCGGAGAATCTTGGCCCTGCCGTGAACAGTTCGGGTGACGACGACGGCCCGTCCATCTCGGCGGATGGACTTACGCTCTATTTCTACTCGTACAACCGCCCTGGTGGTTACGGCAATAACGACATCTACATGACCACGCGCGCGACGAAGAACGATCCGTGGGGCAGGGCTGTACTCCTGGAACCGCCGATCAACAGGACAATCAGCGGGGGCAACGATTCCAACCCCTGGATTTCACCAGATGGCCTGGAGCTTTACTTCGAATCGCGTCGCGCCCCCGGATATGGAGAATCTGATATCTGGGTGGCAAGACGAGCGACGAAGGATGACCCCTGGGGTACGCCTGCGAATCTTGGTCCTCTGGTGAACAGTCCCTATTATGACAGGCACCCTTCCCTTTCGCCGGATGGGCTGCTGCTGCTCTTCTGCGATAGCCCATGGAACGATGCGCCACGACCCGGTGGGTATGGCAATGCCGACCTGTGGATGGCAAGGCGGGCGAGTCTCTCCGATGCATGGCAGGCGCCGGCGAATCTTGGGCCCATGGTCAACAGCTCCACACTTGATTGTTTTCCGCGTATCTCCCCCGACGGCCGCACACTGCACTTTCTCTCCATGAGGGGAGGCAGGTCCCCCATCTGGCAGACAGCGATCATCCCGGTCGTGGACTTCAGCGCCGATGGAGTCGTAGACCTCGTGGATCTGGTGATGCTGATCGACAACTGGGGTTCGAACAAGACGCTCTGTGACATCGGTCCGATGCCCTGGGGCGACGGGAAGGTGGACATCGAGGATTTGAAGGTCTTCATGGCCGAGTGGGAGAAAGAGAACCCGCCGGCGCAGCCGTAACACACAGTTGTGATTCTGCAAACACCCAAGGGCCGGCGGCTTGAGAGAGTTGCCGGCCCTTGCGGTCGTGCATGGGTCATTGACAACGTTGCCCTTCGGACAGGGTTCGGCCAAACCTTCCACACCCGGAACGAGGACCAGACTTTTTTTGAGAGAATTTTGATTTTTCTCTTTACTATTTGATTTTAGGCAAATAGTATTATGCTAAATCAAATACGGAGACAAGGACATGACAACATCGAAGCAGCCAAGAGCCGGCAGGCGCAAGAAGGCCGTAGCCGAGCTCACCGAGGCCGAATGGGAAATCATGAAAGTGGTGTGGGAGAAAGAGCCCTGCGCAGCCGGGACCGTCCAGGAGGCTCTGGCCGCCACCAGGGACTGGTGCTACGCCACCGTCAAACTCACCATGGATCGCATGGTCGCCAAGGGTTTCCTGGAGATCAACAGGATTCGCAACTTGCAGCTTTTCCGATCCTGCATCAGCGAGGTCGAAGCCCGGCGGGGGGAACTCCGCAAGATGCTCAAGCGAGCCTTCGGCGGGGCGCTGACCCCCATGCTCAAGTTCCTGATCGAGCATGAAGGACTCTCGAAGGAGGAAGCCACAGAGCTTCGCGAGTTCGTGAAAAGAGCCGAGAAGGAGAAAGATTGATCCACCGGATTCACGGGAGCGGGAGGTCCATCCATGATCGAGATCATCAACGATTGTCTGAGCAGTCTGAACCGTCTTGGCAGCGCATTCTGTACTTACGCCGAGGGCGCATTTGTCCAGTCGGCTCTGCTGGTTCTTCTGCTCTTTGCCATTGACCTGCTGTTGCGTAAGCGGGTGCGAGCCGTCGTTCGATATTGTCTGTGGCTGCTCGTGCTCGTGAAACTCATCCTGCCGTCGACCCTCGCCCTGCCGACGGGCATCGGATACTGGCTTGGAGATCGCCTGCCGGTCCGCTCTCTCGTGTCGGAGCGTCCTGCAAATGCCGGCGGATTTGATATGGCGGCGCAGCATCGGTTGGAACGCTCAGAACCATCCGGTGGGGTCTCTTTGGTCCCGCCTGCGGCGAGTGCAGATGAGCCGGATATTCCTGTTACACCTGCGGTCTTACGTGTGACTCCCATCACTTGGCAAGGACTCGTCTTGCTCTTCTGGCTCGCAGGCGTGCTTGCCTTTGTGGCCCTGCTTGCTCAGCGCGTCAGGTTCGTCAAAGGGCTCGTGGCGGCGAGCATCCCTGCCGAGGGAGCGCTGCTCGGCATGCTGGACCAGTGTCGCCGGCAGATGGGCGTTCGACGGCGAGTGGGATTGAAGATGTCGGATGCCGTCCCGAGTCCGGCCGTCTGCGGCCTGCTGCGGCCCATTGTCTTGATGCCGACTTCCCTGGTGGAGAAGCTCTCGCCTGCAGGGCTCCGGGCGGCCCTGATCCACGAGCTGGCCCACATCAAGCGGGCCGACCTCTGGGTCAATGCCCTGCAGACGTTCTTACAGGTCATCTACTTCTACAATCCCTTCGTGTGGTTTGCCAATGCCATGATCCGCAGGACGTGCGAGCAAGCCGTGGACGAGACGGTCCTCGTGACCCTCGGCGGGCAGGCCAGGGACTACAGCAACACCCTCATCGACATCGGCGAAATGGCGTTCTGGAAAGCCGACTTCGGCCTGCGCCTGGTCGGGGTGGCGGAATCGAAACAAGCCTTACAGGGGAGGATCAAACACATGTTGACACGACCCATACCGAAAAGTGCGAGAATCGGAGCGCTCGGCACAATCGCCATCCTTATAGTCGCGGCGGCTTTGCTCCCGATGGCAAGGGCCGAAAAGTCGAGCGAGAAGGCGCCTCTCGCCGGCGAGGGCGACATGATCGTGGACCCGAACACCGGACTCAAGTTCACCGTGGCCAAGAGGATCAGTGCCGAGAACGACGTGATCATCCACAACAACACGGTGCACCTGTCGCCTAACGGCAAGTTCCTGCTGTGGCGGGGCTGGGTGACTCCGTTGGATGGTGGCAAGCCGTGGAGACTGGAAGACGATATGGATGACGACCGCAATTATGCCGCGTGGTCGCCCGATGGGAAGCTGATCGCTTACCGGTCGGGGTTGGAGATTTGGCTGCTGCCGGTCTCGCCGGAAACAGGCCAGTCGACCGGACCGGCCAGAAAGCTCGTTGACGACCCGGCCAACTGGTGGAATGGTATGATCTTGTGGTCGGCCGACGCGGAATGGATCATGCTCTACTACTACGAGCGGGGTAATCGCCCCACAGAGAAATGCATATCGGTGCGCGATGGAAGGCTGATGCAACCGCCGGACTACACTCGTTTCAGCCTGCGATCTGCCGACCAGAAGAGACTCGCCTATTTCAAGCCCGGTAACAGCGTCTGGACGGCATCGGTCGGGGGCGAAGCGACGCGGCTGGCAGTCGGAACCAACCGCTGGGGAGCGGTCACCAGGGTGCCACCGCCCGGCATCGATGCCTGGGCCATGGGCGCCATACCCCTCTGGTGGTCGCCGGACGCCGAGTGGTTGCTGTGCGGCGAGAGCTGGCGTGGATACCTCTATGCCAACTTGGTCTTTGTGCGCTTGGCGGATCGTCGCGAGGTCGCCCTCAAGTTCCCGGAACAAGTCGCGGGCGGCGGGTTCCCCGCCGAGGGGTTGGGTGTCTCTCCCGACGGCAGGAAGTTGCAGTTCTTCAAGAACGCCCACTATCTGCGGCTCGCCGCCAAGGTGGCGCCGATTCGCGGCGGAGGCTTTGCCGAGACCCCCTTCTCGCGGCAGTTTGACGTGGTTGACATTCAGGAGGTTCGTGCCCCGGAAGGCCAGGGACTGGTCTTCACCGGATACAAGGGAATGACCCTCACCATACACAACCAAGACAAGTTGGCGCTCTACGTGGCGCCCGCGGGCGGCAGTAAACCAGTGGAGGTGAATCTGAACGTTTCGCTCGACGGCGATCCACGGACTTGGCTGGTTTCGCCCGACGGCAAGCGGCTCTTCATGGCCAAGTACACGACACGAGGACAGGAAACAGTCGGCGACTTCTATGTCATCCCGATCTCGCTGGAGAGAGCCCAGAGCACGGGACCGGCGACCCTGATCCTCAAGGACTTTCGGCCGCCCAAAGGTCGTTGGACGCTGGAGGACATCGCGTGGTCGCCGGATTCGAGCCGTCTGGCCGTTTGCGCGAAGGGCCGGGGCGACGGCGATCTGTGGGTCGTGCCGGCCGATGGCGGCCCACCCAAACAACTGACGCAAAGCCCCGAGGAGGTCGAGCAGAGCCCGATGTGGTCCCCCGACGGCAAGTTCATTGCCTACTGCGTCAACGCTGCCGGCGGGGTTGGGGTGAGTCTCTACGCCATCCCAGCCGAGGGCGGCGCCCCGAAGCGGCTGTGGACATGGACGACGCCCACCGGCCGCGGCCAGCAACGTCACGCATGGTTTCCCGATAGCAAGGAGATGGGAGTCGCGTCCGACGACGGCGTCGTGACGGTTGCCGTGGCGGACGGCGCGGTGCGTCCCTTCCTGAAGCTGGCGGATGCGCGTCTCACGTGGCTCTGGTGGCTGCAATGGTCCCCGGATGGCCGGACCCTCGCTCTGTTTGGGGGAGACGATGGTGACGGGTGCCAAGCGGTGCTTTTCCGGGCGTCCGACCGGAAGGTCGAGGTGCTCCCGTCTAACGCCTGGATAATCGATCTGGGCTGGACGGGGGACAGCCAAGCCCTCTTCTGTGTGGCCGAGCAACCCGACAGGATCCGGCCCGACGCCTTGGTTTACGAAGTCGATCTCGTGGATGCCTGGACCCAGGCGAAGAACGGCGTTGCCGGCGAGTCCTCTCCCGCGGGCGCTTCCCCGACCATGAAGCGCGAAGCGCCGCCGCTGGTCAACGGCGAGTTCCGCGACGACTTCGAGGACGGCGACACCAGGTACTGGACCTTTCAAGACCCCGCGAATGACGGTCCGGACCGTGTGCGCGAAGTGCAGAATGGCGAACTCGTCCTCGAAAATACTCGTGTAACCATCGGTGTGCCGAAATGGACGGATTATGTCGTTACGGTAAAGATGTGTGTCAAACGGGCTGGCGGCACGCCTGGCACGGGCACCTCGGGTGTGAGATTCAGAAGCGGCGAGGACGGCGAGTATTGTCTCAATGCGCCGGCGGACAAAAGGGGCCTCTGGTTTGGGGTTTGCTACCAAGGCGCGGACCAGCGGGAGCGCAACGGCGTCCTCGCTGAGTCGCCATACAACTTCCTTTTGGACGCGTGGTACACGATCCAGGCACAGGTCAAGGGCCCTCACCTCATGGTGAGCGTGGATGGTCGAGTGATCGCCGACGTCAGCGATGAGAGCTGCACACAGGGCGTCGTGGCACTGATCGCCGGCGCGGGGGCCCGCGTCCACTTCGACGACTTCAGTGTTCGACAACTGCCGTAGGCAGGTTTGGATTGTGAGCGAGCTACCCAGTTCGAGGGGGTAGTGTTCCTGCATAACGAAGGCGGTAGATGCGGCCGCCTTCGTCGTCGCTGATGAGCAATGAGCCGTCGGGGGCGACAACGACGTCCACAGGGCGGCCGAGGACCTTTCCGTCGGCGGTCAGGAAGCTCACATAGATCAACTCGCCGTATGGCCGGCCGCGCCTGAACAGGACGCGCGTCACGCTTTCACCGGTTGATGCTTCCTGATGTACTCAGCGTCAATATCCACGCCCAATCCCGGACCGGTGGGGACTTTGATCTTGCCGTCTACGACGGTTAGGGGTGACGTCTTGCATTTGAATTGCACGTTCGTTCGAAGTCCCTTGAATTCGTGATGCGGACAGGCATTGGGAAGGGCCGACACAAAGTGCATCATGTAGAGGTATCCAAGCCCTCCGCCGGACATGTGCGGCGTACAGGTTTTTCCGAACGCCTTGGCCATGCGCGCTACCTGCATCGAACGAATCATGCCGCCGAAAT
>Ga0214473_10004149_pt1 | contig 17436 bp, 19 predicted proteins | sample RVTome_7_FD_203509 | JGI IMG/M metagenome (GOLD analysis project Ga0214473, IMG submission 203509) | Soil microbial communities from uranium-contaminated site in the Upper Colorado River Basin, Wyoming, United States - RVT98D197 | ecosystem: Environmental > Terrestrial > Soil > Contaminated >... | reverse complement strand
GCCCCAGCTCCTCGAGCGGGACCTCGAGGGCCCGGGCGACCCGCTCCAGGAACCGGCCGGCGCCCGCCGCGCACCGGTCGTTCATCTTGAACTGCAGGACGCGGCCCTTGCCGTCGACGTGGATCGCCCGCGTGCTCTGCGCCCCGATGTCCAGGAGGCAGCGGGTGCCGGGGAACAGGAAGTGCGCGCCGCGCGCGTGGCACGTGACCTCCGTGATCTGGATGTCGCGGCCCGGCAGCTGGTACCGCCCGTATCCCGTGCTCGCCACGTACGCGACGTCCTCGCGGCGGAGGCCCGCCTTCTCGAGCGCCGCCGCCAGGACGAGCGCCCCCGCCTGGTCGAGGCGCGCGCCGGACCGCTGGGACACCTTCGCGACGACCTGCCCCGTCCCCCCGTCGAGGAGCACGGCCTTCGACGTCCCCGCCCCGATGTCGACGCCCGCGACGATCATGCGGCGCCTCCGGCCACCGGGACGCGGCGGACCGCGCCGCCCTCGACCCGCTCGAGCGCGATGAGCGCCGCCCCGAGCGCGCCCATCCACTGGGACAGGGGGCTGACGTTCACGGGGACCGCCAACTTCTCCTCGAGGCTCTTCACCATGCCGCCGTTCCGCGACACGCCGCCGGTGAACGTGACCGCGGGGTTCGTCCCGACGCGGCGCACGAGGCCGGCCGTGCGGCCCGCGATCGCCTGGTGCACGCCGCGCAGGATGTCCTCGACCTTCTCGCCTCGCGCGAGCTGGGAGATGATCTCCGACTCCACGAACACGGTGCACACGTTCGTGATCCGGAGCGACTTCTCGGACCGCAGGGACGCGGGCCCGATCTCCTCGAGCGTCATCCCGAGGACGTTCGCGCACGCGTCGAGGAACCGCCCCGTGCCGGCGGCGCACTTGTCGTTCATGCAGAAGTCCAGCACCTCGCCGCGGTCGTTGATCCGGATCGCCTTCGTGTCCTGCCCGCCGATGTCCACGATCGTCCGGGTGTCGGGGAACAGGAAATGCGCGCCGCGCGCGTGGCATCCGATCTCCGTCACCTGGTCGTCCCCGAAGGAGATCTTGTACCGCCCGTACCCGGTGCCGATCACGTAGCCTGCCTCCTCCTCGTCGCGCTTGGCGGCCGCGAGCGCCTCCCGGAACGCGCGTTCCGCCGCGCGCACGACGTTCGCGCCGGTCGGGAGGAGGGAGGTGCCCAGGATCTGGCGGTCCCCGTCGAGGACCACGGCCTTGCTCGTCGTCGAACCCACGTCCACGCCCGCGGTGATCACGCGACCGCCCCCGTGAGCCGCCTCTGTTGGAGGGACTCGAAGAACGCGTCGATCCGGTTTCGGAGCTGCGCCTCCTGGAAGTACCGGGGGTCCGCGAGGTCGGACTCCACCATGAGCGTCGGGATCCCGAGCTCGTTCACGAACTCCTCGCGGAAGTCCGCCTGCCCCACGCTGAACGAACGGCACGACTTCACGGAGTGGATCACGAGCGCATCCGCGTCGTACGTCTCCACGTACCTCCGCAGGAGGTCCGCGCGCATCGGGAGGTTCCAGTTCGTGTAGCTGTTCATCGCGTACTCCGCGATGCTCTCGAGCGGGCGCGACGGGTCGTGGCGCAGGCCCTGGTCGTACAGCCCGCCGACCTTCGAGTACGTGGACGCGACGGCGACGACGCCCCATCGCTTGAACAGCTCCCAGAACGCGCGGAAGTGCGGCCACGGCGGCGGCCCCTCGATCACGACGCGGAACTTCTCCTCCGGCACGGGCCCGTGGCCCTCGCCCACGCGGGACTTCATCTCCCGCAGGACCTGGCGGTAGTACTCCACGGTCTCCGGCGTGCCCCGAAGGATGTTGATCGGCGCCATGTAGAACACGGCCTCGAAGTACGAGTCGAACGGCGAGGGACGCTCCCGTGCGAGGTTCAAGATTTCGACCCACAGGTCCTCCGCCTGGCGGGAGTACTCCAGGGTCTCGCGCAGCTTCGCCTCCGAGAACGTCACGCCCGTCCGCCGCTCGCACACGTCGATGAGCTCCTCGAGCTGCGCGACGACGTAGGCGACGTCGGACTCCGTGGCGCCGCGGCCACGGATGTACGGGATGTCGAGGAGGAACATCTCCGCGCCGTAGAAGTGGGCGAGCCCCTCGAACCACTTGATGAACGTGTTGCACCCGCTGTAGTTGCACACGAGGAGGTCCGGCTTCGGGATGCGGCCGAACGGGGACTGGCGGTCCTTCAGCATGAGGCCGATGTCGTTCTTCACGTACCCGCACACGTCGGACGAGTAGCCGAGGTCCTCCGCCCGGACGATGTTCTCCCCCGCGACCTTCTTGATCCCGCACTGGAGCGCGTTGATCTCCGGGTACACGGGGAGGAATCCGAAGGTCCGCGTCAGCTCCACGATGTTCCCGGGGATGAACAGGTACGCGACGGGGACGCCGTCCTCGTTCGCGGTCTCCAGCGCTCCGTAGTACGTCGCGAGCATGTCCCGCTGCAGCGTCTTCCCCAGGTCCGTCGGCACCGCTTGCGCCGTCACCGCCATCGTCACGCCTCCTCGAACAGCACGGACTCCACGAACGTCTCGACCTGCGTCTTCGCCTGGTCGAACGCGTTCATCTTCTCCTCGAACTCGACGTGCAGGCTCGGAACCCCCGCGCGGTCGAGCACCTCCTTGTATGGCACGTAGTCGTACAGGGCGGGCTCACAGAACTTGGCGGTGCAGAACAGCACGCCGTCCACGCGCAGCGCCTTCGCCCGCTCGAGGAGCCACTCCGTCTTCGGGCGCACGGTGTGGCACACGGAGGAGTTCGCCGCGCCGCCGACGAACGCCGCCGCCAGGGACCGGAGCGGGTCCCCGTCCGCGACGACGGGCCGCTCGATGAACCGGAGGCCGAGGGCGAGGTCGTCGTCTACGACGTAGCACCCCGCGTCCTCCACCGCCCTCAGGAGGGCGATCGGCGGCTGCTCGCAGAAGGAGCCGACGAGGAGGATCCGCACGCGGTCCATCGGCCGCGAAGGCCGCGAGGCGACGTCCGCGAGCGCCTTCCGCAGGAGGGTCGTGTGCTCCTCCTTCGGCATCAAGCCGCCCGCGCGCAGCAGGAGGTACGCCTCGTGCGCGGGGATCAGCCAGGGGGACTCCGCGCGGATGCGGGACAGTTCCCGCGCGAGCCTCCGGTTCTCCTCGAACACCGCCACGCTCCGCCGCAGGTCGTCCTCGGACACCGTCCGACCGGAGACCTGTTCGAGGGACGCCAGGAGCCGCCGGAGCTCCCGGACCATGAAGTCGACCGCGGCCCCGGAGCCCACGTTCTGCGGCAGGTGGAGGTACTCGACCATCCGGTCCCGGAAGTTCCGGGTCCACACGCCGGACAGGTTCCGCGCGACGTCGCAGATGTTCGTGAACACGAAGCCGTCGAACGGCTGCAGGTTCCCCCGGAGGCCCAGCTCGAGCGTGCTCCGCGCGATCGAGCACACGAACGACTGGATTCGGGAGTCCGCGCCCTCGATCTCCACGCCGCCGCCGGCCCCGAACAGGTGGACGGGCAGCATCCCCGCCGCGTGCACGAGCTCCATCGGCGCGTAGACGGGGAAGCTCCCCACGACCTTGCCGCCGGACTCCTTCCACTCGCGGACCCGCGGGAACGTCACGTCCTCCACGAGGGACCGCAGCTCCTCCACCGTCCCCGGCAAGGCGGTCATCGAGTACGCTATATTGTGGCTACAATATAATCATGCCGATACCGGGGTTATATCAGACGGAGCGCTCCAGCACGATCGAGCCGCTGCGGTCAAACCCGAGGGACCGAAAGTAGGCGACGAGGTCCCCCGCGTCCCATTCGACGAGCGTCTTCACGCGGCGGATGCCCCGCGCGCGGACCTGCCTTAGGAACGCGCGCCCGAGGAGTTGCCCGAGGCCGAGCCCCTGGTGGCGCGGGTCGACGCCGACGACCTTCACCCACGCGACCTCCCGCTCCTCCCCGAACTCCCACGGGGCGACGCCGCCGACGAGGAACCCCGCGGGCTCCCCGGCGACCTCCGCGACGAGACAGATCCCGCCGCCCGCGCGGAGCTGCCGGCGCAGGTGTCCCTGGAGTGCGCTCGTCCTCCGGCTTCCGGTGATGCGCCGCTCGATCGCCGCCAACGCACCCAGGTCCGACGCGCGCATCCTACGAATCCGAACCGCCATGGACATCCCTCAGTCGATCCGGATGACCTTCACCCGCCGCCCGATCCAGTCCGGCGGCAGGTACACGCGGCCGCTGTTGCCGCTCCGCTTCACGACCTTCTCCAGCATCTCGTGCCCGGACACCTCGAACCGGGCCGTCGCGCGCGGGTCCTTGCGGGCCATCCGGCTCCCCGGCGAGGAATAGTCACATCGTAGTTAATGGTGCCGCCCGCCGAAAGGTAGAATAACGGAAGGCCCCGTGGCGGCGCCATGCCCGAGGCCTATCGCGAGATCCTGTACGAGAAGGAGGACTGGGTCGCGACGGTCACGATCAACCGGCCGCACGTGTACAACGCGTACACGACGGACACGCTCCGCGAGATGGCGGCGGCGTTCAAGGACGCGTCGTTCGACGACTCCGTGGCGGTGATCGTCCTCACGGGCGCGGGGGACAAGGCGTTCTGCACGGGCGGGGACGTGAAGGAGTACGCGGACGTGTACACGCAGCGCCCGCGGGACTACTGGAAGTACATGGTCGAGTTCCAGGCCGCGCACGACATGCTGCGGAACAGCGGGAAAGTGACGATCGCGCGCGTGAACGGCGTGTGCGCGGGCGGCGGCAACGAGTTCCACATCGCGTGCGACCTCAGCGCCGCGGCGGAGCACGCGGAGTTCCTCCAGGTCGGGACGCGCGTCGGCTCCGTGGCGGCGGGCGGCGCGACGCAGTGGCTCCCGCTCGTCGTCGGCGACCGGCGCGCACGGGAGATGCTGTACCTGTGCGAGAAGGTCCCCGCCGCCAAGGCGCTCGAGTGGGGCCTCGTGAACTGGGTCGTCCCCGCCAAGGACCTGGACGCGAAGGTGCGCGAGGTCGCGGAGAAGCTGATCGACAAGTTCCCGGAGTGCACGCGGTACACGAAGGCGCAGGTGAACTTCTGGAAGGACTTCGCGTGGCACATGACCCTGCCGCACGCGCGGGACTGGCTCAGCCTGCACTTCGCGACGCAGGAGCCGTGGGAGGGGATGCGGGCGTTCGTCGAGAAGCGGCCCGCGCGGGTCCGGGAGCTCCGGGAGGAGGCCGCGAAGGGCGGCGCGCCGGAGTTCCTGTGGGGCGCTCCCGCCAAGGCGTGCGCCGCGTGCGGCACCGCCGGCCTCCCCGCGGACTTCGCGTTCTGCGGGAAGTGCGGGCAGCCGCTCGGGTGACGCGGCAAAGTATATCCCGCTCGACCGGACTGATGCCGTCGGGTATCGCAATGGACGACCCGAACGAGGTGCTCCGGGAGGAGCACGAGGCGATCGAGCTGCTGCTGTCGGCGGTCGAGGGGATGGCGGGGCACGTGCACCGCGGGGGCGCGTACCCGAGGAAGGACGTGGAGTCCGCCCTCACGATCGTCACGGAGTTCGCGGACAAGTGCCACCACGCGAAGGAAGAGAGAACTCTCTTTCCCGCGCTCTCGAAGGCCTCCCCGCAGGTCGGGGCGGAACTCGCGAGGCGCCTCACGAGCGACCACATCACGTTCCGCAAGCTCGTGGGGACGATGAAGGAGCAGACCGCGAAAGGCGAGACGGACGAGAAGGTCCGCGCTCTGCTGGTCAAGAACCTCGATACGTTCGCCCGGCTCCTGCGCGAGCACATCCGGATCGAGAACGCGCAACTCCTGCCCGAGGTCGAGCGGAGCATCCCGGAGGCCGAGCGCGCGCGCCTGGCGGCGGAGTTTGAGCGGATCGAGGCGGAGGAGATCGGAGCCGGCGTCCACGAGAAGTACCACCACATGATCCACAAGCTCGCGGACGCGTACGCGGGCTGATTCACGTTCCGCCGCGGCGGAGCGCATACCGCTCCTCGAGGAGCCGCAAGAGCTCGTCGGAGCACACCCACGGGAAGTCCGGCTTCCCCTCCACCTTGAACCGGCCGTCCACGACGATCGTCGGCAGGGTCCGGACCCCGTAGCGGGCGGCGGCCTCTCGGTGTTTCTCGGGCTCCCGCGCAACGTTCCGCTCGACGAGCTCGCACTTCCCGCACTTGCCGACCTCGATCATGTCCAGGACCTCCCGGCACTCCGGGCCGTCATCCGTGAACACCTCGATCCGGGCCACGGACTCCGACAACGCCGCCGGGACGATAAGCGTGGCGCCCTCACGCCGCGGCGCCCGGGTCAATACGCGTACGCCTTGCCGACGGGCTCCCTCGCGGGCCTCTGGTCCCAGTAGGGTCGCGTCGTCAGGTAGCGGAGCTTCGCATCGTACAGGTCGCCGTAGAACGCCTTCTCGTCCCGGTGCATCTTCGCGAGGATGCGGGACGCCGCCTGCGGGCCGACGCCGTACACGCTGAGGGCGACCACCGCCTTGCGGCCGTACACCGCCACGAGGTCCGCGCCCTGGCGCGCCCGCACGAGCTCCTTCTCCTCGTCCTCCGTCAGGTCCAGCCCCATCTCGTGGCGGCGCGTGAACGCGTCCCGGATCGGCGTGCCGTGCCAGGAGAGCGGGCTCAGGATCGGCGAGGCGCACCTGGCGCACGCCGGCTTCTCCGGGAGCCGCCCGACCTCGTGGTCCGGGTCGATGTGGCCGCACGCGAAACACAGGAGGTTCACGCGCTCCGTGAGGAGGAACGACCGCATCCGGTCCACGTTCTGCCCTCGCTCCTCGGCGGGCGAGAACAGCTCGGGCGCCTCGACGTACCGCCGCACGATCGGGTAGCCGAGGGGCGTCGGCGTCTTCCCGCGGAACGTCTCGACCCGGAGGGCGCCGGAGCGGAGGTCTCGGTAGATCTGCCGCACGCGGTCGAAGTCGACGTGCTCGAGGAACATCTCGCGGTGCGCTTCCTCCTCCACGGGGGTGCCGCGGAACCGGATCTCGAAGCTGTTCAGCTCGTCCCCGGGGATCAGGAGGCCGCGGGCGATTGCGCCGAACCGCTCTGCGATGAATTTCATCGGCATCCCGAAGGGGATGTGTTCCCGCACGAGGATGTCGAGGCCCTCCTCCACCGCCGCGTCGTCGAGCCCGAACAGCTCCGCCGCCAGCGCGGGGAGGTCGACCTCCTCCGTCGTGGTCGTCAGCTCGAACAGGATCCGGTGCGCGTCCGTCCACCAGAATCGCACGAGGTTCCGCCGCGCGAGGAGCTCCTCCACGAGGTCCCCGAGGGTGTTGTTCACGACCTCGCCGAACGGGGCGTGGACGATCAGGAAGCGGTCGAACGCCTCCAGGAGGATCGTGGAGTCCGTGGGCACGGGCGCTCCCGTCGCGCGGTGGCTCGCGACGAGCTCCGCGACCCGGCGCGCCGCGGACCGGTTCGCCGGCCACACCGCCGCCAGCGCCTCCGCCGCCTCGGACGTCGACCGCCCGTCGAGCGCGGCGGCGACCTCCCCCTGGACGCGCGCGGTCTCCTGCGCGACCTCGAACGGCACCGGCAGGATCTCCCCGTCCCAGCCCGGGATGCGGGCGGTCGGGTCGTCCACGGGGTTCACGAACACCCGCCCGTCCCGCCCGATCTCCAGGATCTTCCACGTGCGCCCCCGCACGATGAAACTCGCGCCCCGTCGCGCGCGGAGGACGAGCTCCTCCTCCCCGAGGATGCCCACGGGCTTCATCGTCGTGAGGTCGATCACCGGGTAGGTCCGCTCGTCCCGGATCGTCGAGAGGTTCCGGAAGTAGTAGTCCCGCCCCTTGGCGGTGGCGACGAGCGCCCCGCCCTCCGCGCGCAGGAGCTTCAGGTGGACCATGAAGTCCGCAACGCGGTCGACCGCGTCCGTGCCGCGGTACGGCCCCGCGCGGCGGACGACCGACGCGACTCGCGAGCGCTCGGTCCGGCCGCCGGCGTCGAGCGCCAGGCCGACGACCTGGTGCGCCATCACGTCGAGCGCGCCCCGGTGGATCTTCATCGGTTCCAGCTCGCCCCGCTGTGCCCGCCGGATCACCGCCAGGGACTCGAGGACGTCGTCCGCGCTCACCGCCACGATCGTCCCGCGGCTCACCCGCACGAGGTCGTGGCCCGCACGGCCGACGCGCTGCACGAGGCTCGTCGCCTGGCGGGGGCTCATGTACTGGAGGGCGTGGTCCACCGCCCCGACGTCGATCCCGAGCTCGAGCGTGGAGGTCGCGACGAGCGCCTTCAGCGCCCCCGCCTTGAATTCCGCCTCCGCCCTCTCCCGCGCCTCCCGCGGCAGGGAGCCGTGGTGCACGCCGACGGACGCGCTCACCATGTGGAAGCGGGAGGCGAGGAGCTCCGCGTTCTGGCGGCTGTTCACGAACACGAGCGTGGACCGGTGCTCGTCGATCGCGTCGCCCATGTACGTCAGGGTCGCCGCCACCTCCGGGGTGATGAACAGCTGCCGCGCGAGCTCGAAGTCCTCGTCGTTCGGCTTCGGCCACTCCACGCGGTACTCCGCCTTCTTCGGCGGGGCGACCTGCACGACCTCGAGCGAGGATTCGCCGCCAAAGAGTGCGGCGACGTCCTCCGGGTTCCCGACGGTCGCGCTCAGCCCGATCCGTTGGAATGAGCCTGCGACCTCGCGCAGCCGCTCGAGGGCGACCGCGAGCTGGATCCCGCGGCGGTCCTTCGCGAGCTGGTGGACCTCGTCCACGATCACGTGGCGGACGTGTTTCAGGTGCTGGCGCATCACCTTGGCGGGGAGGATCGCCTGGAGCGTCTCCGGCGTCGTCACGAGGAGGTCCGGCGGCTTCGTCGCCTGCTTCCGCCGCGCGCTCGGCGGCGTGTCTCCGTGGCGGATCTCGACGCGGATCCCGAGCTTCCCCGTCCACCACTCGATCCGCCGCTGCATGTCGCGGTTCAGGGCGCGCAGGGGCGTGATGTAGAGCGCCCCGATGCCGAGCCTCTCCCGCACCGCGAGCCGGTCGAGCACCGGGAGGAGGGCAGCCTCCGTCTTCCCGGAGCCGGTCGGGGAGATGATCAGGAGGTCCCGGCCCGCAAGGACCCGCGGGATCGCCGCGACCTGGGGGGCCGTCGGCTCGGTGAGCCCGAGCTCCTCGAGGTGAGCCCGAACGGCCTCTGACAGATGGGCGAAGGCGTTCGCGTGCCCCATGGAAGCGCGAAGGGAACGCGGGCGCGCCTATTTCAACGCTGACCCGGGCGGGCCGGATCGGATGGCGGCGCGGGTTGAGGGGGGCCGGAGAACATTTCGGCAATCCAAAACCTTCTAAGCCCGCGAGCCGGTACCACCGTCATGGCGCAGAGCAGGTGGGCGGTCCGGTTCCTCGGTGCCGCGCTCATCAACGGCGCGTTCGGATTCGGGATCATGGGGGTCCTGTTGTACCTCGCGGTCTTCGGGCGTCCCGCGGCCTCGCGGATCGTCGCCTCCGGCGGCGCGGGCATCTGGTTCATCGTCGGGATCATCGGCTACGGCCTCGTCGGGATCCTCGGGATCGCGGTGGCCTCCCTGTTCTACCAGTACCTCGAGGCCACGCTGAAGGCGCCGTACCGGGGCTGGCGGAACTACGCGGCGTGGGCCCACCTCACCCTGGGCGTCGTCGGTGGCTCCGCCGCCGCGCTGCTCATGGCGTACGGGGGTTACCTCGCAGGGGCGGCGATGCTCCCGACGAGCGTCGGCGGCGGGGGCCACCTGCCGTCCGACCCCGCGAGCTTCGCGTGGGTCCACGAGAACATCCTAGGCCCCCTCGCGCTCCCGATTGCGGCGCTGATTGGCGTGGCCTTGCTCGGGCACTTCATCGGAGGCGTCGGATATGCGACGTCCTGGTGGTCCGCCCGAGGGGTATCGGAAGAATCCCGCGCCCCTGCGGCGGAGTGGGGCGCCGCGACCAACGGCGGTCGAAAGTCCTAGTGGTGATGTCCCTCGTGCGCGTCGGGGGCGCCCTCGCCCGCCGGGTTGAAGGACTTCCCGCACCCGCACGTCGACCAGTTGTTCGGGTTCGAGATCATGAACCCGGAGCCCGCGATCGTCTCCTTGTAGTCGACCGTGGAGCCCTCGAGGTACTTCGCGGACCCGTCGTCGATCACGACCTTCACGCCGTTGTCGCGGACCACCTGGTCCCCGTCCTGCACCTTGTTGTCGAGCGCGAGGCCGTACGAGAACCCGGAGCACCCGCCGCCCGCGACGTACACGCGGAGGAACGAGTCCTCCGTCGTCCCGTGCTTCTGGATGAGCTCCTTGAGCTTCGTCGCCGCCGGCTCCGTCAGCGTGATCTGCACCATTCGAATCCCGCGCTAACGAAGGGTCGCCGGGTATAAAGGTTTTGGCTGCCCCAAATCACTTCGACAGCGTCCTCCCCATGAAGACCCGCTCCTCGGCGAACCCGAGGGAAGCGTACAGCGCCCGCGCGGCGGCGTTGCCCGCACCGACCTCGAGGGTCATCCGCCGGAATCCGCGCGCGCGGCACCACGCCGCCCCGTGCTCGACGAGGCGTCGCGCGACCCCCTGGCGGCGGGCCCCCGGATCGACCCACAGGTCGTACAGGAAGCCGGTGGGTGCGGGGCTGAGCATCGTCGTCGCCCCGCCCACGATGGCGTACCCCACGACGCGCCCCGCGGCGTCCTCCCCGACGAAGACCGCGTTCTCGCGGGAGTCCATCACGTGCTCCGCGTGGGGCCGGAAGTGCGCCTCGACCGCCGCCCGGTCCAGCACGGACCGCTCCGCCTCGGGCACGTCGCCCCACAGCGTGTCCATCGTCGCCCGCCGGATCAGCGCGCGATCACGGCGTTCCCCCTCCCGTATCCGGATCTCCATCCTCCCGCCTCCGTGCTCCACGTTCACGGAAGTGATAACCACGGGGCACCTCTTATATGCGCTCTCCCGGCATCGTTCGGACCGTGCTGGAGAGCCCTTGCCCCCGGTGCGGGGAGCCCAGCGGTGACGCCCTCTGTGCGCGGTGCGTCGCCTACCTCCTGCGGTTCGAGCCGTGGCTCGTGCGGCCGGGCCTCCCGGGCGCCCCGCTGGACCGGGACGTGCGCCGGGGGGCCGCGGTCCTCCCTCTCGACCGGCGCGCCCCGGTCCGGTTCGCGGCGCCGCGGGACCGGCCGCGCGACGAAGGGTACTTCGCCCAGTTCCTGCGCCACGTCGGCCTGCCCGACGGCGGGGACGCCGTCCTCACGCGGGGCGACCGGACCGTCCTCCACCGGGTCCTGAGGACATGGGGGCGCGCCGCGCCGAAGTCCCGGGCCTCTCGGATCGCGCTCGAAGGCCTGTACGCGGAGGCCGCGTCCCTGGCCGACCTGCCGCCCGCTGCGGCCGCGGTGTTCCGGGCCTCTGCCGGGGAGCCGGGCCCCCCGCACTTGGAGGAGGCGTCCCCGGCGGAGGAACCGATCGGGCCGCCTGCGCCGGAGGAGCCCGCGCGAACCCCGGTTCCGCCAGAGCGCCTTCCGCTCCCGCCCCCTCCGCCGCCGGAGCCGCTCGAAGAGGAGCGAACGGCCCTCGAGGAGATGCGCACGCACCTGGCCGCGAAGAAGGAGGAGTTCGCGCGGTGGGTCTCGGAGCAGCGGGAAGAGGTGGACCGGCGCGTGGGCACGGTGCGGACCGAGGCGGAGGAGCTCCGCCTCCGGGAGGCCGCGATCGCGGAGAAGGAGAGGGCGATCGAGGAGATGGACCGCCGGCTCGAGGCGCGCATGGAGGAGGTGCGCCGCGAGGCGGAGACCGCGCGCCGCGCGGACGCGCAGCGGGCGCTGTTCTTCCTTTTGTTCTCCATGGAGGGGATCGGCCGGGATGCGGCCCGCGCGATCTCGGAGGCGTTCGACACGGAGGACGCGCTCCGGTCCGCGACGGTCGAGCGGATCGCCGCGGTGCCCGGCGTGCCGCCGGAGCAGGCCGTCCTCGTGCGCGACGCGTTCTCGGGCACCCCTCCCGCTCGCCGCGACCTGCGGGAGAAGGCGGAGGAGATGCTCGAGGAGGTCCAGTTCGCCCCGGCGCTCGAAGTCTTCGACGAGATCCTCCGCCAGAACCCGGAGGACGTCGACGCGTGGATGAACCGCGGCGAGGTGCTCACGATCCTCGGGCGTGTGGACGATGCGCTCGCGTCCTACGAGCGGGTCCTGGAACTGAGACCGAACCACCGGGGCGCCCGGGCGGAGCTCGCGAACCTCCTGTTCGAACGAGGGGACTACGGCGGCGCGGCGACGAACCTCCAGGAGCTCCTGAGGACAGCGCCGGACGAGGTCGATCACTGGCTGAAGCGGGCGGCCGTCCTCCTCGCGGAGGGGAAGGCGACGGAGTCCACTCTCGTGTACAACGCCGTGCTCGAGGGGGACCCCGGGAACCTCACCGCCAGCCTCGCCCTCGGGGACCTCCTCCTCGCGATGGGCGACGTCGACGCCGCGGACCGGGAGTACACGCGCGCCCTCCAGCACCACCCGGACGACCCGGAGGCGCACCTGAAGAAGGGTCTCCTCCTGAACCGCCAGGGGCGGTGGGGTGCCGCCATCCAGCTGTTCAACCGCGCGATCTCCCTCCGGTGGGACTACCGGGAGGCGTGGGCCGCGAAGGGCCAGGTCCTGCTCACCCAGGGGAAGCCCGCGGACGCCCTCGAGTGCTTCGACAAGCTCGTCGCCCTCGACGACCGCCTCGACACCGCGTGGCTCGGGAAGGCAGAGGGGCACTTCGCCCTCGGGGAGAACGAGAAGGCCGCGGAGGCCGCGGGTCGCGCGCTCGCCCTGGACACGGGGAACCGGAGCGTGCAGGACCTGCTTGATCGCCTCCGCGAGTCCGCGGAGCATCCGAAGGGCGGGGACGTCGCGGAGGTCGCGCCGCCGGGCTCGTTCGACGCGGGCGTGTTCGTGGAGCTCGCGGATACCCTCCTCGAGGCGGGGGACGCGAACGCCGCCGTCCGCGCGTTCAACGAGGTGCTCGCGCGGGACGCGAGGGACCATCGCGCGTGGTTCGGCAAGGGGCGCGCGCTCCACATGCTCGCCCGGTACGGGGAGGCGATCCGGTGCTTCACGACCGCGGTCGGCATCGACCCCGCGAACGACGAGTACCGGCGGTGGCTCTCCGTGTGCGAGGAACGGTGGAAGAAGGAGGACGGGGCGTGATCGACCCGCGGTCCCTTCCCAGCGCGGTCGCCCTCGAGGAGGTCCTCCGGCGGGGCAACGAGGCGCTCGCGGCGGGGCACGTGGACGGCGCGCTCCGCACGTTCGACGCCGCGCTCCGGGTCAAGCCCGCGTACGCGCCGGCGTGGCGGGCGAAGGGCCGCGCGCTCCGCGTCGCGGGGGATCCCCGGGCGGCGGTGGACTGCTACGCGGAGGCGCTCCGCCACGAGCCGGACGACGAGGCGAACTGGCTCGGGCTCGCCCTCGCGCTCCACGCGCTCGGCCGCCGGACGGACGAGGTCCGGGCGTACGACGAGGTCCTGCGCCGGGACCCGCGGAACGTGGCGGCGTGGACGAACAAAGGCGTCGCGCTCCACGAGGCCGGCGCGCACGCGCAGGCCCTCGCGTGCTGCGACCGGATCCTCGCGCTCCGGCCCGAGGTCGCCGCCGCATGGAGCAACCGCGGGGCCGCGCTCCTCCGCATGGGCCGGTTCGAGGAGGCGCTCGACTCGTTCGACGAGGCCCTCGCGCTCGACCCCGGGTTCGCGGACGCCGCCGCGAACCGGCGTGCGGTCCTCGGGCGGATCGGCCGCGACGCACCCCCTCCGACGGCGTACGTCCTCCCGCAGGGCGCATCTCTCACGCCGGCGCTCGCCGCTCGCGTCCTCGCGAACCTCGGCCTCCCCGCGATCGCGGCGTGGCAGTCCGCCCGGTCCGAGGGCCCGGACGACCTCGTCGCCCTGGGAACGGCGCTGTTCGACGAGGGCAACCCGGACGCGGCGAAGGCCGCCTTCGGGAGGGCACGGGCCTCCGGGGCCGGCCCCGTCGCGGCGGTCGGTCGGCTCCTCGCGCTCCAGGTCCTCGCGGATCCCGAGGCGCCGGAGGAGGCGACGCGCCTCCTGGCGGCGCATCCGGACGTGGCGCGCGTCGTCGTGGCGGTCGCGCGGGTGCGGGAGGGCGCGGGGGACCTCGCGGGGGCCGCCGAGGCGCTCGCCGGCCTCGTCGCGTCCCGGCCCGACCTCGCGTGGATCTGGAACTGGAAGGGCCTCCTGGACCTCGAGCTCGGCCGCTGGGAGGACGCGCGGATGTCCTTCGAGGCCGCGACCTCCGCGGACCCGGACGACGCGGAGGCGTGGACGAACCTGGCGGCGGCGCTGCACAAGGAAGGGGACGACGAGGCGGCTTCGGCGGCGTGCGACCGTGCCCTCGCCCTCGACCCCGGGAGCGCGGCGGCGGAGAACAATCGCGCCGTCGTCTTGGCCTCGATGGGCCGGGCGGGGGATGCGGAACGGTCGTTCCAGCGCGCGGCGACAGCGGGTCGGGAGCCTCGGATTGTGCTCAACTGGGCACAACACGCGGAGGCCGGCGGTCGGCACCGGGCGGCTCTCTCCCGCTACGATTCGCTCCTCCAGGCCGATCCCCGGAACGCGCAGGCGCTCGCCGCCCGACGGCGGCTCCTCGGCCGGCTCGGTGCGCAGGGGCGGGCGGACCGGAGGCGACTCCTCGAACGATTGTGCCTGGTCCCAGGCGTGGGACCCGCGATCGCCCGGCGCATCGTCGACGCGGGGTTCGACTCCGCCGCCAAGATTCGTCGCGCTGTGCCGCGTGCCCTCCGCGAGGCCGCCCGCCTCACGCCCGCGCAGGTCCGCGCCGTGAAGGCCGCGTTCAGAACTTGATCGGGAGACCGCGGAGGCCCATGCCCTCCGGCAGGTAGCTTCGCAGGCGCCCGTACGACGCGAATTGGTCCGCGAGGCGTGCCGCGTCCTCCCGCCGCATCCCGCCCCGGAGTAGCGCCTTCCGGAACGCCCGGACGCCGCCGCGCCGCTTCCGCTTCAGACGGAGGAACACGACCCCGAGCCGTAGCACGAGGACCGGGATCGCGGCGGCGAGGACGAGGGGGAGGGTGAGGTCCTCACTCCTCGTCGGTATCGTCATCGTCCTTGTCCTTGTCCCCGACCTGGATGTTGATCCCGCGGCCCTCTCGCTTCCCGCCCCGCATCGCCTCGCCGATCAGGCCGCCGAGGTTCATCGCGCTCATGTACTGCTTCGTGAGCTCGTACGCCTGCTCGTCCGTCATGCCCGCGTCCTTCAGGCTCTTGTAGAACCCCGACACGGCCTGTCCGTACTTCGCTCCCTGCTCCTTCCCGTACAGCACGTCCGCGAGGCTGTTCAGGAGCGCGGGGACCTTCTCCGACACCACCGCGAGGATCTCCTTGACCTGCTCCGCGTCCGGCCCGTGCTTCTTCTTCTCTTCCCCTGACAAGGTTGTTCACCTCACTCCGACCTAGGCTGTTCATCCGGCTTAGAGAGACCGAGAACTTGTGACCACTTCTCCACGACGGCGAGGGCGATCGAGAACGTCCGGATCTTCCCCTCCCCGGACTCGACGACGACGCCGTCCCGCACGAGCGCCTCGAGCTTCTCCCGCACGATGCGCCGCGACGCGGTGCCCCGCCGCGCCTTCACCGCGTCCGTCACCTGGGAGACGTTCCGGTCGCCCTTCTCGAACAGCGCCTTCACGATCTCCTTCGAGATCGGGTCCTTGAGGCCGGGCACGACGATCTCCGGGGAGACCGCCCCGTACTTCTGGTACAGGTCCAGGACCCGGAAGTAGGACCGCGCGATGCCTTGGAACCGGTCCAGGTAGTCGAACAGCTGCCCATACGGCTTCGAAATCCGATCGAGGGCGGCGTTGAGGGCCTCCATCTGGTCCCGGAGGTCCTGGATCTCCTTCCGAAGGTCCTCGTCCCCCATGCGCCGCACGCATCCGACCTGGCCTATTTGAAGGGTCTTGCGCGACGCGGGACTAGTTCGTCTTCGTCCGGACGCCCGCGGCTCGGAGCAGGTCCGTCTGCAGCGTCTTTGCGATCCTCAGGTCCATTCCCAGTCACCTCGTACGCACGGAGGATGGTCAGTCGTCTTGGGCGGTCCGGTTACGGGTGAGCGGAAAGTGGTCACCGCCCGCGCGTGCGGAAACCGTGATAAGCGCGTCCGCGTTCCGCGCGCCCGTGGCGGCGATCCGGCGCTCGGATGTGCCCGGCGTCTCCACGGATGGGGAGCGCCTCTACACGGAGAACCTCGTCCCCGGCGTCTCCGTCTACGGGGAGCGCCTGGTCGCGCAGGGCGGCGTCGAGTACCGCGCGTGGAACCCGCGCCGGAGCAAGCTCGCCGCGCTCCTCCGGAAGGGCGTGGGGACGTTCCCGTTCGGCCGGCGGACGGACGTGCTCTACCTCGGCGCAGCGCAGGGCACGACCGTGAGCCACCTCTCCGACATCTGCGTGGACGGGACGGTCTACGCCGTGGAGATCTCCCGCCGCGCGTTCCAGAAGCTCCTCGCGCTCGCGGAACGCCGCCACAACGTGATGCCAATCCTCGGGGACGCGGACGCCCCGGCGGCGTACGAGCGCCTCCTCGCCCCGGTCGACGCGCTCTACCAGGACGTGGCGCAGCGGGACCAGGTGGGGATCTTCGCCAAGAACCTGCGGTTCCTCCGCCCCGGCGGCTTCGGCCTCCTCATGGTGAAGGCGCGGAGCACGGACGTGGCGGCGGAGCCAAGGGACGTGTACGCAGCGGCCCGGCGGGCGCTCGAGGCCGCAGGGCTCGACGTCTTGGAGGCCGTACCCCTCGACCCGTTCGAGGCGGACCACGCGGCGTTCCTCGTCGAGAAGGCCCGGGCCGACGGGTAGGGATAAATACGGGGTCCGTTTTGGGAACCATCCCTCGGGACGAAAGCCATGGCCCGCATGCATGCGCGACGGAAGGGGAAGTCCGGCTCGAAGCGGCCGATGCTCGCGAAGAACCCGGAGTGGGTCCCCCTTGAGAAGGACGACGTCGAGGAGGAGGTCGTGAAGCTCGGCGCGCAGGGCCGCTCCTCTGCGGAGATCGGCCTCGTCCTCCGGGACCAGTACGCAGTGCCGAACGTGCGCCTCGCGACGGGGAAGACGGTCACGCAGATCCTGCGGGCGAAGGGCACGAAGTTCGAGATGCCGGAGGACCTCGGCAACATGATGCGGAGGGCGGTGACCCTCCAGTCGCACCTGAAGGCGAACCCGCGGGACCTCTCGAACCGCCGCGGCCTGCAGCTCCTCGAGTCCCGGATCCGGCGGCTCGCACGGTACTACCAGGAGGAGGGCGTGCTGCCCGCCGCCTGGGACTACGCGGTCAAGCTTCAAGAGCTGGCGGCGAAGTAGAGGGGCGTATGGCGGCCCCGCCGGGCGTCCCGGAGCCGTTGTGGGGGCGGCTGCAGAAGGGCGTCGCGGCCCTCGCCGCCGTCGACCGCGTGCGCGTCCTGTGCCACTACGA
>Ga0214473_10004148_pt1 | contig 17438 bp, 12 predicted proteins | sample RVTome_7_FD_203509 | JGI IMG/M metagenome (GOLD analysis project Ga0214473, IMG submission 203509) | Soil microbial communities from uranium-contaminated site in the Upper Colorado River Basin, Wyoming, United States - RVT98D197 | ecosystem: Environmental > Terrestrial > Soil > Contaminated >... | reverse complement strand
CCACCATCGCCTAACGTCGAACCGATATCACCTATGGGAACACCGGCAGTTATTTTAGACTGCTTTCGGGAATATAGGCAAGGGAGGTTTGCAGCGAAAAGCCGCACGTGCAGCCCGAGCTGGCCTCCGGGATCAACAGAAGTCCGCCGGCCGGGATCATATTGATCCAGCACCCCGGCCTGGAGATGGTATTGAGGCGTGTCGGCCCGCCCTGCGGCCCGAAGTCGTACATCCACGGGTTGCCGCCCCGCCAGAACAGGCACTGGGCCGAGGCGGAGATGCCCCCGCACCCGTGGCCCCGGCGGTCGAACTTCCATGCCTCGACCCGCTTTCCACTGTGAAGGTCGTATGCGCAGGGCCATGCATAGGCGGTTTCGCCGACAATGGTAGGCTGCCGGTTGTACTCGCCGTGCCCGCCATCGATGGCCAGCTCGCTGTTGTGGTCGGCGTGCCAGAGTTCCTCCGCCGTATCCGCATCATAGGCATCATAGTAGTATCGTACCGACTCATTGAGAAGGCGCGAGCCGCTCAGCAGCAGGACGCCCCGGCCGAAATTCAGGTACACCGGCTCTTCAAAATGGCTGACGTCGATCTTCTTTTCGAAGACGGGCTTGCCGGTCTTCTGATCCAGGGCCACGAGGTACTGGTCGCCGCCGGCGAACAGGGTTTTCACAGGCAAGCGGCCGGCCCTGTCCGCTAGCGCCGCGGGGCTGTGTGTTTCCACAAAGTAGATCCGTCCCGCCGCCGCGGTGATCGTCGTATTGAGTATGACGCCGTCCCGGTACGTCCACGCAAGGGTGTCGGTACTCTTGTCTTTGGCGAACAGATAGTCGCTGGTCACCAGCTTCATGTTGCGGTGCCACAAGGCGTTATCGGCGGCGTAGCTCGTTTCCCGATAGGAAGCCTCCCTCTTGCAGCCGGAGCCAAAGAGCGTGGAACCCTGATAGGCGACATAACCCCACCTGTGCGCTTCGTCGCCGGCCAGTTGTGGCATGGCGAAGACCCTCTCCGGCCGGCCGCTTCGCACATCCAACGCGTGACAACCGTCTTCGGCCGCAACGTACAACATGCGATCATCGACCGCCATACTCCCGCTATCGAGGAACGCCCCGAGCCTGCGAGAATCCGGCACATCGGTCCGCCACAGGATTGTCCCATTGTACGCATCGACGGCGAACACCATGCAATCGCCGGGGACAAACAGCCGCCCGTCCTTCGATAGCGGCGCGATGGTGCGATGGTGCCGGTCGATCATGTCGCGCGGGCCGGGCTCGCCGAACCATTGGACCGTAAGTGGACCTTTGACGAGCTTGTCACCGCTGCAGGCACTGTTGCCCGGCTCGGCGTACTGGTGCGTCCACTCACCCGACCCGTCGAGACCGCCTCTTTCGAAACGACCCCACGTGAAACCGTCCTGATCCACCACTTTCCACTGCGAAGAGAGCCCCTGGCCCCACCGCTGCATCTGTTCCCGGGAGTCCGCCGGTGCGCCGAGGAGGAGCACCCCGCCGTGCGGCCGCAGGACTCTCATGATCTCGCGAGGATTTTTCGGATATTGTCCGTCGCGGAGCATTCCGTCTGATACCACGATATTGGCGAAGTAGCTCGTGAAAGGTAATCGGCCGTCAGCAGAGGGATGAACGGTGACCCGGCCCGAGAGCCCGGCGCGATCGAGAAGCTTGCGCGTCTTGTCCGCCGCATCAGCGTCCGGCACAACGCCGACAATCTTCAACTTGCCTCGTCGGGCCAGCTCGCACGCCAACCGGCCCTCGCCGCAGTCAAGAACCAGGCAGTATCCCTTTGTCTCCGGGATTTGTTGAAGGATGTAATCCGCCGTGGCTTCATACTTCTTCGTGAACTCGCCGTACGGATACCCACCTGTGGAGACCGCCTCGGCAATCGTTCTCGGCTCCCCGCGGGCGTCGTGGCGGAAACAATGGACCTTTCCCGCATCCGTGCTGACGTACAGCGCGCCGTTGGCGACGCACAATCCATACGCTTTTCCCTGGACGCGGCCCGTCCAGACCACATCGCCCTTCGTGCTGTCGACGGCCGCAACCAGGTTATCGCCGCCCAGGAAAAGAGTCCCGCCGGCCATGACCATCGCGTATGGATAAGTGCACTCCGCGGTCCAGAGATAGCAGGCTTTTATCTGCGCGTCCAGCCGGCCGATCTGAGCAGTCAAGTCCTCGATCTGGCGTTTGGCCTGCTCGGCCTCCGGCTGGCCGTCCTGCACCTTCTCGAGCGACTTCTTCGCCGTGCTGCGCGTCCGGTCCAGTTTCGTGCGCTGCCGCGAGAGCTCAAGGTATCGTCCCCGATCGAATGCCGACAATTGCCGCTCCGACTGCATGTACGCCACGGACCCGCGAACGACCATGCGAAGCCCGCCGAACGTGGCGATGCCGTCCTTCGCGTTCACGTCGTCGCCCTGGAGCATCTTGGGTCCGCGCCCCGGGCCGGTCACAAGCACATCCTCGGTCAGCAGCGCATAGGCGCCGCCGGCGCTGGGCAGTTGTCCTTCGATGGTCCCCTGCTCGCGGGAGAAGATCGCAGGATTGGTCCGCCCGGTCGGCACGTACAGCCGCTGGGCGGAGGCGAGCATGTAGCCCTGCGGTGAAATCTCCACTCGCTGGCGGTATTTCACCGAGCCGGTCCGGGCGTCGAGCGCCGCCAGGTACGTCCCCTGCTCCGGGAACAGGCCGGCGGTGCAGTAGACGACCCCATCATCGACGACCAGGCCGGTCCGGATTGGCCACAATGAGATCATCCGCCCATTCCCGGGAATCAATCGCTCATCGGGCGCCACGCGGCACTTCCAGATCAGCGACCCATCGTCGCCGGAGAGGCAGTACACACAGCCGTCGTCCGAGCCTGCGTAAATCCGTCCCTCCGAGAACACCGGGGCAAATCGCACGGGCCCATCAGTAACGAATGTCCAGCGAATCCTTCCGCTGCCCGCATCCAGCGCGTAAATCTTATCCTGGGAAGATGAGCCGAAGTAAATGGTGTCTGCCTGCGCGATCACGTGAAAAGCCCAATCGTACGTCTCGATGGGCCGCAGGTCGAAGTGGTCGTGGAAGAAATCCTGCCTGGCAGGAGCGGGCCACGCCGGCGATGGCGGGTGCAGGACTTTGAACGTCCAAGCGGATTCCAGAGGCAACTCGAGTTGTGCGTCGGTCACGCCGCTCCTGAAATTGTCGTGCATGTAGGTGGACCAGTCCTGGCAATACGTCGAGCGCCCGAGCACCATCAGCAGGCAAAGGCCCGCGAGCGGCGTGAATCTTCTCATGTTCTCCTGGCCCTCAAAACGATCACTACAGACGCCACGGCAACAAGCACAGCCATGCCGCCGAGAGAGACGGCGAGAATCCGAAACTCCCGGCTTCCCTGCCTCGATTGCGGATCGCGGATGGCGGATGGCGGATTCGAGGCGATGGGTCCTTCTACCATCGGTCCTGTGTCTTGAGCGGCATCGTCGCCGATTTGTATCTCGCGGTAGCCGAGCGGCATGTCCAGCCCGTCGAATCCACCCATGCCGCGGCGCACGATGGAAACCATCTCCATTTTCACCATCGGGTCCTCCGGATCGAAACCGAGGCTGTTGACCATTTTCTGCCGGAGCCCCTCATCCCAGCGGACGGGCAGCATGGTGCCCTGCAGGAACCGGTGATCCAGGCCGCACTCGCAGTCGGACCCGACGACGAAGAGCATCTCGGTCAAAGGGTCGGCGGTGAGTCTGTTGCCCTTGAATAGCGGCCCAATCCACCGTCCCCGACCGTAGAGAACCGCCGCATGCGGCTCGTTGATGTCCTGCGGCTTGAGGCCCAGGCTCCATAACAGGACCCGCTCGCGCTCCAGCGATTGCCGATCGAGCGTGACGATCTCCGGCGGCCGGGCGATGGGCTTGGGCAGGAGATCCAACTGCTCGCGTATGTGGCCGACCGCCGTCGATATGACCTCACGCGCCTTCGTGTTGCCCTGCGGCTGCGGACCCTCGATCAACAACACGACGCCATAGCACTCCGCCGCCTTTTCGAGAATCTGCTGACGCGTCGGAGAATGCAGCACATAATCCAGAGCGGAGGCAACCGCCTGCCCGAGAGAACCGCCGGCTGACGCCAGGCTCAGCGGCATCGACTGGCCATCCGGCGAAACCAGGACAGCGGCGGGAAAGCTCGTGATCCCGTGAGTGGCGACAAACTCCATGGCGGGATGGTTCGCATCAGCGCCAACTGCGACCAACTCAAATCGGACGTTGCTGTCAGACAGGGCGACGTCAACCGTCTCTCTCAAACGTGCCGTCTCATCAGGCGACGCACCTTGCGGCAGGTACACGAAGAGACGATACGCCTCCACGCCCACATCGATGAAGCCGACCTCGCGGACATTGTACCGGCAGCCATAGGCAGGCTGGGCGTGCAGGGCCAGACAACTCAAAACGATCACAAAAGGCAGATACAGTCTCATCACGCTAAATCGCCCCCGTATCTTGGCCAAAGCAGAGGACTCTCCCATCTGCCAGAGTGACGGCCACCCTGCCGGCGCTATCGACGGCCAGACCCCACGGCACCGGCGGCCGCGCTAACGGCTGCTTCCATCGCACGCTGCCATCAGCCGGATTCAGGGCTACCAGTTCCGTATCCGTGGCCAGCACAACCGCGTTCGTACATGCCGCCATTGCATGGACTCCTTTGAACTCCACGGACCACGCGGGCTTGGCCGAAGGAGCGATCTTGTTCCAGTCAACCAGGAACCGATTGCCCGCATTCGCCATCTTGCGGGCGAGTTCCTGCCGGTCGAGACTCGTGAATCCCATGACCTTGTGCACAGACAAGTCGGCGGTCCACGCCACGGCCTGATCGCCCATCGGGGCCACGAATACCCTGTTGAACACCGTGTTGTCGTAGACGCCGTAGGCTGGGTGGCCATAGAAAGGCTTGCCGCAGGCGACGACCTGGTCGCCCAGCAGGGACAACTCCCAGCCTCGGGGACTTCGCGAGGAGCACTCGGCCAACTGCCGAGCGTCGTTCAGGCACCGCCCGGTCGCAGCATCATAGACAGCGGGCGAAACGGATGTCCCGCCGGCCAGGTAGAGCTTTCCATCGTGCAGCAGGAGATGTCCCTGCAGGCTCACGCCGGTGCGGGCGTCTGCGTCGAGATGGCCGGAGGTGCTATTGTGCCATTTCACTTCGCCGGTCCGCGCATCCAGTGCGTAAAGATACGTGCCGTCGTAGTTGGCGATCCCAGCGGCCACGTAGACGACGCCATTGTCCACCAGGACCCCGGCGGCGACGGGCCATGTTGACATGAGCGTGCCATAGACGGGAATCAGGCGCTCGGCCGGGGCGGCGCGAAACCGCCAGAGCAGCCGACCGGTCCTCGCCTCGAAGGCATAAACCCAACCGTCGCCCGAGCCCACAAAGGCCCGCCCTTCCCAGATCGTCGGCGGCAAGCGGATGGCCCCGCCGGTTCGTGCTTTCCATCGCGTCTTGCCTGTAGCCGCGTCGAAGGCGCGAACGATCCCGTCGGCTCCGCCCACGAAGACGAGGCCGCCGGCCGTGACAGGCGGGCTCATTCGCGGCAGGCCGGGAACCGTCGAGGATTGAGGCTCGGACTGCCAGAGCAGCTTGGGCTTTGCGGGAACGACCGCCGACACGGCGGCGCTGCAGGCATTGTTCGCCCGGAAGGTGGGCCAGTCGCCCGGCGAGATGGACAAACCGGCAACGTTCGCCGCGGAGTCGCCGGCTCTCTCGAAACGATCCGCCTGCGTAACCTCGGGCGTGAAATCGAAGTCCCCCGCGGGCCCCAGGCACGTGACGCCGTACAGCGTCAACTGGCAATCACACACGGATGGCCACCAGTACAGGAGCCCATTAGTGACAGTCACACCTTCCTGGCACACCGGGCGCATCGGCGAGATCCACTGCGGCCGCAGCGACGCCGTATCCAATCGCACCGAGCCGTCCTCGGCCCGGAAGAAGATCGCATCGGCGGCCCCTGTCGGGCGGGTGCACGCACGGCGAGGCTTGGCGATCTCCGCCAGCACCGTGCCGGTCAGCGGGTCGAATTTCAGGCTCGGATGCTTGTCGATCTGTCCGCTGATGCCGTACAGGCCGTCATCCCGCAGGACAAGCTGGAAGTTGCCGTAAGGATGCTCCCAGAGAATCTCGCCATTCTGTGCGGAAACAGCCAATAGCCTCCCGATAGGCGGCCCGGCGAAATACAGGGCCTTGTCGCTGCACTTGAGGTAGCAGGTGGTGCGCCAATTCGTCCGCCAGTCCTGGCGATTCTGGTAGTCGCCAAGCGAGGCAAAAAGCTTCGGCGCATCGGCCGGCGTTTGTCGCCAGAGATCGGCGCCGGTCTTGGCATCGAGACATGCCAGGTACTTGCCGAATGAGAAAATGTACAATCGCCCATTCTCCATGCAGATGGCCCGGCCGTCGATGGGCTCCTGCTCGCGGCGGCTCCAAAGCACCTTCTTTGTTTTCAGGTCAATCGCGAGGACGTTGCGGCCGTAGCCCCAGGGGTTCTCCGGCTGGTTCCAGCCCTCGGAAATGGGGTCCCACGGCCAGCCGTGCCTGTCGGATTTCCAGCGCTTCGTAGAGTCGCGCTGCTCCTCCTCGCCCATCATCGCGTACAGCACGTCACCCTCCAGGGCCATCCACTTCCAAAACGTGCCGCCCGCCGCGTCGACCGGCGGGACAATCTCGTCCCGCAGCCGGCCGGTCGCCGCGTCGATCACCTTACATGATTTGTCGTCCCCGACGTACAACGTCGCCGGCGTGGCAATCATCGTGTTTCGATGGATCATGACGCCCTCGGCCAGGTCCCGCTGCCAAAGGATTGTCCCGTTGTACCCGTTGAAGGCGACGAGCTTGTTCAGGAACGGCTCCTCACGCACTTTGAACGCGACGTGCCCGAAGGCCTTGAATACGCGACCGGCTGAAGCCACGGCCACCTGGGGCAGCGGCGCATACCGGGGCTCGGCGAGAAATTGAGTCAGATATGGGGCGACGATGACCTTATCGTTCGACTGCGGATTGTTGTCCGGCCCGTGGTAGGGATGGCTCCAGTCGTCCAGACCCTGGGGAACCGGCTTGACGACGGTTCGATCGCTGAGAATGGCCTTGCCGTCGGGCCGAAGCACCCGGAGCACTTCCTCTCGCGAGAAATCTTTGGCATCGAACACCACGGCCACATCGGCTACGTTGTCGGCCACGTGCAGGTTCCGTCCGCCTTGGGCGAGGAAGATTCGGCTTCCATAGTAGCCCGCCTCTTCCACCTTGCCGCAGGCCGACTCGAAATCCTTCGCCTCCGGAACCTGCGTGTAGATCAGGAACTCCGTCTGTCCCGCAAGATCGACGGCCAGGTCGCACATGGGCTGGCCCAGCACGACACAAATGCCGCGATTGGCGCCCGCCGCTTCGACGACCTCTTTCACAGTTACCGTGCGAGAGAGAGCGGGTCCGGACATCAGGAGGGTCGTAATGCACAGTAGCCCGACGATTCGCGTGCGATCCATACCACTGCCCTTTCAAAACCTTTAGAAGTAGATGTCGCCACTATTCTACTTCGCTTCGCACGCGATGTCAAAACGCTTCCGGGTCACCGCAGAACTTTGCGCGGCGAGTCGGTGACCGCTTCACCCACCCGTTCGATGAAATTGGAGTAGACGTCATCGGTGATCTGACGCTGCGACTCATCGAGTCCCAGGCGGACAATGACCATGTTCCATTCGGGGATGAGGAACATATCATTGTTGTTGTATCCGCTGGCGGCGTACGTGCCGGCCGGCGCGCCGGGCCACTTGCGCTGCCCGTCGGCTTTGATGCCGTTCGTCCACCAGTTGAGGCCGTAGACGCCGCGACCGTCGGCGCCGCTGTCCGGCCACAGAGGAATCGATGTCGGGACATGCGACGTGGTCGCCAGGTCGATCCATTTCTCGCTGATGAGCCGGCGGCCATTCCAGTTCCCTTGATTCAGAAACAGATAACCAAAGCGGGCCAATTCGCGAGCGCAGATGAAGATATGCTTGTCGGAATTGCCTGACCCGCCATTGACGACAAGGCCGTCGATCTTGCCGAAGTCACCCCAGTTCCATTTGTCGGGATTCATGCCAATCGGCTCCGCGATCCGGCGTCGAAACAGCTCCTCGATGGGCTCGCCGGCGATGCGGGTCAGGATGTTTCCGAACTGGTTCATGGCGGAGTCCCAGTAGGCATATTGCGTGCCCGGCGGGAACAACGGGGTGCTGCACGGGTCAAAGGGCGTGGGACTGGGCCCATGACGGTAACTGCCCGCAGGCTCGTCACGGACGGCCCGGTAGCCGCTGGTCATGGTCGTGAAGTGTTGCAGCGTCACGCCCGGATATGCGGCAGCCATCGCGGGCATGTAGTCCTTCGCCGGCGTGTCGAGCGTTGCCTTGCCGTCGTCGATGAGCAAGCCCAACACCGTGCTCGTAAAGGACTTCGTGGCCGACCACACGCCATGGACTTTATCGATGCCCGGCCCAGCCCAGACCATATGACCGTTGCGGATGATCACCAGCTCGTTCACCCCGTCCGGGCCGGAGTTCTCCCGCAGGTACTCCACCGCTGTTTTGAGCAAGCCGGAATCCAGGCCCTGAGATTCCGGCGAGGCTTGCGGCCAATCCTTCGCGGGGAACACAGCTCGCGCCAGGAATAACACTGCGTCACCTTCGAACGGACATTGGAATTGCGTTTCGCCATCTGCTGCTGTTCTTGTGCCGACGGAGGCCTGTTCGCCGCTGGTTGGATCGAACCATTCGTACCTGTAGGTTCCGGGCTCGAGTTTCATCGTGACGGGGCCCGCCTGGCCTGCGGGCCTGTACGCCAGGTATTGCTTGCCGGGATTGGCGAGGCAGTACTTCGTGGATGCGATCTCCGCAGCCGGACGAGCCTGTGCCAGGTCCATCTTACGGGCATATTGCAGCGCGTACCCCATGCTCCGGCGAACAGGGTCCCACTTCGGATCGAGGGGCTGGCCGAGGACCTCACCGTCATAAGGGTCCATGAACAGCACGTTGTACCCGCGTGTGAAGCTCTTCCAGACCCACGCCTGGTTGCCGCCAATGCCCCAGAGGTGGTCGGTGTCGTTGAGGATCACCTTGCGGCCGTCCGTCGCGGGCGGGTCATCGCGGTATCCGCCGTCCGGGTTGGGGGAGATCCAGTCGGCCGGACTGTCGAACAGGGCCTGGTTCGTCCCGCCCTGGTACTGGAAGGTCATGCCGACCGGATGCTGATGCGGCTTGGTCTTCTCGTAGTCCTTGATGAATCGGATCATGTGGTACTGCCACTGGGTCGAGGGCGGATGATTCTCGTTGGAGATTTCGTACAGGACGTTGTCGAAGCCGTTGATCATATCGATGACTTTGCACACGTATGCTTGCTGGATGTCGGTGACCGCCTGATTGCCCAGCTCGTGGATCTCGACACCCTTGCCGTCACGATTAGTGTCCCCGTCGATGCCGTTGATGTTGTTCTTGGGATTGAAGGGATGTCCCTCCCAGGCGCCAGGCGAGAATTGCAGGCCCCAGCCTTCGAAGAGCATGACAGAGATATAGATGCCGCGCTCGCGGGCGGCCGTTAAGCGTTTTTGCAGCCGCTCGAAGTACGCCGGATCGTATTTCGTCAGATCGAACTTGGGCTTTCCATCGAGGGCGTTCCCTGGCCCGGTCCGCGCGTACGGCTGCGGGGCAGACGTATGGTGTTTGCCCTCTCCATTGGCCTTGGTGTCCCAGGTGACAAGCTCCCACGTCCACATCCGCGTGAAATTGTGGTTGAGCCTGGCCATCCAATCGATGTACTTGTCAAAGTCGAACTGCGGCGGCGGGTCCGACGGGCCGCCATCCACCAGATTCGCCCAGGTGTGCGAGCCGGTAAGATAGACGGCCTCTTTCGTGGCCGTATTCTGAAAATACCGAGGGTTCTCCGGACACACCGCCAAGGGGCCCATGGGCGGGCGTTCTCCGTCCTGGCCTCTTGCGAACAATAAGGCCGCCAGAACTATGCCTGCAATGACCTTCAGTTCCTGCATACGTCGTGTAGCACCCCCGCCCTCGGGGGTGATCCTCAAGAATCCCAGCCGGGGGCGGCTGGGCTACATTTCCCCAGCCGAGGGCGGCTGGGCTACCTTTCCCCAGCCGGGGGCGGCTGGGCTACACCTTCGACCCACTCACGCCACAACCACGGGTATTCGTCCGCGTTCCGGCACAAGCCCTTCCGGACCGGATTTGCACAAACATACTCGACCTTGGCCCTCACGGCTTCGCCGCACCGCAACACACGGTCAAAAGACTCATCTTGCCAAACCGATCCCTTCCGCCCGAGCATGCGATTGATCGAGTGCGCCGAAGCACCTTTGATGCCGTTCGTAATCTCGGCGAGTGTATAAGAACAGCCTCTCGTATCCCACAGAGGCGTGAATACCATGTGCACATGGTCAGGCATCACGACCACGCCATGGATGTGAATCTTGCTCCCGTGGTCGTGCAGGCAATGACGCAATACCTGCGTGCGAACACGTTCGGGCAAGATCAAATGATCCTTGGTACAGAAGGTCAGGAAGATCATCTTGCCCTCCACCTGCAGGTGGGGAAGGTTGCGCCAGTATTCGGACTTACCTGGTTTGGCCGGACGATCCCCAGCCGGGGGCGGCTGGGCTACAGGTTTCGGTCTTTCCGAGGCCATACTCCTTCGTTCCTTCTCAAACCACCGCCGATCTTTGACTGTGCCGTGTGGCACCCCTGCTCTGTGGCACCCCCGCCCTCGGGGGTGAATCTCAAGAATCCCCAGCTACATTTCTGTCGACCAGGGGGCGCCGCCCCCTGGACCCCCAGGCCGGTGACTTGGCCTCGCTGCGCGGGCCGTCACACGGCCTCAAAACCCGTTAAGGGTAGGACGGTGTTGTCCTCGCGAGGCGGAGGCCCACGATCAAGTGGCGGTAGTCGGGCGCGCTCCCGTCGCGAAACGCCGACCGGCAGTTCCTGGCGTCGCTGTAACAACAGCCGCCCCGGAGGACGCTGCTGTCGCCCGAAAGGGGGCCAAGCGGATCCACCTGCGGACCGCTCACGTACGCGAACGCGTACCAATCTTGACACCATTCCCATACATTGCCGAGCATATCATGTACGCCAAAGGCATTGGCCGCTTTCCCACCCACCGGATGGGTTCCGGCCCGCGTGTGATCGTACTGCTTCTCGGGCCAGTTACTCGAATCAAAGGCGCCCTCGTACTCAACGCCGCTGTTGCCTCCGTACCACGCTATCGGGTCCAACGCAGGCCCATTGCGAACGCCCAAGATCACCAAGTCCCCATTGTACAGCGCCGTTTGCGTCCCCGCACGACAAGCGTATTCCCACTCGGCTTCAGTCAAGAGCCGGTATGTCCCTTCCGGTACCCCCTCAACCTGACACAGCGTCTGCAAGAACACCTGGCAGTCCTCCCAACCCACGGTCTCCACCGGGGCATCCGGCCCGGCGTTTTTGAAATACGACGGATTACTCCCCATGACAGATTCCCACTGCCCCTGCGTCACCTCGAACTTGCCGCAATAGAACGCCTGGGTCAGCGTGACCTCATGTTGCGGACCTTCGTCATCCCATCGCCCGGCTTCACTTTCCGGGCTGCCCATCGTGAAAGTCCCCGCCGGGATCAGGCGGAGCACGATTCCTGTCACTCGCGTGCGTACTTCCACAGGCAATCCGAGCTGTTGCGCTGCTTGCCGCTGGCGCTCCTGCGCCTCCTCGCTACCCGGAGCAAGACCGTCCAACGAGGGGTATTGGACATCCACCAAGTCATCGGGCAGAGGGGACAGCAGGGAAGGCGTGTTCGGTTCCGCCAATGCCAGACCCACCAACAAGAGAATCACACAAACAACGAATGGTCCGAATGACACGTGCTTCGATTTCATGGCCCGGCCTCCTTCACAGATGATGGTTCGCTTGCACCGTTGACACAAAAACAGAGTACGTATATCTTGTGATTATACCAACACCGATATCGTTGTCAATTCGAAAGTCGCGACACCTGTACCCTGGGGTGCGGTCGGAAGACGGTGGCGGCTATGCGTTGTCTGCCTGGTGACGTTCGATTCGTAAGCAGGTCCATGGAAGTCCTTTGACGCGCAGGACAGATTCAAGGACACCCAGCCGAGGGCGGCTGGGCTACAGGTTCCGGCCTGTCCGCCGGGACCAGGCTGTGCATGTAGCACCCCCGCCCTCGGGGGTGGTCCTTGAGCAGGTCCGCCACCGAATACCGGCATGCCCCCTGTGCCCTTGTAACCTGCGGGGACTGCGTATCGCGTATGGTGTACACTACAGCTTGCCGCTGCGGATGATGGACACCAGCAGCCACGCGCCGATAATGGCGGCTATAATATAGCCGAAGATGCCCATCGATTGAAGGTTGAACAGGCCGAGCACTGTCCCCTCCTGCGCCACCAGCAGTGCGGCGATGATCAATGCGAAGCTGATGCGGTTGGAGCTCTTGTCCAGTGTCTTGGTCAGGGCGGGTGCTGAGCAGTTGCCCGAACTTGATGAACGTGGGGCCAAGCTCCTGCAGGGCCTGCCGCACGCGTTCCGGGCGGCTGCGGCCTTCCACGGCGAGCCTGGCGCGCAAGGGCCCCGCTCTCTGGCCCAGGCGGACAAAGAGCCTGGACCGCAGCCTATCGGCCATTTCCTCAAGGCCATACTTCGTGAACACCGCCAGGATGCGCCGGTAGCGGCGCAAACGATCCAGGCGGCCCCTGAAGGGAGCCTGCACCGCACACAAGAATCGCTACTCCTTTGCCAGAAGCTGGTCCAGCTTCAATTCGATCCGCAGGGTGTCAGCCTTCGTGGCCATCTCCCGCTCGATCCGCTGGATATCCTCTTGCGTGGCCGCCTGGAGGCTCTTCATCGTCTGGCGGACCTGGTCGGATACCAGTTTCTCAAGCTCCCGCCGGGTCCTTTCGGCACTGTCCATCACTTCCTTGACAAAGCCGCCGCAGGCGTCCCGTTCCGCCTGCCCGCGGCTGACGTAATCGTCGAACATCTTCTCCGCCCGTTCCCGGGTCATGGACAGAGCGCCCAGGCCGGCCAGCATCAGCTTATCGAGTGTCTCAAACATGCGCGTTACCCCCCCCCAATCAGTCACTTGTCCCATTCTGCCGGACCCCGAAGGGATCCGCGTCTTTGTCTAATACGTTTGCGGGTCGCTGGCAAGGGGGAAAAACGCACGTATCCCGGCGTGCCGGCGTATAAGGAATTACGCACCTTGAACTGAGGCTTTTTCTGCGCTCCTGATGTGGAGCGGTGGTCTATAAGTACTGTATTGGGGTGACTTTCAGGAGAAACGGCCATGTTCGGCAGAAAGATCCATCTGTTCACCATCCTCGGCTTCGACGTGAGCATCGACTTCACCTGGCTGTTCCTCGCCGTGCTGGTCACCTGGTCCCTGGCACGGGGGCTGTTTCCCGTGTGGTTCGGCAACTACTCCACAGCGACATACTGGTGGATGGGGGCTGCCGGAGCGCTTGGGCTGTTCCTATCCATCGTCTTCCACGAATTCTGGCACTCCATAGTCGCGAGGCGTTTCGGCCTGCCGATGAAGGGCATCACGCTGTTCATCTTCGGCGGTGTGGCGGAGATGGAGGAGGAACCGGAGAACGCCAAAACAGAGTTGCTGATGGCGATTGCCGGCCCCATATCGAGCGTTGTATTGGGCGTTGTCTTTCTGCTCGTCTTCAGACTTGGAGTAGCCGTCGGCTTGCCCGAGCCGGTCAACGGCGTGCTCGTCTATCTTGGATGGCTCAACCTCGTACTGGCCGTTTTCAATATGCTGCCCGCCTTTCCCCTCGACGGCGGCCGGGTGCTGAGGTCCATCCTCTGGTTTGCCAAGGGGAACATTCGCTGGGCTACACGTGTCGCCTCGGCCATCGGCTCAGGATTCGGCATGTTTCTCATCGTCCTCGGGCTGCTCAGCTTCATCAGCGGCGGCTTCATCACGGGCATCTGGTACTTCCTCATCGGCATGTTCATCCGAGGGGCTGCGCTGACATCCTATCGCCAGGTGCTCGTCCGCAACGCCCTCAGCGGCGAGACCATCGCCCATTTCATGCAGCCCGATCCAGTGACCGTGCCGCCTTCGGTCTCCATTCGTGACCTGGTGGATAACTACTTCTACAAGTATCACTACAAGATGTTTCCCGTCTCGCAGGACGGCACTCTCACCGGCTGCATCACCTCCAACGAGGTGAAGAACATACCGAGGGAGCAGTGGAATACGCTGCACGTGCAGGACGTGCTCGTGGCGTGCTCGACGGACACCACGATTTCCCCCAACACCGACGCCATGAAAGCGCTGTCCCTGATGAACAGGACCGGCCGCAGCCGGCTCATGGTGGTCGATGGGGACCGTCTCGTCGGCGTCCTCACTCTCAAGGACATGCTGAAGTTCCTGGACCTCAAGATCGATCTTGAGGAAGCGTAGGCGCCTGGACTCAGAGGGTCTTCATGGTATCGCGGAGTCAATCGAGCAGACCGCTCAGGACCAGCTCCGCTTCCTGACGCAGGGTCATCAGTTGCCGCAAGTCCTGCTTCGCCGTGACAAGTTCCTGGGCCGCTTTCTCCTTCGCGGCTCGCAGGGCCATCAGGCCGGCCTTGATCTGGTCTGTCGCCGCCCCTTGCTCACGCAGCAGGTCCCGCAATTCGCTGTTTCGCTGCTCCACCTCGCTCTTGGCCCGCTCATTTCCAGTCCTGATTTGCGGCTGAGGGTGCATCAGGTTATAGACCTTCTCGATCCTCGGCTTGACGACCGGCCATTCCTTGTCCGAGACGCCCAGCCGATCCTTGAAGTCCTCTATCGCTCTCTGGTACTCCTGCACCCGTCGCTCCTCCATGATCCTCATCCGCTCCTCCGGGCTGGCATTGCGCATCCGCTCGGAGAAGGCCCTGAACTGCTCCATCCTCTCCTGCCCGCCCTTGCGGGACCTAGCCCGCTCCGGCTCTTTCTTCTCCTCTTGCCCAAAGACAGATCCCGACAACAGACCCAAGATTGTCAAGCCGGACGCACCGACGGCCACACGCCTGGAAATCCCGGTATCAGTTGTTCTATAACGATGATCAAATCTGCTCTGATCTTGCGCCCTCATTGCCTGTCACTCCTGTTTTCAGGCACGCTCAGTAGTCCTTGAAGTCTCTCAGCCATGGGGGCCAGTCCGTGGGCCGCACGCCGCCGGCCTTCGTCCATTTGTTGGCGGTGTTGAAAGTCTCGTACCACTTGAGCGTCCAGAGCTCCTTCAACCCCACCTTGCGGACCGACCAATCCAAGAACAGGCCGTTGATGTGTCCACTATGCCGATCCATGCAGAAGCCTCCGAAGCCCCCACCCCACAATATTACCTCTGGATCCCGAAATCGAACAAACTCGCTTGGCGTGGGCTCGGCGTCGGTAGGCGAACCGGAGGGCTTCGCGCAATCGAGAAGCAGGGGTACGTCGGCGGGCCGGCGGAGCAGGAAGATATTGGTGTAGGATGGAGGCGGGTCCTCCCTCATCGCTTCCAGCTTGTCCTCAACCGTAAGAGGCCCGCGCCGGCGCTGGAACAGCCAGCCGTTGAATCCGTAGCTGGCACTACAGACGTAAACCTCATCGGGGCGTCCTTCGGACTTCGTTATGAGCTCGAGGACCCACGCCCTGCTCGTGTCGCCAGGCTCGATGTCATAGCTATATGGGAACCCGCCCCCAAGCTTACGCCCGATCGTCCCGGATTTGGTGGCCTCCGGGCACAACATGCCCTTCGTATTTACCGGGTGGTACTGGCCGGCTGCATGCAGGTCGCCACCGCTCCAATCCCCGAAGTACCTGCCGGTGAGAATCCACACGGGGGTCAGCGCCTCGGGCGACATGGAGAAGTTGCGCAGAAACCTGCCCTCGTTGTCCTCCACGACCGTCGCCAGCGTCGTGCCCCATTGGCGGAGGTTCACTTGGCAGGCCACCGCACGCGCCTGTCTCCTCGCTTTCCCCAGGGTCGGAATCAGAATCGCCAACAGCAAGGCGATAATGGCAATTACCACCAGCAACTCGACCAACGTAAAGCCCTTGGTGGGGGTCAGGTCTGCAATTAGGAATTATTCTCTTGACGGTGCGTGCGGCGGGGCTGTAGTGTAGTGTTCATGGCACGGCCGTTGCGTATAGAGCAGCAGGACACGTTCTATCACGTGCTCAATCGCGGCAATGAGCGGCGAGCGATCTTTCGCGATGAGCACGATTACGAGGGCTTCCTCGACCGGCTGGGCAAGTGCTCGCGGCGGTTCTCCCTGGACATCCACGCCTATGTGCTCATGGGCAACCACTATCACCTGCTGGTCAAGACGCATGAGGCGAACCTCTCGGCGGCGATGCAGTGGCTGCAAATGGCGTATGGCTCGTGGCATAACCACCGACACCAGCGAAGCGGGCATTTGTTCCAGGGGCGGTTCAAGAGCTTCCTCATTCAGGAGACGCAGTATCTGCACCGTCTGCTGCTGTACATCCATCGCAATCCCCTGCGGGCCAAGGCTGTGGAGCGGCTGGAGGACTATCGCTGGAGCAGTTATCGCGTGCTGGCTTACGGCCGGGGCGGCCCAGCATGGTTCCACACCCGCCAAGTGTACGAGCAGTTTGAGCTGGACGGCGGGAGCTTTCGCCAAGCGGTGCGGCGATATGACGAGCGAGCGGACGACCTGTTCTCGAGCCTGTACTACGGATTGGTGCTGGGCAGCCCTGCGGTGGTGGAGAAGCTGCGCCGGCGTGTACGGGCCGTGACGCAGCAGGATCAGCCCCAACTGCGGGCCCTGCAGTCGCATGGGACCGTGGACGAGCGTCTGGCGGACTATCGCCGCAGACTGGGCATTCATGCGCAGGAGTACGCCTCGTTGCTGCCGCCGGTGCGACACCAGGAGCGGCCCATGCGGGACGTGCTGATGTACCTGTTGTGGCGGGAGGGTCGATTTCGACTGGGTGAAATCGGCAGGGTGTTCGGGGTGAAGTATTCGGCGGTCTCGCAAGCGCGCCGGCGGGCCGAGCGTCGCCTGCAGACGGACCGTCAACTGCGCGGGAGACTGAAAACACTACCCTAATTGCAAATTGCAGACCTGACCCCTGACCCTGCTGACCCCTGACCCTGCCTCTATCCGGTCCAGAGCCCGTCAGTAGTAGTGGCTCGGCCCTAGGAGCCTGTCCGACTAATTCATCCGGCGAAGCCATTCCTTCTCTGTCTCCGCTGTCGCTCTGGACTTGAGTGTCCCGCTCCCGGTTGGTGCCCGCGATCGCCCGTTCGCCACAGGGTCTCGACCCACCGGCAAGCCGTAGAGGCCACCCGATGCTCCGCCACAGTCCTCCCTGCCGGGCCCTTCCGCCGCCCTCGCACGCTGAGCGGCAAACAGTTTCAGCAGATTGTGG
>Ga0214473_10004147_pt1 | contig 17443 bp, 17 predicted proteins | sample RVTome_7_FD_203509 | JGI IMG/M metagenome (GOLD analysis project Ga0214473, IMG submission 203509) | Soil microbial communities from uranium-contaminated site in the Upper Colorado River Basin, Wyoming, United States - RVT98D197 | ecosystem: Environmental > Terrestrial > Soil > Contaminated >... | reverse complement strand
CAGTCAACATCTTGGAAGGTAAAAAGTAGAGATTAGATTGTTACTTGCTTAGCAAACCTTTTTCTCTATTATAAAAAAAGGCACACCCAGAAGGTGTGCCTTTTTTGTGAGATGGATTTCCTAATACCTTTTTGGATTACTTTGCCTTTGGCGCAGCCTTCGGGGCAGCGACTTTGATGGTCACAGCGATCAACCAATCCATTTCCAACGTCACTTTCCGGAAGGAGATATGTCAACCCTGGCCCTTTTTCGCTCAATGACCTTAACCGAAATCACACCAATCTCGAATAATATGTATAAGGGGCCTCCCATTAAAGTCATGTTGAAAACATCAGGGGTGGGTGTGATGACGGCGGATGCAACCGCTACAAGAAGGATAGCATACCTCCGATTCCGAGTCAAAAAGGCTGCATTCACTACTCTGAGATAACTCAATAAGGCCAGGATCAGTGGAAGTTCGAATGTCATTCCAAACCCAAAGATGAAAAAGGTGCAAAAGGAAACATATTTCTCCGCTGAGATCATCGGTTTGATGGTGGCGGATTGATACCCTAAGAGAAACTGGACACCAAAGGGCAAGGTGACAAAGAAACAAAAAAAAGCGCCTAAATAAAAAAGCAAGATGGCGGTGATCAAAACACCATTTCCCGAACTTAATCCCCTCGAACGGAAGAGAGGGGTGAAGGCTTTCCAGATGTGATAAAAGATCACCGGGATGGAAGAGAATAGGCTGGTGTAAAGGGTCAGTTTGAGGAGGGAGAAAAAAGCTTCAGGAAGAGAGAAAGCCACCAAGTCAATTTTGAGAGAAGTGTCACGGAGAAAACGCAACCATTCCTTTGAAATGGGGAAGATGATGATCCCACTTAGAATGATCACGATGAGGATCTGAAGGAGACCTTTCCGTAACTGAGTTAACGCTTGGAAGATCTCTTCTCTCTTTATCTCCATCCCAAGCTCTTTGCCCTGACGGATTATGAGGATAATGTAACATAAAAGGGGGTCCTCCGAAAGCGCTTGATTCAATCCATGTGAGAAGTGGGGAGGGTGGTCACAACAGGGTTGACAAAGATTTAAAAGAGAGATAAAAGGAGAAAGATTATTAAAGATGATTCATATCAGCCTGCTGCCGGCAGGGTTGCACCGAAGATGAAATTGAGAGTGGGTATCACTTATAATCTTAAAAAAGATTTCTCTCAGCCAGAAAATCAGCCGGTTGATTTTCTGGAGGAGTTCGATGCCGAGGAGACCATCGACGCGATTCGAGAGGCCTTGGAAAGTGAAGGGCACGAGGTCATCAAGTTAGGAGGAGGCACCCATTTGATCGATCGATTAAAAGAGGCATCGGTCGATATTGTCTTTAACATTGCAGAAGGGCTTGAGGGTCGAAATCGAGAAGCCCATATTCCAGCCCTCTTAGAATTTTTAAATATTCCTTATACCGGTTCCGATCCCCTCACCCTCTCCCTCACTTTGGATAAGGCCATGGCGAAGCGAGTCATCATGAGCCAAAATATTCCGACTCCACCTTTTAGAAAAATAGAGAGGATGGAAGAACTGGATGGTTTAGATCTTCGTTACCCCCTTTTTGTAAAGTTATGTTACGAGGGGTCGAGCAAGGGGGTTCGGTTGGATTCAAAAATTTTGGATCGTCAATCCTTGGAAGAGAAGACGAGAGGACTATTAAAAACTTATCATTCACCCCTTCTCGTGGAGGAATTTGTTAACGGTCCAGAATTCACGGTGGGCATCGTCGGTAACGAAGATCCTTTCGTCCTCGGTGTCATGCAGATTGAGATCAAGGGAAAACCCCCAGATGAATCCATTTACTCGTTGGAGATTAAGAGGGAGTGGGAGGAAAAGGTGAGATACCACTGCCCTCCCTCCATTGATCAAAATCTTTTGAAAAAGATTGAAGAGGTGGCCCTCCGGGCTTATCGAGCCCTGGAGTGCCGAGACGTTTCACGGGTGGACATCCGGGTAGGGGCTGACCGCACCCCATACTTTTTGGAGATTAATCCTCTCCCGGGTCTTTCGCCTGTTTATGGCGACCTCGTGATTATGGCGAGGAGCATGGGATGGGATTATGCCCGGCTGGTAAAAACCATTTTCCACCAAGCCCTGAAGCGGTATGGATGGAGGGAGTAATCCGTTCAGGATGAACCGAACAGAGCAGAACCTCTATGAGATTATCTTGAGAAATTTTAAGGAGGCGGTCGTCTTTGCCGACGCCCAAGAACGAATTCAAATCTTTAATCCCGTCGCAGAGAAGTATTTTCAGATCAGCGGGAAACAGATTCTGGGAAAGAGATTGGAGAGGGTCATCCCTTATAAAAATATTAAGAAACACTTTGATTCAGTTTACGAAAAGAAGGAAAGTAATCACGATGTCGAATTGGTGATCCATGTCCCCCCTGCCCCTCCTGAAGAACAAGAGACTCGAATCCTTCATTGTAGCTTTTATCCCATTTTTGATAAGAAAGAGACGGTGTTTTTAGGCTGTTTGGCAACTTTTGCGGATGTGACAGAGAAAGGGTTGCTCCTGAGGGAGATCAGCAAGAGTCGAGATCTTTCCACCATCGGGATGCTGGCGAGATGGATGGCGCACGAGATTCGAAATCCATTGAGTTCTTTGAACATCAATATTGAATTATTGAGGGAGGAGTTGGGAGGGGAAATGCAGCTCTCCCAGAAAGAAGAGATTCATTCTTTAATCAATTTTATCAGTTATGAAACGCTCCGATTGGAGAATAATCTGAAAGAATTTTTAGATTTCAATCGTCTCCCTCCCCTTAAATTTGAATGGGTTCCATTGAATGAAGTATTGGATTCCGTGGTTCGATTGCTAAGGCCAGATGCCCAAATAAAAAATGCGAGAATTGAAGCCCATTTTCAAAAAAAGTTGCCCATGCTGAAGATCGATGTTAGCCAATTCAACTTAGCTATTTCGAATCTCCTCATCAACAGTATTCAGGCGGTCTCCGAAAAAGGGGAAATTCATCTCTTCACCCGGGGATCAAAGAAAAATATATTCATTATCATCCAAGATAATGGGGTGGGGATTTCTAAGGAGCATCTTCCCAAAATCTTCGATTTTATGTTCAGCACTAAGCCTACGGGATCAGGATTGGGGCTCTCGATTGCAAAAAAGATTATTTCAGATCATCATGGGGAGATTTATGTGAGAAGCGAGGTCAATAGAGGATCTATCTTTAAAATACGAATTCCCCTTGGACAGAAGGGGAATTAAACCGACATCAAACTCCTTAGGTTGGAATATTGGAATAGTGGAATGATGGATTTCAAGAAGAAAAAGATCTTTTGTCTTAACTTATTTTCTTCATCGCCATTATTCCAGGAGATTCTGGGATTGTGAAGAGATGGAGAAGAAAGTCATCTTAATTGTGGAGGATGACCCTGCTGTTGGGGAAAGCCTCCGCCTTTTGCTGAAAAAGAAGGGGCATGACATCCTCCTCGCTTCGAATGGGAAAGAGGCCCTCCAACTATTCCGACACAAAGTCGTCGATCTGGTAGTCACGGATGTCGTGATGCCCAAGATGGATGGGATCGAACTTTTAGAAGCGGTGAAAGGTCTGAGGCCGGCAACGGAAGTTATCGTCATCTCCGCCCAAGGGACGATTGAAAAGGCAGTTCAGGCGATGAAATTAGGTGCCTTCGATTTTATCGAAAAGCCGATCAACCCCAGGATCATCTCATTATTAGTCGAAAGGGCCTTGGAAAAACAGACACTGATTCTCCAAAATCAAGATCTGCGTACTAGATTAGAAGAGAAGTTCCATTTTAAAAACATTATCGGAAGAAGTGAAAAGATGGTAAAAATCTTTGAACTCATCCGCCATATTGCGCCCTATGATAGCTCTGTCCTCATCATCGGTGAGAGCGGAACGGGAAAAGAACTGATAGCCAATGCCATTCATTACAATAGCCCGCGGGCCTCTATGCCCTTCATCAAGGTGAGTTGCGCCTCCTTGAGTGAAGGGATTATTGAGAGTGAGCTCTTCGGCCACGAGAAGGGAGCCTTCACCGGAGCGATCGCTTCCCGAAAGGGTCGATTTGAATTAGCCCATCAGGGAACACTCTTTTTAGATGAAGTGGGGGATATCCCTCCTGCCACCCAGATCAAACTTTTACGGGTCCTCCAAGAAGGTGAATTTGAAAGGGTAGGGGGGAATAGGACGATCAAAGTGAATATACGAATCATTGCTGCAAGCAACCGGGATCTCCAGGAGGCGGTGAAGAGAGGAGCATTTCGAGAGGATCTCTATTATCGTTTGAATGTGGTGAATATTAAACTTCCCGCCTTAAGGGATCGGAGGGATGATACTCCCTTTCTTGTCCATTTTTTTATTGAAAAATATAATGAGAAATATCGTATGAAGGTAAAGGGAATCTCTCAGAAGGCCATGAACTTCTTGACCGATTACGAATGGACGGGGAATGTAAGGGAATTGGAAAATATGATTGAATCCATTTTAGTTATTAACAGCCCGGGGGTCATTGATATTCAGCATCTTCCGCAGGAAATTCGAGATGTCAAAGAGAGACCGGAGGTGATTCTCATCAAAGTAGGAACACCCCTTGAGGAAGTCGAGAAGGAAATGCTGATTCAGACCCTTAAAGCAACCAAAGGGAATAAGCGGAAGGCGGCCCGGTTACTCGGGATTAATGTTCGGACGATTCATCGTAAGATGGAAGAAATACAAGACTTAACTTCAACATCATGAAGATTGAATAGAATGGGAAAAAACCTAAAGAGGGAGACAAAAGGTCATAGTTTTTTTAAATGGGATCAAAGAAAGATGGTATTTTGTCGTCTATTTAATAAAATGGTATGTCATTTTTTCTCTATTTCTTTTTAAGATTTTTAAGTTGGGAGATATAAACGGGAAGGCAGTTACGATCTAACTGATCAATATTGCAATGTTTTTTTTTAACGTTCCCTTTGATAAAAGTTTAAAAATTTGGCATGAAATTTGATATAAAACATATGTTATGAAACAAAGGGTGAAGTGGGCTTTTATCATTGATAAAGATGAGTTTGTTAGACTCAGCCTAAACAAGATTTTGAGGAAATATGGTTTTCATGTCGAGGAAATTGAAGATTTTTCTCAAATGGAGAAAAGGAAGAAGGATATCGAGGGAGGAATGATCTTAGCCGATGTAGAAATTGATGTTTTGGAAAAAGGATTTTCACTCCTGAAAAAATGGAATAATCGTTTTATATTGATGACCCCTTTGGTGACTGATGAGCTCATTCTTCGATTGAAAAAAATGGGCATTTATCGTATTATCAAAAAACCTGTTGATCCAAGATTGTTAAGGAAGATGATTCGAGAGATTTCTTTTCCCGGTGAGGTGAAAACTCCTTCATTTGGGGAAAAAGGGGAGGGTTCCCATCTCATTCAGAAAGGAGGTGAAGTAACATGAAGAAGTGGATTTTTCTTTTCCTCGCATTGGTTTTGGTGATTAATATTGCCTCAATGGGGATTGGGTGCAAAGCCAAGGAGGCACCGAAACCAGCAGCCAAAGAGGAAGTGAAGCCTGCTGAGGCCCCGGCTCCACCTGCACCTGCAGCAGCACCGGCTCCAGCTCCAGCTCCAGAGAAACCTGCTGAAGCTCCTAAGAAGTAGTAAAATTTATTTCACGGTCGAAGCGTTGGCGCCCCCCCTCTCTTTGGTGGAAAGGGGGCGCCAACAAGAGTGAAACTCATTTATTTTTAAGAGAGGTTCACATTATTCGTCCTCAACGAAAAAAGAAGAAAAGGTGCATATCTGCTATTCAGACAAGAAGGTTTTTCCTTTGTCTCGGAGGAGGAGGTATCGAATGATATCTCCTCTTTTGTTTTCTAAAAAGGCTCATCAGACGGCGAGCCGGAGTCCTCTCAGCAGATTTGCAGGAAGGAGAAAAGATGGAGCCTGCTTCAGACTCTAATTTATCTGTCCCCCCAAGGGGCATGAGGAGGGCCTCACAGCTTTTCTTGTTTTCCCTCCCGACGGAAGGGGAGAGGAGTGAAGAGGCGAGAGAAGGCATTCCTCAAGTTTGGAAAGGAGTTTCAGAAAAGGAATGGAATGATTGGAGGTGGCAACTTCGCCATCGAATCACCACTCTTGAGCAACTCAAAGAAATGATCGATTTGACACCCGAAGAAATAGAGGGGATCAAGCATTCTAAAGGAAGATTAGCCTTAGCCGTCACCCCCTATTTCGCCAGTCTGATGGACCCAGTCAATCCCAATTGTCCCATCCGGAAACAGGCGGTCCCTCGAATCGAGGAGATCCATTTATCAAAAAGTGAAATGGTAGATCCATTGGGGGAAGACAATCATTCTCCGGTACCGGGTCTTGTCCATCGCTACCCGGACCGGGTACTTTTACTCGTCACCGATCAATGTGCTGTCTATTGCCGGTATTGCACCAGGAGACGATTGGTAGGAAGTAACGAGCGGTCTATCACCCAAGGGAATTTCGAGGAGGTCCTGAAGTATTTAAAGAGCCACCGAAAGGTTCGAGATGTCCTCTTGTCAGGAGGAGATCCGCTCCTCCTGGAAAATGAAAGGTTGGAGGAGATGTTAAGCCGATTGAGGGCTCTCCCTCATATTGAAATTCTCCGAATTGGGACAAGGGTTCCGGTGACCCTCCCTCAGAGGATTACTGGAGGATTGGTGAGGATGTTAAAGAAGTATCATCCCCTCATGATCTCTATTCATTTTACCCACCCGAAGGAGATCACCGATCAGGTGAGGAGAGCCTGCAATGAACTGGCAGATGGAGGGCTTCCCTTGGGAAGCCAAACAGTCCTTCTCAAAGGGATCAATGATAAGCCCTATATAATGAAAAAGCTGGTTCAGGAGCTCCTCAAGATTCGGGTACGACCATATTATATTTATCAATGCGATCTGGTTATGGGAACCGAGCACTTCCGGACCTCTGTGGCCACAGGGATTCAAATCATGGAAAAATTACGTGGTCACACGACGGGTTATGCCGTTCCGACGTATGTCGTCGATGCACCGGGAGGCGGAGGGAAGATCCCATTACAACCTGATTATGTGGTCTCAAAGGGCAGGGGAAAGATTGTTTTAAGAAATTATGAGGGAAAAGTCTTTGAGTATCCAGAGCCCAACATCATTGAATTCAAGAAAACCAGACCCGGAGTTGAGGAGAAGGCAGTTCCCAAAAAGGTGATGGCTTAAGTTTAAAAAGGGGAGGAGAGGATCCGTGGTAAGAGTCGTGATCTTGTATAATCTATTTGAACGGCTCCAAAAAGGGGAGGAGAAAGATATTTTAGCAGAGGGTGCCATCGTCGAGGAGATCGAGGCCGTAGAAAATGCGGTTCGATCTCTGGGGAATCAGGGTATTGTGATGGCCGTTCGTGAAGAAATTTTGCCTATCATCCACTGGTTGAAGGAATACCAACCCGATGTGGTCTTCAACCTATGCGAAAGCGTTTATGGAAATAGTTGCTGGGAGATGAATATCCCCGCTTTGTTAGATCTCTTTCGAATTCCCTATACCGGATCCTCTCCTCTTACATTGGGGTTGTGTCAAGACAAAGGGAAGGTAAAAGACATCCTCCAGTCTCAAGGCATCCTGACCCCTCGATACAAAATCTTCGAACGAGCCGTAGGTCCTGTGAAAGGAAATATCTTTCCGATCATCGTCAAGCCCCTTCACGAAGATGGAAGTCTGGGGATTTCAAAAGAGAGCGTGGTGTTTGATGATGAGGCGTTGAGCAAACAGATTCAATATGTGATCGAACAATATCGACAACCTGCCTTAGTAGAGGAGTTTATCGATGGCAGAGAGTTGAATGTGGGTTTGATGGAGACCAATGGAAAGGTGGGAACCCTTCCCATCTCAGAAATCGATTATACCGAGTTTCCGGAAGGGGTTCCCAAAATATGCGGATATGAAGCCAAATGGATGGCCGAGAGCCCGGAATATCAAAAATCAAAACCGATCTGCCCTGCTCCTTTGGAATGGGTGATGAAAAAAAAGGTGGAGCATATTGCGATCAAGGTTTTTAGACTATTTGAATGTCGGGATTATGCCAGGGTGGATATCCGCATTGACCGGGATGGGAAGATTTATGTGTTAGAGGTCAATCCAAACCCAGATATCTCTCCTCAATCCGGAATGGCCAGAGCCCTCAAAGTTCAGGGGACTACCTATACGGAATTTGTTGGAAACTTGCTCGAGAGAGCGCTTCAAAGGAAATCATCTTAAAAGACCATAGTTGGAATCCAAGTGGTTCTGGGATGACTAAACCTGTTGTAACCAGGTTTCAAGTCCCAAATTTCAAATCCCAAATACCTGCCTGCCGGTTGGCAGGAATTCCAAGCACGAAATTTCAAATGACTAAAACGATACAGAAGAAATGTCCGTACTTCCACGAATCATATTGAAAAAAGGGAAAGAAAGGCCCCTCCTTCGGGGACACCCATGGGTTTTCTCCGGAGCGGTCGCAAAAATAGAGGGAGAAGTTTCTCCTGGGGATATTGGAGAGGTTTACTCCAAGGACGGTCATTTTTTAGGTCGGGGGCATCTCAATCCCCGCTCCCAAATCATCGTCCGGATTTTGACGCCCAAAAAGGAAGAATTAGGGGGGAATTTTTTTAGAGAACGTATTTCGAGAGCGGTGGATTTAAGGGAGGAGTTGCTTAAAGGAAAGACCAATGCCTATCGAGTCATCAATGGTGAGGGAGATTCCCTCCCAGGGCTGATTGTGGATCGTTATAGAGAGACCCTTGTTCTCCAATGTTTGACGGCAGGAATGGAGCGAATAAAAGAGATTTTAACGGAATCGCTGGTCAAAGAACTTCATCCTCAAAACCTTTATGAGAGGAGTGATGTGGCCACAAGAAGTGAAGAGGGATTGACAGAGAGCAGAGGCCTCCTCTACGGGAAAAATATTCCAGAATTTATTGAGATTGAAGAATACGGTTGCCGATTTAGAGCCAATGTGAAAAAGGGCCAAAAGACAGGTTTTTACTTAGATCAGAGAGGAAACCGGTTCCTTTTAAAAGGACTCTCAGAAGGAAAGAAAATTTTAGATTGTTTCTGCTATACAGGAGCTTTTTCCATTCATGGGGGATCAGGTGGTGCAAGAGAGATAACTCTCATCGATTCTTCCGAGGAGGCTTTGGCGATGGCAGAGGATCATTTCGATTTAAACCAATGCATGAAGATCCCTCACCAGTGCATTCGAGGAGATGTCTTTGAGGTCATGAGAAGCTTAGAAGGCGGATACGATATCATTATTCTCGATCCCCCTCCTTTTGCTAAGAAGAAGGGGAATCTTCCGAGCGCTTCAAGAGGGTATAAGGATCTTAATCTTTGGGCCTTTCGTTTGTTAAACAGGAGAGGTCTCCTTCTCACCTTCTCTTGCTCTCACCACATGAATTGGGATTTATTCCAGAAGATTGTATTCTCTGCCGCATTGGATTCAGGAAAAAGTATTCAACTCTTAGGTCGAATGGGACACCCTTGGGATCATCCTATTCATTTAAGCCATCCCGAAGGAGAGTATCTGAGGGGACTGATCTGTAGGGTATTGTAAGTCCAAAAATGAATTTTGAAGGTGCGACCTCAAGGGTTTCCTAAAGTTTTTCTGGATAAATCAACCTGAATACCTTGTATCCGTTAGTAAAAAGTTGCGAGTTAAACATAAATTCTCCCTTTCCAACTATTGTTATGGACATCTTATTCTCGACCGTCTGCGTTACGTCAAGTTTCTTACATGCTTCATAAACCGAAGATTCTCCAGGGATGATTTTCTCCTCCAAAATCTTTGTGAAAAACTTTTCACGAAACGATTTCGAGGTTATTGTATATTGGACTTTGAAACCTGGGAATTCGTCAAATTCAAGACCTTCAACATGCTTTTCTACCTTGTCATAGACCACCAATGCACAAGGTTGGGAGTGTTGTTCAACATATCTCCTTGCAGTCGCTTCAAATGACGTGCCGTATTTGCCTGCCAAATCAGTTATTACATTGCACCCCAGGGGAAAGGAGTTAGCCTCAATGGCAAAATGATCGAGTTGGAAAATGAGATTCGCAGCTAATTTGTTGGCTTCAGCCTCGAGTCTGAGCTTGGTAAAAAAACTTAGGTCTTCGATACTGCAGACATAGAATTTTTGTACATGCTCTGGAAGGACATAGTGACCCACTTCATGGAGGGTACTGAATACAGTCTGGTTCCTATGGAGTTGTCTCTGAGTTGCAATTATTCTATCGTTGTAGCTCAATACCGCTCTAATATCTCGTTTCTCAATAAGTTCTGGCATAAAATCCAATTCCCTCATGAAATCAAAGCTCAATTGTTTCAAATCCAAATAGCCCAGTATTTCACCCACGTTTGTTGGGATTCTTCCTGTCGTGCCACTTGCTTGAAGTAAACCCTCTACAACGTCTTCAATTGCCAGGTTTAAGTTCTCCGCGATAGCCCTTTCTACCTTTGGCATGAAAAAATCACTTTCCCTTTCTTTCAAAAAGCTTTAACCCAAACTTTGTTATTTCCGAAGATGAAGCATCCTTTGAATGTGCCGCTACCCGCAGCTCTTCCTCTTCAAGCCCGTGCAACCTTTTTTCCTTTAGCCTCGCTAAATAGTCCACCGCCTGTTTGACTCTCTCCTTTTTTTGAAGCTCACTCAACTTATCTCTGGTAGCACATCTAATTAAAGTATCCATAGACTTTGTCTGGATCGAAGATCCATTTTCCCATCTGCAATAAGTCTTGTTACCAATGCTCAGGAAGGCAGCCATTTGTTCTTGGGTGTAGCCTATTCTTTTTCTGATTTCTTTTAATTCAGAAGGAGTAAGCAGGCCGATAGCTTCATACCTTGCATCACTTATTTGTCTCATGGCATTGTCGTCGAATATTTTCTCACCACATGCGTCACACTCATCCCATGAGATGTTTCCAACCCTCAATTCCTTCTTTGCTGTTCCGCATTTAACCTCTGTTACAAATTCCCCCTGTCTTGAAGCAAGCGTGCCTTCGTCGCAGATAGGACACTTAATTGAATCTTTCCTCGCATTACCCATCTTATCCTCCTTTCCGAGGCACATGGGCCGAAATAACGATCAACCTTTCGCCTCCCTTTTCTCCCCATAACTGAACCTTAATATAGTATTTTTTCTCCATTATAACGGGCAACATTTCGAATATAACTTTCCCCGTATGAGGCGGTTTCCGAGTTATGCTCTTATGGACCTCCTTTCCTTCTTTAATGTAAGACACAATAGCATCTAAAACGTCGTCGGGGGTTAAATTCTCGTTAAGAACATCGGTGGCTGCCCTTCCAGTCCATGTTACTTGCCTTTTTCCTGCAAGGGTTGAGATTTTCTTTAAGATGCTTGCATTTGTTTCGAACGTGCCGATCGGCACCATTATTGCCGTCAAATACTAATTTTGCTACATAAGATCACAAAAAGCAAAGCTTGTCAAGTGATTTTTGTCACTTTCTGCCCAGATTTATTTCTAAACCCACCTTGCTCCATGTCTTGGCTGCATTTTGCCCCGACCTGAATGCTGTACTGTAAGTCATTAATCTTTCAATAAATACATTGTCTTAGGGGTAGGGGATATGGAATCGGAGTATCTTGGGGCACTGATGGTTTGGTCACGGATCACGGACACGGTCACGTCATTTTCTGATGAGCCGGACCGCATTTAAAAAAGAAAAGGAACTCACCGATCGCGCGTTGAAGTTGGCCTGAGGCTGGGAGACCCAAATCCAATTGGGAGCTGCAGGACTTGCTCGGGTTGGCTGATTTTATATTAGGATTTCTGTCAGGGGAATAAGGGGGGTCGCATGTGTTCCCGATGACCACGATCAATGATTGATTCCTAAATTCACGGACTGACCCCTCTTGTCACTGACCCCTCTTGTCAGTTGTCAGGGTTAGCCAGATATGGTAAGGAATGTTTACGCTGGCATGGATTCATCATCTGGAACGGGAAGGGTAGCATCAGGTTTGACATCAAGCCAACGGAGCATGCCGAGGTTCCGTATAATCGAGGCAACAACCGATTTATCCAAGGATGGACGCCGCTTCTGCTTCCATTGCAAGACCGATTCAAGGACTTGTGTTTCGGTTAGACTACCATTGCCTTTTTTCTTGAGGGAGTCAGCGGCATAAATAACCGTAGCTACAATCTCGGCTTGATCCGTATTCATTCTCATGAACAGGTCAGTAGTCTTCTCAATGATGGCAGCCCATTGCGAAATTGACGAATTGAAGTCTTTTCTATTCCGCATGTAATTCGGTCCGACCTTGACCATAAACATATTGCGTATCCGTTCTTCCTGAAGCAGATTGTTGTTCACGAGCTTTGTCTCGGCGTTCTTCAGTTCCCTGCAGAACGGACCAAAACTGCCTTTTTGATAAACAAATCCGGTCGGCAAACCCTGTTGAGTAGCAACATACGCGATCTTCTGGAAAATGGTTCTCCCAACCGGCCAGTGATATGGCTGTTCTTCAATCCGGCGCAGGATTTCCACAAGAACAATCCATGCCGGATTCATGGTGGATTGAACAGTCTTATGGTTGCGTTGATTTTCGGCGGGTGCTCCTTGTTTCAGGAACTCAATAGTCAACTCTTTTAAAGGCGTCCCGTAGGGGGCGTACATTTCAACAGGGATGTCCATTTGATTGACATACCTGTAAATCAATGGGCCGACAGCCCTCCATTCAAGCTGGCCGTTTCCGCATCCGAGCGGCGGAATCGCAACCGAAGTTATACCCCACTCCTTGTAGTGCGACAAAATATACTGCAACCCGCACTCAATGTCGCTGATTCTGGAGACTGATTTCCAGTGGTCTTTCGTTGGAAAATTTACGATTTGAGGTGGAAACAGGGTCTTATAAAGATAGGGGACACCGAGCTTGACTTCCTTGCGGTCGCACTTCTTGATATAATCCTCGAACATCTGCGGAAAACGTTTCTTGAATTCCAGGGCAATTCCTTTTCCCATGACTCCAACGCAATTGACGGTGTTGATCAGGGTTTGGGCTTTGGACTTTAAAATATCGCCAACCAAGATCTTCATATTACCCTCTTAGAAAAATATATCACTCCTGATACAAATAGGCAAGTTGATATTCAGTTGCTGAAACTGCGACAATGCCATTTCATTCGCCACATAAACACCAATAAGATAGCCTGGCATGACGCAGTCTGGCACGAGAACCTCAGCGCACTTCTCTGATTTGTGGCTCATTTCGTGATAAAGGTCTTGTGGATGAGTCCAGTACCGGGCAAACACCCGCTCCCGACCAATCGCTTTGAGCCCCTCAACGACGGGTGAAAAACGAACCCAATCGCTGGCCGCGTTCCGATCCGCGATGATAACTCCAGGCAAATCCAGCACCTTTGCATCAATTCGAAGAATACAGATATCGTCATTACGTGCCCGGAGCTTGCTGAGCATCGGGTTATGAGCATCAAAATACAGATTGGCGTAATCGTGTAGAGTCCGAGCGCCGGGTATTTGCTTGTTTTTCCGCCGCTCTTGGATCTCCGGCATGGCCACGGAGTGATGGTCAATCTGACCGGAGAGTTTGTGGGAGAGGATCCCATGCTGCATGATAGATGGAACATTAATGATTGGTGCGATGAAGTGAAGTTCTGTTATATCGTCGCGGTTCATTTCTTACTTCTCGCCTTCGATGAGGTGGACGACTTCAAGGTAGTGGAGGCACTATCCATTGCCAAAATCTTTCCCTATAAATTCATTTACCACCTACCGTCTACGACTTGCTCGAAATCGAAGTTTTGTTTTGCCTCTTTGAACTCAAGATGCTCATCTTCCCTGGCCTGCATCCAGTGGTCAAGTTGTTGAATCCGCTCATTCATCTATTGACCTGCCCCTCGATCGGACCCATTGTCGCATGCTCTTCAATTGCGAAATCCGGCGGCGAAACAATTCAGAGGCAATATTCTTAAACAACTTAAGTACGTCCCCGCCAGCCTTTCTCTATGCTCTATGCCTGCCCGCCGAAAATGTCTATTGTAGGCGGGCGCTCTGCTCCATCCTGCTTTTAGTATTTTGAATTCCGCATTCCGAATTCCGCATTTGGAATGGGCCAACTTTTTTATGGATGACATCAAATCGCAATATCCTAAGCCTGACTCCGAAGATTCTCAAGTTTTTTTGACAAAGAGTTAGCGGGACTTCAAGGCGATGATATTCTCGACTATTTTACTTAGGGTGGAGCTTGTTCGTCCGTTTTGATGAGCCTTCTTTATGATGGCGGCAATCACTGCAGGGTTCTTAATCGCATGCTTCCTCTTTGGGATGCAGAAACCATCCCTGCATTCGGTTAGGCAGTTCTCAAAGTATTCAGTACCTATCTCTTTGCATATTGTATCCTCAAGCTTATTTTCGAAGCAGGCAAATGTCTTCTCAACCTTTGATGGCCAGTCTTCAACCGGGTGCCCTGCAATGTTTAGCAAGCGGTGGTTGTCCTTTGGCTTTGCGTCTTCTTCTTCCTTGTCACTGTCCCAGACCATATAGACAGGTATTCCGAGCTGGTAGAATATGACAGCTGGCCTGTCCATACTTGTCTTGCCACCGCAAGGAATTACAGAAAAGCCCTGGCTTTCCAATTCCTTGCCCAAAGCCCTTGCGTATCCTATGATAGCTGCTCTGTCGTCCTCTCCTTCTACGAGAACTGCTACGTCTGCGAAGAACCCTTCGCTCATCCACGGGGTCATAATGGTCTGGAGCCTTGGAAGCAGCGTAGCTCCTGTGTATTTCTCGCCTGAAGCAGCGTCCACATGCCATAGGGTATCCGCTACCTTGTCCAAGTTTGTAGTGATTATCTTGGTAACTTTAGGTTTTCCTTCCTCATTTAGGATTTTTCGTAAAAGGCGAATCTGGTTTATACGATCAATGCCTACAAATAGGGGGGAATGAGTGCTGTAGACTATCTGCGTTTTATGGGCGACGCCTGGCGTTTCGCCGCTCGCGAGCTGAAGGAGGATTTTTGCAAAGTGCCTCTGCCTGTTAGGGTGTTGGTAAAGCTCAGGCTCTTCGATTGCCAATACGAGGCAAGGAAGGTCCTCAGATTTCTTTTCTTCTTTCTTAGCTGAGCCTGCTTGTGCTATCGTGAGATGTTGAAGCATTGTAAGGATAAAAGCTCTTTGAAGCCCGTGCCCTGTCCGTGTTACTGCTGACTCGTAACTATCCTCTATCAGTTTCACATCTGCTTTTGGCATTGGGATATCAATGTCTCCGAGAGGAAGCCATTTCAGGACAACACTTGCATTAGATACGAAAGTCTTCATCGTAGTATTTATATTGTCAGAGAGCGTTTTCAGCTCTGTCAGCTTATCCACGTCCATAATATCTTTATATTGCTTTTGTGTCTCTTCCTTGAGCTTAACAACAGCCTCTTTGCTGGCGATTACGCTTCTGACAACAAGGTCCATCAGCGTCGTAAGCACTGAGCCCTTGCTTTCTGCAGCATCATCCGAGGCATCCCTGACTGCCTGGATAAAAAGAAACTGCGTAAACCTTCCAAGATAGCCTTCGGCTACTTCCTTAAACCCAAAAAACTGGCCTTCATCTCTCATCATTTTGCATTTTGAGGCGTTTTCAAGTTCCCATTTGCTTAACAATTCAGGTGTTTCTGTGGCGTTTTTCCATTTCGGGAGCGTTGAGTATTCCTCTTTTGACCATAAAGCTTCGTAAGCATTTTTCTTTTCAGTTGCAGAACCGGCATCACGCACGGCCTGAAAGTCAGGGTTTTTGAGCTTGGAGCCGTGAAGCTTTGAACCCGCCTTTGCCCCATCCCACGAGAAAACCCTTTCAACAGCAAGCTTGCCACCCTGCATATAGCTTTTGAATTTCTCTCTTGCAGCTTCAGAAAGCTCTTTATAAGTTATAGCAACAGAAGCTTCCCTGGAGGTGTCTCCGTTGTAAAAGTCCTCAGTGTCAAATTTTGTGGAAGTGCTGTAAAAAAGCTCCAAGGCCCGAAGAAAGGTTGATTTGCCCGAACCGTTCGTCCCTACAAGTGCAGTCAATTGCTCAAAGCCAAGTGTTTCATCAAGGATTGACCGAAAGTTCTTAACATTCATGGATTCGATAATCATTCTTCACGCCTCCTCCCATGAAGAATCCGAGACAGGTCAAATCTTTGACCCCTGATGTCAATAGTGGACACGAAAGACTCTCTCATGCTGCAACCTGTCTTGCATAGAACTGCCGTTCATAATTAACCGGGGATAGGTACCCCAGCCGTGCTTGCCTTCTTTGCCGATTGTAAAAGACCTCGATGTATTCGGTGATCTCTCGAATGGCCTTCTCTCTTGTCTTGTAACGACGATGATGGACATGCTCACTTTTGAGCGTTCCCCAGAAACTCTCCATAGGAGCATTATCATAGCAGTCGCCTTTTCTGCTCATGGAGGCTCTCATCTTGAACTGGTCCATCAGCCCTCGGTATTCATAGGCGCAGTACTGCCTCCCACGATCCGAATGGTGTATCAAACCTGATCCAGGCCGCTTGGCTGCCACAGCCCTAAACAGAGACTGGCTCACCAGGTTCTTGGTGATTCGATTGCCCATAGCATACCCCACGATTTCTCCCGTAAAGAGGTCCTTATGCCCTGCCAGATAAAGCCAGCCTTCTTCGGTGGGGATATAGGTAATGTCACTAACCCAAACTTCGTTCGGCCCCGTTGCCTCAAACTGCTGATGGAGCAGATTCTCCACCACTGGGAGGGCATGCTTGGAATCTGTCGTGGCCCTAAACTTTCTCCTCTGCTTGCACCGTATCCCCAGCTTCTTTCGGATTCTTCTGATCCGGCAAATCCCTACCTCCACCCCCTGCTCTTTGAGCTCATGCTGTAATCTCTCAGGACCACATGTCTCTCGGGTCCTCTTATGAGCGGCTTTGATCTCTATCTCCAGCCTTCCCTCTTCAAGAACACGTTTGGAAGGCTTCCGATTAAGCCATTGGTAATAGCCGCTCTTGGATACCTTCAGAATATGACTCATCGCCGCAATACAATACTTGAATCGCATCTGTTTCATGATCGCGTACCTGGCAGCGATTCCTTCGCAAAGTACGCCGTCGCTTTTTTTAATATGTCTCGCTCCATCCTGGCTTCTGCCAGTTCACGCTTGACCCGGGCAAGCTCCATCTCGATCTCGGTAAGCGGTCTCTGCTGTTTTCCAACCTCCTTGAGATTGCCTTCTCGGTCTGCCTTCACCCAGTACCGTATGGTGGAGGAGGCAATAGATAACCTACGCCCCACCTCCGGTATCTTTAATCCGCCCTCTGTTACCAGCTTCACTGCTTCCTCTCGAAGCTCCTTTGTGTAGATCCCTCTGGGTATTCTTTCCATTTTGACACCTCCGTCTTTAGTATTTTACCTCAACTTTGGTGTCCACTAAAGGCATCTTACCCCA
>Ga0214473_10004146_pt1 | contig 17447 bp, 12 predicted proteins | sample RVTome_7_FD_203509 | JGI IMG/M metagenome (GOLD analysis project Ga0214473, IMG submission 203509) | Soil microbial communities from uranium-contaminated site in the Upper Colorado River Basin, Wyoming, United States - RVT98D197 | ecosystem: Environmental > Terrestrial > Soil > Contaminated >... | reverse complement strand
GTGCGCAGGTAGTCGATTCTCCGGCCGGCGCAAAGCGCCTCGATCTCGGCGAAATAACTCGCCAGCTCTTCGCGGTAGCGGCGCAGCAAATCTCCGTCGAGAAAGAAGCGGCGTTCCCGTCCGCTTTCCACGTCGCTCAGCAGGATATCGCCGGCTAATTTCGGACTGATCTCCTGCTCATCGACGATATGAATGACCAGGAGCTGATATCTTTTGGTCGCAAGCTCCTCCAGGCCGGCGCGCCAGCCGGCCGGCTCGAATAAATCGCTGACGATGACGACGAGGCCGGGATGAGGAAACAGCTTGGTAAAGGAATGGATCGCCGCGCGCAGATCGGTCTCCCCGCTACAGGTAAGCTTGCCCAGAAAGTCGAACAGATTGAGAATCTGCTTTCGTCCCCGCCCTAGTGTAAGCGGCGCGCGTAAAGCGGTTGTAAAAGACGCGCCGCCGACTCGGTCCAAGTTTTTCAGGCCGACATAGCCCAACGCCGCGGCGACTCTCTTGGCGTAATCGATTTTCGGCGGCGCTCCCTCGCCCATCGAACGGCTGGTATCGACCAGCAGGTAAACGTTCATCTCCTCTTCGGCGGTAAACACTTTCAGCAACAGCCGCTCCAGTCGACGGTAAACGTTCCAGTCGACGTAGCGCAGATCGTCGCCCTTCTGATAGCGGCGGTAATCGGCGAATTCGAGGCTGAAGCCCTTGCGCGACGCCGGGTGCTCGCCCTTGGCCCCGGCCCAGCTCAAGCGTTTGGCGATCAGGCGCAGCCGCTCGAGCTTTTTAAGAAACTCGGAGTCGAAAAAGGTCTCGGGTCTGGCGTCTCGGGTCTCGTGTTCGGGAGCCGTCGAGGGGCGAAGGCCCCGTTGCGCAAGATTGTTATTTCGAGCCCTTCGCCTTTGCTCAGGGTAAACTGCGCGAGGGATCCGTGCGCCCCATCCGCACAAAACCGCGGCGAGCGAACCCGCGAAATGCATGTTTTTGAACCCTAGACGCGAGACTCTGGACTCTAGACTCATGGATTTTTCTATGGCACTTCGGCAACCCGCTCTAAAACCTCGGCGAGAATTGTTTCCGCGCCGATCCCCTCGGCGTCGGCTTCGAGATTGAGAATTAAACGATGGCGCAGGCTCGGCGCCACCATCACGCGGATGTCTTCGAAGGAGACATTGGGCCGCCCCTGAAGCAGCGCCCGCGCCTTGGCCGCCAGAATCAGGCTTTGCAAGCCTCGCGGGCTGGACCCGTAGAGCACGAACTTCTGCGCCGATATGGCCCCGTTACCCTTCGCTTCCCCCGCATGCGTGCCCATCACGATCCTGACCGCGTAGTCCTTGACGACCTCCGCGAGGGGCACCTCTCGGACCCACTGCTTGATCTGCATGATCCCCGCGGCGTCCAGCACGTCGCGCGGCGGGGCGGGCGGCGGGGCGGTTGTCAGATCGGCGATGCGGCCCAGCTCCTCACGGTTGGGATATTGAAGCAGGAGCTTGAAAAAAAACCGGTCCACCTGCGCTTCGGGCAGCGGATAGGTCCCTTCCATCTCGATGGGGTTCTGCGTGGCCAGCACCATGAAGGGATTTTCCAGCCGGTGCAGCTTGCCGCCGACGGTGACGCTCTGCTCCTGCATCGCTTCCAGCAACGCCGATTGAGTCTTGGGAGTGGCGCGGTTGATCTCATCGGCGAGCACGATATGCGCGAAAACCGGGCCGCGCTGGAATTCGAAGATCTTCCTGCCGGAGGGATCGTCGCTGAGCACGTTGGTACCGGTGATATCCGCCGGCATCAGGTCAGGGGTGAACTGGATACGCGAGAAGCTGAGACTGAGGATTTCTCCGAGGCTGCGCACCATTAGCGTCTTGCCCAGGCCGGGCACGCCCTCGAGCAAACAGTGGCCGCCGCAGACCAGGGCGATGAAGACCTGCTCGATCAGGTCGTCATGGCCGACGATAAAGCGGGCCATTTCGGCTCTCAATTCTTCGAAGGCACGGCGCGCGCTCTGCATGCGTTGTTCGATCTCCGTCACGGATTCCATGGTGTCGCTCTCCTACGCAATCGTAAAGTTCATTTCCTGGCCTCTTCCGCACCGAGCGATAGGAAGTAATTCTTAACCGTCTCCTTGAGCGCCTCCGGGACGCGCTCGCTGTTGAGCTCAGCCTCCGCCTGGCGCCGGTAGGTGGCGATGATTTCTTCTTGTGAAAGCTCGCTCTTGCCGGGCGCCGGCTTACCCTTAAAGACAACGCCGCTGCTCACGCCCTCGCCGAGCGCCCCCTTGACGCGGGCCGGCGCCCCGGCCGGAAATTCCGGCAGCGACTGGAACCCCTCCTCTTTTTTCCCCGGCTCTTTGCCGGGCAGGTTGCTGTTCGTCCGCATCTTCTCCCCATCGCCGGAGCCGTCCTGCTCCCTGCCCGCCGGCGCGCGCACGCTGTGCTCGCTTTTCTCTCCCTGGCCTTGCTTCATCAGTTGGTCGAGAAATTGTTGCGCTTCCAGCAGGGTGCGCCGGTCGAGCTCGCCGGTCGCCTGTTTATCCAATCGGTCGAGAAAAGACTGGAGCGCATTTTGACTGAGCTTTTGTCCCGCGTGGTTTTCTTTGTCGAATTGCCGTTTGAGCTGGGGCATGCCGGCGAGCCGGTCGAGCCATTGTTGCGCTAGTTTTTCTTCTGTGTTGGCGGCCTCTGGAAATTTCAACAGCTCCCGCGCCGCTTCTAACTCCGCCCTGAGGTCGCGCAGGCTCTGCTGGCTTTCGCCGGCCGAGAACGACCGTTGCTCGGTGGGCGATTTTCTCATCGCTTCGACCTTTTGGCTCGCCGCCGCCAAATCCTTCTGGAATTGATCATCGGCCGTTTTCCCATCGATGCTTTTTTGCGCCACCTTTTCCAACTCTTTGGCCAGTCCCAGGCTTTCCCGCAACCCCTCGCTCTTGGCTCTCTCCTGAAGCTCCCGGGAATATTCGCGGACCTTGAGCGCCGTGGTCATCGTCGCTGACGGCGGAGCCTCGCCATCGAACTGTCGGTCAAACTCGAACCACATGAGCGCGAGCCAAAGAACCAATAGGGGAAGCGCGACCGTGTGATGCCAATGCCAGCGTCGCCGAAACAACGCTGCCGGATCAAGAGTCTTAAGTTTCTCCGCCGCCTGCTTGATAACTAATTGCGCCGCGGGCCGGGAATCTTCGCGCTCGATCAACTCCCACGCCGTTACCGCCCGCTCCTCAAGACCGAGCGCCCGGTCCACCCGTGCCAGGGTCCGCGCGGAGTCTTCCCTGCGCCAGCGGCGCTTGAAAAAAAGAATCGGCGTCAGCAGCATAAACAAGATGATGGGAATCATCCAGCGGCTCCAAGGAGCGCGCAAAAAAGCATTAAACGGCAGGGCGAGCAGCGCCGCCGCCAGCGCATAGCAGGATGCGACCGCGCAGACTTGCTCCCGCCTCTTGCGCCGCTCCCAACGCAACAGCGCAGAGAATTTATCGACGAGAATTTGCGCTTCGGAGCTCAACTTCCCGACTCCCTTCTGAGCGCCCAGCGATGGGCCGCCAGTCCGGTGGCGCCGATCAGCAAGTGGAAAGCGAAATGGACCGTGGTCGCGGACCATTTCGAGCCGGCGACGACGAGGGGCGCCAACTCCTGCCGGCTCAAAACGGCCAGCAAAAAGGCCACCGGGTTGAGCGGCAAATAAAACAGCGCCGAGGCAAAAACCAGACAGAAAAAGAAACAACGGATAAGTACCTGGCGGCTCTCGGCGCGCCGCTCCCATAGAACCAGCGTGACCAATCCCCAAACGCCGTAGCAGAGCGCATAGAACCAGAGAAGCAAAAACGTGACGACGACGCTTGAGAGCGGCGTGCGCGCGATCGCCCCCGCCCAGATCAAGAGCGGCAGGCAGAGCAGCAGCGACAGCCCGACGTGCAGCGATAGAAACGCCAGTTGCGCCTTCTCCACCGACCCGGGCGAAATCCCCTGTTCGCGCATCCAGCGGAACACCGGCCTAAAGCGCCAGGGGGCGAACTCTTGGTTGGCGACCCGCAGCGCGAAGTACACGATCAGCAGCAGCGCGGTCACCGACGAGACCCTGAACAGGCTCGCCGAGCCGCTCCACATCTGGGTATCGAGCGACGGCAAGTAGAGCGACAAAAACTCCACCGGCGCGAGCATGACCAATAGATAAAAGTAAGGGGCGAATCCATGACCCTCGCGGTAAAAAACTTCGATGCTCTCGCGCCAAACCGGATTGTCCCTCATTCGTCCTCCGCTCCGCCGAGGGGCACGATGGCGCGGAACAGCGTGTAATCGTGAACCCGGATGCGCGGGTCATCGATCCGCACGCGCCGCTCGGGGTCTTTCACCCAACCGAAGAAAACCGCCGCGCTGCCGCTCCAGGGCGCCGCGGCGCTGCTGCGGGAAAAAAACGACGAGTGGAAAAGGATCTCGCGGGTCTTGTCCGCAAACGTTACGTCGCGAAAGTTGACTCCCTCGGCGCGACCCGGGCTCGTTTCATCCTGGGTCTTGGCGCGCGCCAGTGAAAATAGCCGGTTCCAGCTCGCGCCGCGCGGGATATCGCCCAATTGATAGCGCTGGCCGGGCACGACCAGCCAGCAATCGGTCAGGTCTTTCGCGCTCTGATTGTTGACCTGCACACGCAATTGTTCGCCCTCGGCCGCCAACTCCGCGCGCAACGGAAAGCGCTCCACCGCGCGCAAATGAAACAGCCGATAGTCCCACTCCCGCAGCGGCAACTGGTAGCGGCTCGCGCCGCCGCCCTCTTGCAGCACCACCGCCGGTTCGGGCGACTCCCGGGACCGGCTGGCAACGGGAGTCAGCTCCAACCAGCCGCGCTCCATCTGCATATGGTATGGGCGAATCTGCGTCGAGAATAGAGCGAGATTCGATTGCGCCTCGACATAGCCGTCGGCGCTGCTTTCAAGGACACTGGCGGTAAGCAGCACGCCGTCCGGAATATTACCGCCGCGGCTGAAAAGCAGAGAGCCCGCCGCGCCGGCAAGCGTGGCCCAAGCGGCGCAGCCGATGAAAAGAATCCGCGCCGGCAAGCGCTTGCGCTGCCAGAGCCAGGTAATGACGCCGAGGCCGATCGCATAGCCGACCATGGCGAGAAACAGCGAGCGGTTCGGCACGTAAGCCGAAATAAACGAGGGGCTTAAGACGAGCTGGGAAAAAATCCCGTCGTCCCACTGGGTGCGCGGCGATGAATCGTCGCCGGGAACGGGCGCGAGAAGATTTTGCAAAAGCCCCGGCAGCCCTTCCCATCGCGACAGCGGCGGTCGCCCGACATCTATGGCCAAATAGGTCACGCGCCCCTTCCCCCGGCTGGCCTCAACCCATACGGGAATTCCCTGCGAATCAGCGAGCACTTTTCCCCCAACCACCGTCGAGGCCTGCGCCCAGACATCGGCGATGGGCGCCGCCCGCACATTTTTCCCCAGGCTCGGAACGAAAGAGATTCTTTTCGCTCCGGTGACGCGCACGGGCAGGAATCGCCCGAGCGCCGGCTCTTGATAGAGGGCGTAATTCAAGCTGCCAAGAATCACCATCCTGCCGCCGGCGCTTAGCCAGATATCGAGGGCCAGGACCTGGGAGCGGGACAGCTCGCGCATCGACGCCTCGTAGAGAATCAAGTGCGACACGCCGAGCAATGCCCTGGGGTCCGACGGTAGCTCGGCCAAGGTCAGGGCGACCAACCGGTTCGGCGCAGAGGATCCTTGGGCGATGGTCGGAAGGGCTAGGCCTTCGCTTACCAGCAGCATCACCGGCGCGGGAGAAAAATAGTGGCGCAGGTCGATCTCGCGGGTCGCCTTGGCAGTGGGACCGGCAAAGGTGATCGCCAGCGGCCGGCTGATGAAATCCGGGTCGACGGTTAGCTGGACGGTCTTGCGCGATTGGGCGGGGAGAAAAATTTCCTTGCGATAGAGAAGCGGATAAGGGTTGCCGCCTTTGGTCGCTCCGCCTCTCCACACTTGGACCTCCAGCACTCCTTCGGCGGGCCGTCCCGAGTTGCTGAGCTCAACCTCCAGCGGAAACGGCCGGCCGAGCTGGAAAACGCCGTGGAAACCGACCCGCGGTTCGATCAGGATTCCCGCGCCGCCGAGCACCGGGAGCAAAAAAATGAAGAGCGAAAAAAAGCCGGATGCCGCTCCCACGCGGAATCCGGTAGAGAAATGCCGGATGCAATGATCGCGAGCAGGCGCGCCCGAGCGCAACTTGCGCAAACGCGTAAGAATAGCAGCAGCCTTTGCGGCTGAAAAGGACATGATTCCTTTCCAGTAAGGCCCCCCCTACAAGCGATTATCCTATTCGATGTACTCGACGCTCAGAATCTCGAAGGAACGGACGCCCGTGGGGGTGCGGACCTGGACCTCATCTCCCTCGCTCTTACCGATCAGGGCGCGGGCGACGGGAGAGCTAATGGAAATCTTTCCGTTCTTCGGCTCAGCCTCATGATCGCCGACGATCTGATATACCACCTTATCGCCGGTATCACCATCCGTTAAACCAACCGTGGCGCCGAACACAACTTTGTCCCCGGAGAGTTTGGACACTTCGATCACCTGCGCCCGCGCCACCTTGTCTTCGATGTCGCGAATCTGCAAGTCGAGCAGCGATTGTCGTTCCTTGGCCGCGTGGAACTCGGCGTTCTCCGAAAGATCGCCGTGGCCCCGCGCTTCTTCGATCTCGCGCACGTTCTTGGGACGCTCGACGCTCTTCAGCCGTTTCAACTCTTCCACCAGAAATTGGTATCCTTTGGTGGTCATGGGGACGCTTGCGTCTGCCATATATTCCGCTCCTGGACAAAATAAAAACCCCTCGGAATCGCTCCCGAGAGGCCTTCAAAAAATTCCCTGCCTTCCCCGGCTGTCTAAATCGACAATTAGTGTATCATCAAGCGCCGATAAATCAAATGATTTCTTTCGCGACCCGAAGGCTCACGGAGTGATCGTGATCTTACGCGAGCGCACGTTATTGCCCTCGTTGGTTTCCAATACCGCCCCATCCCCGTCCGCCACCGCGAGCACAAAGTGGACTCCGGGCACAGTGGCAGGCGGAATCGTCACCGTCGTCGCACCGGCGCTTTTCGCTTTGGCCGCCAGCGCCGGGACGGCTCTGCCAAGAACGAGAGGATCGAGGGGCACGTCGCCGCCGTCGAAGAGTGCGTCCGCGGACAGATAAAACCTCGTCGTCGATACCCCGGCCGGAACCGGCGCCTTGTTGTTGGTGGTATCCTGAACGAGGATACTCGACCCCGCGGCGGCGGTAGCGGGAGCTTTCAGCGCGGTCACAGTCAAATCGGGTAGCGTTATTTGGAGCCGCCGGCTCTTTTTATTATTTTCCTGAGTCTCCGTCACGGCATTATCGGCATCGGCGACGGCGATCAAAAAATATTTGCCGAGGGTAGTGGCGAGCGGAATCGTCACCGTCGTCGAACCGGAGCTGCTATCCAAATCGGAACTGCTATCTTTAGCCACCAGCGGGCCGATCGCTCTGCTGGACAAGAAAGTATCCGTTGCCGGGTCGAATTTCGCATCCGTGGACAGATAGAACCGAGTCACGGAAGCCCCCGCGTCAATCTTGCCGCTATTCATCGTCCTATCGTCGATCACGATATCCGTGCCTGGAATTGCCGCAGCGACGGCTTGCAGCTTTTTCACAATGAGATTCGCCAGCGTCGCCACCGTGGATTCCGTAGCCGTATTATCTCTGATGTCGGGATCGGCCTGATCGGCGGCCACGCTGACGGTATTGACGAGCGTCCCCTTCGCCGTCGTTGTGACCACGATGGTAACCGTCGCGCTGGCCCCGTTGATCAATCCCCCCAGATCGCAATCCACGGTCGTAGTCACAACGCAGCTGCCGGCGCTGGGCGTCGCCGAAACCAATATTACGGTGGCCGGCAAGGTATCCGTCACGACGACGCCGGTTGCGTCGTTGGGACCATTATTCTTTACCGTAACCGTGTAAGTCAGGGGATCCAGGGGATCGCCGGCTCTGACCGGATCAGGCGAATCGGTCTGAGTGACGCTCAAGTCGGCGCATACGGCACTGCAAATCTTCGCCACGAAGGCGTCAACTGCACCGTTTTGCGTTAAGTCGGGACCGATCTTTTCCGGAAAGGTAGTTCCAGTGGAATTGGTTTCGCCGACAACGAAGGCATCCGCGTTGGCATCCAGGGCGATTCCCTTGCCGCGATCGTCTCCTGACCCGCCCAGGTACGTCGCGTAGAGCAATGCCGTACCGGCGGTGTTAACCGCCGCCACAAACGCATCGACACCGCCATTCTGCGTGTGGTCAAAACCGGGAACCGCGCCAAACCCGTTGCCGTCGGGAAATGACGTCTGGCCGGAATTGGTCTCGCCGGTAATGTAGGCATTGCCCGCCGAATCCACCGCGACCCCCAGACCCCGGTCGTCCAACGACCCGCCGACGTAGGTCGCATAGTCGAGCCCGCTAGCATCAGCCGTTACCTTCACGACAAACGCATCCACACCGCCGTTCTGCGTGTGGTCAAAACCGGGAACCGCGCCAAACCCGTTGCTGTCGAGAAATGTCGTTCGATCGGAACTGGTCTCGCCAACGATGTAAACGCTGCAATCCAGCGGGCATCCTACTTCCCCGGGTTGTAAAGCAATCCCGTTGCCGCGGTCGTCCAACGACCCGCCCACATAACCCGCATAGTCGAGCCCACTACCATTAGCCTTTACCCTCGCGACAAACGCATCGACACCGCCATTCTGTGTCTGGTCAAAACCGGGAACCGCGCCAAACCCGTTGCCATCGGGAAATGTCGTCTGGGTCGAGTTCGTCTCGCCGGTAATGTAGGCATTCCCGTCCGAATCCACCGCGATTCCCTTTCCCCGGTCGTCCCCCAATCCGCCGACGTACCCCGCATATACGAGCGCCGTCCCCGCGGGGTTAAGCTTAGCGACGAACGCGTCCACGCCGACGTTATGGGTTAGATCGGGGCCGATTGTTTTCGGAAATGTCGCCTCCGTCGAATTGGTTTCGCCAACAATATAAACGCTGCAATCCGGCGGGCAGCCGGGTTCCCCGGGTTGCAAAACAATTCCATTGCCCCGGTCGTCCCCCAATCCGCCGATATAACTCGCGTAAGTCAATCCCGTACCGTTGGCATTAACTTTGGCGACAAATGCATCGACGCCACCGTTCTGTGTCTTATCGGACCCGGGAATCAATCCGAATCCGTTGCCGTCGGGAAATGTCGTCTGCGCCGAATTGGTCTCGCCGGTAATATAGACACTCCCCTCTCCGTCCACCGCAATCGCATTGCCGCGGTCGTCACCCGCTCCGCCGATGAAACCGGCGTAAACTAAAAGCGTCGGATCGATAATCAACGGCAGTGCGGCATCATACGAAGCGAGACGAAAACCGTACTGGTAAGAATCGGAATCGGCCTGGGGTTGAATTCCGTAGCCGACGCTCACATCGACGGCTTGGCCCTCCACCTCTTGATATGCGTAAGGCTTATCGTCCTGGAAACCACCTAGCGAGGTTTGAATTTCAAGCCGGCCATCGTCCGTCAGCACCACTGAATCCGCGCCGCGGTAGCGTAGTTTGATCCGGCTGGGATCGGCTCCCGGATTGACGACGAACATATACTTGAGCCGCTGGACCGTGCCGCTGTAGACGAGATCGATGCCAGGCCACAAATCATGGTAGACCAAGCGCCGGTACGTTCTAAGTCCGGTCTTCCACTCTGCCTCGGGGCCGACGAAGTAACTGATCAGCGCCGGGGTCGGCTCTTCTCCTTGAGGTCCCACCCGTGAGTCCGCTCCGACAAATTCCAATTTTATAGCCAAGCGGCGCGGCGAGAGTGCTGACGGCTCCGGCTCTGAATTTTCCGCAAGGGAGACGCTTCCGCCGAGCGAGGCGACCTGGGCCGTCTGCCGCGGCTTGTGGAGCCCCACGGACAATCCCGTGGGGCGGAATCCTGAGCGAGGGGCCCCGGCCAAGGCCGGGGCTCGATTCGAAGGGTCGTTTAAAACCAGCGTCAGGCCGCCGGGCGTGAAATAGATGATTTTGTCTTTGCCCTGAACGTAGTAAGCGACGCGCGGATCGACCTGCCCTTTATTTTCGACGAAGTAGAGCGGCAGTTTATCCGCCACCGGGCGAATGCGGGAAGACTTCTCTTGTGGTTTTACTTCCGATCCCCGGCTGACGGGCTGCGCCTCCAGAGCGCCGGCAAAAACCGTCGACGGGCCGAAGCGCTCCCCAGCACCCATCAGAGCGACGCAAATACCGAATGCAATCATTCGAAGCTTACGCGTTGTGACCATAAGTAATTTTACCACCGGTCGAGGGCGGAAAAAAGCTGGTAATACGGGTCGTAACTCAGCCCATCCTGCACGGCTTGAACGGTTTGAACGTCTTGAACGACTTGAACCGGCGTCAAGGGGAGCTAGGCTCGCTTGTTAGGGCCGAAGACATGGCAGGAAACGCCGTGGCCACCCGCGTAGAATTCCAAGGGGGGCTCGATTTTGTCGCAAATTGCCTCACGGTAGGAGCAACGGGGATGAAAAGTACAGCCCGATGGGGGATTCACCGGACTCGGCACATCGCCTTCCAGTACGATTCTTTCTTTCTTCTTGCTCTTGTCGGTAATCGGCACGGCCGAGAGCAGCGCTTTGGTGTACGGGTGCTTGGCGTCTTGATAGATCGAGTCGCTCTTGGCGATCTCGACGACTTTGCCCAGGTACATGATCGCGACCCGATGGCTGATATGTTCGACGACGCGGAGGTCGTGGGAGATGAATAGATACGTGAGGTGCATCTTCTCTTGCAACTCTTGCAGGAGATTGATGATCTGGGCTTGAATCGACACGTCGAGGGATGACACCGGCTCGTCGCAAACGATGAACTTGGGACTCACCGCCAGGGCGCGCGCGATGCCGATGCGCTGGCGCTGGCCGCCGCTGAACTCATGGGGGTAGCGGTCGTAATGTTCTTCCCGCAGGCCAACCTGGTGGAGCAATTCTAGAACGCGTTCGCGCATGGCCTTGCCCTTGGCGAGCTTGTGAATCTCCAATCCTTCGCCGACGATATTCCCCACGCGCATGCGCGGGTTGAGCGACGCGTAGGGGTCCTGGAAAATAATCTGCATCTGGCGCCGCATGTCGCGCAGTTCCCGCTGCGACAGCGCGAGGAGATTTTTTCCCTGGAAAATAACCTCGCCCCCGGTGGGCTCGATCAACCGGAGAATCGTCCGTCCCAGCGTCGACTTGCCGCACCCCGATTCCCCCACCAGCCCCAGGGTCTCGCCCTCTTCCACGGTGAGATTGACACCATCGACGGCCTTGAGCACCCCCTTGTTGCGCGAGAACAGCCCTTCGCCCACGGGAAAGTGTTTTTTCAGATCGCGGATCTCAAGAAGGCTCATAACAATTTCAAAGATGGAGGATAGAGAATCGAGAATTGCTTTCTTCTAATTTCGATCCTCCATCCTCAATCTTCCGTCCTCGATTCCTCCCTAACCTCACCCCGGAAAATGGCACGCCACCCAGTGGCCGGTTTCTTTTTCAAGCAGCTCGGGCTCGCCTTCGGCGCAGATGCCGGCGGCTTTCGGACAGCGGTCGCGGAAGCGACAGCCGCTCGGCAGGTTGAGCGGGCTCGGCACCATGCCCGGAATCGCATCCAAGCGTTTTTTCTTCGCGCCGCCGGCGCCGGGCAGCGAATGCAACAAACCGACGGTGTACGGGTGCAGCGGCCGCGCGAAAATCGCCGGCGCGCTGGTCTTCTCGACGATCTTGCCCGCGTACATGATCGCCACATCGTCCGCCTGCTCGGCGACCACACCCAAATCATGGGTGATCAGCAACAGCGCCATGCCTCCGATCTTCTGCTGGAGCTCTTTGATTAATTCCAGAATCTGCGCCTGGATCGTCACGTCCAGCGCCGTGGTCGGCTCGTCGGCGATCAGGAGACTCGGATTGCATGACAGCGCCATGGCGATCATGATGCGCTGGCGCATGCCGCCACTCAACTGATGCGGGTAGGCGTCGACGCGCGACTCGGGGTCGGCGATCTTGACCAGCCGCAGCATCTCGATGGTTTTCGCGCGGGTCTCTTTTTTGCCCAGCCCCTGGTGCAGCTTGATCGCCTCGCCAATCTGGTTGCCGACGGTAAAGACCGGATTGAGCGAGGTCATCGGCTCCTGAAAGATCATCGAGATCTCGTTGCCGCGGATCTTGCGCATCTCCTCATTTTTGAGCCTGAGCAGGTCCCGGCCGCGATAGAAAATTTCGCCGCCGACGATTTTTCCCGGCGGCGAAGCGATCAGGCGCATGATCGAAAGCGAGGTGACGCTCTTGCCGCAGCCCGACTCGCCCACGAGGCCAAGGGTTTTCCCTTCGTCGATGGAGAAGCTCACGCCGTCGATGGCGCGCACTTCACCTTCGGGGGTGAAGAACGACGTGCGCAGATCTTTGACGTGGATCAGTTCACCCATCGATGCATCGATTTCAGCGTTTCGCTATCCGGTACGGCCGCCGCGCACGCGGCTCAGCATGCGCGGGTCCAAGATGTCACGGATTGCATCTCCCATAGCATTAAATCCCAGAACTGCCAACATGATGAGCAGTCCGGGAAAGATCGCGAGATGGGGATAGAGGCGCAGATAGGGCCCGCCGGCGCGCAGCATCCCGCCCCAGGTCGGCAGCGTCGGGTCCACGCCCAGGCCGAGAAAACTCAAGCTCGCCTCCGCGGTTATGGCGCGCGCCAGGCTCAAACTGGAAAGTATCAAGATCGGCGCCGACACGTTGGGCAGAAGATAACGCCGCAAGATGCGCGAGCTGGTGGAACCCAGGGAACGAGCCGCGACGACGTATTCGTTTTGCTTGGCGGAAAGCACGGCGCCGCGCACGATGCGGGCGAATTGCGGAATACCGCCCAAGCCGATGACGAAGATCAGCGCGGGGACGCTGGGTCCGACGATGGCCAGGATCAAGAGCGCCAGGAGGGTTCGGGGAAACGCGTAAAGCACGTCCAACAGCCGCATGAGCACGTGATCGACGGCGCCCTCGAAATAACCCGTAACGAGGCCGACGGCGGTGCCGACGACGGTCTTGAAAACCACTGCGACGATACCGATAAAAAACGAGATGCGCGCGCCGTAGATCAGGCGGGAAAACAGATCGCGTCCCAACTCATCGGTGCCGAGCCAATGGCTCCAGCTTCTCGCCTCGAAGATCTTGTCCGGGTTCACCTGAATCGGATCATAAGGCGCGATCAGAGGAGCGACCAGCGCCACCGCGGTAATCAGCAGGCTTATCGCCGCGCCGAACATGCCCAAGCCGTTGCGCAAAAACTGCCGGCCATAAAGCTCTTCGCCCGCCGGGCTTCGCCGCGCAGCACCTCGACGTTCTTGTCGAAGTTCACGATCAGGGTGAGCGCCTGGCGGAACCTGCGGTCGCTCATTGGCCAGTTCTTGCTGTTGTAATAGAGTTTGATATCGCGGAAGGTCCGCAGGGTTTTGAACACATGAAGCTTGGGGTCTTTTTGCAGGATCGGCAGGCCGGCGCCAGTGATCTGTTCAGCGAGGTCGACGGCGCCCCGCTGCAGCGCGATGAGCCGCGCGTCGTCGTCATAAATAAACTTGAAAACGATCCGGTCAACCAGCGCCTTGGGGCCCCAGTAGTCATCGAAGCGCTCGAGCGTGAGATGGCTTCCCGACACCCATTCTTTGAACTTGAAAGGTCCCGTGCCGATGGGCACCGTGCCGCCCTTGCCGAGCATGAATTTGCCGGCAACCTCTGGCGGAATGATCCTCGGCAACCCTGTGTCGCCGCCGGTGAAGGCCGTGACCATCATCGGTCCCGGCTCATCGATGGTGATTCTGATCTTATAGCGGTCGAGCACCTCGACGTTTTTGATCTTGCTCATCGCTTCGAGATTGCGCATGCGCGGCCAGTCTTTCGGCGCTTCCTTGCTGCGCCACTCGATGTTGGTCTTGATGTCGTCGGCGGTGAGCTCGCGGCCGTTGTGAAACTTGACGCCCTTGCGCAGGTGAAAGACATAGGTGGTGGGATTGGGCTGCTCCCATTTCTCCGCCAACGCCGGACGGATATCGCTCATGTTTTTGCCGAAGACGGCCAGGCTTTCATAGATTTCGGGAAATAAGATGAAACGCCAACAATCAGTCTAAACCACACCTGTCTCATGGCAACCTCCGATTTGAAACCACGATACCAACGACTGGCGGATATTACTTACAGCTTGAAGTTCTTGTCAAGGTGGAGTAGACGAACGGTGTTCACGACGAACGTTTCGTTTCATGACCGGCGCGCACCTTCGTCTCGGTTTTGAACGATTTGAACGTCTGGAACGAGTGGAACGACTCCGCAGGAGGCAATCATGGGCCGGGTAAAAAATCTCGATGAAATCAAGGCGATGGTCCGCGAGCGCACGGGCAAACGGAATATTTTCCGCCGCGCGACACGGGAAGATGTGGAATCGGTGCTGGCGAACTTGACGAGTAAAGACCCGGAGCTTTGGGCATCCGAGTGGGCACGCGTCTCCTTGCCCTATAAGGAGGCGGCGAGCAGGGCCGAAAAAGCCGGCAACTCGAAAGACGCGCGTGAGGCTTATCTGATGGCCTACACCTACTATGCGATCGGGCGCTACCCGGTGGCGCACACGCCGGGCAAGCAGGCAAACTTTCGAAAAAGCCTGGAGATGTACGAAAAGGCCGGACGAACCTTCGAGCCGCCGCTGGAAAGAGTCAACGTGCCGTTCGGCGACAAGACAATTCCGGTTTATCTCCGCGTGCGCCGCGACGGCGCCAAGCATCCGGTGGTGATCAACTTCGGTGGCATCGACTCCTTCAAGGCAGAATCGTATGAATACGACGAAGCGTTGCAGCACGTGGGCCTCTGCAGTTGCGCGGTGGACATGCCGGGCGTCGGCGAAAGCCCGATCAAAGGCTCGACCACGGCGGACTCTTTGTTCAGCGTTGTCATCGACTATCTGGAGAAGCTGCCGGAGGTCGATGCCCGGCGCATCGGCATCCAGGGACGAAGCTTCGGCGGTTACTGGGCGGCGAAGATGGCGTACGTCGAAGCCAAGCGCTTGCGCGCCGCGGTGGTCTGGGGCGGCGGCGTCCATTACTTTTTCCAGGAAGATTGGCTGCGCGAGTCCACCAACGCCGATAGCTATCTCATGGACCACGATATCGCCCGCTGCTCCGCGTTCGGCGTCAAGACCGTTGATGAGCTCGTTAAGCCCTGGTCCGCGCTATCGCTCAAAGACCAGGGCTGGCTCGACAAACCTTCCTGCCCGATGCTGATCGTCAATGGCAAGGAAGACCTGCAAACGCCGATCGCCGATCTTTATATTCTTCTGGAATACGGCAGCCCGAAATCCGCGCGCGTCTTCCCCGGCGGCCACATGGGACAAACACCGGAGACGCTACCGACCATCATCAACTGGCTAAAGAATGAGCTGAGCTAAGTTCTAACTCAAATCTTCGCACTCAGGTTCGCATTCGGCCCTGACATCGCGTAACTTCTTATGGGGCTACTCGATGCGGTTATTGCTGAAGCTGATCCTGTTGCTGATAGTTGCGCTACCGCTCGCGGTTTTGTGCGCGCTCTATCTCGCCATCGACCGCAATCCAACCATCGATCGCGCTGCCGAAATCACGCCCGCCAATATCGAACGGGCGAAGCGCGTTTCTGAGCAAAACGATCCGCGCCGGCTAAAATCCGGCGCGCGCGGCACGATCGTGATCACTCAGAATGACCTCGACTTGGCCGCTAATTATCTGGCACACCGCTACGGCGATGGCAGCGCGCGTGTGACTCTCGGCGAAAACAGAGTTGCGATAAAGGCGAGCCTGTGCCAGCGGCAATTACCGATCGGATTATGCATCAATATCGATACCGCGTTACACGAAGGCGCGCCGCTGCCGCGTTTCGAGCAACTGCGGGTTGGCCGTTTGCCGGTGCCGGGCTTCATCGCCGACTGGCTGCTCATGCGCATCATCGTTTTACTGTTCGGCCAAGATACCCTCGACGCCGGTGTACAAGCGCTCAAGAAGTTCGCCGTCCAAAAAGGCCGGCTGGCCGTCACCTACGAATGGCAGGAGAAATTTAAAGAAGAGATTCGCAACGTGTTGGTTCCGCTCGAGCTGCGTGACCGGCTCCGACTGTACCAACGGCGCTTGAGTGAGGTCGCTCGCGGTCCGACGAATCCAACGATCTCTCTCGTAGATCTATTAGCTCCGCTTTTTCAGTTGGCGAAGGAACTCTCGCACGCAGGAAACCCGATCGAAGAGAACCGAGCGGCGATTTTCGTCCTCACTTTTTATGTGACCGGTAAGCAGCTCGACGCGATTATCCCCGAGGCCAAGAAATGGCCCCAGCCGCAGCCGTACCGGGTGATCTTGAGCGGCCGCGAAGATACTCCTAAGCACTTCATGGTGTCGGCGGCATTGGCGGCCAAAGCCGGCGGGCCGCTGGCTGACGCGCTCGGTATTTACAAGGAGCTTACGGACTCGCGCGGTGGGAGTGGTTTTTCGTTTAAAGATATCGCGGCCGACCGTGCCGGCACTCGATTTGGCGAACTGGCTGCAAATGATCAGGCAAGCGCGCGCATTCTCCAGAATCGCTTGGCCGCCCAGCTCCATGAGAAAGACATCATGCCGCCCGCCGAAGACCTGCCGGAGAATATGCAAGCAGCCGAATTCAATCGCCGCTTCGGCGGGGTCGATGCGCCGGAATACCAAGAAATGATGGTTAAAATCGAACGACGCGTCGCGGCGCTGCCGTTTTACCGCTAAAGCATGAGGTTCTTACTAATGCCGCGGTGGCCTGGGGCGGTGGCGTCCATTTCTTTTTCCAGGAAGATTGGCTGCGCGAATCGACCAACGCCGACAACTACCTCATGGACCACGATATCGCCCGCTGCTCGGCTTTCGGCGTGGGCAGCGTCGATGAGCTGGTTAAACCCTGGTCCGCGCTATCGCTCAAGGACCAGGGCTGGTTGGACAAACCTTCTTGCCCAATGCTGATCGTCAACGGCAAGGAAGATCTGCAAACCCCGATCGCCGATCTTTATATTCTGCTTGAATACGGCAGCCCGAAATCCGCCCGCTTCTTCCCCGGCGGCCACATGGGGCAGACTCCCGAGACTCTGTTAACCATCATCAATTGGTTGAAAAATGAGTTGAGTTAGCGCACGATTGACTATTTCCGGCGAAAATTCGCGTCCAAAGATAGCTTTCGCCGCAGCGTAAGTTCCTCGTGGATCGCGCCATGCGGTTCGTCTCTAAGCTCATTCTAGTTCTCGTCATCGCTATTCCCTTGGCGCTAGCCCTGAAATAAGCGTCAAGGGAACGAGAATGCTCGCCGGAGGTTCACCGGCGGCTCCTTGACGATTCGTAAGCACTCAATGGAATGTGTTTGTATCGCAAAAGGGCTCCGGTTGAGCGCCAGA
>Ga0214473_10004145_pt1 | contig 17448 bp, 14 predicted proteins | sample RVTome_7_FD_203509 | JGI IMG/M metagenome (GOLD analysis project Ga0214473, IMG submission 203509) | Soil microbial communities from uranium-contaminated site in the Upper Colorado River Basin, Wyoming, United States - RVT98D197 | ecosystem: Environmental > Terrestrial > Soil > Contaminated >... | reverse complement strand
TGTGGATCAGCCCTATCCGTTCAGCTTCCGCAGCATCGATCAGTTCACCGGTGAGAATCATTTCCAGAGCTTTACCGCGGCCTATCAGACGCGGCAATCGCTGTGTTCCCCCAGCGGAAGGAATCAACCCTTCACGGATGTGTGGCATGCCGAAACGGGCTCCCTCTGTCCCAATCCTGATGTCGCAAGCCAGGGCCATCTCCAGTCCCAGACCCACAGCATCACCCTTGATCGCCACGATGACTGGCTGTTTGAGCTGGGCGATCGGCTCCACAAAAGAAAACGGCTCTATCTCTCCGTATTGACCCCCCCCTGCTTCCGACGATGAAAGCAGATTCCCAACAAACGTGATAACAACAACACGAGTCTCATCGTCCCAGGCAATTTCGGAGCACAGGTCGGTCAGTTCACTGGAAACTTGAGCCATTATCCCTTGTTCATCCAGGGGTCCGTCAATTTGGATGATTACATAATGATCTATTTTTTGATAGTTCATAGTCCGATAAAATATAGGATGAGTTACCAAAGTCTATTAAAATATTACACATTGTCTTACAATGATCTAAATCATAATTCGAGGGTTGAGAGGTCATGCTTCATACATCATATCCACCTCAACGTTGCATTGAAAAGGCCGTTGAGTGTGTTTCCAAACCTTTACCAATTGACAAACCAGGTTTTTTTCGTTAGATACTAACCAAGTCCGCATGGAGGCGGGGTTGAAAGATCTTCATATCCATAAGATAAAATTAAGTGAACAAGTCAAGGTTGAAGTATTCAAAGAATGCAAGATTTTTAAGGACTTATCGCCAAGAGAGATAAGGGAATTAGCTTCCTTCGCAACGCCGGTAGTTTTCTCAAAAGGTAGGTTTATTTTCAAAGATGGCGACCCCTCCAACTTCTTCTATATCGTCCATGAGGGTTTAATCCAGGTCTATAAAATCTCCAGCTCGGGCAAGAATGTTACTTTCACGATTGCAGCACGTGGAGACACCCTAAATGCCTCTGCCTTATCGGTGGAAAATTATTTTGTGTCGACGCAAGCGATGAACGACGTTACTGTTCTCCGGATTGGAAGGAAGGAATTCCTGGCTTTTGTTAGCAGGCACGCTAATGTAGCAATGGGAATCATTGCTATTATGGCACAGAGACTAAACAGAGAGTACGAAAGAATTGTAGACATCGTAGGGGAAGAAGTAGAGTTGCGGTTGGTCCACTCCCTTTGCATCCTGGCGAAGAAGTTTGGCACCACCTTGTCACTCACCCGTCAGGAGTTGGCAAATTTTGCCGGAACGACCACAGAGACCACGATTAGGGTGTTGAGCAAGCTTAAGAAGAAGGGTGTTATCAGCTGTTCCGCCAGCCGAGGCGAGGTTGTTATTTCGGACTTAAACAAGCTTCAAAACTACATACTGTAACTCACTCCGAGCTTTGACTTACTCTTTCCGAGTGTTTCCAGTACCCTTTCCGGTGTGACCGGGTATTCGTGCAACCATACACCAAGGGCATTCGAAGCCGCCATAAGCACGGCGACCGGTCCTGCGGCTGTCGCCACTTCGCCCACGCCCACCGCATGGAAGCGATGGCTTGGAAAAGGCGTCTCGAGGACCACATTCTTAATCGGCGGCAATTCGGAGAAGGTCCTCCATTTATAGTCGACCATGTTGGCATTCAACATGTGTCCAGTCGAGCGATCAAGGACCATCTCCTCCATAAGGGCGCTGTCAATGCCTCCCGAACCGAGGCATCCATTGAGCTGCCCTTCGAGGCCCTGAGGATCTATGATTTGGCCCACGTCGGTCGCATTGAGTACACGGAGCAACTCGACCTGTCCCGTCTCCGTATCGACCTCCACTTCAACAAAGGTGGTCATGCAATTTGCGAGTGTGAAATCAGGTTCGAACCGCCCGTAGCCCATAAGGGTCCGGTCAACTCCCATGACTCGTTCCCAGGCGAGCTTTTCTTCAGGGTCACCTTTCCAGAATACCGCTCCGTCCTCTGTATCGAGTTGATCTGGCCCAACTCCGAGCATCGAGGCGGCCATCTGTAGGAGTTTTCTTTTCGCATCTTCGGCCGCCCCGATAATGGCCGTGCCTGCCGCATAGGTCATGCGGGAACCGCCCGGGCCCCTCTCGTAAGGACTCACAAGCGAATCGGAGGGCGCATAAAAGATGCGTTCCAGGGGCAATTGAAGCACCTCTGCCGCCATCTTGGCTAAGTTGCTTCGCTGGCCCGTTCCGGGTTCGACGAGGGATGAATAGATCTTTGCCGTTCCATTCGCGTCAAGACGCACATAGGCTTCCGAGGTATCCTCGCCGATATCGGCGTTCCCGTGAATCCCGACGCCGACTCCTCTTCTTTTTGCACCCTCTACTGCAGTCGGTCTCAGCCATCCCTTCCATTTTTGCTTCCATCCGAACTCTTCCGCACCCCGAGCGATGGCCCGGCTGTGATCAACACCTCTGTAAGTATACCATCTGCCGTCCCGCCAGAAATAGCCCTCTCCCGGCTTCACAAAGTTCTTCTTAAAGAATTCAACGGGATCGAGACTGATTTGCTGCATGGCAAGAGAGAGGATCGGGATGAGCGAGCACTTCAGTTCCTGGCCGCCGAATCCCCGCACGATCCCTGAGGCATTTCGATTGGTGCAGACAACGATCGACTTCAGATCCCAGTTGGCGCACCGCACCGCAAGCTGGGCTTCGCCGCAGCCGACCGCAACCTGCGCCTGGGTCGTCTGGGAGTAAAATCCCGTGTCAATGAGCCAGGTGCCTGATATGGCGGTCACCGTCCCGTCTTTCTTCATGCCCACCCTGGCGTTCATCCGCGATCCCGGCCGAAGCACGAAGGTTGCGAGGTGCTCTTCCTTGGAGAGTGTCAGCTTGACCGGCGCTCCAGTAGCCCTGCTCAGTAGGGCCGCATGCAATTGAATCTGCCACGACATGGATTTCGACCCGTAACTCCCGCCGCACGGGCCGCCGAATGTCCTGATTTCGATATCTTTCCCGAGTATGCGACGGAGGTACCCTATGTGTTTATAGAAGGCCTGGTCCGATACCCACACCGTGAGTCTATTCGGCTCTTCCCAGAGGGCTATGGCTCCCGGGGACTCAGGTGGCAGGGGATTTGGTATATTCTCGTACCCAAAGGTTCCTTCAGCTTCGACATCCGCCTCATCGAATCCCTTTGCCGTATCGCCCATGACAACTTCTCGCAGACTCTTAGCGCCCCACCCAGGAACTCCTGGCGTAACCCTATTGCCTGGGTAATCATCATAGAGCTGTGGGGCCTCGGGTTTGAGCGCTTCCTGCGGGTCGAAGACAGCGCGTAGAACCTCATATTCGACGTCTATCAGGTTGACTGCCTCTTCCGCAATGTCTTTACTGGTTGCGGCGACAAGAGCCACCGCGTCACCGACGAATCGTACCTTGCGATCCAGTACCCGGGTGCTGTTCGTCATGCCGCCTTTCCAGTCGGGGACATCTTCCCATGTGAGGACTGCTTTGACTCCGGGCAACTTCTCTGCCCTGCTCTTGTCGACCTTCCGGATCGTGGCATGAGCGTGCGGGCTTCTCAGGACGTGCCCATGCAGCATGTTGGGGAGGGTGATGTCGTGAATAAAGCGCGCGTTTCCTGTAACGATTTCCACTCCATCCTTTCGGGGTGTCACCTTGCCGATATATCTGTAAATTTCACCCATTGTCTTCACTTCCCCTTTGCCGTGATGTCCAGCCGAGTTTACCATGAGACCATAACCGATGCATGCCTTACGGGTGATACATAAATAGCCCTTTTCGGGCAGTCGAGTTCGCAATAATCACAACACATGCAGTCCTCGGGATATTTGATGACGGCCTTTTTCTTCTCCTCATCCATCCTGATCACATCCACGGGACACCCCTTGACGCATACCCCACAGCCGTTGCACAGATCAGGGTCAATCCGTTCAATAGACATCATCCCACCCTCCATACCTCGTAAGCCTTAGATGACTATGATAACATCCCCTTCTTCAACACGTCTACCAGTCGTTTTTCACTCCCCCGGAAACCTTTTAGGATACCTTTCCTGGTATGGCTCCCGTAGGTCTGGCCACCATTCTTTGGGAATGGGCACTTTCGAAAGCTTCATTCCGTCTTCGCCCTCTTCCAACCTCACCCACGCCAGCCAATCCGGATCGTCTCTTCGCGGATAGTCTTCTCTGTAGTGTTGCCCCCTGCTTTCAGTTCTGAACAACGAGGCCCGCAGTATCATTTCTGCATTGAGAACCATATTCTTCGTTTCGTGGGCCAACCGAAGTTCGTGACTATCGCGGGCAGTCAGCTGAGGAACGAGATGGTCTTTGAGGAAATCAACGATCGTGAGTGCTGCCTCCAACCGTTTGTGGTGCTTCACGAAGAGGATGAAATAGGGTATCATTGTATTTTGAAGTATTTGTGTCACCCATCTCGGGCTGAATCCCGTTGTGCGATCCAGGGGTAAGTACATAACCCTCGCCGCCTTCGCCAGTTCTTCCGTGTGAGGCTCAACCATTTTTCTGCTTGATGCATATTCCGCCGCCCCCAGGCCTGCCCTGCATCCCGTGACGGCGGAACCGGTAAGGCCGAATCCAGGCGCGGGATGGTAGGCGCCAAGGTACCTGGTGCCACAGCATTCACCGGCCACAAAAAGCCCGGGGATCCGGGACGCGCATTGCATGTTTACCGGCCATACGCCTCCTGTTTGTGCGTTGGGGGCTCCCGCAGCCCCACCTCCGGCCTGTACGAACTTGCCCCGATTGGCCGGATCAAATCCCATTCTCTTGCTCTCGACGGCATCGGAATTCTCCATCCTTTTGCGCATTCTCTCAATATCTTCAGCGGTGGCCGAATCAAGGTCCCACAGGATCGGGCCCCTGCCTGCATGGACTGCAAAGTCAAGAGTCAGATCCGACTCATTCTGTCGATCGGTCTTTACCCTCTTGCCTTCTCCGTCGGTATAATAACGAAAGCATGCTCGGCTCCCTCGGCCTCCCCGCCAGGCAGGATAAGGCTGCATCCCGTAGTTACCGGAATCAAGAAACTCCTTGCCCGTTAGCTCCGCCCCTGCCCGGTACGCCATTGCCTCGCCGTCTCCGGTTAAGCACGCGATCTCGGCCCCAGCAGGTTTGAAGCTGTTGTACCCTGTGCTGAGAACCGTCGCCTTCGCTTTAAAGACGCAAAGATCGGCTTTTTCTATCGGAAAGCCTATTGCACCGATGATCAGTCCACCCTGCTTCAGCAGGTCGGTGATCATGATCCGGTCCAGGATCCTCACCCCGGTCTTTTCCATCTGGCGTCTCAGGAAGGGCGTCGTCTTTCTCCGCTTGATTCGGACTATGCCAAAGGGCAGGAAGTCGCTCACGTACGGCGTCTCTTCTTCTTTTGGAAACTCAACCCCCCAGGAAAGAAGGTCCTGGTATGAAGCCAACGAGTCCTGGAAAATGGTTTTTGTCCACTCACGGTCGTTCAGGTACTCACCCTTCCTGTTGATGGCGTCGACACAGGTTCTGAGGTCGAGGCCCCATTCAGGGTTGAAGACCATGTAGCCCATGCCTGCGGCATAACCGGCCCCGGATTTACCCGCGGATGCCTTGTCTACTACAACTACATCGAGCCCCCGTTCTTTAGCCTTTATCGCGGCAAAAGAGCCTGAAAACCCTCCTCCGATTACAAGAACGTCCGTCTCGATCACCGTTTGCTGCGACATGTATTCCTCTCCCTACGAAAGATCGTCCCGGCAGAACAGGGTTATTCGAAAGAGCAGACCCATCGACCAATTACCCGGCGCTTTGACATTGCCTCGGCAACATCGTTGATCTCATCGAGTTTGAATTTTCTGGTGATCAACCTGCCCAGCTTATACTCCCCCCGCATAACCATGTCTGCGAACACGGGAATGTCTTCTCGGGCGCTGGTATTGCCATAGGTAGTTCCCTCAATAGTTTGGCAGCCGTACGAAACAAACAAAAGCGGCAGTTCCACACCTCCACCAAGTCGATGCCCCCCGATTTGAACGAGCTTGCCTTTTGGCCCCATGGCCCAATAGGCCTGGACTGTTGCGCCCGCATCGCCGATAACTTCGAATGAGAAATTGACGCCTCCTCCGGTCATTTCCTTAATGATCGGCACAGGATCTTCCCTGCTGTTGTTGATGAAGTGCGTTACACCAAATTCTTTGGCGATGGATTCCTTGCTGTCTTCCAGATCCACGCCGAAAATAGGATAGGCGCCCCTCAGTCTCGCACCCTGCACAACATTGAGCCCGACACCACCCATACCCCAAATGGCCACCGAATCGCCCGGTCTCACCTGGGCAACGTTGATAACCGCGCCGAATCCAGTGGGCATGGCGCAGCCAAAAAAACATGCCTGATCCAAAGGCATATCGTCTCTTACTTTAACGGCCGCCAGTTCTGGAATGACAGCGTATTCGGCAAAACCCGAGACGCAGCCTGCATGACGCAGTATGTTTCCCTGCGCGTCTGTCAGCCGGGATGTCCCATCCAGAAGGGTCCCGCTGGCCATGATCGCTCTTCCTCTCCTGCAGAGATACCGCCAGCCTTTCGCGCACTCGGGGCATTGTCCGCACGCAGTCATCCAGGTGCCGACGATATGGTCTCCCTTTTTGAGCGTGGTAACACCGGGACCCACGTCCTCCACTACGCCAGACGCCTCGTGACCCAATACGCCGGGGAAAGGGTATGGTTGGGTTCCTTTTAACAGGGCAAGATCCGAATGACAAAAACCGCAGTAGCTGATTTTGACCAGGACCTCTCCTTCCTTGGCTTGCGCAAGTTCCACTTCTTCTATGCTCAACGGCTTATTGACTTCCCTCATAACCGCAGCCTTTACTCTCATAGACTCTCCTCCTTGCCTGTTCCAGAAACGGCGGGTTGCATGAGACGTCTGATTTGCTTTGCAATCACACGCATATCTTCTCCACTAATGCATCCTTGCTCACTTCTGTTTAGGAAACGCTAGAATCTCTTGGACCAAACACCCTCTGGGGCTTGAACTCGCCCTGAGGATAGCCGCTGTGTCAGCCCCGCCTCCAGCAAAACCAGTGCCCGCGATGGAAAGCACTGTATCGCCCTTGGAGACAAAGCCCTTATTCACGGCCACCACTGTGACTCCCACGAGCACACGGAAGCCCATACTGATGATATTCAGAAGGGATAGGTCAGCGCCGGCATCAATATCCAAAGGACGCAGATCGGCAGAGATGAAGGGCCGCAATTTCGCCCGCACCGTCTTCCATTCGAGGTCGGACGCGCTCAACTTCGATTCATCGTGAAATCCCCTCGGGTCTCCGATGTTGAGATAGTCCCGCATGAAGACCACCTTGACGCCTGCCCTTTCGAAGGCCGCACAATCCTCATCGGAGATGGAACACTGGAAATGGCTGATGCCCTTCCGCTCGTAGTCCTCTTTTATTCTTTTCGACTCTTCATACTTGTCATACATGACGGTGATGTTGAGCTTGCCACCCTTCGGATTCGTCACCGCTATGATATCGACCTTCACGTCTTTCGCGATTTCCAGAAATCGCTTCACCGTCACTCCGGCCTGTGAGGCGATGACCACTTTCTGTATCCCCGATGCTTCGATCCTCCTTTTGGCAAGTTCCAGGAGTTTGTCAGTGTTGGCCGGGCCTGGTTCGTCGAAGTACAGAATCTCTTTTGTCTCCATATCCCCTCAGCTCTACGATTCTCGAGTGGACCAATGATTGGCCTGCTTTTTAGCGCCTCCCTCATCCGGTGCGCCGGTTTTCACCTAACAATGGTTATTATTTTGTCTCTCCACCCTCACCTTCTCCCGTCGAGAGGCTGTATGTAGTAATATGAAAAAAACTGGATTTTTGAAAAAGGGGGAGAGGCGGCCGGGTGGGAACCCGCATTCTAAAGTCTTGGAACCCGACTGCCTTTCCCCCTCGCTTGCGATTACGACACGGTCTCCGAAGGGCGAGGGAAATAGATTGGGAAGATTCTACTTAAAAATAGGGACACCTACTCTCACTACAGAATATCCTGTAATCCTAATTCCTTGATTTTGTCTTTCCGGATCTCTCCGGTGCCGGGATCAAAGCCCATCGCTTCATAATACTGTCTTTTCAAGTCTTCGACATCTATAGTGATACCTTTCAGTGCTCCGGCCTTTAACGGCGGGTCCCCTGCTACCCTCGGTGCCATGGTGAAATCTTTCGGTTTGAACCCTTCCCTGAGATTGAAGGCATGGAAAATGGTTGCAATCCTCTTACCTGTTTGAATCACCTCTTCATCGGTCAAATCCCAGCCCGTCACAGCTCTCATGAGATCTAAGAACGGGAAAGATACACCATCCGCGGCAAATAAACAGGCACCCGATGTTTCAACAAGGTACTGTCGGGCAGCCATGATTGCATGAATTTTGCCTTTTCCCGCGGGGTTGTATTTTTCCATTTTGGATGGAACATCCTTAACACCCCAGGGAACAAATATTTCCGGATTGACCATTCCGCTTTCGATAAATTGAGTCCCGCCACGGGTGTGTCTGGCGGGTGTAGGGTCAGACACATAGGTTGCACCCCATCCCGGGGCAAACCTCGGATCGTGCATCGGGACCATCTCTCCTCCGACATGCATTGCAAACTTCTCTGCTCCTCTCCCGATTTTAGTGGCTGCTGCCTTTGCTCCCTCAGCCAGGAGATCGCCTATTCCTTCGCGTCTACCCATCTTTTCCAACAGGGAGATGATTGCATCTGCATTTCCCCATGTAAGTTCCAATCCATCGGTATCTTTCTTGGTGAGGATACCATTCTCGTAGCACTCGATGGCAAACGCAATCACGGCTCCGGCCGAAATCGTATCGAATCCATACAGGTTGCAGAGTTCGTTCGCATAGATCAAGGATTCCATGTTGTCGTTCAGGCAATTCGGCCCAAACGCGGCCAAGGTCTCGTATTCCGGTTTATGAGCCTTCTCCACCTGATACTTCCCGGTGCTGACCTTCAACCAATGCCCGCAGGCAATGGGACAACCCGTACAGGCGTACTTCTTCGTCACATACTTTTCCATTCCCTCCCAGCTAACCTTTGCCCATTTCCCCTCAGGAAAATCTTCTATATGGTTCCCGCTCCAGTTTTTGATCGGGGTATCGTGTGTTGCCAGATGTGGAATAACTGCCCCGGGTGTTCCAAACTTGCTCAAAACCTGGTACATACCAGATGGATTCTCTTTCATTTCCGTCATCATCCCTTTCACAAGAGTTTCCACCTTCGCTTTGTCGAATATTTCGGGCTTCTGAGAACCTCCGCAGGCAACGGCTTTCAGGTTCTTCGATCCCATGACCGCACCCAGGCCTGACCTGGCCGCAGCTCGTCCGCTGTCATTGATGACCGCAGCGATCCGGGAGCACTTTTCTCCTGCAGGTCCGATACAAGCGATCTTGAGGTTAGGATCTCCATTATCCTTTCTGATCATCTCCTCTGTCTTGACTGTGTCCATGCCCCATAGATGACGGGCGTCTTTTATTTCTGATTTACCGTCCTTAATCAGGAGATAAACAGGATGGTCAGCCTTGCCTTCAAAAAAGACAAGATCATAACCCGATGCCTTAAGCGTGTTCGCAAAATTTCCTCCGCTATTCGCGCCGCCCCAGTAATTTGTTAGGGGCGACTTACCCATGGTATGAAATCTGCATGTTGAGATAACCCCGGAAAGAGTGAGCGGACCGGTTCCGATCCCAAAAATATTCCCCGGCCCTAACGGATCGGCGCCGGGCTTCATCCGCTCCATCATGATCCTTGCACCAATCCCGTAGCCGCCGATGAATTTCCTTGCCAGGTCCTCTGACAGGTCCTCATCGTGGACCTTCCTGCTGGTAAGATCGGCGAAGAGCATCTTTCCCATATAACCGTATTTGACCTTCATAAAATAAACCTCCTTTTCATCTGTTTATGCAGCCAACAAAAACTTTCTACCCTATTTCCATGGGCATTGCAAGACGGGTAGATAACCCCCCTTCATCCCCCCTTAATTTAAGGGGGGAATAGAGGGGGGTTACGAGAGGGGATAACACCCACATAAACGCCGGAATAGCCAAGAATTGCCCTTGGGTTCTAAAGTGCTGCTTCACCGCCATCTACCGATAAAGCCAATGCTGTGACAAAGGATGCTGCGTCCGAACATAACCAGATGACCGCCTCAGCAACCTCCTCAGGCTTACCTATCCGCCCCATCGGGACCATCGCTTTGGCCGCCTCTTCAGCGCCCGGAGAAGCTGCCGCCACCTGGTCGAATAAGCCCGTGTAAATGGGACCTGGACAAACGCAGTTGATCCGTATATTCGTTTTCGCATACTCCAGGGCCGCAGTCTTGGTTAGCCCAACGCATCCGAACTTACTGGCCACGTAGGCCGGATTGGCCGGATGAGCCGACAATCCTGAAATAGATGCCGTATTCACAATGGCCGCTTTCTCACCCTGCATGAGCATCCGGCGGATTTCGTACTTCATACAAAGCCAAACGCCTGTAAGGTTAACACCCATCTCTATTTCCCAATCCTCTTCTTTGTAATCTGCTGTTGGGACAGCGATAGCCCTGGCGACCCCGGCGTTGTTGTGGGCATAATCCAATCTCCCATAGGTCTCAATGGTCTTTCGGATGAGGGCCTGAACCTCGGCAGACCGGGACACATCGGCCTTCAAGAAGATTCCTTCTTCACCGGATCCTTTAATCAAGCGTAGAGTCTCCTCGCCCCCCTTCACCGTCACATCTGACACAACCACTTTTGCACCTCTTTTGGCAAAGGCTAAGCTTGAAGCCCTCCCAATTCCAGAAGCTGCACCTGTGACCAACGCCACTTTCCCTTTGAATTCACGATTCATTTTGTTACCCCCCTATTTTATATGGCACCAGACATCCCCTGCAGGCCTGTAAAGGTGTGAAAGATTGCACTCATGTGGAGAGAGAGCGGAAAGCGGCTCCATTGATACCAAACTCGAACCCTCATGACAGAGCTAATCTTTGCCCGAGAATTCAAACTCCACTTTGTTGTTCATGATCCGGGTAATAGGGATAGGTCTCCGGATCACATGATTAATGCCATAAATGTCCTGCCCCCCCATTCGTCCAGGTCCATATAGGGTGTCAATACTTTTCATTCCCTCCAAAGTGGCCACAACCTTGTCGGTATCAAAGCTCTGCGCTTTTTCAATAGCCCTCAGAAGGACATAGGCCGCTTCCAGGATAATGGTATGACCCATTTCAAACGGGGATTTTGTCTCCTTCTCCACAAGCGCTCGATAATCTTTTACGATTGACGGCATTTTGGGACTGAGGACGTCAGGCCCTCCTTGAAAGATGTCATTAGCATATTTTGGAGTGAGCACGCTCCGCAATATATTAATATCACCAAAAATACATGGAGCAAATATGGGACCGGTGAAACCGAGTTCTCGCGACTGGTTGATGATTCCGGCGCTCCAGGGGATGATCGAAACAATGACGTCAATGGCATCAGGTTTCTTCTCCAATGCCTTTGTCAGGATTGGATAAAAATCCTCGCTGCCGGGCTTGAAGGCCTCTTTATACACCAGATCCATTCCGTGTTTTCGGATCTCTTGCTCTGTATGCTCTTGAAAAGGAACAGCCCCGGGGTCGTCAGGAGTGATCATGGCTATCCTTTTGACCTTTGAGTAATTCTTTTTTAAATAATCATAAAAGACCGGGATATTATACGCTGTCGTTGAAGCGAAAAAACTATAGCGCAGTTTCGGACCCACTTCGTCCCGCCCCAAGCCGTAGGCCTTCATTCGCAGAATTTTAGCCTCCTCTGTAACCGAAGCAATCGCCAGATTACTTGGCATAAATAATGGCGGAACCATGAACTTGACCCCCTCCTGCATCAGTTTATTGGCAGCGGCGATTGCGCCGGGTGGCGATGACTGGTCGTCTTCCGTGACAATTTGAATGAGGTATTTCTCACCACCGACTGTAATTCCACCTCTCTGGTTGATTATATCCGCTGTTGGTTTCGCTCCTTCAACCAGAGACTTAAAGGCCGGCGCCATTGGACCTGTCACCGAAGTAATGAGACCTATCTTTAAAGTTTTTGCTTGAGCCGCTGCTTCTTCGGCAAAAAAAACTGAAATGAAAAATAATCCAACGACCAACGTCAAACAAGAAATACCGAATACTGATTTTGTTCTTTTCATTTTGTCCTCCTTCAATACCTTCCTTTTGTTTAATCTCGATTTGTAAACTCACACCACACCTTGCCGTTCGAAATCCCGCTAATCGCGATAGGCCTCCGTACCACGTGGTTGATGCCGAAGAGATCTTCTCCCGCCATTCTGCCTTTTCCATTTACTGTGTCAATGTTTTTCATGCCCTCCAACGCCCGCCTTACATCGTCTGCATCCAGACTTTGTGCTTTCTCGATCCCCTGCACCAATACGTAAACTGCATCAAGCACAGTAACATGGGCCGTGGTGAGAGGCTTCTTGGCGTTCCGCTCGACAATTGTACGAAAATCCTTGACAATGGGTGTCATTTTCGGGCTTAGCACATCCATTTCTGCATGGAAAATATCATTGAGATACTGTGGATTTACCATGCCTTTCACTATGTTGACGTCGCCGAGAATGCCGGTTGACGTGAATATGGGCCCCTTAAACCCAAGCTCGCGGGACTGATTGATTATTCCGGCACTCCATGGCTCTATTACGCCAATCATATCAATTGCGTCAGGCTTCTTTTCCAACGCCTTCGTAAGAATAGGATAGAAGTCTTCGGTAGCTACTTTGAACCGGTCGTCAAACACCAACTCGAGTCCGTTCTTTTGCATCTCACTCCTGGCTTGCTTACACCAGTTGTTAACACCTGGATCATCGGGGGAGACAATTGCTATGCGCTTTGCGTTTGGGTAATGCCTCTTCAGATAGTCATAGCTGACGGGGGTGTTATAGACAAGGGCTGATGAGGCAAAACTATAAGGCGTGTTTGGATTTACGGCTTCCTGGCCCGAAGCCATGGGCTTGGTAGAGACAATTTTGGCCTCGTTGGCAAGCGAACTCACCGCCAAGACGTTCGGAATGAAATACGGAGGAATCATGAATTTGATCCGATCCTGTATTAGTTTGTTCACAGCGGCTACTGCACCCGCCGGGGATGATTGATCGTCTACGATGACTAGTTCAATAAGGTATCTCTGCCCGTTGACCGAAACACTGCCTTTCTTGTTCATCAGGTCTGCTGTGGGCTTGATCGCATCTACGATATCCCTCAGCCCCGCAGCGAACATGCCCGTAAGAGGAACAACCACACCGATCTTTAGAGTTTTTTCCTGATCCGCCGCCTGACCTCCGAAAGACCATAAGAAAGGAAAAGCCACGAGCACCAATACCACAAGGCAAAGACACAGCAAAAACCGTTGCAAAAACCGCTCTTTCTTCATCTTTCTCTCCTTTCTGCAAATTAGGTTAGAATTCCTGTATGTTCTTCCAGAACACACCCGGTTGCCCTTTGGTTGCCCAACACGGGCTCATGAACCGTATTGAACAGTTTTGTCGTGTCCTACCACAAGACCCTACTTAAACCGTGCAGCCCACTCCGGACTTGCCGGCTTACGTTTGTCGACTGCGACCACATTGGAACCCAGATCTTTCCCGGGCAGATGGATCTATTGGTCGAAGACGCACACCCATCGGCCAATGACCTCGCGTGTCCCGACAGGACGTAACGGTTCTCTCACGTTGCTGGGCGACGCTCTCCCGAAACCTACCATGCCACTACGGGCGGCACGCACATTACGGGCGTAAGAACGATCGCCTTCTCAGGGCAATCGCGGCTGCAAAAACCGCAGAGCACGCAATCCTCACCATACTTGACAACCGCCTTGCCGCTCTTCTCATCCATCCGTATCACGTCCATGGAACAGCTATCCACGCATGTTCCACAGCCCGTGCATAATTCCGGATTGATTTTCTCTATGGCCATGGTGTCCTCCTCTCATGAAAGTCAATTTTCCGCCTCTTTCTCCAACTCAAGACTCTATTCCCCCGGGAACCTTCTTGGGTATCGTTCATGGTAAGGTCGAGAGAGATCCGGCCACCATTCTCTCGGAATCGGTTCTTTCCAGAGTTCCATCATGCCCCCCCTCTCCTGCAGCTTCACCCACGCGAGCCACTCAGGATCGTTCCTCCGCGGATAGTCCTCCCTATAATGGTTGCCTCTGCTCTCAGTCCTGAAGAGTGACGCTCTCAGGACCATTTCCGCGCTCAGGACCATGTTCTTCGTCTCGTGAGCGAGCCACAGTTCGTGGCGGTCTCTCGCGTAAAGCTTAGGTACGACGTGGTCTCTAAGGAACTCCACGATCGTCAGGCCCGCCTTTAGGCGGTCACCATGTTTAATATACTTCATATAGTATGGGGTGATGATGTTTTGGAGCATCTGGGCTGTCCATCTCGGGCTGAAGCCGCCCTTTCGTTCGATGGGGGTAGCCAGTATGTTTTTCAGTCTAGCTACCTCTTCTTTGTCCACTGCCGCCCTCTTGTTCTGCAAGGCAAACTCCGCAGCCCCTCTTCCTGCCCTGTTCCCAGTAACGGCAGATCCTGTAAGACCGAAACCGGGCGCAGGGTGGTATCCGCCAATATATCTAGTGCCGCAGCATTCGCCAGCAGCGTACAGCCCGGGAATACTAGTCGCGCATTTCGTATCGATGGGCCAGATTCCACCTGTCTGAGAACAGACGTTCATCCCGCCGTCTCCACCATTCATCTCGATTCTGCCGCCCTGCGCAGGATCGAACTCCCATGGATCCCACGGATACGCGCTGTCCTGCCGTTTTCTCATCCGCTCTATATCCTCTGGGGTAGCCGAATCTAGATCCCAAAAGATAGGGGCCCTCCCGGCGTGGACTAAGAATTCCATGGTGAGATCCATCTCGTAAGTGTTGGATGCATCTATATTGTTCCCTTGTGAATCCTTATACCGCATGAATACGTTTTGAGCGGCCACACCCCGCCGTCCTCCAGGGAGCTTTCCCGCAGCCGGCCACGTGTAGGCATACTCTTTAGTCGTCAATTCGGCCCCGGCCCGGTAGGCCATTGCATCGCCGTCCCCTTTGAGTACCGAAGTAAATCCCGCACACAGCACCGTCGCCTTGGCGACGAAAACAAGAAGATCCTCGCCCAACAACTGATAGCCGACGGCGCCAATGACACGGTTATCGGTTTTCAGCAAGTCGGTGATCACAATCTTGTCCATGATCTTTACGCCGACCTTCTCTGCCTGGTGCCTTCCCGGCATCCCTGTGGTAGGAGTGCCCACCGGTACGATGGTGAACGGCGGATAGGTCTTGAAATATGGCGCACCATCCGGGTTTTCGACCGGAAAATTCGCCCCCCAGGCAATGAGGTCCTCGTACGTCGAAAGTGACTCCTTAAACACTAATTCTGTCCATTCCCGGTTATTGACATACTCCCCTTTTTGGCTCACTGCATCGATGCACGCATTCAAATCGGTACCCCATTGCCTGTTGTAGACCAAGTAACCTAATGAAGCCATGGGAGTCGCTCCAGCCTTCCCCACGTAGCCCTTGTCAACCAGGATAACGTCGACGCCTTCTTGTTTGGCCTTTATGGCCGCAAAGCAACCTGCGATTCCGCCTCCGATAATGAGGACATCAGTCTGATAGATCCGCTCAATTGACATAAAACACCTCCTTCATGTGAGTTTTGACCTTAACCATGTAGTGATGGAGATGGTTACAGGATTTCATTTGTCCAGGGCCTTATAATAATCATGTTTTTCATGCGCTGCTTCCCTTACTCCTTTGTCCCTTCTCTGTTTAAAGAAGTTGTGCTCCTCCGGTTCATAGACCCTGTTTGTTTGGAAACTGTGCATGATGTAATGCTCCAGCATCCCCCTGGTCACGCCCATATTGTCGTACAGCAACTCTCTTGTCGCTTTGCCGATAGCAATGCCATCTTTTGGATAGAGGGCCAGCCCATGGGCAAGCTCTCGTACCTCGGTATCCAGCATTTCCTTCGGCACTGCCCTGTTAATGAGATTATATTCCACTGCCTGTTTTCCGGTAATCATCTTGCCAGTCAGGCACAGGTCCAGGGCCCTCGTTAATCCACATCTCAAAACCATGATTGGCATAACGGTCATGCCTGCCAGGCCTAACCTCTCTTCAACATGACCCAATTTGCAATCTTCACTTGCAATAAGCAGGTCACAGTGCATGACAATGCTGAAGGCGACACCCAGACAATACTCATGCAACTGGGCAATAGTTATTTTCTTGCAAAGCAACACCCTTCTGAAGAATTCCAGGAAAAGAGTTCTGTCAAAGTTAAGCTTGACCCGCTGGGGGATTCTGCCTGCCTTCTCACCGCGCTTGGGCTCCTTCATACCGTAGACATAGCCCACTTGGTCAAGCGGAGCCCCTGCGCTGAAGCACCGACCGGCTCCCTTGAAAACAACGACTTTCACATCATCATCCGCCTCTGCCTCCGTGATTGCAGACTGCCAGTCACGAAACAGCTCGGGAGTCACGGTATTCAGCTTCTCAGGCCTGTTCAGCGTGATATAAAGAACCTGCCCATCTTTTTTGTATAAAACGGTTTCGTAGTCCATCGAATACCCTCCTTAAAAACTATCCCCACGGTGATTTTACCTCAATGTTGCAAAAAAATAACATGACAGACCCGCCGGGAACACTGGGCCGGAACGGGAAGCAAAGCTTCCAAAAGCCTTGGAGCGGAACCTTTTGAATGTTAAGCACGACCGTCCGTTACCTTTGCTGGAGCTCACTCTTGGTGATGTCCTCGGTTACCCATCCGATTCCAACAAAACCCGCATTCCAAGGCGTTGGAAGTGTTCCTGGCGGGTCTGCCCAATGCAACAATGAGGTTTATAGGCGCATTGTATAAGGAATCACGGCCTATTGTTATGACGTAAATCATACAAACGGCCTCTAATCAGCAAAATTCTACTGGTAATGGGGTGGATTACCTATGAGAAATGGGGGGACAAGCGGAGGGAATTCACCGCTTCAATCGGATGACCTAATGGGGATTCTGCTATTATCCAAGGGTTGAAGGATAGGAATGTCTTACTATAGTATCAAGCTTTGCCAGATCTGAGATTACGATTTCACCTTTACGGGTTGAACAACTGACGATCCCCTTCTTCTTCAGTCTGCTCATCACCCTGATCGCCGTCTCTGTGGTCGTTCCCACGAAATCTGCAAGCTCCTCCCGCGTAAGCGACAAAGTCATGCCAAATTTAGAAGCGAGGGTAAGAAGACACCGTAACATTCGCTGCTCCACCTCCTCTCTCTGGAAATCGATCATTCTTTCATATTCGCTTTTCAATCTCCTGGCTGTAACACGAATGATCTCTATCGCGACGTCGGGGGTCCTGGCGACAAAAGAAAGACA